>ERZ773165.546-NODE-546-length-27613-cov-3.118369_pt1 | contig 27613 bp, 24 predicted proteins | sample MGYA00581003_ERZ773165 | MGnify/ENA primary metagenome ERZ773165 (study PRJEB29015, sample SAMEA2737817) | human gut metagenome | biome: human gut; feature: human-associated habitat; material: faeces | place: China | collected 2012 ... | reverse complement strand
GCCTTTTAAAAGAAAAGTGAATATTTATTCATAGAATTATCGCGATAATTTTATTATAATTTCAATAAATTTTATGAATATTTTATTTATTTCTAAGGAGGTAGCAATATGGATGCTATGAAAATCGCCAACAGTATACCGATGTGGATCGCCTGTGGAATCCCGGTAATACTCGTTATCGCACAGGCCCTGATCTTTGCAAAAAAATCTTATTCGGCAGGAAAGAAGATCGGACTTACAGAAAAGCAGATGAAGAACGCAATCAAGAGTAGCGCGATCACTTCCATTGGACCATCTATTGTAATCTTACAGTGTACTCCTGAAAGATGAAAAGAATATCGAGCTTTTACTGCGCTTTTTGAATCTGGAAGAAAAAATTTAACGTTTCCTTGAACAAGAATTGATGATTTTCAGGGCAAAAGATGATACAATATATATTGTGTGAAAAAAAGACAAAAAGGGAGATGCCTATGCCAAAGAAACAGAAGGCAAAGATAAAGCAGAAAAATAAGTGCCCTGAAAAGCTGATCCGGACAGAGGCTGCAAAAGAGATTGCAGAGATAGACCGTTCGCTTCAGGATCAGAAGTATCAGCTCAGATGCAGAGCTGCAATCGATCTTCTTACAGCAAAGCTGAATATGATAAATGCAGATCTTTCGCGCAAGAAACGCCATGTTGTGATCAACCAGATCAGCAGCAGAGTGAAGACGGCAGAGAGTATTTATACAAAACTGATCCGGAAAGGCCTGGAGCCGGATTTTGACACGGCAAGAGCAGAACTGAAGGATTTGATCGGAATCCGCGTGGTCTGTCCATTTGAAGATGAAGTGTACGAGGTCGCAGACCGTCTGAAAGCGCAGGGAGATGTACAGATCATCCGTGAGAAAGATTATATTAAGAATCCCAAAAAGAACGGATACAAGAGTCTTCACATGATCGTGGAGGTCCCAATTTATTCATCCAAAGGACCACTGAAGGAAAAGGTGGAGATCCAACTCCGTACGGTGGCAATGGATTACTGGTCTGTGCTCGAGTACCAGATATTTTATAAGAAGACAGAGAATGAAGAGGTTGCAAAGGAATTAAAAACCTATGCAGATGAAATTTCTGAGCTGGATGCAAAAATGCTGAAACTCAGGGATAAGATTGAAAAAATGTAGTAGAAACACAGGGAAAGAATGTGCGAAGGCGCATTCTTTTTTTGATACAATCAGGAAATCAATTGCATAGGCATTCCAGTTAGGTTATAATCTAGTACAGTATGGACAGATAAATTACAGAATGGATATGAGGAAATACCATGAAAATGATCAAGACAGATAAACTTGTATTTGAATATGCAAAGCGTGACGAAGAAGGTAATATTATAGGGAAAAGCCGCGCTATTGATGAGGTATCGCTGGATATCGAGCCGGGACAGTTTATTGCGATCCTGGGGCATAATGGCTCTGGGAAGTCTACACTTGCAAAGCATATGAATGCCCTGCTGGTTCCGTCTGACGGAACCATGTGGGTAGACGGAATGGACACGAAGGAAGATGAACATCTGTGGGATGTACGTCAGAGCGCCGGAATGGTATTCCAGAATCCGGATAATCAGATCATAGGAACGGTCGTTGAGGAAGACGTGGGATTTGGTCCGGAGAACCTGGGCGTGCCGACAGAGGAGATCTGGCAGAGAGTGGAAGATAGCCTGAAAGCGGTTGGGATGATTGAATACCGTCACCATTCACCGAATAAATTGTCCGGGGGGCAAAAGCAGAGGGTTGCAATCGCCGGTGTCATGGCAATGCGTCCAAAGTGTATTGTACTGGATGAGCCAACTGCGATGCTGGATCCGAATGGAAGAAAAGAAGTACTTCGAAGTGTGATGGAGCTGAGAAAAAGAGAACACATTACAGTGATTCTGATCACCCATTATATGGAAGAGGTTGTAGATGCAGACCACGTATTCGTAATGGATCACGGTCATGTGGTAATGCAGGGAACACCGAGAGAAATCTTTTCACAGGTGGATACTTTAAAGCACTACAGACTGGATGTGCCGCAGGTGACGATCCTTGCTGATGAACTGAGAAAAAGAGGACTTGATATTCCGGCGGGAGTTTTGAAGAAGGAAGAATTGGTGGAGATATTATGTCGATTAAATTAGAACATATCAATTATGTATACAGTGAAGGAACTGCATATGAAAAGCATGCGCTGAAGGAAGTATCCCTGGAAATCCCACACGGTGAATTTGTCGGGATCATTGGTCACACCGGCTCCGGTAAATCGACACTGATCCAGCACCTGAACGGACTGATCAAGGCGACAAGCGGAGCACTTTATTACAACGGAGAGAATATTTACGGAGAAAACTATAACTTACGTGAGCTGCGAAATCAGGTCGGGCTGGTCTTTCAGTATCCGGAGCATCAGCTTTTTGAGGTCAATGTACTTCAGGATGTCTGTTTTGGACCGAAGAATCAGGGACTTTCACCGGAAGAATGTGAAAAGCGGGCAAGAGAGGCGTTGCAGCTTGTTGGTCTCAAAGAAAAATATTTCGATCATTCCCCGTTTGATCTGTCAGGCGGGCAGAAAAGACGTGCAGCGATCGCAGGTGTACTGGCAATGCGTCCGAAGGTACTGGTTCTGGATGAACCGACTGCAGGACTGGATCCGAAGGGAAGAGATGAGATCTTGGATCAGATTGCCTATCTGCACGAAAAAGCAGACATGACTGTCATTTTAGTTTCCCACAGTATGGAAGATATTGCAAAATATGTGGATCGTATTATTGTGATGAATAAAGGCAGCGTCATGTTTAATGATGTGCCAAAGAAAGTGTTTGCACACTACAAAGAACTGGAGAGTGTGGGACTTGCAGCACCACAGGTAACGTACATCATGCATGCGCTGAAGGAAAAGGGAATGGATGTTCCGACAGATGCAACCACGATAGAAGAAGCAGCGGATGGCATTATGAAAGCACTGAAGAAGGAGAGGGCAGCCAAATGATTCGAGACATAACGATTGGACAATATTATCCGGCTGACAGCCGTATCCATAAGCTGGATCCGCGTGTGAAGATTGTATGCACACTGCTGTATCTGATTTCTCTTTTTACATTTAAAAGTATTTTGGGATATGTACTTGCGACTGTGTTCCTGTTTGGATGCATTAAGCTGGCGAAGGTACCGTTTAAATTCATTGTCAGAGGACTGAAGCCAATTATCATTCTGCTTCTGATCACAGTATGTTTCAACTTATTTCTGACACCGGGCGGAAAGACACTGGTCCATGTGGGCTTTATCAAGATCACGGAGTACGGCTTAAGCACAGCGGTTTATATGGCGATCCGGCTGATCTATCTGATTATGGGATCCTCACTTATGACACTGACAACTACACCGAATTCACTGACAGATGGTCTGGAGAAGCTTCTTCACCCATTGAATAAGCTCCATGTACCGGTACATGAGATTTCGATGATGATGTCGATCGCACTTCGTTTTATTCCGATCCTTCTGGAGGAAACGGATAAGATCATGAAGGCACAGATTGCCAGAGGTGCGGATATGGAAAGTGGAAATCTGATCCAGAAGGCAAAGGCAATGATTCCGATCCTGGTTCCGCTCTTTGTATCTGCATTCCGCCGTGCCAATGATCTTGCAATGGCAATGGAAGCAAGATGTTATCGCGGTGGCAATGGCAGAACCAAGATGAAACCTCTGATTTATAAGAGTGCTGACCACATGGCATACCTGATTACGATCCTGTATGTTGTGATCGCATTTGTTGTTGGAAGATATGTTCCATTCAAGCTGTGGATCTTTTAAGGAGTCATAAGATGAGAAGAATCAGATTAACAGTGGCTTATGATGGAACAAATTATTGTGGCTGGCAGATCCAGCCAAATGGAATTACGATCGAGGAAGTGCTGAATAAGGCAATCTGTAAGCTCACCGGAGAAGAGATTCAGGTGATAGGGGCGAGCCGGACGGATTCCGGGGTTCATGCAAGAGGAAATATTGCTGTGTTTGACACGGAAAGCAGGATACCGGCAGAACGTTTTTCTTATGCCCTGAATCAGCGTCTTCCGAAAGATATTGTAGTTGTAAAATCAGATGAGGTGGATCTTAACTGGCATCCACGTTATCAGGATACTCTGAAAACCTATGAATATCATATCATCAATACGAAAGTGCCGATTCCGACAGAGAGGCTTTATAATTACTTTGTAAGTTTTGACCTGGACGTGGGGCAGATGAGACGCGGAGCGGCTTATCTGGCAGGAGAACACGATTTTGCACCATTTTGCTGTATCCGTACTAATGCAAAGACAACGGTGCGGACAATCACGGATTTGCAGATTCTGCAAAGCGGAGAGCATATTACGATCCGGATCACGGGAAATGGATTTTTGTATAACATGGTGCGCATCATAGCCGGGGTACTGGTGCGTGTCGGAAGAGGATTTTACGAACCGGAAAAGGTAAAGGAACTTTTGGAAGGCGGAGAAAGAACCAGGGAAGCGGTCACGGCACCGCCGCAGGGACTCTGCCTGATGGAAATCCGCTATCAGAATGAAGAATAGTGCATGAGTCTGCTTTTTAGGCAGGCTCATTTTTTAACAGGAGATTCCGAATAGAAGGTACTACATATCGGAGAAATTTTACAATAGAAAAACTCTATAGAGAAGTCGGTCTATCCGGATAAACAATAAGTAAAACAGGCAGTTTTATTGAAGAAATATTATGAAAATGTTATCCTAATAACCAGAGGCATTTTGGAAAAACAGCATAGAAACAGGATGTCATTAAAGAGAGAAAAGGGAAGAAATATGAATTATGTAGGAATTGATATTGGATCAACAGCATCCAAGGTTGTTGTTGAAGGAGATAAGAAAGAACATTTCGTACTGCCGACAGGATGGAGCAGCAAAGAGACTTGCGAAAAGATCAAGAATAAGCTGCTTGAGATGGGGGTAGATGTTACCTCAGATGATACAAAGGTAGTTGCTACAGGATATGGAAGAATCGCAGTTGATTTTGCAGATCATGTAATTACAGAGATTACCTGCCATGCCAGAGGTGGTCGTGAACTTGCAGGAGGGGACTGTTCGATCATTGATGTGGGAGGACAGGATACGAAGGTGATCATTGTACAGAATGGAATGGTATCCGATTTCCAGATGAATGATAAATGTTCGGCGGGAACAGGAAAGTTTCTGGAGATCATGGCGAACCGCCTGGGTGTTACGATCAATGAATTATTTGATATGGCGGCAGCAGGAGAAGTTATTCCGATCAGCTCACTTTGTACGGTATTTGCCGAATCTGAGGTGATTAACTATATCGGAGAAGGAAAAAAGCGTGAAGATATTGCGGCCGGAGTTGTAGATTCTGTTGCCAATAAAGTAGTGCAGCTTGCGCAGAAAAAGGAACTTGGAGACAGAGTGATCCTGACCGGAGGACTCAGTCACAGCATTTATTTCACAGGAATCCTGTCAGACAAGCTGGATCAGAAAGTGGAATCAGAAGAGTTTGGTCGTTTTGCGGGGGCATACGGAGCAGCACTTCTTGCCAGAGAAAAAAAGGATAAAAGGAGATAATGAAAATGGAACTGATTAAAGATTTACCAGAGGTATTTGAGGAATTCGCAGAGCAGAGACAGAAATCGTTTCTGGCTGTCAAGGAGTTAAAAGAGAAAGGGGTTCCGGTTGTTGGATCGTACTGTACATACTTCCCGAAAGAGATTGCAATGGCGATGGGGGCAGGATGCGTAAGCCTTTGCTCAACTTCTGATGAGACAATTCCGGAAGCAGAGAAAGATCTTCCGAAGAACCTCTGTCCGCTGATCAAATCAAGCTATGGATTTGCAAAGACAGACAAATGTCCGTTCTTCTATTTCTCAGATGTAGTAGTTGGGGAAACAACCTGTGATGGTAAGAAGAAGATGTATGAATATATGTCAGAATTCAAAGATGTATTTATTATGGAACTTCCGAATAGCCAGAGAGAACCGGGACTTCAACTCTGGAAAGGCGAGATCATCCGTTTCAAGGAATATCTGGAACAGAAATTTGGCGTGACGATCACGGAAGAGCAGATCCGTGAAGCTGTAAAGACAGAGAATCAGGCACGTCGATCCTTAAAGAAACTTTATGAAGTAATGAAATATGATCCGGCTCCGATCAAAGGACAGGATCTGTTCAAAGTTCTGTACGGAAGCACCTTCAAATTTGACCGTTCCCTGATCCCGGGTGAAGTGGATGCTCTTACTGCGAAGATTGAAAAAGAATATGCAGAGGGCAAGAGAGAAGAGAAGAAACCACGTATCCTGATCACAGGATGTCCAATCGGAGGAGCAACTGAAAAAGTAATCCGTGCCGTAGAAGACAACGGCGGTATTGTTGTAACTTTTGAAAATTGCAGCGGTGCAAAATCCATTGACAAGCTGGTAGACGAGGACGCAGAAGATATCTACGATGCAATCGCAAGAAGATACCTCAGCATTGGATGTTCTGTTATGACGCCGAACCCGAATCGTCTGGAGCTTCTTGGAAGACTGATCGACGAATATCAGGTAGACGGTGTGGTAGATATGATCCTTCAGGCCTGTCATACCTACAATGTGGAGACCAATACCATCCGCAAGTTTGTAACAGGTGAAAAGGGAATTCCGTATATCAGTGTGGAAACCGATTACTCTCAGGCAGACATCGGACAGCTGAACACCAGACTTGCTGCGTTTGTTGAGATGCTGTAAATGGAGAGTACGACGAAGAGAAATGCGTTTCAGTTCCGCAGGGCGAATGAGGAGGATCTTCCTGAAATTTGTCGTATAGTAAAGCTTGCCGGAGAAATTGTTCCCGTGAAAGAATGGTTTGAGGCAGAGGATGAAGCATTTCTTGCAAAGCATATCCGCGAGGAAGGATTTACCCTTTTGGCAAAGAAAAATGGACAGACTGCAGCAATCATGATTGTCCGTATTCCCGGACTGGCAGAGGACAACCTGGGAGAATATCTGAAGATTTCCAGGGAAGAAATGAAGCGGGTTGCGCATCTGGAGATTGCTGTTGTAGTACCGGAGTATCAGGGATACGGACTGCAATATGAGCTTTTCTGTCAGTCAGAAGCAATCGTAAAAAATAAGCAGATGAGGTATCTGATGGCAACAGTTCATCCGGATAATATATACAGTTTTCGCAATATGGAAAAGCTTGGAATGAAGACAGTTCTCGAGACAAAGAAGTATGGCGGGAAACGAAGATATGTTATGAGTAAAACATTAGAATCTTAGAAAGAAACGAAAGAGCTTATGGAAAATGTAATGGCACATTTTCCATAAGCTCTTTTTGAATACAAGTATGAATTGTAAAATGAGAAAGTTTCTTAACTAACAACTTCAATGTTGACATACTAACTTGCGGTAATATAAACTATTCTAAGTTAGAGAATACAAACAAGAGGAAACAGAATGAAATTCAAAAATAAAATCATTGTGGTCTGTCTGTGCGTATCTGTATTCGCGGGTGGATGCGGTCAAGGTGGTCAGAATACAACAAAGAGTAAAAATAGTGAAGGAACAGCCAGTTCGAAGGAAAGTACAGAACGAACCTCTCAGGATAATGAGGCATCAAAAGACATTTTTGCAATGGATACCTATATGACAGTGACAGCATATGGAGAAAAAGCACAGGATGCGGTGGATGCCGCTGAAGCAGAGATTGAAAGATTAGATACACTTTTATCAACGGGAAATGCAGACAGTGAGATTGTAAAACTGAATGAACAGAAAAGTGCAACACTTTCAGAAGATGGCGGATATCTTGTGAAGCGCGCACTGGAACTGAATAAGGAAACGGATGGGGCATTTGATATCGCAATTTATCCGGTTATGGAGGCGTGGGGATTTCCGATACAGAATTTCCGTGTCCCATCAGCTGACGAACTGACAGGGCTTCTGAAGCATGTGGATGCAGCGAAGATCTCATACGATAAGGATACGAGAGAAATCTCTTTTGAAGATGACCAGATGAAAATCGACCTTGGAGGAATTGCAATAGGCATTATATAAAGAGCGGATTATGGATATTTTCAAAGAAAACGGGATTACAAGTGGTCTGGTAAATCTGGGTGGAAATGTACAGGCACTCGGAACCAAGACAGACGGAAGTAACTGGCGGGTTGCGGTACAGAGTCCGGACGACACAGAGGATTATCTGGGAGTTTTATCCATTCGGGATAAAGCGGTGATCACATCTGGTGGATATGAACGCTATTTTGAACAGGATGGTGTGACCTATCATCACATTATTGATCCAAAGACCGGATATCCGGCAGAGAACGGACTGGTATCTGTCACGATCGTAAGCTCGGACGGAACCCTTGCAGATGGGCTTTCCACCTCCCTTTTTATCATGGGAGAAGAAAAAGCGGCAGAGTTCTGGAAGGCGCACAGTAATGAGTTTGAGGCGATCTTTGCGACAGATGATGGGACGATTTATGTGACAGAAGGTCTGAAAGACAGCTTTACAACGGATCTTAACATGAAGGTTATTACGAAATAATTTGCGTGAAATGAGAGGATAATGAGAGATGGACATCAAAGAAACCGGTAAAAAATTAAAACCGTTTGCACCCGTTCTTTCAGTTGCACTGGTTACGGCGTGCGTGGCAGGCTCTTTAAGTGGATATGAGGCTCCGGTCTATGCAGCGACACAGGAAGAAACACCGGCAAAAAAAGAAGAAACAAAAGAGAAGAAAGAAGAAAAAAAGACAGTAGCCAAAGGAACATTTGACTTGGAGGATGGTGTGTATAAGGGAACCGGAACAGGGTATGCAGGAGACATCACCGCATCGGTACTGATCAAGGACAAGCAGATCGTTTCGATTGATATTCTGAGCTCTTCCGATGATGCGGCGTTTTTCACGCGTGCGAAAGTGGTAATCGACAAGATCATCGAAGGACAGACGCTGGATGTGGATACTGTATCGGGAGCAACGTTCAGTTCCAGAGGAATCATCAGCGCGGTAAAAAATGCGCTGACCGGGGAAAAGGATACCAGCAAGACAGGACAGGCGCAGTCCGGTCAGACAGGGGCGGCGGCAGGAAGCTCAACTAGTGTGGCACAGGTAGAAGATGCGGCAGCGTATAAGGACGGAACTTATTACGGTTCGGGAACCGGATTTGGCGGTCCGCTGAAGGTTATGGTAGAAATCAGCGGAGGGAAGATCGCATCCATCCAGATTGTGGAGAACAGTGACGGAAGCGATTATATTTCCAAAGCAGCTTCTCTGATCGATTCTATTATTACGACACAGAGTACTAATGTGGATACGGTGTCAGGGGCAACCTACAGCTCTGTCGGAATTATCCAGGCAGTCCGGGATGCACTGGGTCAGGCGGCGGTAAATGGTACATCGGACAGCACGCAAAATAACAATAGCAACAGTAATAACAATAGTTCGTCAGATGACGATAGTTCTACTGTAACCGGAACTGTTCCGTACAAGGAAGGGATCTATTATGGAACAGCAGAGGGTTACAGCGGAGATGTATCCGTTGCAGTCGTGATCCAGGAAAAGACGATCAAAGCAATCCTGATCACAGAAAGCTCAGATGATGAAGCATTCTTTAATCGTGCAATGGATGTTGTGAAAAAGGTGATAAGGACACAGAAGACAGACGATGTAGATACTGTGTCAGGAGCAACCTACAGTTCCCAAGGACTGTTAAATGCGATCAAGAATGCACTGAAACAGGCAGAGAAAGTGACAAATGGAGAATCCATTGATGAGAAGCCGGATTTGACAGAATTAAAAGAACTGATCGAGAAAGCTGAGAAGCTGGAAGAGGATACATACACAGAAACGAGCTGGACAGTTCTGCAGACCAGACTTGCGGACGCAAAAGATGCACTTGAGGAAACGAAACAGACTGCGGTTGATAAAGCGGTGGAAAAGCTGAAAACAGCAATCGCACAGCTTGAGTCGAAAGACGGAAAAGATGAGGAAAATACAAAGTATATCAGTGGAATCTATGAGGTGACCGTTCCTTGTAAGCCGGATGATGACGAAGATTTTGAAGAATATAATCTGACGATGACGGTGACAATCCGCGACGACAAGATTATGGCAATCACGGATATCACGGGCGATGGGGACAGCGGTAATGACAGATATATCACGAAAGCTGCAAATGGTACTTCAAATATAAAGGGTGTGGTATCCCAGATCATAGATAAAGGAATGCCGGAGGATATTGATACTGTTTCCCGTGCAACCTGCTCTTCCAATGCAATCCTGGAAGGATGCAAAAAAGTACTGGAAGCAGCAGAAAGACCGACAGATATGGAGGCTGAATAACAATGAGAGAATTCTGGGTAAGACTGGTAAGTATGCTCGCGATCGTGGGAGTTCTGCTGGGATACAATTCAGTGCTGGATGTGCGTGCGAAAGAAGATGAGATCGCCCGGCTTTCCGCACAGGTTGCCGGAAACGGACAATCAGACAGTGAAAATGGAGGTTCCACAAACTACAAGGACGGAACCTATACCGGGGAAGCTGATGGATTTGGCGGAACGATTCAGGTAGAAGTGAAGATTGAGAAAAGCAAGATTGCAGAGATCAATGTGATATCGGCAGAGAAAGAAGACGGAGCATACCTTTCCATGGCAAAGGATATGATTCCGAAGATCATCGATGCACAGAGCGCAGATATAGATACGATCAGTGGTGCGACGTTCAGCTCGACCGGAATCAAAAATGCATCGGAACAGGCTCTGGAAAAGGCGGTAAAGTAACGTGAAAAAGATGGATATTCATAATTTAACGGCGAAAGATATAAAAAAATTACATATATGGCTGAGAACATTGATCCAGGTACTTTATTTTCTGTTTATCCCATCTGTGTATACAGCGGCATTTGCCGGAGTGAAATACATCTTTACACAGATCGGTGCAGGCGAAAAGGTTGCTGTGACCTCTTTCGTGACAGTACTGGTTGTGATCTGCATTTACACCATTCTGTTCGGAAGATTCTTTTGCGGATTCGCTTGTGCGTTCGGTACACTGGGAGATGGTGTGCATGCACTCTATGTGTGGATCTGTAAAAAGATGAAAAAGAAACCTCTTCAGATTGCGGATGCATGGACAGAAAAGCTCTGTTATCTGAAATATATTGTACTGGCACTGATTTCAATCTTGTGCTTTGCAGGCGTCTATGGAAAGGGAAAAGGAACCAGCCCGTGGGATGTATTTTCCATGCTCCATGCAGGCAACTTTAAGCTTGGCGGATATCTGGTGGGACTCGTTCTTCTGGTTCTGATCCTTGTGGGAATGTGTTTTGAAGAACGGTTTTTCTGCAGAAATTTCTGTCCGATGGGAGCTGTGTTTTCCCTGCTTCCGGTCCTTCCGTTTTTCGCACTTCACAGAGAACGGGAAAACTGCATCAAAGGATGCAAGGCATGTACAAAGAAATGTCCTTCTAACATCGGACTTCCGGAAGATGGATCGCCAAAGATAGAAGGGGACTGTTTCCAGTGTCAGAAATGTATCGACACCTGTCCGAAAGGAAATATTCATACCGGAGTAAAAGGACTTTGTGGAAATGAATTCTGGTTTACGATTTTGCGGGCAGTAATCTTACTGATTCTTCTGCTCTGGCTGGGTGTATAGAAGATGAAGAAGAAAGATCTGATACTTGGAGCAGGAATTATTGTGATTGCGCTTGCGATGCTGCTTGTGATGCAGTTGACGAGAGGGAAAGAAGGAAATCAGATCCGGGTTACGCTGGATGGGAAAATCTATGGAACGTATTCCTTGTCGAAGGATCAGACCATCGAAGTAAAGGATGTCGATTTTTATAACCGGATCCGGATCGAAGACGGAAAGGCGTATATGGAAGAGGCAAACTGTCCGGATGGATACTGTGAAGAGCAGGGAAAAATCAGCGGGCATACACAGACGATCGTCTGTCTGCCACATAAGCTCGTAGTAGAGGTTCTGGAAAATGAGAATGACCAGAGCTTTGGAACTTCAGATCCGGAAGATGCAGCTCCGGATACGATCGCAAAATGATAAAGGAAAAACAGATGAATAAAAACAAAAAACTTGCCAATATGGCAATGCTGGTTGCGTTGGCGATGATATTCAGTTATGTGGAAAGCTTAATACCGATCAATTTCGGGATACCGGGAATGAAGCTCGGAGTTGCCAATCTGGTGACAGTGACCGGGCTGTACTTTCTGGAACTTCCAGAAGTATTTCTGGTGGTAGTTATGCGAATCCTGCTGACTGGCTTTTTATTTGGAAATGGAATGTCGATCGTTTACAGCCTGGCAGGAGGAATCTTAAGCTTTCTGGTCATGGCGCTGATGAAGAGGATGAAAGGATTTTCCGTAGCCGGAGTCAGTATCGCCGGAGGCGTGTCACACAATATCGGTCAGATCATTGTGGCATCAGTTGTGGTAGAGAATCTGAAACTGATCTATTATCTTCCGGCACTTCTGATCGCCGGTACAGTGACCGGATTTGTGATGGGAATGATAAGTAAAAAGTTGCTTCCGATCATAAAAAGAGAATCGGAGAGAGAGGCGCAGATAAGTTAAATTTTTTTAATTATGGGTTAGCAGAAACTAACTTAATAATAAATTTTATCAACAACAAGGAGGTAATTATGGGAAAGGGAACAATTAAGACAAAAGCTATGACAATGGCTGTGGCGATGTCGATGGTAGCTGGACTTTGTCCGTCGACGGTGTTTGCGGCAAACAGTGAGGATGTAGCGAAGGTTCAGGATGGAACATATACAGGGACTGCAGAGTGTACACCAAATGAAGATCAGGATTTTGACGAATATGATCTTTCTGTAGATGTAACGATAGAAAATGGAGTAATCAAATCTATAGGAAATATCAGCGGAAATGGAGCGGAAGATAATGTTTCATATATTACGAAAGCGGCTAATGGAACAAAAAGCAAGACGGGTGTTGTGAAACAGATCATAGATGCAAATGGAACAGATAGTATTGATACGGTATCGATGGCTACTTGCTCATCAAATGCGATTGTTGATGCTGTGAATAATGCATTAGAAAATGCTACAAAAAAAGTAGAAATTACGGTGGATATGACGGTATTAAGCAATGCAATTGCATCGGCGGAGGCACTTAAAGATAAAGAGGCAGATTATACTGCAGAGTCATGGAGTAATATGCAGGAAAAGCTGACAGCAGCAAAAAATGCTCTTACAGCAAAAGACCAGGCAACAGTCGATGCAGCAGCAAAAGCTTTAACAGATGCAATGGATGCACTTGAACCCAAAATTCCGGAAGTACAGAAAGAAGTCTATGTATTAATGAACATTCCATATGCTGATTTCTACAAAGCAGATGGAGTGACAGGTGCGGATACTGTTTCATCAGCAACAAAACAGAAGACCAGAGCTTCACTGGCATCGGGCTCTTATCATGTGAACAGTGATGGTTCTGATATTACCGGTGTAACATTTCCGGTTAAGATCAGTGATGCATCTGTATTAGAAAAATATACACAGGTTACTGATGAAAGTGAAGTTACGATTACAACAAATATTAAAGGAAAAGAAAATACTGTTACATATAAGGGACAAGGTGCATTATTCGAAAGCGCAAGCTATTCTTATTACACATTAAGTGATACACCGTCATATTATAAAGAGGCAACTGTAAATGAGGATGGAAGCCTCAGCTTTAGCGAAGTAAAGGGAGAAGAACCGACAAGTTTGACAAATGCGAAAACTGAATTTTCTACGTCATCAAGATATGGTGATTACCAGTTAGATATTACGAGTGAGGATCTGAAAAATGTGAATACTGTATATGGTGTAGTGGTCAGCACAAAAGAAGGAAGCAGTTATGGACTTCGCCATGTGGAAAATATCTGGAAGAAAACAAAACTTGCATGGAGTACTGGATTTGTAACAGAATCCCATGGGAACACACTGGATTCCAAAGATTATGCTGCCATGATGGGACAGACGATCAATAAAGTAACTTACTACACAGATCAGGGTATTTATGAAATTCCGATGGATCAGCAAGTTGCAAAGAAATTTGACGGAGAAGTATCAGTAGCAGATGTATCTGTGAAATCAGAAAAAACAGCTATAACGGTAAGTGGACTTCCAAATGATTTTGAAGAAGAATATAAAATTGATGGAATCGATGAAGATGCATATTCTGTTGAGATCAAATCAGATGGCAAGACAACTACAAGAACAATTAATTTTAAGAAAGCACTTGCAAAAGGTAGATATACAGTTACGCTTAGCGATAAGAATGGAAATTATGCACCGATTTCAACGATTTTTAATGTTTACACAGAGACAATGCCGGTAAAATATAATGAGGATGATAAAAATCCGGCTGTGGTAAAGAATGATAATGTTGAGGAAGAAGAATTTCAGACGTATTTAAAAAATATTACTTCTGTTACAGTCAATGGAAAAGAATATGCGGCTTCCGGGAAAAAAGCAGTAAAACTGATCACAGAAGACGGAAAACTGGATCTTTCACAGGATGCATTTAAAGATGCAAAAGCAGGAGAGGGATTTGCCGTAACAATTGCAGAAGACGGTTATCAGACATACACATTTACTTATAAAGTGCCGGAAGAAGACAGTGAATATTCTTATGTTTATGTTGGTATGAGCTGGTCTGAATACTGGGCAAATGAAGGTGTCTATGCAGCAGGTGATACAGAATCCTCTGCTGATGTAGATTCACGTAATGAGTATGACAAGGGTGCTTTTGATGCAGTAACAAGAGCGACCGCAAATCATGGATTACATCGAGGAAGTTTCCAGTGCAGCGCAGTTATTGAAGATACAAATGGAAACGAATATGATCTTGCATACTGGAATGCAGATGGAAAAGCTGTAATGACAGACGGAAGTGTTTATACGAGATCAACCAATGAAGATAAAAAAGCAGTATTTACAGCTGAAGACGGAAGCTCATTTATCCAGGCTGATTATAAAGTGACAGGTATCAAATATGTTCCGGTCAAAGTAAAGACAGCAGATCTGAATGCATTAAAAGAAAAATATGCAGTTGTGGAAAACGGAGGCACATTAAGTGGAGGATTCTCTGAAAATCAGCTTCAGTCTTACACCGCAATTGCAGATGTAACAGCAAATACAAATGGTCTTAAGACAGCTGAAAAACAGGAAGATGGAAGCTTTGCATTCTCTGAAAGAACAACAGGTTCCTATTCAGGCTTAAAAGACACACAGCTGACAGTGGCATCTGATATCACACCGAATGTCAGAGAGACAAAAGATGTGGGAAGCTTTGGAGAATTTATCCGTGTAGATTTAAATGGAAACTATGGCGGACTCGGTTCTGCGATGCAGGCTGTTGAGTGGACTTATTACGGAGATGATGCAAGCTATACAGCACCGGTAAGAACATTTGGAACAAAATTTGCGGCAGATAACTGGATGCATAAATCTATGGGAATCCAGCTTGGACTGACAGACTCTCTCAGATGCCAGCTTCCGGAGGGAACGGATGGAACAGGTTACTGGAAACTGACAGTCTATGGACTTGGTTATGCAGATTACAGCTATAGTTTCCAGATCGGAACAGAAAATCTTGCGGCACCAAAAACTGCAACCGAAGAAGATATCAAAGCATTACAGGACAAAATTGACGAAGCAAGCGCATTAAACGAATCTGATTATACAAAAGACAGCTGGGATAAGATGAGGAGTGAACTGGAAGAATCGAAAGAGCTTCTTGCACAGGAAAATCCGTTGCAGTCAGCTGTGAAAGAGCAGACGATCCATATGACAGAAGCAATTGATGCTCTTGTGAAAGCTGAAGAATATGTTCTTATGAACATTCCGTATGCTGCATTCTACAAAGCTGAGACAACAAATAATACAGTTGATGTAGACGCTTTTACTTCCGCAACAAAAAACAAGACACGTACAAAAGGCCTTGCAGGTGGATCATACCATGAAAATGCAGATGGATCCAAGATTGATGGTATCACTTATGCTGTAAAAGTAGACCCTTCGGTAGATCTTTCAAAATACAAAGAAGTGAAAGACGGTGATTCCGTAGAAATTACAGTTACAAACAGAGGACAGACAACTACCACAACACTGACTGGAAAAGACACATTATTTGAAAATGCATCTTATGCATACTATCCACTTACAGAAGCACCGGAAAACTATAAAGAAGTTTCTGTCGATGCAGATGGAAATCTTGTGTTCAGTGAAGTAAAAGGTCAGGAAGCAACGAAAGTAGAAGGAGTTACAGCTGAACTTTCAACCAAAACATCTTATGGAGATTATGAGCTTGATCTTGATGGACTTCCAGAAGAAATCAAATCAGACAATGTAAATGCAGTTGTAGTAAAGACAACAGACGGAACCGCTTATGGTATGCGTCATCTGGAAAATATCTGGAGAGGTAATGAAATCGCATGGAGTACCGGATTTACAAGTGAAGTACATGGTTGTCCGACATCATCTGAACATTACAAATCTATGATGGGTAAGACCATTGACAGCATTGAGTATTATACAACAAATGGGGTATATACAATGGATATCGCAGATATCTATGTTCCTGTAAAATCAGAAACTACAAAAGCAGAAGTTGCAGATGCAGACATTACAGCAGGCAAGACTACAATCAATGTACAGCTTCCGGATGGATTTGATCCGGAATACAGTGTGGATGGACTGGATGTGTCGGTAGAAGGTGATGAACTGACTTTTAAAGCAGCGACAGAGAGCAGAGCAGCAGCTTCTGTAAAACCTGGAAAATATACCCTCACAATTAAAGATAAGAACAAGAAATATGCAGATGTTGTTACAACATTTACATTGACAACAAAAGATATGCCTGCAGCATATGATGCAGAGAACAAGAAACTTGTAGAGGCAGAAGGATTTGACACAGATGCGCTTAAAGCTTATCTTGGAAATATTACTTCTGTAAATGTAAATGGTAAAGATTATGCAGCAAGTGGAAGAGGCTCCGTAGTTATTATCAATAAGGATGGTACGATCAAGACAGATGCAGATCCGTTTAAGGATGCGGTAGCTGGAACGGAATTCCAGATTACAGTAGCTTCAACAGGTTATACAACTCCTCTTACATTTACTTACAAGATAGCAGAGACTCCGGCACCGGCAGAGGTTGATACAACAGCACTGGAAGCTGCAATTGCAGAAGCTGATAACCTTAAAGAAGCAGACTACACAGCAGAAAGCTGGAGTGTATACCAGGCAGCACTGCAGAGCGCACGTACTGCACTGGAAGCAAAGGAAAGTCAGGATGCAGTTGATCAGGCACTTGCTGCTTTAAATGCAGCAAAAAATGCACTGGTTAAAGCTGAAGAAGAACCGGTTGCAATCAATACTGCTTCTCTTGAAAAAGCAATTGCAGATGCAAAAGCGCTTAAAGAAGCAGATTACACAGCAGAAAGCTGGAAAGCACTGCAGAGCGCACTTTCAGATGCCCGGAAAGCACTGGAAGCGAAAGAAAGCCAGGAAGCAGTAGATAATGCAACAAATAGCCTGAACAAAGCGATCAAAGCACTTGTAAAGAAAGGCAGCTCATCTGTAAAGAAGACAGATGGTACAACCAATGGATCCAAGACAAGCGGAAGCGATTCTGTAAAAACAGGAGATCCGGCAAGTGTACTTGGCTGGCTTGGACTTGCAGTTTCTTCGCTCGGAGCAGGTATGGGCGGCTTTGCCTGGAAACGCAGAAAAAGAAAATAAGACTACACGATAATTTGTAAAAAAGAATCAAATTAGAATAAGAATCAGAAAGCTGACAGACAGATGAGAAAAATACATTTGTCTGCCAGCTTTTTTTTATAGGAGATTCCGAAGGAACTGCAGATTATGTAATTTCTATTACAGAAAGCTGGATGACACCGACGATCCTTATGACATTGACTTTTGTAGTATCTGCTTTTATTGCATTCTTTACAGGAACTTCATGGGGAACCTATGCGATTGTTACACCAATCTGTGTACAGATGGCTCTGAATATATCTGGTGGAGCTTTAACACCGGTCGTATATGCTGCAATAGCAGCTGTAATGGGTGGAGGATGCTTTGGAGATCATTGTTCACCGCTTTCTGATACCACGATTTTATCATCACTTGCAACCGGATCTGATCATATCGATCATGTAACGGCTTTTTTTAATTTCTTGCTATTTTTTTCCCCGAAATGTATAATTTTTGGTAAAAGTATGATTTTTTGCATCAAAAGTATAGTTTTTGATAAATTCTTTATCATGTCTTATCTAAAATAAGAAGTAGGAAGATTATCAGGAATGGGGAAAATGGTATGAAATTATTAAAACTTGTGATTGTAGATGACGAACCAATCCTTCTGCAGGGACTGGTTAAGACGTACAACTGGAATGAGATGGGATTTGAAGTTGCCGGTCAGGCACAGAGTGGGGAGCAGGCAATCGAAGTGATCAAAAAAGTGAAGCCACATGTCGTACTGACGGATATCCGGATGAAACAGGTTTCCGGTCTGATGGTGATGGAAGAGATCCAGAAGACAGAGCTGGATCCGGTTTTTATTGTGCTCAGTGCGTACCGTGATTTTAATTATGCACAGCAGGCGTGTGATCTTGGTGCATATGCATATCTGCTGAAACCAATCGAGGAAGATAAACTGCAGGAGACCATGCAGGGCGCATACCAGACCTGTATGGAGAAACTGGAGAGCGAAGAACGTTATGAAAGCTGGGAAAATATGATCCGAAAAGATTCCACCAGTTTTCTCCAGGTTGTTGTACAGAAATATTTACAGAATAAAATTTCCTATGAAAAGGTGCAGGAAGTATTTGCGATCTTGAAAGATGTGATCGAAGAGGGCGACCGTTTTATTGCAATGTGTGTGGATCTTGATCTTACATATAAGATTACGGATGCACTGAATTACGAAGCAGCCAGGCTGGAATTGATACAATCTCTGGAAGAAATGTTTTCAGAGCGGTATTTTTTCTGGCATTTTGAAAAGGCAGAAGGTTGTCATGTATTTCTGATCAAGACAAAGGAAAATGCGACAGTGCGCGAGATTGCGCAGATTCTGGAACAGGTTAAAGGGGAACAGAAAAGTCCGGTTACTGCATCGATTTCCAAACCGTATAAAGGACTGGATGGAATCCGCCGAAGTTACGAAGAGGCGCAGGGACTTTTCGAGCCAATCTGCAGCAATGCCACAAATGAGAATACTTTTCCCATACCTGTGAAAAAGGAAGAAAAAGCGGCAAAAAGTGATTGTGAAGAGGCAGGACTTACGATCGTCAATGCTGTTCGGAAGAATACGTTTAAAGAGTTAAAACAGGCTTTTATTGTGTTGATCTACGCACTTCCACATGAGGAAGAGTTACAGATCCGTTATATACATAAGGTTATGCTGCAAGCGGAGATGATGCTGAACGATACTTACGGAATGACGGAAAAACTGCAGAAACAGTTCCGAAATTATTATTCGAATATGGAGAGTCTGACAGCAGCACAGGCGGTAGATGTCAGTTATAGGATCCTCAGAGAAGCAATTGAGGAACGGGAAAAATATGCAGAAAGCGGAGAAAATAAATGTGCAAAGGAATATATGACAGTGGCACTTTCTTATATCGGTGAGCATTTGCAGGAGGAAGAACTTTCTATTGTTCAGGTGGCAACGCAGATTTATCTGAATCCGGTATATTTCGGGCGTGTATTTAAAAATACATTTCATATGACCTTTAAAAAGTATCTCTTACAGCAGAGAATGGAGAAAGCAAAGAGGCTGATCCAGGATGGATGTGAGAGTATAGGAACGGTATGTGAGCAGGTGGGAATCAGCAATGCATCCTATTTTTCACATTTATTTAAAGAATATACAGGAAAATTACCGAGTGAATACAAAAAGGATTACGAAGAATGAAGAAATGGGTGATTAAATCCGGAATACAGAGAAAATACCTTCGATATATAATGGGGCTGTTGTTGCTGGCAATTTTGTTGTCAAGCATCGGTGTTTGGATTTATGTAAGGCAGAGTCTGACCACAGAGGTTACAGATAAATATGAATTTTTAAATGAGAAGATGGGGCTGGCTCTGGATACACTGTCAAAAGAGGCGGATGAAGGGACAGCAGAATGTATTACTTACGATCAGGTTCAGGAAAGTCTGAAAAAAGCTTCATTTGCAGATGTGGAAAAGAACTCTCTTCAGAAATATTTTGCCTATATGAATCTGGATCATGTGGCAGAATACTGCTATGTGGATAATAAAAATAATGTTTATGCCAGATCCTACTCGCATATTGATTATGAAGATTTTTCAGACAGCCATCTGGAAGATTACATGGGAGATTCTTATGCGAAAACACAATGGTTCTGGGCGAAGGATACTCTGTTTGGGACGGAGAAAGAAGCATTGTTTATCGGAAGATATGTACACAGCATGGAATACGCCAGCAAACCAGGACTGCTGCTCATCAAGATGAATGACGGCTTTCTGGAAACGATACTTGGAAAGGATCGGAGTATGACAGATGAAGTGCAGATCGGAATTCTGGATAAGAAGGGGAATTTATGTGCTGCCTGGTGCCCGAAAGGGACGAAGATTTCGGATGCGGTAAAACAGGAAGTCTATAAGATCAGCGCACAGGAAACGAGTGGTATTCTTGCAAAAAGCCGGAGAGTGAGCGGTGGTGTCTGCTCCATTTACAAAGAAAGCAGCTCTGAAATGACGGTGTTCACAGTCGTTCCGTCGAGTGTAATGACGCAGGGAACGATGAGGGTACTTACGGTGCTGATCGGGATTTATCTGTTTGTGGCAGTGGTAGCGGTTGTGATCAGTATCTATTTTTCCAAGCGGTTCACCAGTCCGATCCGGGAGATCAGTGAAGAGATGACACAGTTTGACGGAAATGATTTCAGTCGCCTGATTGAACTGAATACCAATACAGAATTGGATCAGATCGGACATTCCTACAATAAGATGCTAAAAAATATTGAGAATCTTCTGGCAGAGATCAAAGAACAGGAAGGGGTGCTCAGACGGACGGAGTTGAACATGCTTCTGGCACAGATCAACCCACATTTCCTTTATAATACGCTGGATACAATTTACATGCTTGCGCGGATAAACGGAGAAGAGACAACCATGAAGATGATTCAGGCACTTTCCAAATATCTGCGTCTGTCACTCAGCAAGGGCAGTGATATCGTGACGGTGGAGGACGAACTGGAAAATGTAAAGAGTTATATGGAAATCCAACAGATCCGGAATGCAAATCTGTTCCGGTATGAGATTGAGTGTAAGGTGGAAGAGAAGAGTACGTGGATGCTGAAGCTGATCTTGCAGCCACTTGTCGAGAACGCGATCAAGCACGGATTCTGCGAAATTTATGAGAATGGTCTGATCCGGATTGAGATTGCGAGGGAGGATAGCCAGCTGAAAATCGTGGTATTCAATAATGGGAAGCCGATTGACCGGGAAATGATGGAAAAGATCAATGCCTTAAACGGGCATCCGATTCTGGAGGCGAAAAAATGCTTCCAGGATAAGGAACACGGATATGGAGTGGTGAATGTACTGACCAGACTGCGGCTGAAATATGGAGAGGATGTGCTGTTTTACTATGAGGCAGAAGAAAATGGAACCCGGTGTACAATCCAAATTCCGGATGACGGAAAGGAGAAACGTGATTTATAGAAAATATTTGCAATCGGTGTTTTGTATCGCACTGGTTCTGACAGTGCTGACCGGATGTGGTAAAAATACGGGGCAGACAAGCCGGAGTACAGAAAAAAAGGAGATTGATATTCCGATCATTCTGACGGTAGATCCGACTTCCGGCAAGAAAACGGAACAGGATGTCGTTGATGCATTTAATGAAGAATATGCCGGTACGTATCATATGCAAGTGGAATGGATCATGGAGACGGAAGAGGAATACCGAAAAAATCTGAAACGGTTAAATGTCACAGACGAGCTTCCGGCTGTGATCTATGATGTGCGCACCCTGCCGTCCTTTTATCAGATGATGGTTGCGGATGGACGGATCGAGAATCTGAGTCCGTATCTGGAAGAGGATGAAGAGTGGAGGAATATGATCGAACCGGCGGTGATGGAAGGCTGTACGGATGAGGATGGCAATATCTATCTTGGACCGATCAGTACGGCGGCATTTGCGTGCGCCGGCATGTTTTGGAATCCGGAGCTTTTTGCGGAAGCAGGGATTGAGAAATTCCCGGAGACATGGGAAGAATTCTGGGACTGCTGTGACCGGCTGCAGGCAAACGGAATCACACCGCTTGGACTTCACACTGAAGGAACCGGCTGGGCGCCGATGCTGATTGCAACAGCAGAGGCAGCACACACGGAAGAAGGCTATGCATTTATGAAAGAGCTTCTCCCAGAAAGCTATTCTAATGATACCGGTCTTGAAATTGCAGAAACCTTGCAGAAATTGTTTCGGTATACAACAGAAGATGCAATTCATGCTGACTACGATGTGGCATACAATAATTTTGTCGCAGGAAAGGTGGCAATGATCCCGAACGGATACTGGATGATCGACCAGTTGCCGGAAGAATGGAAAGAAAAGGTAAGATTTTCCGCATTTCCGGGAAATAAACTGATCGCCTCACCGGAAACCTTTGGCTGGGCGGTGGTTTCCACTTACAGCGAGGAGGTCAAAGAAGGAGCGGTTGAATTTTTGAAATTTCGCACGAAATTCAATCTGGAAGAGAAGAAAGAGCTGATGGACAAGAACGGACGCACTGAAATCAGCCAGCTCCTTCAGGATTATGTAAATGCCTACAATAACAATCCGCAGATCGTTCCGAACTATCAGGTGAAATGGAACTCCATCCTTCAGGAAGAGACGATCGGGGAGTGTCTGCCACAGCTTGCCGCCGGGAAAATGACGCTTGCGCAGATGGTGGAGACTGCCGATGAAAGTATCCGGGAGTATGCGGCAGAGAGGTAGGAGAAGACGGTCGCTGGCGCATCCCTGAAGTCTTGGTGTGTGTTCAAGAGTTTTACGTTGAGGTAGAAAATAGAAAAATTGTTATGTTATCAATAGTCAGCCAACAGCCATATTCTCTGGCAGACCGACTTTGCACAATGGAGGAGAGACGCAATCCATCATGAAGGCCATTGCCGCGCATGATGGATGGTTTAAGCGGCTCGACGGAATGGTTTGTGCAACGGAGGTCAGACGGAGAATATGGCTGTTGGCGTCCCTTTATCAATAACAAATTTTTTACATACCCAAAAGTATATTTTTTGGTATATGAGGTTTTCTATTTGCTACATCTTTTGCACGGATTCTTGCTATTATCTAAGCATAGAAAAGAAATCCAGACGAGGAGGAACGGAAATTATGAAAAACAAAAAAAGATGGCTGGCACTGGGGCTGGTAGGAATCATGACACTTGGATGCTTTGCAGGATGTGGAAGCAAGAGCGATGGCAAGAGTGCAGACGGTAAAGGGGACAGCAGCAAAGGATCTGTATATTATCTGAACTTCAAACCGGAGCAGGATGAGCAGTGGCAGCAGCTGGCAAAGGATTACACAAAAGAGACAGGTGTAGATGTAACGGTTGTTACAGCAGCTTCCGGAAACTATGAAACCACTCTGATGAGTGAAATGGGAAAGAGCGGAGCACCAACATTATTCCAGGTAAACGGACCTGTAGGACTTGCAAACTGGAAAGATTATTGCTACGACTTATCAGATTCTGATATTTACAAAGAACTCACAAGTGATGATTATGCACTGAAAGACGGAGATTCTGTAGCGGGTATCGGATATGTTATTGAAACATACGGAATTATCACAAATAAGACATTATTAAAAGAAGCAGGATATACACCGGATGACATCAAATCTTTTGCAGATCTGAAAAAAGTAGCAGAAGACATTACAAATAGAACTTCTGAACTTGGATTTTCTGCATTTACTTCAGCAGGTATGGACGGATCTTCTGACTGGAGATTCAAGACACACCTTGCAAACCTTCCGATCTACTTTGAATATCAGGATGAAGGAATTAACACAACAGATGCAATCAAAGGCACATATCTTGACAATTATCGCGATATGTGGGATCTGTACATCAACAACAGCACATGCGATCCAAAGGATCTTGCTGCAAAGACAGGTGACGATGCAAGAAATGAATTCCTGAATAAAAAAGCTGTATTCTATCAGAATGGTACATGGGAATATACACAGCTGATCGATGGCGGTCTGACAGATGATGACATGACCATGCTTCCGGTTTACTTTGGTGTAGGCGATGAAGCAAACCAGGGACTCTGCACAGGTACAGAAAATTACTGGTGCGTAAATAAAGACGCAGACGAAGCTGATATTCAGGCTACATTAGATTTTATGGACTGGTGTGTAACTTCAGATGAAGGAACAAAATGTATGGCAGACGATATGGGATTCAACATTCCGTTTAAGAAAGCTCAGGAATCTAAGAATCTCTTTATCAAAGAAGACAAACAGATGACCGAAGACGGAAAGACTCCGGTAGCATGGAACTTCTCAACAATGCCTTCAGAAGAGTGGAAAAATGGTGTTGGATCTGCACTGACAGCTTATGCGGCAGATCAGACAGATGCTAACTGGGATGCAGTAGTAAGTGCATTCGTAGATGGATGGGCATCTGAATACAAGCTTGCAAATGAATAAATAAGTTGCATAAAAAGAACTGACCTAGGGGCAGGCGGCTTGCCTGCCCCTTTTAAGTGAGAGGAGAGCCTGTACGAAGCGGGTTTTCTGGATATGGGAACCTACGTTTTTCCATATAAAAATAAAAAGTGAAATGAGAGCCACCTGGTAGGAAGATCCTTCCGGGCAAAAGGAAAAGAGGAGGATTTCTATGGAGAAGGCACTGAAAAAACATGCACCAATATTTGTTCTCCCAACATTTCTTGCATTTGTGATCGGATTTATTATTCCGTTTGCACAGGGATTTTATCTTTCTTTTTGTAAGTTTACAACAGTAGGAAATGCAACATTTGTTGGAATATCAAATTATACCGCAGCAATCAAGGATACATCATTTACAAGTTCATTTAAATTTACAGTATTATTTGCGATTGTATCGATCTTACTGATCAACGTACTGGCATTTGGTCTGGCACTGCTTCTGACACAGAAGTTAAAGGGAACCAATATTTTCAGAACTATTTTCTTTATGCCGAACCTGATCGGTGGAATCGTACTTGGATATATCTGGCAGATCCTGATCAACTGTCTGCTTACGATCATCGGACAGCCGCTTCTGGCACTGAATTCTTCAGCCGGTTACTGGGGACTTATCATTTTGATGTGCTGGCAGCAGATCGGATATATGATGATCATTTACATCGCAGGTCTTCAGAATGTACCGGATGATCTGATCGAAGCAGCAGAGATTGACGGAGCAGCAAAGTGGGATATCCTCTGGAAAATCAGAGTTCCGATGGTAATGTCTTCCATCACGATCTGCGTCTTCCTGACACTTACCAATTCATTTAAATTGTTTGACCAGAACCTGGCTCTTACAGGTGGAGATCCGAACCATGCGACAGAAATGCTGGCACTGAATATTTACCAGACATTCTACGCACGTGCCGGAATGCAGTGGAAAGGTTATGGACAGGCAAAAGCAGTGATCTTCTGTGTTCTGGTTATCATTATTTCACTGGTACAGCTGAAAGCAACAAGATCTAAGGAGGTGCAGCAGTAATGAAAAAGAAGAAAAGTATTGCAAATACAATATGGATAGTTATATTAACAATTGCGGCACTCGCCTGGATTTATCCGATCATTATGATCCTGATGAACTCTTTGAAAAAAGAATCAGCGATCAGTACAGGAACTGCATTTAAACTTCCGACTGCAGATGCATTTGCAGGAATCGCAAACTATGTAGATGCCGTTGCTTCAAAAGGATTTTTGAGCAGTCTTGGATACAGTACATTTATTACGATTACTTCTGTAGTTGCTATTCTTGTATGTTGCTCCATGTGTGCATGGTATATAACCCGTGTAAATAGTCCGATTTCAAAGATTTTATATTATCTGTTTGTATTTTCCATGGTTGTTCCTTTCCAGATGGTTATGTTCACCTTGTCACAGACAGCAGATACCTTACATCTGAATATGCCATGGAATATCTGGGTGATCTATCTCGGATTTGGCGCAGGTCTTGCGGTATTTATGTTCTGCGGATTTGTAAAATCGATTCCTGTAGAAATCGAAGAAGCTGCCATGATCGACGGATGTAATCCGCTGCAGACCTTCTTTTTGATCGATATCCATATCCTGAAGCCTACCATGATATCCGTAGGTATTCTGGAAGCAATGTGGGTATGGAATGATTACCTGCTTCCAACTCTTGTACTTGATATTAAGAAGTATAAAACAATCCCAATGCAGTATTTCCGCGGAAGTTACGGAAGAGTTGAAATGGGACCGATGATGGCAAGCATTATGCTTACAGTAATCCCAATCATCATTGTATATCTGGCAGGACAGAAGTACATCATCAAGGGTGTTGCTGCCGGAGCTGTAAAGGGATAGAAAAATATAGTATAAATTTGGCGGACAGGCGTTGCTTGTCCGCTTTTAAATAGAAAAAGCTTGCAAATTTTGAGAGTTTCCGTTAAGATATAGCGAAAATGGTAGAAAACATTGAGAAAGGAAAGAAGGTATGTTTCAGACGATTATTGGGGCGGTCAGTTCATTTATGTACAGCAAACTTCTGGTGATTATTCTGATCGGTGCAGGTTTATATTTTACAATCCGGACAAGATTTCCACAGGTGCGTTTATTTGAGAGAGCTTGTGAGTCCGTGATGGAGAAGCCGGACGACAAAGAGGCAATCTCATCATTCCAGGCGCTTATGGTTTCAACGGCATCGAGAGTAGGAACGGGAAATATTGTCGGGGTGTCATCGGCAATTTGTATTGGGGGATTTGGTTCTGTATTCTGGATGTGGGTGATTGCGATCATTGGAAGTGCGTCTGCACTGATTGAAAGTACGCTGGCACAGATTTACAAGAAAAAGGGAGAGGATGGGAAATGCTATGGTGGTCCGGCTTATTATATCGAGGCGGCGCTGCATTGCAGACCACTGGCGATCGTGTTTTGTATTGCCATGATCCTGACTTATGCATTTGGATTCAATATGCTGGCATCCTACAATCTGCAGTCTACATTTTCCGGATTTTCTTTTTATGATCCGAAGGTAAGCCCATGGATCATTGGTGGGATTCTGGCAGTTCTGACCGGATGGTGTCTGCTTGGCGGTGGAAGCCGTATTGTAAAGGTGACATCGACGCTTGTGCCGGTGATGGGACTTGCATATATCGGTATGGCGCTGATTGTGGTTATCATCAATATCCGCAATGTGCCGGAAATGTTCCTGCGTATTTTTGAGGAAGCGTTTGATTTCAAGGCGATTTTCGGAGCGTTTGCGGGTTCTGCTATGATGCAGGGTATTCGCCGTGGGCTTTATTCCAACGAAGCCGGAATCGGTTCGGCACCGAATGCATCTGCTTCTGCAAATGTCAGCCATCCGGTCAAACA
>ERZ773165.542-NODE-542-length-27764-cov-11.350861_pt1 | contig 27764 bp, 26 predicted proteins | sample MGYA00581003_ERZ773165 | MGnify/ENA primary metagenome ERZ773165 (study PRJEB29015, sample SAMEA2737817) | human gut metagenome | biome: human gut; feature: human-associated habitat; material: faeces | place: China | collected 2012 ... | reverse complement strand
AAATGATATAAAACGACGAGTTGGATGCGGCAGCAAACATGGGATGGCTCCCGACTGGCTCAAATTGAAAACATTAAACGACAATCCCTAAATAATGAGTCCACTTTAAGTAACATTCAAAAAATAACCTGCATCATCTTAAGAAATATAGACCATAAAGACATACAAATTGTTCAAGTTATTCTTTAAGGATTACTTAGTAGGTTTACTACATAGGCAAACAGCTTCTAAATTACTGAATTTCTGCATGGAGGCCACAACTGCCACATTATTTCAGTAAAAAGGAGTATATTTGCAGCTGAACAAGCCCCTATTTTAGGGACTTCAAAATATTCATGGATAATGGCAAAGAATTTTTTCAAGAGATACATCTGGCTGGTTGATCTGATCAACCGCAGGAAGTATGTGTCTTTCAAGGAGATCAGCGAGGCATGGATGCGCAGTCCGCTGAACGAGACAGGAGACCCTCTGTCGGAGAGAACCTTCTTCAACCACAAGGACGCCATCGCCGGGATGTTCGGGATAGAGATTCTAAACGACAGGAGTCTCGGATTCTACATCGGGCGTTCGGATGTCGGAAGCGACGAGACAAGCGACTGGATGCTGCACACACTGTGTCTGAACAATGTGCTGCACGAGAACGCGGACATGAAGGACCGGATACTCATGGAGAAGGTCCCGTCAAGCGAGAGATTCCTTACGGACATCATCAGCGCGATGCGTGACTTCAGGGTGATAAGTCTCTGCTACCAGAGTTTCCGGCATCCGGAGCCGTTCTGCTTCAACGTACGTCCGTATTGCGTCAAGTATTTCAAGCAGAGGTGGTACCTGCTCGGCGACAGCGACTTGGGGCTGCGGATATATTCATTGGACCGCTTCGTGGACATGGAAGAGCTGGAGGAACATTTTGAGATTCCGAAGGGTTTCGACGCAGAGGAATATTTCGGGAATTACTTCGGTGTCATCATCGGGGAGGAGCCGGAGGACGTGAAGATACGTGTCGTGCCGGACCAGGTAAAGTATTTCCGGACGCTGCCTCTGCATGGGTCTCAGAGGGAGACGGTGCAGGAGGACGGAAGTTCGGTTTTCAGCTACCACATCGCCCCGACCTTCGACTTCGTGCAGGAGATCCTCTCGCATGGAGCGGATGTGGAGGTGCTCGAACCGGCCGAGTTACGCGAAAGTATCGCTGACATCGTCGCAGGAATGGCATCGCGTTATGGGCTTCCCGTTTCCCGATGAATCAGCCTGAATAAAAGTTACAAGGACCTCGCTCTATGGGATTTCCATTGCGGATAGCGATGGGCTTCCATAGATTGACGAAGATGATGAGAAAATAATCGCTATGACAGATTTCGCCGCTATTGATTTCGAGACGGCCAACGAGTGCCCGAGCAGTGTCTGCTCGGTGGGGGTCGTGGTGGTGCGAGAAGGTGAGATCGTGGACAGTTTCTACAGCTTGATCCACCCCGAGCCTGAATATTACAAATGGTTCTGCCGGCAGGTTCACGGCCTCGGGCCGGACGACACTGACGACGCGCCGGTGTTCCCTTTAGTCTGGGAAAAGATCGAACCCTTGATCGAGGGACTGCCTCTTGTGGCTCACAACAGCCGTTTTGACGAAGGCTGTCTTAAGAGTGTCTTCAAGGTCTATCAGATGGATTATCCTGACTATGAATTTTTCGACACCCTTGCGGCCTCACGGCGACATTTCGGTTGCGCCCTGCCCAACCACCAGCTCCAGACCGTCGCCGCTGCCTGCGGGTACGACCTCACGAATCACCATCACGCTCTGGCCGATGCCGAGGCCTGCGCCGCGATCGCGATGAAAATCCTGTAGCAACCTCTGGTTGACACCAAGGCTGCCTCTTGTCACATCATGCGAGGAACAGGCATGTTCACCCTGCAGACAGCCCCATTAGTCTCCACAGCCAGACTTGTTGAAGGATTGTAAAGCACAACTATATGAATATCAATCATCAAGCCTTTTGCCTTTAGGATGATTCAGCTAAAGGGGATGCGCTAACATATTCATTGATAAGCATTTGTCCGCCACTCGCTTTGTATCAGCCGGTGGGTGGCAATATATTGACTTACAATAATCTGATGTGGTCTCTTTAGCGCAAACCGACCTAAGGGAAAGCGTTAGGACATTCATAGATAGCGAATTTCGCTCCACTGCCGTGTTTTAGCAGCAAAAGGTTGTTACTTTGCATCAACAAAACAAAACGAGTATGGAAAAGATCAATTTATGCGAGGGCGTAGTCGCCCAGATGATGGACACAGAGGCGTGGGGCAATGTTTCAGGGGACTTCCCGTTCAGCGAGGCACAGCTGGAGAAGTACGCAGACAAGCTCGACTGGAAGGAAGTTTCAGGCAACACCAACATTTTCTGGAGCGTCCAGATGTTGGAGAAGTTCAAGAGAAGAATCGACTGGACGGCCCTGTCCCGCTGCCTGCAGGAGGAGAACGTTTCGGCCGAGCTGCTGGAAAAGTTCAAGGACAACTGGAACTGGGAGGAGCTCTCTGACAACAACTGCCTCACTCCTGAGCTCATCGACCAGTTCGCTGACTTCATCAACTGGAAGGCTCTGATCAACAACTGGAGTTGCTGTGAGAAACTGGCCACCGAAGAGTTCATCCGGAAATATTCCGACAGGATCCCGGCCTGCGACTTCAAGGACTCGAGGCTCTGGAGAGGAATGGTCGAGCGGAAAGAGAAACAGATCAAGAAGCGGATCTGCCTGTGCTAAAAACGCATTCTACAGAACGACAACAGCGAGGTAGGGACGTCCGCCTCGCTGCTGTTTTTATGAATATTCCAAGATCGGCAAGATCAGGCTTTCGGGGCAGAATCCGGTTCCGGGAGAGTATATGGAGTCTTCTTGCAACTTTGTGACTCCACGTAGGTCGTCAGGCGGTTGATTTCCTCGGGGCTGATGTACGAGCCTTGGATGCGCTCGGTCTCTGTGTCGATCTTGAAAATCATATCTCCTCCTCCGGCAAGGTTCTCCGCACCCGGAGAGTCAAGGATTACTCTGGAGTCGGTTCTGGTCATGGTTCTGACAGCGATTCTGGTCGGGAAGGTTGCCTTGATAGAATCCGTGAGGACTTTCTTGGATGGTCGCTGGGTGGCAAGGATGATGTGGATGCCGACGGCTCTGCCCTTCTGCGCCAAGCGGATGATGGACTCTGTGATTTCACGTGAAATATATCCGGACTCCTCTTCACGGCCTGCAGGAATGGTAAGGTCGGCATATTCATCAATGATTGTGACAATGTAAGGCCAACATTCTTGAGGAGTGGATGCTTGCTTATTGTATTCCACGATGTTGCTGATGCTGCCTACGCTGAGGTGCGAATAGCGGGCTTCCATTTCCTCACAGAGTGCCTCAAGGGTTTTGCCTGCCTGATCCTTCGTCTGCACGATAGGATTCTCACCGGACAAGGTGGCCGGATAGTGTCCGCCAAGACGGCTGTAGGCTGAAAACTCGCAGCCCTTGGGGTCGAGGAACACAAATTTCAGTTCCGACGGGTGCTTTGAATATAGTAGCGAGGCGACTACGGTGTGGATAGCCTCCGTCTTGCCCTGCTTTGTGGCTCCTGCGATGAGCAGGTGAGGAGCTTTGGCCAGATCAAAGACCTTGACTTTGTTCCCGAAAGTCCGCCCGATAGCCACCGGCAGTTCAGCCTTGCAGTTTCGGAACGCATCATCACCGAGGACCGAACGCATACGCACCACCGCTCGGCGGCCATTGGCGATCTTATCTTCCGACACTTTGTCTTCGGGAATATATTCATCAAGCAAATCCAAAGGAGGCAGCTGGTAGTCAGCAAAAGTGTTTTCTTTTTCCATATTATTAAATATTAACATTCTATAAGTAAGTATTCCGTAAGTGAATCTTCTAAATGTGGGCTGCCATCAGTCTATTTCAGGCCGTCGCAGACCGTCGCTGGCCACCTAAAGCCGCCTCAGACCGTCAAGACATGAATATCCGAGTTTGCCAGATCGTACACCTCCCCTAAGACAGCCCCGTTGGAGAAGACAATCCCGTTCCGCTCCTCCACTCCGGCGGCTTTATGAATATGCCCGAACAGATGAAGTTTCGGACGGATCCGCATCACGCGCTGCCTCAGAAAGGGATCGCCGTAGTGGATCTCATCAGAAAGGTCAAGAATATCATAGGGCGGCTGATGGGTGACAAGAACGTCCGTGTCCGGAGGTATATTCATAAAATCATTCTCCGCACGCCTGTTAATCGCATCCTCGAAGAACATCGGCACGCCGTAGAATTTGACCCCATCAATCTGGACTCCGGAATTACAGAGATAGTGGCAATTCTCGTCAAACCCCTCAAGCCTCGCTCCCCGAAGACAAAAGTCGTGATTGCCGGCGATGAAGACCTTGTGCCTGTGGGGCAGATCGCAGAACCATTCCATAAAGTCCAAAGCCTCCCCTTCGGTTCCCATCATCGTGAAATCCCCTGAATGCACGATCACATCACCCTCTGGCAGATTCGTCAGCTGCCGGTGCATGTTGTGGGTGTCCGATATGTGAATTATTCTCATATTCCTTGGTCTTTGAACATCGCCTTGGCTTTCCTGAGAGCTTCTGCAGAGCCGTTATCGATGCGGTTTTATTCGTGATGATGAACTTCGCCGCCACCATAAAGAAGATGTCCCGTGTTTGCTCCATAAACTTGTTTTTCGCAAAGATAGGCTGCCACGCTGCTGTTTTACAGCAGTGACGGACTGGTCTTTATGAATATTATGGAGCGGGATCGGGTGCTTTTTGTTCTTGCCGCAAAATCGCCACGCTTTATTCCGACAGGAGACTCCGAGAGGTGACTTCCTTACGAAAAGCCTTCAGCCCGGCAGCCTCCAGAACAGCCCAGAAGCGGCATCCGGCTGAAAAACTATTGCCTTTACCCAGGAGTATTTCAGCCTCATCCCAAGTACAGCCATCTGGATTGGCAATTGCGCTGAAGGCGTTTTGTAAAAAGGAATCTGCATGGCCGGAAGGCACGCACTACCGCACTACCCCAACAGCACGCAATCAAAGTCCGTCTTGCAGCAGCAAGATCGCTTGTAGTCAAAGCCGTAGATGCGCATATACGCCTCCGCGACCTCTTTTGCCCCATTGTTGAACGGATTCGACAGATTCGTCGAAACAACAACTGACATCTCCGGTGTCAGTACCTGCCCGTTTGAACGTCTGATTCTTTTGGGCGTTATCCTAAATGCTTTCATTGTAACTCCATCGCTAATTATCTCCTCGTAGAACTTGCCTTGCTCAAGATCGCAAGTCAACTCTACTGTACCAATATTACCGCGTGTGTTTTTTGCTATAATAAATTCGCCGATTATCTGTCCGTCAATCTTGTCCCAACCTATTCTATTGTGCATCAGAATGATGACATCCGCTAGTTCCTTAAGTTCCTTGGAATCGCTGATATCGTCCATTTGGGAACGATCCGGTCCACGCTGCAATTGTGACAGAACAATTATAGGGACCTTCAGTTCTTCCGCAGCCTTCTTCAAACTTTTGGCGACACAATCCATTTCTTCCTCTCGCGGTCCATTTGTCCGAAAGGGCTCAGGACTTCTCCATATTTCCGTCCCAGGACCGGAACAGACTCAATATCGCCTCATCCCGGCCATCAACGGGCAGATAAACGACCTTCTCTTCACTGCTTACGTCCACAATCTCCGAAGCGGCGTACTTCTTCTGATACGGATGGTCCAAATCGGAAATGCCTTGGCTGTAGGATACGGTAATCCGCTTGCAATTACCGGCAGGAACCATCCGAATAATGACCAATTCCTGCAGCACCTCATCCTTGGCGAACGTATCCTTACGGGTATTGAACAGGTGGATAAGGTCAATGCTGACGTGCTGGAAAAGGAAATCCCGGAATGAGTGGAAATACCGTCCGGACGCAAAGCTTCTCGGCGTGATGAAGATCATCTGTCCGTCTTCCGCGACCAGTTTGGCGCAGATGGCCATGAACAGAGCGTAGATGTTTGTCTGCCCATCGACGATGCTGGCACAGGAGCGCGTGTGAATATCGTCCTTGGACAACTTGAAATAAGGCGGATTGGAAATGATGTAATCAAACCTCTCCGATCCGGACAAATCGCCAAAGATGGTGTCGGCGCCGTCCAGACACCCACATTTCTCCTGGACGAAGTCTGATTCATTCAGCTGGTAATCAAGCTTCACTTTCCTTTCGCCACACCAAGACTTCAAATAGGACAGAACACGCTCAGTGAGTGGCACTACTTTCTTATCGGTCTCATAGAGTGCCAGGCTGATATGCTCCGGCGTTCCCGTCTTGACTAAATGCTCAATCAATGCGCAGGAAAGAATGGCAAGGCCGCAACCAGGATCGAGGACGGATATGTCCTTCTTTCCTGACGGGGTTGCCAACCCACCCATAAACGCCGAGATGGCCAGCGGTGTAAAGAACTGCCCCTTATGCTTCTTATCCTTCTGGATAGATGCCTCAGCATACCCTTTGCCGACCCTCTCAGCGTACTGGGTGGGTCTTTCTCCGGCAAGCGGTGCGATATGAGCATTCTCATGAATGCCATCGGCGTTCATTCGAACAACATACAAAATTACTGATATTCTTCGAGAGGCCCATAAACGACATGCACATTTTACTTAAAAATACTCAAATAAACCCCATGTTACCATCACGCAAATAGCATCAAAATTAATTCATAATCAATCGATTAAATCCTTTGATTTGTCCTTGATGATTCGTAACTTACAGTCAGAAACCTAAGCACAAAACCAACTATGAAAATCTTGATCGACAACGGCCACGGAGTGGACACAAAGGGAAAGCGGAGCCCCGATGGACACCTTCTGGAATACGCCGAAAACCGGCTTCTCGCCGGCCGCATAGTCTCCGCCCTCAAGGCCCAGAGCCACGACGCCGAATTTCTGGTACCGGAAGAAAACGATGTCAGCCTCTTCCAGCGCTGCGACCGCGTCAACCGCTTCTGCTACGCCCTCGGCAAAGAGAACGTCATCCTCGTCTCCATCCATTGCAACGCTGCTGGCAAAGGCGACCGCTGGTACAACGCCACCGGCTGGTGCGCCTACACCACTCCCAAGGACACTCCAGCCGACCGCCTCGCCACCTGCCTCAACAACGCTGCCCAGATCCACATCCCCGACCTGCGCCTCCGGATGGACCTCACCGACGGCGATCCCGACATCGAGGCCTCCTTCTACCTCCTTCGACACACCAGCTGCCCCACAGTCCTCACCGAAAACCTCTTCATGGACAACCAGGCCGACGTGGAATACCTTCTCAGCGACATTGGCCAGGCCAACCTCGTCAACCTCCACGTCACCGGCATCAACTTCTACCTCGGAATCCACTAACGAAAAATGCCCGGCCCCGCCGAGCATCCTTCACTTCCTTGTCCACCAATGTCCACCCTGTCCACTCCGTCTACCGGTGGTCAAAGTTGTTTAGTCAAGATGGCATTTTTTCATCTTTGCGAAAAATGGCTTCGCGCAATTGAAATATCTTTGCCTCAAGATAAACAGCGCCGTTCTATGTCAACAGACAAAATGGCAGAAGAAAATGACAGGAACGGTATTTGATTTTGAAGCTGCGAAGGTTATCGCAGATAACCATAAACAAATAAAAATTAAAGTTTTATGACAAATTTTGACATCAAGGCCCTCATCGAAGGCGCCTATGCTCAGACCCCAACTCTTCCAGGGTTCTGGCTCAAGTATGACGAGTTCCGCGAGAAGTTCAACGAACTCATTGCCTCCCATAGCGACATCCCCGTTGATGTCGAAAAAGTTCTCTCGGAGTTATATCCGGATTCTTCCTTCATGGAGCAGTATCAGCTGCAAGGCTCGGAAGACGTTTTCCGCGCTTTTCGGATTTCCCCCAACAAATTGGTCATACAGAGAGACCTGAAAAAAAAGATTGAAGCGATCTTACGCGAGGCCTCTGGTGATTCTGATGGTTGGAAGAACTTCGCCGTGATTGGAGCCAAGGGGCTCAAGCCAGAGATTCTTGCGATGGGATTTATTGGTATCCGTCAGGCAGTGGAATGTCTGTTCCGAGGTCGCTTTGAATTTCGTTCAGGAGATCCGACCAAGCACGAAGCGCCTGTGCTTATAAGAGATAAGAAAGAATCGAGTACGCCATCGGATGTAACGTCTGCTTTTTCTGGTGTGAAGCAAGAACGCGTAAGAAAAAAACCGAAACAGGGTTCCTTTATTGGGGATGCCATTGATGCCTTCGCTTATTTCCCTCGCCCCAAAAACTCTACCACCTATGGCTGGGATGCGGCCATCAACGAATTAGCAACGAACCTTGCTCTCGAGGAAAGGTGGTACTATTCTGAAGAGGACAAGCAAAAGAAGCCCATCCTCAAGAATTACCTAAGCTATACGTTTGAGCGCCTCCAGTTTGAGGACGCGGAAGAAACACGTAAAGCCGCCGAGGAGAACAGAGATGCCATCCTTAAGATACTCGTTAATGAAGAGCATGCACTGTTCAATACAGGACTGGTCAACAACATTTATGAGCCCATCTATGCTTTCTTCAAGAAAAACGACGGTTCAAATCCAGTTATATCGCAGCCCTGGATATTTATCGCGTTCGGAACAGCAAACAGCTACTATCAGAATATCATAACTGATTTCCCCTATCGCCCCAAGAGGGCCCAGTATTTCACAGACTCAAGTGATCTTTTCTACGACACGAATGCTGCCATTCCAACGCTTAACTGGGAGCACTTCATCAAGGACAACATAGAGCGGCTACCTCTTGGCTTCGTGAAAAAGGGCGCACCGGAAGGTTATCCTTTTTATGACGATCCTGATTCTCTGCCCCGACCCCAACGCCAGGCCTATTTCAAAAAGATGGCTGAAGACATCTTCGAGGATGATGACTGGATGCAGTTCTTGACGACAAAGTTTAAGAATGCCTTGAATATCACTCTCAGCCGTGTTGCTTGGAACTATAAGACAGCAATTCCAGTGTATTATGTTGAAAAACATCAGCTCTCATTGCTGCTTCCACTGGCACTTGAGAAAAAGGACGTTATTGACGTAGCTCTTGTTGTCGAGCATAAAGTCAACAAGGAGAAAAAAATCAACAACTACGTTGGTCGGACGATTTTCACCTTGCAGATGGCATATTCGAACGCTCGCTTAATTACACGTCCAGACAGCGATTGGCTTATGGCGGATATGAATCCGAGCAAATAAAGCCAACTGAATACTTGAGAGCCTTGTCAGGAATGACGGGGCTCTTTGCGAAGATACGTTTCGCAAAATATCCGTATCTTTGTTTCCGTAACCAATTAGAACAAGTATGCCAGCAAACAAAAACGCCGTTGTAAGATATATTATTCTGGATAGGATGCTGTCGGACCAGCACCACTACTATACCCGTACCCAATTATTGAATGCAGTGAACGATTCCCTAAAAGGCATTGACGAAGCACTGCAAGTGAGCAAGCGAACGATAGAAATGGACTTGAGGGATATGGAAGATATTTTCCAGATTGACCTTGATGAGAGCAAGATTATCAACGGAAAGAAAATAATCCGGTATGCCGACCAGACGAGATCCATCTTCTCAAAGCCTCTGTCGGACGATGAGAAGATGCTTCTCAATGAAGTGTTAAGTACGCTCGGACAGTTCTCTGGACTGGATAATTTCGTGTGGCTGGATGACCTTAAAACGAAGTTGGGGAATCAGGTGTCTTTCGGAGGAAGCGAGTTTGACACTGGGAGCGGAACCCCTCAGAGAAAGGTGATAAGTTTCAGCTCAAACGAGTTCCTTCAGAATAAGGAATACTTGGGATGGTTCTTCTCTGCCATAACAAACAAGAAAGTCGTTTCCATCACATACCGGAAGTTTGACGCCGAGAGTGCGCAGGAAATCATCGCCTATCCTTACATGCTCAAGCAATATAGAGATAGATGGTATCTGCTATGTACAATAACATATCTTACAATGTCAACATTATTGTATTGCCAACATAAGGGCGCAAGAACTATCTGTTCTGCGGTGACGACGACGCCGCACAGAGGGCAGCCGTGGTCTACTCCCTGCTTGCCACCTGCAAGGCACACGGCGTTAATGAACGGGCGTGGCTTGAGGATGTCCTGCGCCGGATCCCGGAATACGAACAGGCAGGGAAAGACTACGCAGACCTTCTTCCCGGAAACTGGAGCGCATTGTCTGCAAAGTAACTCAAACCAATATCACACCCCCATAAAAAGACTGCAACCGGCATCGCACTGAAGCAAGTTGCAGTCAAACTTTATATGACGCACGTACTTCCTCGAATGCTTACATAGAAGCCTCGACAGGTGAAGAAAGTGAAATTCCCTTCATATAGAAAAGCTGCACCAAAACCGTCGAGAAAAAAGCCGCAAGAAAAAGCTTCCAGTAGTCCTTTTTATCCACTTTCGCCGCCCGCTCCGAAGGAATCGCAAGCGAAACCAGCCAAAACAGGATTGTTCCCGACAAAACCCGGATGTCAGCCAGCACTGTCGAAGAAATAATCCCGCCAATCAGAATAAATTTCGAAACGGGAACCGCCGCTCCCCAAACAGTATTACAAAGAAGAAGAGATATATGTCCGGTGCGCCTTTGCTTTGATGTTGTCATAATTTTGTTTCAAAAATGCTTGCAAAGATAGTCAATTATTGTCTGTTGCATCGGCTCTGAATTTTGCAAATGAACTGGTATGCTCCGGAATACGCAATTCACATCCGCATCAGCAAGAGATAGATCTATTTGAAGCCCCGCACCAATCTGTCATAAATCTCGTTGAACCACAGACGCTTGAACATTTCATTTGCCCTATCTTCGGTGAGTTTATTGTAGAGCTCGAGCTTTGTGTTGATGAATGTCATCAGCTCATTATCAACTTCTTCGAAGAACTTTTCTTGGATGTTGTCACGAGTATTGTCCTTATTGAAGAATGACATCAGCTCTTCGTTGGCCATCACATGCTCCTTCATCTTCTGAATGTCTACCCGGTCATCCTCGGTCAGTTCAAGGCCGAAGGTATTGTTGAGTTGCTTGATAATATTGCTCAAGAAATCCATTTCTGGTTCATCGGGGCCTGTCACCTGGCCTGGACGCATACCTGTTACTCCAGTATCGCCACTGTCAAGATTAAGCTTCTTGGTAAACTGATACTGAACCTTGTAGCTATCGAGCTCCGTTTCGTTCAGAATATCCTTGGGCATTTCATCCTTCTGGTAAGGGAGGAGCTTGGCAAGGGCAATCAGGAACACATACAGTTTGTCAAGTTCAATGTCCTTGAACGTGATAATCTGGGAAAGGAACTTATACAGGTTTGTATACTGCCTGCAGGTTTTCTTAAACTTATACAGGTCCTCTTCATTCAGTCGGCTCTTTACCTTGTCTACAGCAGTGTAGAGAACGCCATATATGAGTTCTTTATTGACCTTGTCAGGATAGTAATAACTAGCTAAATTGTCAACGTCAATCTGGTCGAATGCATTGAACTCCTGGAGGCGGCTCTTAAGGTCATAGAGACTGTTAGGATCGGTTTCATCCTCTTCGTTCATATAGAGTCCGCCATAGTAATCTTGGAATCCTTTTTTAATGATTTCGGGGTCATTAACAAAGTCGAGGACCATCGTAGAGTCCTTCCCGGCACAAGTGCGGTTAAGGCGGCTGAGCGTCTGAACAGCACTCTCCGCCGCGAGTTTCTTGTCTACGAACATCGTGTGCAGAAGAGGCTCGTCAAATCCTGTCTGGAACTTCTCTGCGACGATAAGAATCCGGTACTTTGGCATCTTGAAAGCCTCGGGAATATCAACATTACCCTCCAGGTTGTTCATAGAGGTCTCGGTGTAGGTTTCTCCAGTATCCTCATCATACACGGAACCAGAGAACGCAACGAGCGCACCGTAAGGAAGGCGCATCTCACGCATCAGCTCATCGAACTTACGCTTATAACGAACGGCGTGAAGCCGAGAACGGGTTACGACCATAGCACGCGCCTTCCCCTGGATCTGGTTGCTGGTCTGCGTCACAAAGTGCTCCAGCATAATACGGGACTTGCGCTCAATCGCGACATCCTGCAGGTCAACATAGCTGCTCAGCAACTTTACGGCCTTCTTTTTCTCGTACTCTTTGTCAGGAAACTTGAGGTCACGGACAAGTTTGTAATACCTCTTGAAGGATATGTAGTTTTCGAGCACATCCAGGATGAAGCCCTCCTTGATGGCCTCTTCCATTGTGTACTCATCAAATGGTTTTTTCTGCCCATTCTCGCGTTCGCAGAAGAGCTCGATAGTCTTCTGCTTTGGCGTGGCAGTGAAAGCGAAGAACGATATATTATGCTTAAACCCTTTGCGTTCAATCTCACTCTCGATGATATTGTTCAGGAGGTCTTCCGAATCTGCACCCTTTACATCCTCGGCATCGAAGGCTTCTGCTTCCTCCAGTGAGAGTGCTTTTCTCATCTGGCGAGCAGCTTCGCCGGACTGTGAGCTATGAGCCTCGTCTATGATGACTGCATACTTGCGATCCGGGAATAGCCGGATAGTATCAGATATGACCGGGAACTTCTGGAGCGTTGTTACAATGATACGCTTTCGGTCTTCGATGGCTCTTTTCAGGTCTTGAGAGTTGCACTTGTTGTCGATATACTTGACCTCACCTTCAGTTATCTGGAACTGACGGAGATTGTTCTGGAGTTGGCGGTCCAGGACACGGCGGTCTGTAACAACCAGCACGCTGTCAAAAATGGGCTTCTCATCCTCGACGGTCCTATAGAGATTGGAAAGACGAAAAGCAAGCCAAGTGATGGTATTGCTCTTACCTGAGCCGGCAGAGTGCTGGATAAGGTAGCGATGCCCAGCACCTTTCTCTTTCACATCACCGACTATATGGAGAACAGCACGGCGCTGATGGTAACGCGGGAAAATAAGGCGAGCATCCGATTTTGTTTCAATCTTTCCTGTACGCTCATTGTAGTATTTTTCTTCAACCGTCTGCAGATTGATAAAGTTCTGCAGTAGATCCAGAAGATTGTCTCTGGAGAGAACATCCATCCAAAGATAAGAAGTTTTATAACCGATAGACTCAGTCCTCTCGTTAGCATATGTCTTATTGAACGGGAAGAAACGAGTTTTCTCGCCAGCTAACTTGGTGGTCATAAATACCTGCTCGGAGCCAACAGCAAAGTGAACCAAACACCGCTTAAACTCCAGGAACTTCTCCCCTTCTACCGGTCGGTCACACATATACTGGCGGATGGCATTGATATGACGCTGTCCAGTCAACGAATTCTTAAGCTCCATTGTCACGACCGGAATTCCGTTCACAAAGAGAACCATATCAATTTCGTTGTCGTTCTTCTCCGAATAGCGAAGCTGACGTACAACAGCCAGTCTGTTCTTTTCATACAGAAGTTCATGCTCAGGAGTAAGGCCGCTTGCAGGCTTATAGAACACCATATTAAAACGAGCCCCGTAACCGGCTTCAAACTTTGCGTTTCCCTGGAAGAGATGGAGAGGGCCACGCTTCAGTTCAGAGTCAAGACGACTGAGTATTGATTTACGCGCAGCCGCATCGCTTCCAGTCGCCGCCACAAGTTCCTTATAGGTGTCAGGCTGAGAATCCTGAAGGAAAGTAATCACCTCATCAGGGATAATGCAGAGCTTCTTGTCAAAGGCTCTTGGATCGACTGAGTGATACTCCGGCACGTCGGTAAATGAACCATCTGCCTCTTGTATGAATCGGTGGGTCAGATACTGCTCTATCTGGCCTTCCATATACAATTCGTCGGGTGTTCCTGGCATATATGTATTTAATTCTTAATGAAACTTGACTATTCACGGCAATCTATTTGCCCTGTAACTGCCTCTGAAATAATCGCTTCTCTATACTTGTACAAATCCTCAATCTGCGTCTTCAGTTCTCTTTGAAGATTGTTAATTGATTCACACTTCTTGTTGGCCTCTTCAATGATTTCTCTCTGCTCCTCAATAGGAGGAACAAGAACCCGAAGCTCCGAATACTTGTCTGCACCGATGTTAGGTATTGTCGCTTGGATATACACGCTATTCTTCCATGCCTCATACATCGAAGTCTTCGTATAGAGAAATAAGAACTCCGGCAAGAGTTTCTCTCCACAACGAGCACGGATCAAATACCCTGCATAGCAAGCATCAAACCCACCGCGGTATAAATAAGTCTTTCCTACGGTAGCACCACTCCGCGCGAATAAAATGTCACCAGGGTTTAACATATAATCCTTGGCTTTTTCAGGAGATAGGGATTTGAAAGTTTCATCCCAAAGATCTCCATCGTCAGTAATGTCAGTTATGCGAATATATCTTGGATATGTTCTATCATCACTCTCTGCAGATTCATTGGCACCATATGTCATATTTTCGCTCAGAAAGTATTTTAATGGAGCACACGCCCAATGTGAAGGGAATAAATCATTCATTCCTCCATTATCTTTTACATAATTAGCAACTTCTCTTGTTCCCCTGCATACAATTTCACTAACCGTTGCTATTTTATACCTAATGATATCCTCTAATAACTTAGAATGCTCATCAATAGCACTGCCAATGTCATTTACTCTTTTGTGCAAAAACGAGACGATGCTCTTTTGTTCCTCAAATGAAGGGATAGAATAGACCTCATCAAGCAGTATTGAAGCATCAAAGTGAGGAATAGTCGTCCCTGATGAAAAAGTCTTAAAGGATGATTCTAGATACTTAAGAAAGAAGTACAGATACTCTCTGTCAAACTTATTTTTATCATAATCTATTTTGGCCATTGTAGAAGAAAGATAGCCATCTTTTCCCAAAACAATTTCACCAGCATTAGCGCCATCCCACAGAACTAAAATATCATCCGCGTGGACAAGGACCAACCCATCAGTTTCCACCGGATACTGAGGGACTTGATTATTTCTTCCTCTGAGGTTGTCCATTGTCAAATAAGGTAAATTGCCATTTGGAGTTGAGCTTAACTCAACTGGCTTGCTACCTTTCTCTAAAGAAAGAAAATAACGTAATTTTACAGATTCCCAATTATTCATTGCGAGCAAAAATCTCAGGATAATACTTTCAAACTCAATACGAAAATACACTACTAAAACAATTCATTCATAATTCTCTGAATCGTTTTGTTTCTATCCACGATTACCTCTTTTAGGATAGTCGCTGACTGATACGAAGTTCGTTGATAGAAATACTTCGTGAAATTTATTTCATAATTGATTCGGGTCTTTGCAAAATCGATCCATGAATCCTTATCTATGTAAGGGAGCACTTCTTCTTGGAAATAGTCTTCGTAGTTCACAGAAAGAGGTAGACTCTCGACATCTCTTTTTGCGGGGTCTGCCTGTATTTGACCTCTTTTTGTAATTAAATTGCCATTCTCATCTCGTTTGGGTTGCTCAATGACAATTGTAAGGCGACCGAACTCTTCGTTGTCGAAGACCTTCGAGTTATCAGATTCACGGAATTCCCGATAAAGACTAAGAATCTTTTCAATATCCTCGGGGCGAATGTCATTTCTCTTATTACCTAAACTCTTCGAGGCAGGTGCACAGAAATCCACAGCATTAATCAGCTGGACTTTACCCTTACGTTCTGCACTTTTTTTATTCGTAATGAACCAGATGTAAGTGTAGATACCGGTGTTATAGAAGAGGTCCTTGGGAAGGGCTACAATACACTCCAGCCAGTCATTCTCAATAATCCACTTTCTGATGTTGCTCTCGCCGCTACCGGCTCCACCAGAGAAAAGAGGCGAACCATTTGTGACAACACCCACGCGAGCTCCATCCGGCTCCATTTTGGAGATCATATGCTGGATAAACAACAACTGACCATCACTGACACGAGGAGTACCTGCATAGAAACGACCGTCCGGATTCAGAGATTCATTAAGTATGAACTCCTGGTCTTTCTTCCAGGTTACACCATACGGCGGATTTGCCATAATATAGTGAAACCGGGAGGATTTGAACTGGTCTAGCGTAAAGGAGTTCCCCAGCTTAATATTATCAGCATTCTCCCCTGTAATCAAAGCCTCTGACTTTGCAATAGCATAAGACTGCTCGTTGAGCTCCTGCCCATAGGTGCGAATCGTCGGGGTATTTCCTTCGGAACAGATGTTCTCCAGAATGTAGTTCTTGCCTACGTTTACCATACCACCGGTACCACAAGCGGGGTCGTAAATAGTACGGATTATACCGCTCTTATTGAGAATAGCTTTATCCGGGGTGAACATAATGGCGCTCATCAGGCGAATCACATCGCGGGGAGTGAAATGCTCACCGGCAGTCTCGTTGCTGTTTTCATTTGAAATGCGGATGAGTTCCTCAAAGATGTAGCCCATATCGTGGTTATCGATCTTCTCCGGTGAGAAGTCCAACTCGCAAATCTCCTGGATCATTTGGTACAGGAGACCATTGCGTATGAGTTTAGCGATCACCTTGTCAAATTGGAAATTGGTCAGAATATCCCGGACCTCCTTATTGAAACCATTGAGATAGTTCTTGAAATTGATCTCGCAGTTCCGGGCGTCATCCAAAAGAGTGATGAGGGAGTGCTTGGAAGTATTGTAGAATTTCTTTCCACCAGCAGCTTTGAAGAGAACTTTCTCCAGGTTCTGGTCGGCAATCTTATCCTTAAACTGCTCGTAGTTCTTTCTGACGGTTTCATTGTAAGGATTAAGAATACAGTCGATGCGGCGAATCACCACGAAAGGCAGGATGACATCACCAATCTCGTTCTTTTTGAAAGTATCTCTAAGAACGTCATCTGTTATCTTCCAAACAAAACTTACATCAGGTTTCTTGTTATTATCCATGATATTGTTTTTATTCTTTTCTTGTTTGACGATGCAAAGGTAAGCATGAGATGTGCAACATAAATGCACAGCTAATCAAAAACGCGATTTGGCGAAGACGTAGTCCCCAAAGGGGCTCCAACAAACTTGGGTATTCCTACGATTTTAAGACCATTATCATAATTTGATCTAGCTGTCTTATATATTGCCTTTACACATTCAATATCATCATTAGCTAATTGATGTTCACGACGCCCCGCTCTAAATGGATCATGAAAATACGTGTAAGCCCATGCGGAATTCCTTTGATCACCATCCCGGTATACTCTGTTGGATAGAGGTTCAAATATCTTAAAACCTTTCTCGGTACCGATGAAAGAGTAATTCATATATAGAATTCTTCGATGGATTAAATTATTAGAAAAAACGAACTCAACATGAATATCATAATTCCTGTTAAGTGCGGCAGCAAGACCATCTTTCCATTCTGTCACACGCCTAATAAGTATTGCTTCTTTATCGTCTTTCCCTTGCCCTAAAACTAGAATGTAATAAGGTATACTGAGTTTTTGAGGAAGGATAGCATCGAGAAGATGTGTTAAGTTCGCCAGCCCAATAATATCTCCATTACGCTCATTACTAAGCAAAAAATTGTCTGAAACTATCAGACTATTGCTCGGGGGCAATTGTAGTCCATTATCGTTAATGATATTCTTCCAACCATTATCATCTTTACCGTACTTCGTGCCTGGTACAAATTCATCTTTGAAGGACAATGACTCAAACATACGGTTTGTCACTTCTTCTTTACTTATTACCCAAACACCATATTTATCCCGGAGCATCTGTGCGTCTTCTGAAGGACAATCTCTTAAGAAAAAAGCATTTGGCTTCGAAATAATGGCATCTTCTTGAGCATTCATTAAATCAAAGAAGTCCTTAAGTGCTATTGGTACAGAAATGTCGTATGCTTTAAAAATGGTGAACAAATCATCGCTATTATCTGAGTCAGAAGGATTAAAAATACTATTCAACTCAGCATTAGTCAAATCCATACAGATGTTGGAATGGTTCTTAAAAATCTCGATGATATTATCCAGGCCAGCTTTTGTAAAGGCCTTTCTCAAGACATCCGTCAAAGCTGTCCTCTCAGCGTATATTGTTGCTTTAGAGTCCATTCTATTACTTATTACGAGATGCCATTTCTAGTTTATTCAAGGCGATGGCGTCCTGAGCTGAAGCGTCATAGAAGTTCTTGCCAAACGGCTTCCCAAATCTTCCAGTAATGGAATACTCCATATCATAGGGGTCACCTTCCTTAGGGAAGTAGTACACCTTAAAAGGACAATTCTCTTCCAAGTCTTTTTCATTCTTGTAGCCACCTTCAGCCACGAGGACCTGAGAACGACGAATCATATACTCAGAATGAGTCTCGATGACAAACTTAAACTTGAAGTTGCTATTTACATACGCAAACAACTCAGTAAGCATACGCTGAAGATCTGGATGAAGATTCTGCTCCGGTTCCTCAATGACTATGAAGGGTTTAGCATGCGTATGCTCATATTTACGAATAATTGAGGCCAGATTAATAAGAAGAATCATCATCTGATTGGACCCCATACCTTTATCAGCAAGATCCATCCATTTCCCTCCGTCAGAGATATAAAGACGATAAGCTTCTCCACCAAAAGACTCAATTTTGAAATCATCACCTATATCAAACTTTTTCATCCAAGTCTTGATAAAAGTGTGAGCGGTAGATCCTTCCACAATCTTCGAACGGCAGAACCGATGAATGGACTTTGCCAAATAATCGTTTTTGTTATCAGTATTGTAGAAAATATTCTGGGACGCAGAATGGGCATAGATATACTCCGCAGAAATCCCACTTATCACAAAAGACAAGTCTTCAGCAAGGTCACGAAGTATACCAGACCGTTCATGAATGAAGGCCTTATCCGCCTCTTTATCCTGCCACTTTTCATAAACAGCAGGATTAGCTTTGGCTTCATCAGAAAGGACTTCTGTCATCCCTGAGACAGAGATAATACTCTCTATTTGGTTAACAATATAGTTAACGCCAGAGTTGTCAAGAACCATATTAATATCCTGAGTTATCTTGGTGGCCTGATTCCTGCTAGAAGACTCTCTAGTGATCATTTCTTGGGATTTCCGGAGTTTATCGAGCTCTGCATTTCTCTCAGCAATCTTCATTAACATACTATTGCTAAGAGAGTTCAAACGTGAAAGATCCTCTTTGATATGACGACTATCTTCGTGGGCCATTCTATCCTGAATCTCAATTTGCTCATGTCGCAATTCTTCCATTTGCTTTGTCAATCGCTGCATTTCGATGAGGGCATCTGGGGCATTCGATTTAATTCTGGACATTCGTTCTGCTAATCGAGCATTTTCCATACTTAAATTAGCCATCTGCTGATGTACAGAAGCCTCCATCTCTGCATAATCTCGAAGTTTGCGCTGGCAATCTGAAATCTTTTCCTTCAACATCTTACTCTCATGATACAGGTTATCTAATTCTGTCTGAATCATGGCAATCCTTTCTTCCAAGTTCTTTTTCATCTCAGAAGTTGTTGCCTTTTGGGATGCGAACTCAACTACAGTCTCACCTGCATCATAATTAAAATCGAAATTTACCCCACGGGTATTGTCCCAGACTCGAATGCGAGAAATCGTTCCTGTTGTCTCATCTGCGTCTTCATTACCTGTGACATAAAGCGTTATGGTGAAGTCAGCCTTCCGTTTCATGCGATTTCCAGAATCATCCATCAGATCCAAATCCCTTTGCAAACGAACGCAGAAACCGATCTCGGCTTCTGTCCTTTTGTTACAAAGAGCACGTTTGAACGTTCCGATACCGAGGTCATGATACTCATTAGCATCGAAACGGAACTCTGGTTTAAGATCCTGGAGAAAATCGCCTCCGCCAATCTTTAGAGCCTTAATGTTGTCAAGGATTAAGAGGAGACCCTTTACGAGGGTGGACTTACCGGCATTATTGGCACCGACTAAAATAGTGATGTCCCCCAAGTCCTTAGGCTGAAGTTCCTTAAACCTTCTGAAGTTCTTAAATCCAATCTGATTCATATGATTCGGTAGTCTTTATTTCGTTTCGCGACACAAAGGTATATATGGCCTATGCAATCAATTTACACAGGTAAATAATGCTCGTAAGATTCTCTAATAACTTCTCGAATCTGATTCTTGTATTCCGGCGGAGAAAGCACTTCAACATCTTTTCCGTAAGATAGGATAAGTGCTTCCAATTCGTTATTAGGAATGACGTTTATTTCAACTATACGGTTATCAAGATCGACCACGCGTTGAGATCGGTGGAGAGCCTTGGTAAGAACATACGGGAACCTATGCTCAGAAAACTGTAGACGGATAGTAAGTTTTTCACTTGCGGAAACACTTACTCCGACAACATCGTCCAGATACCTTTCAAAATCAATGTCTGTCGGTATGTATTCCTTATTGACCTGCTCAATCTCCTCTATACGATCTAGGGCGATATTGTGTATGGAATGGTTTTCCTCGTTTAGGCCGAAGAGGAACCAGCGATTGTTGTATTCTTTGATATAATACGGGTGGATTATCCAATCGTGGGAAACATCATAGAATGTCCTGTATTGGATGCGTAGCACCGCTTTGTTTATAATTGCATCAAAGAGGTCTTGAAACCAATCAAGACCTGTGTATGATTCATTATCGTCATACCCCACAACGCTATGTGATGCACCACGCAAGTCCAAACGATCCTCCAACTTTACTACGAGTTCAGACATCCAATCAAAGCTGGGCATACCTTTGAATCTTTGAAGCATCAAGATGGTTTCCTTCAGTTGGGCAAGATCATCTTCACCAAGACCACGTTTAAAGATGGAGAAGTCTGGTTCGGAATAGCGATAGTAGTAACCATTGCCATCGTCAATCGCTTCGATTTCCACTCCTTCTGCACCGGCACGGTCACGCATATAACTAATATCGGATCTGAGAGTGCGGGTTTTAATTCCTGTGTGCTCCGAACCGTACAATTCGCACAAGGCATCATTACAACGACCCATCAGATCATCGAAATAGAATTTACGCCTGAAGTTACTGAAACAATCGTCCAGGACTTTATAGCGTATTTGTGCGTGTTTATTGCTGGCCATTAGTATCTTTTGCTAAAATCAAACAAATTTAACAATTTTTCTTGAAAGGGCCCGCAATATTCGTAAAAACCTGTGCAGTTTATTTGCATAGGCCCTTTGTCTTGCCAGATCTGTCTTTCTTCGATTTCAAAGGATTGGATAACAAAGATAAACGAAAGACAGGGAAAAGTGAACGAAGATGCTCCGGAATGTGTATAGATTGAAAACATTAAACGACAATCCTTATATAGCATACACTCTGTTTATCCATAAAATTATGTATTAGTCACATAAGTGTAGATTACAAAATACGCTTTTTTGTTTTATTTCGCTATTCTTTCCTCACTTTTGAATTGCAACACTCGTCTATCAATTTCTCATACTGTTGGAGCTTGTAAGTAAGTTCGGCAAAATTCACCAACCCTCCGCCGAAGATGCTCACTTCATCTACCGCGGCAATAGTCATATATGTACCGACTCCAAACCTGTTCGGCCGGCGGATTTCAGGATACTGGTCTTTCGCTAGTGCCATTAGTTTGGAGTAGTTGCGGTATCTGACTTCAGAGAAGTTCTCCTCACCCTCATAAGAGATTTTGAAGCACAGTTTCCCCTGCTCGAACTGGAGATACATTGTGCAATCCTCCTCCACCTTAACGAAGTGCCACCAAGCGCCAAGGAATCCACCGGCCGGATTGGCGACATAGCTCCAGGAGTCGATATCAACCCTGGACTCCAATTCCTTGTAAAAGCCCTGCCAGGCATCCCAGCCCCATTCTTTCTCTGGACGGGATCTGAATGAGTTAACACGCGCATCTATCTCCCTCAGATGTTCTCTGTAAGAAACCAGTATAGAGTCTGATCCCTTATATTCCTCCAAGCATTTAAGGATGTCGGTGCGGTTGATGGTTCGGAAGCCATATTGCTCGATACTCTTGAGTACAGAACCCGATTCTTCTGCAGTCTTTACATAAGCATAGCAGAGATCTGTCCGCTTCCCGGTATACTCCTTCTCTACCGATGCTTTGTACCTCTCCAGCTGGTCGTCGTGGATGGATGTACCGGTCTTGTCTTCAACAACCAAGAACGTATTGTCGTTAATCTCTGCCCAAATGTCGATATTCTCCCACTGGCGTCCGACATCGACGCTGACTATCTTAAAATCAGGATTCTTCCCGGCAAGAAGTCTAACGAAGCACTGTCCTATACGATGCAGCTCAGGGTCTGCCTCGGCGTACTCGGGGGCAGACCAGCTTATCAACCAGGCGAACATGGCGTCTTGAGATAGCTCTGATGTAGCGAACGAGAAAATGTTTGGCGCTTTCTTTTTCATAATGTTAACGGTAACTGCACGTGCAGCATTTTCGGTAAGTAGATGTGCAGCGTTTTCGGTAACAGGGATACATCATTTTAGGTAACAATGATGCAGCATTTTTCGTAACAACGCTACAACACTAGCAAAGGTAAGCATTTTTATCATAATATTCCACTGAGATACAGAGTAGCGGCCGAGCATCACCGGAATCGGTGGCCGACTATCCTCCCCCGGAATATCTATATTTAGCCGAAAACAATGCCTACGTATATAGCACAGTAGATTCCGTCAAGATATAATTCGATTGACAAATTTGCCAATTAATATATTATCGCTATATTTGCACCATAACAACAGATTTTAAGGCTTCGTCCTGTAGCGTCGTTATGGAAACAATCGTAAAATTCGTCAGCCCTACAAAGGTTGCAGTGCAAACATCTCAAGGAGATCGTTTCACATTAGGACTATCTAATGCTGTCCCTCTTGTCTTACAACAGCAGGATGCTGCTGTCATTGCCCAGTTATTCGAGAAGTACTACAAAGGAGACCCTGCTGTCATTATGGGACCAATCTATCGCGAATTGCTAATTCGTGGTGGCTGGTCACAGATTAACTGGTATGGTCCTGATCGTAATGCTGAAAGAGAACGTATCGGAGCTCAAATTCGTTCATTACGCGAGCAGAGAAAAATGGATGCCAAGGATCTCGCTATTCTTGCAGATTTGGACGCCTCCAACCTTAGCCGCATAGAGAAAGGAAAGTATTCTGCTGGCTTGGATATACTCTGCAAGATTGCCGCAGCTCTAAACTGTACCATCGAGTTTGTGCCAGACAGCAACACTGTTTATAGCTTGCCGCAGCCTGTGTTGGAATACGAACATCAAGATATTCTCATAACCGCAAAGCGAAGCACATTCCGTCTTGAAGAATGTCTTCAGAAATATGGTGAGTACCATTGGCAGCAGACCAGGTTCAATATTCACACTGGAGACACAGTCTATATCTACGTATCAGAAGACCATGCCATCAAATACAAGATGACCGTTGTTGAGTCCAACAAACCTTACGATCGATGGATGGGCAAAGAAGAGGAGTTCTGGGTAGACCACTCTCGCATTGATATGGACGAATCCAACACCAAATATGCCCTACTCCGTCTTGAAGGTATTTCTAAGTCGGGAAAACTGACAGAGAAAAATCTTATGGAACATGGATTCCTCCGTGCGCCTCAGGGCGTCAAGCACCTTGAAGGAGATCTTCTCAAATACATCAAACGTAAGTTCTAGTTATGTCACTGCTTACTTATGCAATGGACGGGAGCCAGGCTCTTGTTCATGTGGACGATGTACCCAAAGGTCTCAAATGTGGTTGCTTCTGCCCTCATTGTGGAGCAAAACTCTACGCAAAGAATGGCGGTACCATACGCGAGCACCACTTTGCTCACGAACACGGTGCTGAATGTGAAGGAGCTTACGAATCATCAATGCATCGTCTCGCAAAGGAGATCCTGCAAAGCACAGGGTGCATAATGCTTCCAGAGTCTGAGGGTCATTCCAAACCATCCGGCCTTGTAAAGATTCATAATATTGAAATTGAGAAATGGGATGACCAATACGGTATTCGTCCTGATGCAGAAGGAATTCTAGATAATGGACAAAGGCTGTTAATAGAGTTCTTCTTCAGTCACAAAGTAGACGGAAAGAAAAGAGGCATTATCCTTGACAACAATCTTTTGTGTATCGAGATTGATATCAACTACCAGGAGCTTGACAGAGAGGAACTGAAACGCTTTCTCACAGACTCAACAGAAGATCGAGAATGGGTAAAGCCTAAAGCTACGCCAGTCAATCCTAAAGGAGATGGTGGATATGTGCGGAATCCATTATATGACAAGGCACGCGACCGCCTGAAAGATATCTTTGATAAAGGCCCGTTCTATATCGGAGGATGCTCAGAACTTGGATATAAGACATTTGACATCAAGCAATATGGTTATGACACCTGTGAGGTGAATACTAAATTCAGAGGATTCAAGTCAGACCTTCTGATTTATCGGGCAGACAAAGACACCAAAGAACACATCGCAATATGTGTCAGAGGACGACAGAGATTTGAACCATTCAAGAAGCCCAAAGGACTTCGAATCATAGACATAGTCCTTAATTCCACCTTTTGCGAGAAGGATATGGAAGATTTCGTGTCAACAGGAACATCAAGAGGCTATCAAACTGGCATGATTTATTGGAACTTCAAAGGACCATCTGCAAGGTAGCAGACCTAACCAGGAATAATCATGCAAAGACCTAAAGCATAGAGAAAAGTATCAAAACAACAGCCCATCTGCTGCCGCAGAAACGCATTTGTCAAGTTTTTTGCGAAAATAACTTGACTTTTGTATCTTTGCAATATTAGAAATGCTATTTATGATAATAGGTGAAAAAATAAAACGGAAAATTGATTCTTTTCCCACAGGGGTAGTATTCACAATCTCTGACTTCGGCTTTGACCCGAGCAATGACCGCGCATTAGCGAAAGCCCTGAGCCGAATGACTACTTCCGGAGAGTTGTGCAAAGTTTCAAAAGGAAAGTATTATAAGCCCAAAGAGACTCTTCTGGGAAGAACAAAGCCGCCTGTTTCAGAAATAGTAAAGGACTTCCTTGAAAAAGATGGGAAAATCATCGGATACATTACAGGGGCACAAGCTTTTGCGACAATGGGGCTGACATCCCAGATTTCGTCTGCAATTATGATAGGTTCCGGCAAATATCGGAGGCCCTTGCAGCGCAGAGAATATAAAATCTCGTTTCTGAAGCAAGATAATCCTATCACAAAGGACAATATCGAATTCCTTCGGATTCTTGATGCCATAAAATTGATACGCGATATTCCTGCAGTTTCACCTGATACCGCCTGCAAGGCTATCATCTCTCTTATTAAGTCACTTCCACCTCACTATTCCGAAGAACTTGAAAAGCTGTCGCTCTCTTATACCAGTTATGTGCGTGCTCTGCTTGGAGCAATGCTTGAATACATCGGCCGGTCGACAGCGATTGTCCGAAAATCTTTGAACGGTGTAACTTCCTACAAGTTGCCTATTTCGGAATCCGTATTACCAAACAAATCAAATTGGAACATCTATGAACCTTCACGAAAATAAGGACGTATTCACTGCTGCCATACAGTTGGCCTCTACACCAAAGCAGGAAGGAGGTCTCGACATCAAGCAAATATATATTGAAAAAGATTATTGGATCTGCAGATCGCTTAAGCAACTTTCGGAATGCAAGGAGTCAGAAGTCGCGGTGTTCAAAGGTGGCACATCATTGTCAAAGGCATACCTACTCGGAAACCGTTTTTCGGAGGACATAGACATTGCCATAACCAGCGACTTTCAAAGAACTGACAACCAGACTAAAAGCATAATATCACGAATATCCAAAGTTATGTCAGTCGGGCTAGAAGAAGTTCCGAACCCAGCGACCAGAAAATATTCCAAATACAGAAAAGCCTTCTATAGATATCCGGTCACCACTGAAAACGAGATTATAGGAGCCATCAATCCTGGGCAGATTCTTCTTGAGATAGTGTCTTTTGCAAATCCTTATCCCTATCAGAAGGTATTCATCAAGAGTTTTCTCACCGAGTATCTGGAGAACGTGGGCAGAAACGACATAATCGAAACATATGGAATGCAGGGATTCGAAATTCAGGTACTCGCAAAGAGCAGGACTGCAACGGAAAAGCTTGTTTCTCTTATCCGTCATTCATTGTCAGCAGATTACATATCCGAGTTAAAGGCAAAGATCCGTCACTTCTATGACCTTTATTTCCTTTGGAACGACCCGGAGAGCAGAGCATACTTAGAGAGCGCAGAGTTCAAGACGAATTTTAAGGCATTGCTTTCAAGCGATCAAGCACGATTCAAGGAACCGGAGGGTTGGAGCGACAAAAAAGTCTCAGACTCCCCTCTCATATCTTCGTTTGACAAAGTATGGAGCGAATTGCAAGAGACTTATTCAAAAGAATTACCTGAGCTCGCATATCAAACAATCCCATCACCAGAGAGTGTGGCCGAGAGTTTCAAAGAATTGTCAGTTCTTCTGATATAGTGCGTCTCTTATTCTCAAAAGAAAAGGACGCCGAATATGAAGTCCAGTGGAAATCTTTCAATACTTAAGAAATATGATATCACCCAAGAAATTTGGTGGACAATCGGTGGACAAAATCACCGTATTTATGAAAACTGTAGTACGCGAAAGGCGCATTCCTTTCGAAATCAAGGCTTACTCAAAAGAGCAGATCAACAAGGATGCGTGGGCAGCATTCCTCGAAATGAGAGCCGCAGCAGCTGAAGCCGGACTTCAGGATATGACCCTTGATGAAATCAACGCAGAGATTCAGGAGGCACGCAATGGCAGATAAAATCTATGCTGTCATTGACACGAATGTCATTGTATCAGCACTTATCGCCAAGAATCTGGAGTCAAATCCCACTAAGCCATGGCAAACCATTTGTCGTTACACCGGCTGAGATGGTAAAGATTATTGAAGGGTAAAGACAATCTGGTTCACAGTTTAAGCATAAGGCATTCTTCGTATTACGCGGAGAGCGCTCTTTTTCGTGGTTACATCACCCCATCCGAGGTGCTGAGGCAGTGGGCGGCTCCCGGAAAGTGCAAGTGAACGGGTATCGTCCGAAACACGTATCCAGAAAGCAGATAAGAAGTTACATCGAGAAGCTAGTACTTTGTAACACTTAAAAGTTCAATATAGGATAGAGGTGCTTCAGCTTGGTGCGAGCATCGGCAGTCTTGAACTGCCAGTTCACACTCTTCTGACCGTCGTTTCGCTCGGTATGCCAAGACGAAAGTTCCTCGTTAAGTTTTTCGACACTGTTTATGCGCCTTTTTGCCAGACATTGGTTCCCGAGGGCAGAGAGTTCAATCTCAGCTATGTCAAGCCAGCTGCCGTGCTTGGGCGTGTGGTGTATTTCAAGACGCTTTGCCAAGCGGAGAGCCTCCGCCGGTTCAAACGCCTCGTAAAGGGATGCGATATTGTGAGTATTGAGATTGTCACATACAAGTACGACCTGCTCGACATCCGGGTATCTCTCGTCAAGCAGCCACTTGATGCGTTCTGCCCAGTCAGTTCTGGTTCTCTGCCGCTTTGCTACAGCCTCACGCCATCCGGCCAGGGGTTCAGTGAAAAGGAAGATGCTGCAGGTGCCATTCCTCACATATTCGTTGTCCTCGTATCGTACACCTGTACTGTTGGAAGTAAAGCCATCTCTTGCTTCTGTCAGAAGTTGAACAGGTTTCTCGTCCATACATACGACAGGGTGTTTGGCATCATATGGACGGCTGTACACCTCAAGGACGTCCTCCATCGCTGCGACGAAAGCCGCGTTATGGCTGGCTGGTATGCACCAGCAC
>ERZ773165.539-NODE-539-length-27889-cov-9.363009_pt1 | contig 27889 bp, 23 predicted proteins | sample MGYA00581003_ERZ773165 | MGnify/ENA primary metagenome ERZ773165 (study PRJEB29015, sample SAMEA2737817) | human gut metagenome | biome: human gut; feature: human-associated habitat; material: faeces | place: China | collected 2012 ... | reverse complement strand
GTTTTATTTACTGCCAGGGCCGCTTAGGCACTGGAAAAATTAACGAACTATTGTTTAGATAATATTCACGAAGCCCATTTGCAATGTTTTTTTCCAAATTGGTTCGTTTTACGTTTTCGGGCATAATCCACGCTATTTTATACGCAGCCCAGCCCCGGATGCCGATTAAGTTAGTATATACAAAGAAAGTGTGGAACTGCAATATATGTTTTAATTACAGATTGGGAAAGTCGAAAATGAAAAGAAAAGCATAACAAGAGAAAATAAAGTAGTTGTTATATAGTATTTTATGTGGTATCACTTTCGGGACGTACTCTTTAATTTGTCTTAATCCGCTGTAAGTTTTTTCGGGATATATGGGAACATATACGGGAATTTATTTACCTTTGCAATGTAATTCAAAAACGCATTGCCGATGAAAGTTTCCGTCTATCTGAAAAAGAGCAGTTCCTCGACCTCGAACATCTGTTTCCGTGTCCGTGAGAGGAACGTGGATATAAAGGTTGTTTCGCCTCTTGTAGTCCATGACAAGTATTGGGATTCCGATACTCTCCGTTACAAGCGCACGACAGCCGTACCTGCCGTTGAGCAGAAACTGCTGCCCGAACAGATTGCCGCCATCATCGAGAAAGTGGAGAAGACCTTTTCTGACAAGGCAAACAGCGCATGGCTGAAGCAGACCATCGAGGATGTGCTGTACCCTGCACGGGCTTTCGAACGAAACCATCCGAATCTGATATGCCGTATTCATGAGTATCTGGAAAAATTTGACGGAGCGAACAGAACCAAAGAACACATCATCCGCTTCGAGCGCAAGATGATACGTTACCATGAATATCAACGTGAGATATTAGGTAATACCGATTTCACCCTCTTTGTTGAAACCGTCACACTGGAGCAGATGAACGGTTTCCGTGACTATGTGTCCAACGAATACCTGTTGCGCCAGCAGCATCCTGATTTCTATGCCGGGCGTATGTTAATCAACCATGCTCCAAGACCATTGTCGAATACGACCATCATCAACACGATGAACCTCTTCTGTACCTTTCTCCATTGGTGCAAGAAAATGAAGTATTCCGACAACGAGGTATATGGGCTTTACGGATGCAAGGAACCGACTTATGGTGATCCGTTCTATTTGACATCCGAAGAAAGGAATATCCTGTATGATGCGGATTTGAACGACTGTCCTAAACTGGCAGTTATCAGGGATATATTCGTGTTCCATTGCTATATCGGCTGCCGTGTGGGTGATTTGTACAGAATGACGAGAGACAACATCAAGGACGGATTTCTGGAGTATATGCCGCAGAAGACCAAGAAATGTCAGGCGAAGACAGTCAGAGTACCGCTTCATCCCAAGGCATTGAAAATACTGGAACGTTATGAATCAAGTACGGGCAAGCTGTTACCGTTCAAGCCCATACACCAGTACAATCTCGGCATACGGGAACTGTTGAAGCATTGCGGTATAGACAGAATGGTAACCATCCTTGACACACACGGCTACAATACCGTGCAGAAACCATTATACGAGGTAGCCACCAGCCACACGGCACGGAAGACTTTTGTAGGCAATCTGTACAGACAGGTTCCCGACCCCAACCTGATAGCATCCATGTCGGGACATGTGGAGGGCAGCCGTGCATTCAACCGCTACCGCACGATTGACGATGAGATGAAACGCAAACTTGTGGAAATGATAAACTAAGGAGGACGCATAATGAAAGTTACCGCATTTATAAGAAAGACCGCCGCCAAGAATAATGTCACTGACCAGGCACGAGTCTATTTCAGAGTCCGTGACGCGGGAGGCGTTGACATCAAGGCTGCTAGCGAACTCTCCATAAACCCCAACCACTGGAGTGCGGAACGGCAGGGGTACAAGCCCCGTGTCGCACTGGTGTCGGAAGATAAACGGATGGGCTTTGAAAAAGACATCCAAAACATTACGCACCTTATTGCCGAGAAATACCACCGTGGAGTGGACGGCAACTGGCTGAAAGGACTTATTGAGGAATACCACCACCCGAATATCAACTTCCGTGGCGGCAATCCGGCAGACGAGTATCTGCTATCTTACCAGATACAGAAGTACATGGACGAGACACCCCTTGCCGCAGAAAGCTGGAAGCACCATCGAGACAATCTGAAAAAGGTACAGCGTTACGAGCGTTTCCGTCAGGAGGTCATGCACCAGCGGGGCTTCCATCTTTGCATAGATTCCATTACCACTGATGACATCCGTGATTTCAAGTTGTGGATGCAGGAAGAGTACAGGTATATGGAAATGTATCCCGTATTCTATAAAGACGAGCTGCCACGTGATGTCGCCCAGCAACGCTCCGAGAACAGCATGTCGGGTACACTCTACCGCATCCGCACCGTCATCAAATGGTGCATCAAACGCAAGCTCACAAGGAACAATCCTTTTGACCAGTACCAGATAGCCCAGCCCATGTACGGCGACCCGTTTTACCTTACCCTTGAAGAGAGGGACAAAGTCTATTACGCCGATTTAAGCGGTTTGGGCAATTCCTATCCGGTCTATCGTGACATTTTCATGTTCCAGTGTCTGATAGGTTGCCGGGTAAGCGACCTGAACAGACTTACCAAAGCCAATGTCGTGGACGGTTGCGTAGAATACATTCCGCAGAAAACCAAAATGGAGCACGCCAATACAGTCCGTGTCCCTCTCAACCAAAAGGCTTTGGACATATTGGAGAGATATAAGGACTTGGAAGGCGCATTACTTCCCCGGTTCTCGCACTTCGGCTATAACAAGAAGATAAAGGAAATCCTTAAGTATGTGGGTATTGACCGCATGGTTAGAGTCCTCGATCCGAAAACGCGCGAGGATGTGGCACGACCGTTATATGAAGTGGCGACCACCCACACGGCACGAAAGACCTTTATCGGCAACCTCTACAAGCAGGTCAAAGACCCGAACCTGATTGCCTCCATGTCGGGGCATTCGGAAGGGAGCCGTGCCTTTGCCCGTTACAGGCATATCGATGACGAAATCAAGAAAGAACTGGTAAACCTGCTGGATTAAAATCGCCTGTCCGCTGTATTTTATTCTATCCCTATGTTCCATTTATATCCAACTACTTGCAGATAACACTATGCCTGAATCCCGATTGATATACGACCAGTTCAAGGCTGACATTCTCCAGTGGAAGAACAGCCACAGGGAAGAATACAACCGCTTCGCGCGTCTGATGACAAACGGGGACGAGAGGCATTATCTCGCTATCTGCCGTGCCATTTTCAAACAGCTGCCCAAGGTCAAGACGGAATGGGAATTGTGCTGGGGCGATGACAGTGTGGAAAATTTTGACAACATAAGCCTGCTGTTCAGTGAAGAATCCGTCCCGGAACAGATTGTTGAAGCATTCCAAAAGCAGAGGGAAGAGAATAATTCATCAGACGGAACTTCATCGTCCTTTTGGAACAAAGTCAAATCCTTTTTTAGAAGCAAATCCAAAAGACATGGCATTATCCTTTCCGCACCGCTTGTACTGAGCTGGCTGTATTACGGAAAGAGTTTCGAGGCAATGGTCGGTATGGTCAGCAAACAATCAGCCAATCCTAAAGCGGACAGAATGGACAGGCAGAGCTGTTCTTGGGTAGCCGAACAGATAATACAGGTATCCATCAAGAATGGCTTCCGTACTCAATCTGACTGGGACAGATACTTTTCCATGAACGATGCCATTGAAAAGGGCAATATCGGAGAATGGGCATTGCAATCCGTAATAAATGAAAATGGGGGCAATGGCGATATGGTAAATGATACAACCAATACGCTGACCGATACTGACAGTGATGCCACATCAAAAATCCACCGTACAGCCGGAAAGAAAAAGATACAGGAACGACCTCTTATAGATTATCTTGACTGCAACAACAAAGAGGAAGTTTTAGGACATATCCGCAATTTCATTTCCATAAATACGAGTGCTGTCCATCAGGCATTGCCATTTTATGCGCTGAAAGACTTGCGGCTGGTCGCAGGTATGCACACTGCCAAAGAATACAGTGTCGGTCTGGCTTTGCAATTCCCGGATTTGCCGTCGCTCAAAAGCGAGAGTGCCATACGGCAGTCTGTCGGATTCCTGAAAACAGCCAAGTATGTCATCAAGGAGGGCAAAGACCAGTTGGCTCCGCTAATCGAAAGTGACGAAAACCAGGAACTGTATCAAAAATTGGTACAGACAATCACTGACATTACAGCCAGCAATACGACAGACATTGGCGCAAAATAAGGTCAGATGCAGCCGTTTTACATTGTCATATAGACTTATATTGTCGTGACAATTTAAGACAATGTATTCTGTATCAACCACTTTTAATTCCTATATACTTTTGCACCGTCAATCCTTTCCCGAGGTTTGGCGGTGCTTCGCTTTTATAAGCCATCGGAGGCGGGGCATCAGGGAACATGCAGATGGTCATTGTAAATTCCTAAACAAAAGATTTTATGATTACCATAGAAAGTCTGGTCGATATGGGAGCGAACGTGAAACTGGAGGTAACTCCCACAGACCTAAAGATGTTTGCCGAATCAATCATCCAGCGTACTATTGTGGCGCAGCAGGAAGAACAGAAGGCTGCGATGCAGCGTGAAGCGGAAGAGACATACCTGAATACAAAACAAGTCCGCGAGTTGCTGAACGTATGCGAAGGCACGCTCAACCTATGGGCGAAGCGTGGCTACCTCGTTCCCGTCAAAGTCGGCAACAAGAACATGTATGCCAAATCCGACATCCACAGGGTACAGACCGGAGGCAAGTCGGAAAGTGTGACATCCTATTGCAAACGAAAGGAGAAGTGATTATGGGTATCAGACAACTGGATATATGCAACAGGGTGATGGCTCAGGCGCAGGGCATTGCGGAATCGGATTTCCCGATTGACGCTTTCCCTGCCAAAGTACAGTCCGTCATCCTTGGCATGGTGCGTCATGAGAACTTCAAGGTGGAGTATCTTGCCACAGCCATGCTGTCGGCTACTGCTTCCGCGTTGGGTAACACTTACAATATCCGTGTAAAAGGACATTGGACAACCAACGCTGCCCTTTATATCATCATGGTGGGGCGGCCGGGACTCGGCAAGACACCACCGCTTGAAGCCGTATTCCGTCCGCTACGCAAAAGGGATTGCCGGGCACTGGAGAAATTCAAGGCTGAAATGGACGCCTATCAGAATACAATGAAAGAGAGCAAGGGCAACAACGATATGGACAGGCCTGTATTGAGAAGAACCATCGTGTCCGATTTCACGCCGGAAGCCCTGATGCTTGCCCATCACAACTGTCCCCGTGGCATAACCATACTTGCGGATGAGATTATGGGCATGTTCAATTCAGCCAACCGCTACAACAACGGGCAGTTGATAGAGCAGCTTCTGTCCGCATGGAGCAATAGTGCCATAGATGTGACCCGTGTCAGCAATCCCATTCCCATACACATTGAGAATCCGTGCATCAACATGGTCGGCACGACACAGACCAGGCGTGTGCATGAGCTCCTCAAAAAGGGATACGAGGATAACGGGCTGCTTGACCGCATCCTGTTCGTGATGCCCAAGTCGTATCTGGTGCCACGGTGGACGGAAAGCGAAGAGGAGGATACCGGGAGTAATCCGGCATCTGCATGGAGGACATGGGAGGCAATCATGGAAAAGATATTCGCCCTTGACTATGAAGTGAATGATGAAGGGAATATCCCTCATCTGATAGGCATGGAAGCGGAAGCGAAAAGGGTTTTCTTCAACTGGCACAACAATACGATCGAACGCATCAATTCCATCAGGGACGAAGCCCTTGTGGAATCGCGCCCCATGAAAAGTCCGGTACAGGTGGCGCGTCTGGCACTGGTTCTCCAAGTCCTGTTTTATGCATGCGGCGAGAGTCATCTGCAATTCGTGACAACGACCGCCATCGAAGGTGCTATCCGTCTGAATGACTATTTCGAAGCTTCTTATAAACGCATACGCGAATATGTGGCAAACGATGCCTGTGACGAGCCGTCGCTGGAATTGCTCGCCCTACTTAAAGATACATTTACCACAGCCGAAGCCCTTGATGCCGGAAGACAACTTATGGTAACGGAGCGCACGGTGATGAACTATCTTAAAGAACTTGCAAAAAACAGGCTCATCCACAAGATCAGGCAGGGAGTCTACGATAAAGTATCATATACCCCCATGAAACAGACAGAGGATGAAAACTGCAATGTGTAACCCCCGTTTGCAGCTTTCAGGATGTTCAGTTTTTCAGTTTCGGGATGGAGCATACCGTCAGCTCCTGCAAAACTGAAAGGACTGAAGACTGAAATTACTGCAAATCAATTTCAGAAATTATCATGGACAACTATAGATTTCATCTTGAAAAGTATTATCGGGGCAGCAAGAAGGCATGTCCCGAATGCAGGCGCAAGGCTTGTTTCACCCGTTATATCGACGAGTCGGGAGAGATTGACTTCCCTTCCCATGTCGGCAAATGCGACCACGAGCACAGTTGCGGCTACCATTACACACCAAAGGACTTCTTTCGGGAACATCCTGATGAATCGGAACAATTCAGGCGGGAGTGGAAACCGCAAGCCGTAACTCCAACAGAGCCAGTCAGTCCTCCGTCTTTTATGGATTCGGCAGTCATGCAGCGTTCCCTGTCACACTATGACATCAACCCGTTGTGCACATTCCTGTCCGACACGATTGGCAGAAGCAATGCTGAAAGGCTCTTCAAACTTTACCAGGTCGGGACTTCCAAAAAATGGAACGGTTCAGCTGTATTCTGGCAGGTGGATTCCAACGGACAGGTACATGCAGGTAAGATTATGGGATATGACGCCAAGACCGGGCATCGGCTGAAAGTTCCTCATCCGCACGTGTGCTGGGTGCATACCGAGTTGCGTCTGTCCGGCTTCAACCTATGCCAGTGTTTCTTTGGCGAACATCTTCTTGTCCGCTACTCCGACAAGACAGTTTTCTGCACAAAAAGTCCCAGTTACAAGAAAAACATAAAGCGGATATAGAACAATTACGGAATGGTTATCAAAAAGAGATTGACAAGGCCATTCATAGGGCAGAAACGGCAGAACGGCAGTCCAAAGAAAAGGATTCTGTTATAAATAGGCAAAATCAACGCATAGACCAACTTGACCGTAAAGCAAATCCTCACAGATACCAACTCTCATCAGGAGCGGAACTTGTACATTACAACATTCCAAATATGAGGAATCCGTCCATCCATATTTGGACGAGAGTTGGCAATGAGGAATATGATACAAGGACTTATATAGAATATTTCAGTGATATATGGGAACGGTTTAGCAAGGACGAAGCTACCGTTTACGAGCTCATCAATGAAGTATTTGAGCCACAGGAACAGGTCAATGAAGCACAAGCTAATCTTCTTGGAGCAGCCTTTGAACTTGTAGCAGGTGGTCAGGCACAAGTACATGTCGGAACAGGTTCCGGTGGCTCGTCTTCTGAACTTCCTTGGAATGATAAAGATAAATACTCCAATAAACAAACAACCACAAGACGATGATCAAAAAAACAGGTAAGGTATGGAGTTTTATAAAAAGTAGTACCTACGAGAACATCAATTTGTATAAAAAGCAGGCTAGTATCGAAAAATAATATCTCTAAAACCTTTGTTCTTCAAAATAAAAGAGGTATCATATACCTAAAAATGGTATATGGCTACATCCGCGTTTCCACCGACAAGCAGACGGTGGAAAACCAACGTTTTGAGATAGAGCGTTTCTGCAAAAAAGAAGGATTGACGATAGATGGCTGGATAGAAGAAACTATCTCTGGTACAAAGAACTATTCTAAACGGGCACTCGGCAAGCTTCTAAACCGAATTGTCAAAGATGATTTGATAATCTGTACAGAGTTATCTCGTCTTGGACGCAACCTCTTTATGATTATGGAAATACTCAATATCTGTATGACAAAAGAGAGTCGCGTTTGGACGATTAAAGATAATTACCGTCTTGGCGATGACATTCAAAGCAAAGTACTTGCTTTTGCTTTCGGGCTATCCGCAGAAATAGAACGTAACTTGATTTCTCAGCGGACAAAAGAAGCCCTTGCTCGGTTAAAAAAGGAAGGACATCAAGTCGGTAGAGGTCAAGGTCAACGCAATAAGCAGTTGAACGCAAAATGTGTGGCAAAGCACAAATACATAGAGGGTCAAATGACAAAAGGGATAAGCGTTCCGCAGATAGCTAAGAAATTGAAAATTGCAAGGGGTACACTATATCGATATTTGGCATATACCGGATTGAGAACTCCAACAAAATCAAGGAATGGCAGATGGGAGCGTGGTATCTATTAACCGTCCGTTTTTTGAAGACTAATTCTGGCAAGAAAGGGGAAGGTATGCCCGTTGTTCGTAACCCTCAATTCTATTTTAGGGAGGGATTTTGTTGGAATAACCTTTTGAATCCCAATGCACGATTATTGAAAGTAAAATTAAAGGGCGAATCTGTAAATGACGTAGGTTCTATGTCGCTATACACTACCAATATTCTTTCAAACAAGTATATTGTTGCATTGCTTAATTCTAATATATTATTTGATTATTACCGAGAGTTCATAAACTGCTCCGTTAACGTACAAATAAATGATATTAAGCAACTTCCAATAATTATTCCAACGAAAAGTCTTGCTTCTTCGATAGAACTTTGGGCAGATAAGGCGATTAAAAAGAAACAAGAATCTGCAAATGAAAATTTGGAACCTATTGAAGTGGAGATAGAGGATTTAATAAAAATCCTCTACTCCATATAATGAACGAACCAATCTATCAAGTTCATACTACTTTTCTCCCATAAGGAAATTATCCGTGGTTGTAACTTTCTTGAGGCTGATGCAACCAGTAACTAATTTTTGCAATGACTCAAATGTTTCCTTTTGGGGGATTATTATTGGGAGTTGTCTAGCATCATTTATCTGAAAATGAGAAGTGTTGTTGATGAAATTGTCAACATATAGGCTAATAAATTCTGAATTTATTAGGGCTACATAGTACCAATCAGGAAGGTTTGTCATTGTGAATAGGCTCATACTCAAAACATCAAAAACGCCATTTGCTTTAATTCTGGCTTTAAGGTATGTAGAGTTGACATCTATCCAACAAAAACCCTCCCTAAAGTAGAACGTATAACCTTGGTAACGAGCTTTCGGGTCTGTCTTCAAAAAACGGACATTCTCCTTAGACCACGCAATAGCGAATGGAGTTTCAAGATACCATCGATTTCCGTCTTTATCTCCTTTATCATAAGGCACATAGTATGGTTTGGTTGTTTCTATACCGTTCTCTTTTTCGTCATCCGTCAAAGAATCCACATTTGCTATTTCGCAATCATCCACAATCTTGTAAAGATAACCTTGACCAAAAATGTCACGACCATACTGTTCTTTGAGAGAGTCGAAGAGTCCTGCGATTTCAGCTTCTGACAGTGATTGCAAAAAAGCTGCATACGATGGGTAACGGTACATTTCAGCGGTAATAGCTTTCGGGGTACGAGCCAAGAAATCTGCCAGTTTCTTAGGACGGGACATGCGGATGTTGTCTGCCCATTTAGTAGTGCTTCTTACAGCAATGTATTTACCGTTATTGGCGGTTGCCAAGCCCTGTCCTCCCTCGGTCAAGCACCCAAGAAGTGCAACATCACCGGGTTTCAGACTCGCCCGATATTCTTCAAGTTCGCGTTTGTTCTTTTCAATGTCACGTGAAGTCTTAATCTTGTCCCACCACTTATCATATAGAGCTTTTACCTTTTCACCGTAAAGCTCATAGATACGCATATTCAACGCGGACGGTTTGAATATTACGCTATTTTGAGTATTGAGATATACCGATTGAGCTACAATCAGACATTCGGGCTGTGATAAATTCTTACGACCGTCCATAAAGCGCACGAGATTGTCTGCGGCAGGCTTATTCTTAACAGCCGAGGTAATGCAAGTGTCAACCATCACCGCTTCAAATGGATTGGCTGTATCGAACACGTAATTAAGTGTATTGGCAAGCAGTAAATCTCTTAAACTGCGCTTGGTTTGAGTTGTCCAAAATGTCTTTGGAGTAATGTATGTAATACATCCGCCCTTACAAAGCAAGGAAAAGCCTTTGAAAAAGAACAGGTTGTATGTGTCATCAGAGAAACCAAATTCCGCCTCGAATAATTTCTTATCGGCAGTAGAAACCCCTTTTGTAGAAATATAAGGTGGATTGGCGATAAGAATGTCGAAGCCCTCTTTGACACCGAACATCCATTCTGGATCAAAGAAAGGAGCGAAAGAATTTTGATCAAACATATCCCACTGAGCAAGCTGTGCTGCTTGCTCATTACCGATACAGTCTTTGTCAAGTAAGAGGTCGGCTATTTCCTGACGCAAGCGAACCACTTCTTTGCGCCATTTTTCCTTTGTCGCAGGTCGGCGAGCACTGAAAATCTTATGCTTGGCAATTTTCAGTTGACTATCTTTTTGCTTTATTTCTTCGGAGTCAAAAAGAGTTGCCTCCGTCTTTTTCAAACCGAGAAGCGAATTTGCAGCAACAAACTTAGCTTCCAAGTTAGGGAGCGGTCGAATGCCAAAGTTATCAGCCGGATTATCATTTCGCTTTTGGTCAATGACGAGCGAAATAAAGAAACGGAGCTTTGAAATTTGAATTGCAATTGGCTGAATATCTACACCATAAATGCAATTTTCGATGAGGTGAAGTTTACGGGCATAGTCCGGGTAGTTTACATTCTCATCGAAAGCTCTCTCAATATCAGCGACTGCTTCTCGTCTTTCTTCGGCGGTCGAAGTGAGGTATGCTTCGGAAGTTTCATCAATGGCAAATTGCAGGAGCATATTCTTCCAACGACTATTATCTGGATCAATCTGTTTGAGGATATGTACCATTTGCTGGAGCACACCCACGGGGAATGCGCCCGAACCGCAAGCCGGGTCGAGAATCCTGCAGTTGTAGAGCGACTGCATAATCGCCAACTTCTGCTGTTCGGTGAGCACGGTCTCACTGTCGGCATAGGCAAGCAACTTACGATATTCGTCCTCCAGTTCATCACCAACCGTGCGTTTGAGGTGAGCGACAAGACTTTCATCGACCATATACTGCACGATCTCGCGCGGAGTATAGAAAGAACCCGTCTGTTTTCGGGCGGTTTGCTGGGTTTCCGGGTTGTAAGATGCTAATAAGTTCTCAAACACCTTACCGAGCAATTCCGGGTCAAGCGACACATCCTTATCAAACGGCATATTCTCCTCCACTGTGAAATTGTAGCGTTTGAGAATGTCGATGATACCACGAGCTGACACTTTCTTTTTGTTGGCATCGCCATAGAACTCAGATAAGTCGATATTTTTACCTGCTTCCTCACCAAAGAAAAGGTAATCTGGCACAATCAGTTGTGCCATAGACTCCTTACGTTCGCTGAAACCATCGTAGTACATTCCCGTGCGTTTTTCGTCCAAGCAGTCGAAAAGTCCACCATTGAGGAACGGTACTGTCTCGTTGGCAAGACGCAAGAATTCGTCAGGATCGTTAAACTCATCACGGTAGCGCATCAATTTATTATCATCAAACTGCGAACGGTTGTCCTTGAATCGGCGTTCTGTCAATTCTGTACTGCCATCCTTGGTAATAGGACAGTTAAGCATTGCAAAGAAAAGGTTTTGCAGGATAGCGCGGTAATAAACGCTGGCTTCTGATTTGCCGAAAAGGTTGTCAATTTGATGCGGATTGAAGCCCTTGATAAGGTGGTTGGCAATATACTCTTGGTCGAAGAACTGCCATGGAATGAGTTTACGCTCTTTCAAGAACCACACAAAAATTAGACGAGTGATAAGGCGGATTGCTCCTTCATGGTTGTGCAGTTTATCATCAGTACGCTTGGTAATGTCGTTAGGAAAAGAGATAACCTTAATAGCCCAAGCATACCAGTCGGACAGCTCTTGATAGAAAGCCTTGGTAAGAACTTCTACCGAGAAACGATCAAAGAGGTCTTTAACATCCTTGACCCTGCCCAGTTCGTTTAGGTATTTATTGGGTGTGTAGCAAGCAATGCCCTTGCCAAGGTAGTAAGAATAGCGACGAGGGTTGGAATAAGTACGAGTAACGTTACTATCATTTTCTCCGATAGAAAGTTGGATTTCAATCAGCGAGAAGCGGTAATTGTTTGCATCATCTTCAGGAACAAATATCACCAAAGCACGGGATTGCTTCTCTCCGGCAAGCATACGAAACGCATCTTTCGATAAACCCACACGGGCATCGTGACGCGAGGTGTGCTTGATTTCATAGACCACAAGGTCAAGCGTTTTCGACTTGCCTAAACAAGTGGCAGCAGACGCATAGTTCATATGTGCCCAAAATGGTACATTACTTTCTCCCTGTTCGAAATCATCGGGAAGAAAATCACGGCGGAGGTAATTGACAAAGTCCGCACGGCTATATGCTTTACTAAAATCTATCATCATTGCAGTTCTTCAGATATGATTAATGTTTCGTCACCCTCGCCGACTTTGGCTTGCACTTCGAGCAAGCGCATAAGATAGTCGGCAGGTATCTCTTTGAATAATTTTTGAATCTCAGACGGTTTCACCTGATTGATGAAACGCACTTCGTAGCCCGACAATGCTTCCGCATCGAGAGCCGCCAAAAGGTCAGAATAGTAATCTTCAGGCAACTTAACTTTTATGGCATTGATTTTTTGAATCGCCTTCAAAATGTTCTTGTCATTGCGGTTCTTTGTATCGCTACGGAACAGCGAAAGTTTCACCCGCTGATACAATCGGTCGAAGTCTTCGGTGGTGGCAAACGGCTTTTCTTCGGGTGCGGCTTCAAAGAGCTGTAAGGCTTCTTCGGCAGAGAGCATTATCGGCTCGCGGTCGCCATCGGAAATTTTGAATACAAAGTCTTCACCTTTCTTTCCGAAAAGAATAACACCACCTAACGGTTTCTCCACGATGCGACCCGTCCGGGCGCGGTGCGGTATCTGTAAAGCCTCTTTGTATTCGTCTGTTCCCTTAACCGATTCTAAGAAACTGCGATACGGGGTGTCCCATGATTCCGTTTCGGAATGCTCGATTTCCGCACGGTAACGGTCGCGGAAGAAAGCGGTACATTCTTCATCGGAAGTCAATGCCTTTGTATCTTCACCCATAATGGCATGAATCATTGCCATTTTCAAGGTGGATATTTCCTTGGCACGGATTTCTGTTTCGCCTACCTCCGTGGGGAAGTAGTTGTAGATATAAAGGTTGTCGAACACCTTTTTATTGATACGGTTGATACGCCCGATACGCTGGATTACCCTTGTGGGGTTGTACGGTATATCATAGTTGAAAATAGCTCCAGCACGGTGCAAGTTGTAACCCTCGGAAATGGCATCGGTGGCAACCAATACCTTGTAATCATCGGCTTGCGTTCCTTGCTTCACACTTGCGTCAAAGTTATTGCGAATGGTTTGGCGCATAGAGGGAGTAGCATCTGCCGAAGTATATTTAAGCGCAGGCAGTCCTGCTTCTTTCAGAGCTGCGCCAAGATAGTTGACTGTGTCGGCAAACTCGCTAAACACAACCAATTTACGGTTAGGCTCTTTGGTGAGTTTATTACGAACAAGACGGATGAACGATTCAAGTTTCGGGTCGAACTTGATTACATCTTCCTCTCCGAACCATTCCAAATAGATAGATTCCAACAGTGCGATGTCGGCTTTCACGTCATTGATAAACTCGTCATTGACAAACTTCATATCAATAACAAAGAAACCTTTGCCTGAATATTTTTCAAACGTATCTTCTATCTCCTCCATGCCGTCATCGGTGCTTTCGTAGAAATCATCCACATCGGGCATACCTCCTTTTTTCCAAACGGGTATCTTCCCAGTACGCTCAATCCAATCAAGCACATTACGAGAAGAATTTATCATAAAGGCAAGCGAAGATTTGAAAGCTGCAACCGAACTTTCGAAGCGACGTACCAACAAACGGCGCATAAATTTAGCCACGTTCGCTTGACGACCGATAAGCATGTTTACATCGTCAAGTCCCGTTTGGCGTTCTATATCCTTGGCTAATGCCTCGCGTTTGTCTTCGGGAACATACAGCACCGGCTTGTAACGAGCCGCCTGAAAACGGTAAACACCATCGTCAGAATCTTCTTCGTTTGATTTCGTTCCGTAAATGAAGTTAAGCGTGCGCAGATACAAGTTTTTCAACTCTTTGAGATCGTAAGTCAATTCAATAGGGTCTTGTGGAATAACCACCTCTATCTTTTGCTTTTTGAGGTCTTCCTTGTAGGTGTCAATCTGCTGAAGGTCGATGCGAGAACGACGGATAACCAAAGGTCCGATAATTGAACGAATGGTACGGGCTATCTTGGCGGTTTCGTTCTTCACATCCTGCTTGGAGAGTTTGCCTTGTCGTTGCAGTTCGCGCAGTTCCTTGTATTGGCTGATAAGGTCGCGGAACTCGATACTAAGATTTTCCACTGTTTTAAGTGTGGACTTTGTAGGTATCTGAAAGAGTTTCAACATAGAATAGATGTCGGCAGGGTCATTGTTGAACGGGGTAGCCGTTAACAACACCACTTTATTGCCTTGGCAAAGATTGTGCAGCATAGCGTAATCTTCCGTATATTCATTGCGGTAACGGTGCGCCTCGTCTACGATAATAAGAAATTGTTCATCAGGCCTCTTCAAACCATTGTAATGAACCAAGGCTTCCGATATTTTGCCACCGCTAAACACAGTACCCGTAAAACCGAACTCGTCCTTATAAGCGTCCCAACCCGACTTCAAGTGTGGGGGCGACACTACAATGGTACGCAAACGGAGATTGTGAGCAATGGTAGAGGCGATGATACTCTTGCCCAAGCCCACTACGTCAGCCACAATCGTTCCGTTGTGTGTTTCGATAGACTTCAATGCAAGTTGGATGGCATCAGTTTGGTATTTCAGGTTAAAGAACTTACCATCGGTAATGTCGAAAGGTGTACGCACATTAGTCTTGGACGGAATGTCAAAATACTCGTTGAGCACTCGTAGATAAAGTTTATACGGTTGAAATAGTCGGTCAATCCATATTTGACTTTCGACCTTTTCTTTCCAACGGTCAACGGTATTTTCGTCCACAATAGGAATAGCATTTGCCCAAAGCTCATCAAAGATTTGTTTTCCTTCCGTATATTTACCTTTGTCTGTAAACCGAACATTGATTTCCGTTCTGCCTTGCAACCCTTGATAGGAAAGGTTGCTTGACCCCGTAATCACATCACCGGGCTGTTCTCCATTCTCGTTGTTACTGTCGTTATAGGCAAAGAGGTACATTTTTGCATGGCACGGGTCTTCTGTCTTGCGTATCTCCAATGTACCGTCATAAATCTTACGCTGGAATTGGCGAAATATTTTGATGGTTTCGTCTGTATCGGTATTGTCGGTTTCATTGATGAGCCTTACCAAGTTATTGAAGTATTCTTCCCGAACTTTGCTACGAATGCGCTGCCACTCTACCAATTCTTCAACCTCACGAACTCGGTTTGAAATCCGGGTGTCAATGTCAAGTCCGACCAAAATACGGAGATACTTGTCAGCGAGCTTGTCTGCAAGATGGGCATACCCCGAAAAATAGAAATAGCCCACAAGAATATCCACGGCATCTGACTTGGGCAAAATACCCGTGATAATGTCGGAAAGCAGACGGTCCCGATTGGTTATGAAACTATGTGCCATATTGAATAATGTTTTGTATTCTTTATCAATCTAAAATATTAACGATAGTTCGGGATAGGTTCGTTTATATCAAAAAGAATGTCCGCCATACCGTCAACGATTATTTTCCCATTCCAATGTCCTAAATCTGTTCTGCAACTCACTCAATCGTTCCATAATCTCATCGAAAGAAGGTGCATTGGCATAGATGAAGCCGATTTGCATCTGCTTATAGTCGTCACGCAAAACATCTTCGATGCTTTCAGGAGGTAGAAACGATATTGTGTGTGGAAGATGACTCGTATAGTCCAATCCACTCCATGCCGTGAACTTTTTACGATGAGTCACAATGTCCTCGTATAATTGTACATCCTGCATTGCTTCCATCGCAAACGATTTATCCATCATCTTTACAATGTCATACATGTGTCGTGTGATACGTTCGATATGCGTACAGCCATTGGGACGGTTAAACTCTTCATGCAAAAGAAAAACCTTTTCCAAGAATGTTCGTCCTGGCACTACGGTAGGAACAGTGAATATAGGTAATGAGAACTCTTCACCTGGATAAGCCTCTTCTACCATAGAACGCATTTTCACATCTTCTGACGGTTCCATGAGTGAACGACAACTTATCTCAACTTTGACTCGCTCGGGTATATATTGCATTTTCGTTTGCAGCACTGAATTATACTCGACAAACAGGACTACAGGGTCAAGGTCACTGACAGATGTCTCCGGAACTATGACCTTACAGCTCTCTGATAGCTCAAACTCTTTTATTCTGTTCTCAACATCGAGCGCAAAAGAGCCATCTATGAACTTCTTGGAGTCTTTCCGCAACTTAGTCCGTTGACTTTTAGTCTCAATATTTGTAAAGCCGAAATATTGGGGATCTATTGCAAGGTCAATATCTTCCGAAAAACGTTCTATCAATCCCCAACCTTTGCTAAGGCTTGTTCCTCCCTTGAAAACAAAAGCTGCTGCATACGGCAAAGAAAATATGGCACGTAACACCATACTGACCCAATAGTCCTTTTCTACGGCATTGTCCACAATCCCTTTATCTTCGGCTACATTAGCCAAAATGGTAAGTTGTTCTTCTTTTGTAAGCTTAGTAAAATTCATAATGCAAGTCTTTGTTTAATCCATTGCGGGGCAATGCTGTAATCGTATTTGATTTCATCAGGACTACCATATTTTTCAATGGCTTGTTTTATGATTGCAACCTGTTCATCTGTCACGTTATCTTTCCCTAACTCTTTCATGGCAGCGACTATAAGTGGGAACAAGTCCGTCTTATAGGCAAAATTGCGGGGTACGCTGCGCTTGAATATGATTTTACGGTTTCCGATAGTAAGTTCCCTTGCAGCGGCATCTGTCAAATAGACCGCATTCATCGTAACCTGTGTGGAAAGTCCTAATTTGTTCAATGCAGTCAATCCGCTGGGAATAATGCGTGCTTTATCCTTCTCAGCAACAGCATAAGCGATTTCCTCTATAGAGGGTCGAAGTATTCCGAACTTATTTCGTGACGGATATAAATATATGCCTTGCGAGAGGCGTATAAGAACACCTTCCTTTTCTAATCTGGAAAGGGCACGAGTAACCAACCCGTCATTATTTAGATAGGCAAAATCCTGAACCATATAGAGTTTGTTTGGCCCATTGCTTTCAATAGTATTGCGTATCTCTTTTGTTAGTATTACTCCCATGATCATTAATAATCTGAATGCAAAGGTACAATATTCCCTCCAACTCAGCAATAAAATGTCCGAAAATCTTAAAGAAAATCGGACTTTATAAGATGTTTGCGATTAGATTGCTGTTTAGTTTAAGAGTAAAATATTGATAACAACAAGCTATTGTAGCTTGAGATTAATTTGGGAAAACCAACAAGAAGTGGGAACTTTACGGTATCAAATAAAGATACAGATGGTATATATTTAGTTATATATCAGATTGATATAAACTACACTTCAGCTCAAGTATGGAGCCGATTCGTTTATCTAGTAAGAGGCTCTGACAAAGCCCAAGCACAAATAAAGCGGAAACAATCCCCACACCTGTATCGTTGAGTGTAGGGTACACGCAAGCGAATACAGATGAAATGGTGTTGTCGTTACCCTTGTGCTTTTGAAACTGTCAGATTTCTTACTAAGGATAGTGCGAAAACACTTTCATCAAATATGTCTGTTTCAGGCCATCGAGCCTAAAACGGTGCTAATTTAGTGATATTTTCGGAAATGACAACACCGACTGGATTGTTTCCGGCTGGATATTAGCAAAATACTGCAAAAGGCGCAATAGTGTGGCTTTTCCTTAAAGATGCTATAATCCATAGATGATAGACAAGATCCATTTCCAAGAACCACGTGAACGATATTTCCAGAACATTGATCTCAAAACTAACTAGATTTGGATATGCAATTATTCAGACAAAAAAACTATTCTGATGAAATATTTCATTTAACTTTGCAGTTGATAAGATGCGTATATCTTGTAGAATTAAATATTGTGTAATAATAACTAACACATGAGTGAAGAACGTAACCATATAAAAATCTTTGTCTCATCAACAGTATATGATTTTGAGACAGATTTGAGACGCATATTTGCCACTCTTGATGGTTTTGGATACGATGTGTACATGTCTCGGGAAGGGACTATTCCTTTAGATAGCAAATTGTCCAATCTTGTAAACTGTGTCAATGGCGTTGAGGAGTGTGATATATTCCTTGGCATCGTTCGTCCTCGAATCGGTTCCGGGGTTCTTGAGAAAGGAGGACGTTCTATTACCGCACAAGAATTTGACAAGGCTATAGAACTTGGAATGCCAAGATTTATTTTGGCGGACTATCGTATAGAATTTGCACATAAGTTCTTGAATCTCATGCATTGTAATATAAGCTCAATACCTTTGAACAGAGAAAAGACGGTCAAAAATGAGGCGGGAGAAGATGTGAAGGCAATATTGCCAAATGATGTCGTTCACGGAGAATGTGTAGAAATATACAGGCTTGCCATACAAAATCACATACCACCGGCCAACAGAACCGGCAACTGGGCCCAGCCATTTAAGGACAGCGAAGATATACAACGTTTTCTCGAGTCCCAATTCAAAGATGTCGAACGCATAAAAAGTCTGATCGATGGAAAGTAGTTTTATTGAAATGCTCCTGTCTCAAAAGCATCTGCCGACGCCAATTGAATGTGTTCCATACCCTAAGGCGGAGATGGTTGCAAAATCAATCTGTGCATTATTAAATGCACAAGGAGGCTGGTTGGTCATAGGCGTAGATGACAAATATAATTGCGTGGGGATAGAAAATCTGGAAATCGAAAAAGATATTCAGAAAGAGATTACCAACAATATATCACCTCTACCGCTTGTTTACATCCAAAAGGAATCATATAAGGGCAAGGCAGTTGTTTTAATAACTGTAATTAAAGGTAGTTTACCTCCATACTCATACAAAAATAAATATTACATCAACAATGGCGATGTTGTAGCATCTCCATCGTCTGATGAGATAAGTCGTTTGATGAGAGATTCGTTTGCCATAAAGTCAACTTGGGAATCAATTACTAATCTATATGCAGAAAAAGACTCCTTGAACGACGAACTTATGGGGGAAATTTATCGTCGAGGCGTATCATCCGGGCGCTTGGCTGAGAGTAATAACGGGTTATACCCTATATTATCTGAATTACAGATGCTTGATTCTTATGAGGTGAAAAATGGAGCGGTTGCATTATTTGCAGAGAATATCAAACGGTATCTTCCACAATGCCGAGTAAGAATACAGCTGATGAGCAAAGGTAAAACGGCCGATCAATTTGATGACACACTTACATTAGAGGGTAATATTTTCAGTCTCCTTAATGAGACCATCTCTTATTTCCAAGAGCGTTTGCCTAAGCAATCTTTCTTCCTTGATGGGAAGACAACCCGTATGGATGACTACATCTACCCATTGGATGTAATAGATGAGGCAGTAAGTAATGCTCTGATTCATAGAGACTATTCAGACACTCTTGACGAGGTGACAATCTTCATATATCCAGATAAAATTGAAATAACCAACCCTGGTCGTTTGCCGGATAAATTAGTGAAGAGTAAGAATGAAGTCTTGCCTCATAGTTCAATACTTCGTAATCCTCTTATGGCGGAAATGTTTTACATCGCTGGTGAGATGGAAAAAACCGGGCGTGGTATGGCCTTGATATCTACCAAAATGAGGGAGTTAGGTAAAAAATTACCGGAATGGACTAGTTCTAACGACCGGACAACTCTAAGAATATTTAGTCAGTCCGGCAAGTTAGCATTAAATGAACGCATAGAATACTTCCTGGGAGCACATTCTAAAGGAGATGTCTTTAGCAAGGTTGAGTATATCGCATTCTTTGAGAAAAAGCCATCGAAAATTACTGCGCAGAATGACATACAGTCAATGTTAAGACTTGGAATCTGCGAAAAAATAGGTAATGGTCCATCAACTAAATACCGAATGATTTGACCGATATTGACCGACAAAATCGATCAGGAGGTACTATAAGGTCGTTTAGTGACTTTTAAGCAACCTCAAAAATTGACCGATTAATGGTTAATCAAAAAAAAGGTTGTCGTTTACACTATTTTCTATATTCTTCAGAAGGATAGTGCGAAAACACTTTCATCAAATATGCCTGTTTCAGGCCAACAAGCCTAAAACGGTGTTAATTTAGTGATATTTTCGGAAAACACAACACCTACTGGATTGTTTCCGGCTGGAATTTAGCAAAATACGGCAAAGGGGGCAATAATGTGGCTATTTTCTGAAGGGGAAAAATCGCAATACTGGTTTGACACATACTCTATACCACGGACAGCTTTAACAATGCGTCCCGCTTCCTTTGGAGTCCAAGTCGGTTGCTTCGACAAGCTCAGCAACCGGGGCGACGAGGTACTTCTGACGTTGCAATTGACGGGGACGGTAATCGACCATGCAAGCGCCCACAATCCAGTTCTGCGTTCCCTGCACAATGCTGAAAACCTCAATGAGGAACAGTCTTCCTAACCGCAGGGCCACCTGACAGCCATGACCGTTCCCGCCAATAGCAAAAATATAACGGGACTATGCACTTTAGGCTTACGCTTAATAATAAAAATTGCCTGATTATGTCGGCAAGCCTAAAGCGCATAAGTCCGAAATATAATGACGAACCGCACGTTGATTCGTTACTAGGGTTGAAGAGGTGTGTTCCCTCTTTCCGAGGTTTCTTATCACACCTAAAAACAAATCTCACTGGCAAACAACCACTTGCCACTCTAGGTGTGAATGATTCTGCACACTTACGAGACCGAAACCTCATTACAGAGCCCTCTGTGGGCATCACAATCTCTCAGATGTGAAAAACTTCGCACACCTAGAGCGGCACGTGCTTGAGAGCAAACGAATTACAGTCCTAAGTGTGCATATTCACACTGCTGAATATCTGTGTCTTTTGCCTCCTGAATTTCATTTGACCGACGAACAAAACCATGGATAAGTTCGGGAATTCTTCGGGATATCATTATTCCGATTCAGTTGCTCCAGACAATAAGATTTGAATCATTTGAGCAGGAGTAACAACAAAGGGTTTGACCGGGAAGTGCTTAATGTTACCTGTAACCAGATATGCGTCCTCCACAGAAAGTGTAACTTCGTAAAAGACCACATCCTTTGGATCATTGCAGGCTTCCTCGGAGGTGATTCTATCGGAGTGAATGCCTAAAGTACTGACGGCCTTCAGAATCTGGCTTATTGATTCCTCAGGAAAGTGGAATTTTGGACGATGGAGAACTTCACGATATTCAGTAATGATTTCATCATTGAAAATAGGATCCATCGCTCCATCCAAAACAGAAAGCAGAATCCTCAAAGGAGATGACTCCTTGTCCTTGAGCGCGGCTAATAATGCCGACACCAAAACATTAGTGTCAATGACTGCATAGCATCGCTTCATTTCCTTATTTTCTTTGCGACCTTACAGCCTGAATCTCTGCATTGATTTCATCCAAAGTCATTTCAGAGTTACCGTTGGCCTCCGAAATAGCCCTCATTTTGAGAATCGCCTCACGTGCCTTGGCCGCAATAGCTTCTTTTGAATCCGCTTGAATCTCAAAAGGAATACTTCGGCTACGGACAACCGAGCGGGCGAATATGTTGAATGCTGTGTTGGCGCTCATGCCAAAATCCTGACATAAGTCATCAAACTGTTTCTTTATGTCAGCATCCATCCTAATAGTAACTGCAGCCTGTCCCATTTCAAATACGATTTTATGCAAATATATTAATTCTGATAGCATAACGCAATAGTTATGCCATCACTTATCAAAAAAAAAGAAGACTGAACCAGCAACCGGAGAACTGAGTTTCCGGCATTGCATGGAAGTCATCCGACGCTTCGGAGAACAAACTCCCGTGGAAGTGGACGAGCGTCAGGCTTTGCAGTTTTTGGAGCAGCAGTACTGGGAAAGGACGATGCCGAGGACGGCGATGAGGACGCCGAGCCATTGGAGGAGGGAGAGGTGCTCGCGGCCGATGACTTCGGCGACGAGGGCGGTGGCTACGCACATCATGGCGAGGAAGACGCTGGACTTGCCCACGCCTAACTTCTTGATTGCCATGGCCCACAGAGAGAAGGCAAGGCTGGAGCAGAGGACAGCGAGACAGAGGATAGGTTCCAGGACTTCCCAGGAGACGAGTCTCGCGTCGAAATTCTCGATGCCTCTCGTCAGGAAGAACGGCAGGAAGTACACGGTTCCGATCAGGAACTGGTACATCACGATGACCTGAGGCTTGTAGCCGTCGGCGAGAAGTTTTGTCAAGGAGGCGTGGCCGACCTCTGAGAAGACGGCTATCATCAGGAGCACGACTCCGAGGATGAAATTCTGCGGCACACCTTCATCTCCTCCTTGCTTGAGCAGAACCAGACAGATGCCTCCCAATGTCACGGCTATTCCCAATGCGTTGATGACCGAGATACGTTCTTTAAAAAACAGAAATCCTGCGCCTACCGAGAAGATAGGAACTGAGGCTATGATCATGGCGCTGATGGTCGGTGAGCCGGTCTCCTTGATGCCGTAAGTCTCGCAGAAAAAGTAGATAAGCGGCTCAAACAAAGAGAGCAGCAAAAATTTCCAGATATCCTTGCGGGCTATCAGGCGGAAGTTCTTTGTGAGAATGTTGAAGAGAAGAAGTATTATTCCGGCGACAAAAATCCTTAACGGGACGAAATATGAGATCGGGACTCCGAGAGCGATCAGTCTGTCGCTCCAGATGTAGGACATCCCCCAAAGCACAATAGCCAATACGGACAGTAGATAGATTACTGCCTTGTTGTCACATATACTTCTTGTCGCACTCATAGATACCGGAATACGATTAGTTAATCATCTTTCACTTTCACAAAGATAATCATTTTTTTCTTTCGGAAAGAAATAATATTCAAATATTAACTAACATTTTAATACCCGCTTATGAAAAAGCCAACGCCTTTCCATAAGCGGGATCATAGGTGGCTCACCATCCGGAGAACCGTGATTTCCTAGAACCTTAGTCTGAACAGATCACCCTGAGCCTGGATGTAGAGGTCGCCCCTGTAGTAGGCGCAGTCCTCAAGCTCGCCGAAAGTAGCTTTCGTCAAATCAATGACATTCTGCATGGTACGGGTGTACAGATTCCAGACGTAAAGGATTGAAGGCTGCTTCTCCTTGCCGAATCCGGTCGGCATGAAAAGCTGTCCGTTCTTGATGAAAAGCCCTTGGCCGATCGGGTTGAAATGAGTCTGGTAGGTGTCCTCGATCAGATAGTTCTCCAGCAGATCATCCTTTGTCAAGGTCACGAGCCCGTCCGTGGATTCGTTCAGTTTCGGGATGCGGAACTTCACGATGCGATGACGGTTGAGGGAGTTGGTGTTGTCAACGGTGTTGCCGTAGCCATAAAGGTAGTTGTTGTCCGGATCAATGACCCACTGGAGGGCGTAGCCGAAAAAATGGTCTGTGTCCTTGAAGTAGATTGTCTGGACCAGTTCGGATGACTGGAGATCATTAGCGACACGCTCGACGTAAAGCACGTCCTTGCGGCCGTTGATCGGATTCCTGTTGCACTGGCTGACGTACAGAAGCGGGAAACGGTCTTCCTTGTCATAGAACGTGCGGCCGAATGTGGCCACATTGGCATGGTTCACCTTGTCGTAGCTGGCAAGTTTGAACGGTTTGCACTCTCTTGTGATCTTCTCTCCGTCAATCTTATAGACGGTCAGCCAGCCGGAGTTCTGGCAGCTGAAGATGTAGTCTCCCCAGATGTCCATTCCCTGGTAAGCCTCCTTGTCGGCGCCTTGAAACTTGAGCAGATGGTCGCACCTGAAAGTGTGCTCGGTAAGGTTCACGGGAGCTCCGGTGTAGGTGTACTGCCCGGAAGTGGCCGGCTGCGCCATCAGCGCGGCCGGAATCAGCAATGATGCCAAAAGAATATACCTTTTCATTTTTACTAATTTAATGAATATTATAGTTCAAGTCTATGTTTTCTCCTGCAAGTTTGTAATTATGAGTCCACTTGAAAAAGTCTTTTTTTGAAAAATATGTGCCACACAGGTACTTTCAACCGGGGTAAAAAGTGGCGAATGGTACTTTTTCAAGTGGACTCAATTATTAATTAATCAAAATAATTAATCAAAAAAATGAGACATTCTATCTATTCAAGACTGGGATTGGTTCCGCTATTCTTCAATGACAAAGCACTTTACATGATAAACGCACTGCTTACCAACGACAAAGCAGCCGAAGGGGTTTCGGGGAATCCCTTCCCCACGCCCCCTCGGGGCTGTCACGCAATGACTGGAGGTTGTAACGCAATGACTCGGGGCTGTCACGCAGTGACTGGAGGCTGTCACGCAATGACTCGGAGCTGTCACGCAGTGACTGGAGGTTGGATATGAGCAGTAAAAAAAGAAAGGAGGCTATTTCTAGTCTCCTTTCTTTTTCTTTACTGCTCATCCGGGCCTTGGTCGTCAGGACCGTTCTGCGGGCCTTGTGGGCCGGCCTGAGGGCCATAAGGATTCTGAGGTCCTTGCTGGGCACCGGCCTGAGCGGCGCGGTTCATGTCCTCAGAAGCGGCGTTCCAAGCCTTCGTGAGTTCCTCGGTGTAGCGGTCGATGTCAGAGATGTTCTGATTCTTGACAGCTTCCTTGAGGGAGCCGAGGGCAGACTCGATGGCTGACTTCTTGTCAGCAGGAATCTTGTCGCCGTAGTCCTTCAGATTCTTGTCGGACTGGAAGCAGAGAGCGTCGGCGTTGTTGATCTTGTCAACCTTCTCCTTGGCCTCCTTGTCGGCGGCCTCGTTGGCCTTCGCCTCGTCACGCATCCTCTGGATTTCATCCTCAGACAGACCTGACGAAGCCTCGATCCTGATGTTCTGCTCCTTGCCGGTGGCCTTGTCCTTCGCGGACACGTTCAGGATACCGTTGGCGTCGATGTCGAAGGTAACCTCGATCTGAGGTATTCCTCTTGGAGCAGGTGCGATGCCGTCAAGATGGAACACACCGATCTCCTTGTTGTCCTTCGCCATAGGACGCTCACCCTGAAGCACGTGGATCTCAACTGAAGGCTGGTTGTCAGCAGCGGTGGAGAAGACCTGAGACTTGTGTGTAGGGATGGTCGTGTTGGACTCGATGAGTTTTGTCATCACAGCGCCCAGAGTCTCGATACCGAGTGACAGCGGAGTGACATCAAGCAGAAGCACATCCTTCACATCACCTGCAAGCACACCACCCTGGATTGACGCTCCGATGGCCACAACCTCGTCAGGGTTGACGCTTCTGTTAGGCTCCTTGCCGAAGAATTCCTTGACAAGTTCCTGTACCTTAGGAATACGTGTGGAACCTCCGACGAGAAGAACCTCGTCAATGTCGGAAGCGTTCAGTCCGGCGTCCTTAAGCGCCTGACGGCAAGGCTCGATGGACCTCTGGAAGAGGTTGTCGCAAAGCTGCTCGAACTTGGCTCTGGTCAAAGTCTTTACAAGGTGCTTTGGAATTCCGTCAACCGGCATGATGTAAGGCAGGTTGATCTCGGTCGATGTCTGGTTGGACAGCTCGATCTTGGCCTTCTCGGCGGCTTCCTTCAATCTCTGAAGGGCCATAGGGTCTTTCTTCAGGTCGATTCCGCCGTTCTCGTTGGCAAACTCCTGGGCGAGCCAGTTGATGATCTCCTGATCGAAGTCATCACCACCAAGGTGAGTGTCACCGTTGGTTGACTTAACCTCGAACACACCGCCACCCAGCTCAAGAATGGAAATATCGAATGTACCGCCACCAAGGTCATACACAGCGACTTTCATGTCTTTGTTCTTCTTGTCAAGACCGTAAGCCAGGGCTGCGGCCGTAGGCTCGTTGATGATTCTCTTGACATCGAGTCCGGCGATCTTGCCGGCCTCCTTTGTGGCCTGACGCTGTGAGTCTGAGAAGTAGGCAGGAACTGTGATGACAGCTTCGGTGACTTCCTGACGGAGATAGTCCTCGGCGGTCTTCTTCATCTTCTGGAGAATCATCGCCGAAATCTCCTGAGGTGAGTAGAGCTTGCCGTTGATGTCAACACGCGGAGTGTTGTTCTCGCCCCTGACAACCTTATAAGGCACTCTGGCGATCTCCTTCTGAACCTGATCATAAGTCTCACCCATGAATCTCTTGATGGAGAAGACTGTGTTCTGAGGGTTCGTTATGGCCTGACGCTTTGCAGGGTTACCGATCTTTCTTTCACCGCCATCGGTAAAGGCGACTACTGAAGGGGTGGTTCTCTCACCCTCGTTGTTGATTATGACGGTAGGCTGGTTGCCTTCCATGACCGCAACACACGAATTCGTGGTTCCAAGGTCGATACCAATAATTTTTCCCATATTCTTAATCTCCTATTTTTCTTGTTTTGTCTTTCTTTGCCCGCATCCGTTTTCCGAACCCGGACATTTTTCTGTCCGTTTCCGTTTACCGGCTTCGGGAGCTTGTTTTTTGCCCGGCCTCATTTCAAAGCCAGACGTCAGGAGTATTATCGAATGTTATGCCAATCCCATGAATATGCCAATTTGACAGTCGCATCCCTTTCCGAGCCACTCACCCATTGACAGTCATTGTCAGTCCATCATCTCTTTGTCACTCCGGATCATCATGGCAGTTTTTCCGGAATGTGATCAGGCAATAATTGTGCGGAATGCAGGAGAAAGGAGTACGCATCGACGGCCTTGTCCATGACTCCCACAATGATTGTCTTAATAGTCAAGATGTTAAACAAAGCATTTTGTCCATAAGTAATTAGGTCGGAGAATGCATTTACTGCGTAGATTTGCATTACCCATTCCAGAGAGGATTGAGTCAGTAATATTCATAAAGGTGACATTGTAACATTCATAAGCATATTCATAAAATTAAGTATCCAAGTTTCGCATTTGCGAAACACCACTCTTCTTCACTGCTTGCAGTGAAAGTAAGTCCCTCCCCCGAGGGGAGGGATTTAGGGAGGGGGTAACGTGAATTGATGTGGGTGGGCAATCACCTTCGAACGTGAGATAATGTATTTAACAGCAGGTGATTGCCTACTTGCGAAAGTTGAGTTAAAGTATGAGAAAGTTGGTTTTGTTGGGTGCGATTCTGCATTTTGCGATCGGGGCGGGGCATCTGGCCTGCCTGTTTTGCCTTGAGGCAGTGTTCAACATCTATGGGATAAACGGGATGATGGGTGAGATTGCCGCACATGGAGCCGGGCTGCCGTATTTGATCACGGTCTGCATCGCCATTGCGTTTTTTATCGCCGGAAGCTACGGGCTGTCGGTTCTTGGACTCGTCCATCGGATGCCACTCCAGAAGATCGCGGTCATCACTATGTTGGTTGTCTTCTTCGGGAGAACGATCTGGGGAATAACGATGCTGGTAGAGAATTTTTCATGGCTTGAGATGTCATCAACCGGTGTCGCCGCTCTTCTTGGAATATGCTACATTCCTTGTTTGAGAATTATCACGGGAAGAAAACGCAAAAGCGGCCTGACAGAGGCATTCATCGGTTAATAAGTGAAGATCAATTTAGAAGCTGTTTTGAATTGTTTGTTTGAAGGTTTGAGAGTGAAAAACTTCAG
>ERZ773165.538-NODE-538-length-27906-cov-9.723636_pt1 | contig 27906 bp, 17 predicted proteins | sample MGYA00581003_ERZ773165 | MGnify/ENA primary metagenome ERZ773165 (study PRJEB29015, sample SAMEA2737817) | human gut metagenome | biome: human gut; feature: human-associated habitat; material: faeces | place: China | collected 2012 ... | reverse complement strand
AGGGCAATGAATATGCGGACGATGGGCGAGCTGGTGGCCGGGATGGCAGAATGATGGTGCGGAAGCCCCGCTCGCGGGCCAGATGACACTGCCGGACGGACTCAACCCGCCGAGAATCGAGAATTTGGAAGCCACAACAATATTCACGACAACCCTCCAGATATTGCAATGTCAGGAACTTTAAAAGCGACTTTTAAGACAGTCTGGGGAGGGGAGCTGGGCCAACGGCATGGAGGATAATGCATTTATTATCAAATATATAGCACACCCTCCTCCTATCCGTTCCAACGGGGAGGAGAGTATGGTTTTTAACTGATTAATAAGAAGTTAGCCTCCACGGCGAAAAAATTAGGGGAACGCACTATCATCGGGACCTAATACTGTCCAGGAATATTCAGAGACTTGGCCGCGGACTCGCCGGCAAGGTAGCCGGTGGAGAAGGCGCACTGGAGATTGTAGCCGCCGGTGTCGCAGTCCATGTCAAGAACCTCACCGCAAAGGTAGAGGCCAGTTTTGAGACGAGACTCCATCGTCTTCGGCATCACCTCGTCGGTCGAGATGCCACCGGCAGTGATGACGCAACGCTCGTAACCCACAAAACCGATTATCTCGAACTTCCAGTCCTTCAATGTCTTGGCCAACAGATCAAGATCAATGTCGTAATAACGTCTTGGCTGACGGTTGGAACGATGGTTCGGGCCTTTCGACCAACTCTGCGACCTGTCATAACGATTCGACAGATTGGCATAACGGGACGCCGGACCCGTAGAAGCGCCGGAGCGCCCGTCAGCATATTCAGACTTCTTAAGATCAATCTTCATGATGTCCGGATTCCAAGCCTGGAAACCCGGGATAAGTTCCCACGGCATCAGCTTGCCGAGCAGGATCCGGTACATTTCCTTGCCGTTCAGGCCACGGCCATCCTTCCATTGGCGGGTGCGGGGGTCGTTCTTGATCTCGTTCCACAGAGTCTTGATCCTGTCTGTCAGTTCTTCCAGTGAGACACCTGGCTTCAGATCAAGCGAAAACGCCACCTTACCACCATTCATCAAGGCTTTCACGCACTTGCGGCTGACCTGAAATCCGATCGGTCCCTCAATTCCTCCGTCAGTGAAGTCCACGTCTCCGAACTCCGTCTCGGACTTCGAGCCGTCAAACGTGACGGTAAGGCTGACATTCTTCAACTTGGCGCCCTTCAGCGCCTCTCCACTTCCAGTCATCGGAGTCTCCCTGTGAATATGTCCCTTCAGGTCTGTCTCCGGTCTGTCGATAATTTTATAACCCTTAGGAACGAGGGCTGTCAGAGACGGAAAACAAGGTGTGACATTGTGGCCGAAAAACTTAGCCCATTTGTAACCGTCACCGGTCGAGCCGGTTCCAGGATAGGAAAGCCCTCCGGTCGCGATGATCAGCTTCGAGCATTCAAACGTCTCACCATCAGCGCATCGGATCGAAAATCCCGGCAGGATGTCTTTCACCTCACGATCCGTAAGCAGTGTCACCCCATGGCGCAGCACCACCTCAACGATGGTGTCCAGCACATCGGATGCCCTGTGTGAATATGGGAAGGCCCTGTCTCCCCTCTCGACAACGGTCTCCAAACCATTGCTTTCAAGGAAATCAATGGTATTTTCCGGAGTGAAGTTATAGAACGCCGGCTTCACGAAATTAGGATTCGTGCGAATATGCTGCGAGAACTCGTTCCAGTCCTTGAGGTTCGTGAAGTTGCAGCGTCCCTTGCCCGTGAACAATATCTTCCTGCCCGGACGTGGCATCTTCTCCAGAACCGTAATGCGTGCCGAACTTCCAAGCGGAAGAGCCTTCGTGGCACCGTAAGCGGCCATAAGTCCTGCCGCTCCGCCACCAATGATGATAATGTCTGAATACATGGTGCAAAGTTAAAAATTTTTACTTATCTTTGCAGTCCATTTCCACGAGAAATGCAGCAAGCCACTTTAGCTCAGTCGGTAGAGCAGCGCATTCGTAACGCGCAGGTCGTCAGTTCGAGCCTGATGAGTGGCTCAAAAAAAGGGAAGTACATACGGTACTTCCCTTTTTTTGAGCATGTACTTCCCTTTTTTGAGCCACTCTCGAGACATTATTACCAAATATCTCATTATTAACAAATTACAAAATTCTACCCTCTAATTCGAGATAGCAGGATACCACAATTCCCTCATAATCAATCAATAGGACTCCACCCCTCCAGACTGTCTGAAAAGTCTCGGCGAGAGTTGAAAAGTCTGTACCCCACTACAGGGGCGACAACGAATTCTCAATCCTCGCAGGGGGTACTTTTACTTTTAAGACAGTCTCCTCCAATCAATCAATAGGATTTTCCCCTCCGGCAATCAACAATTGCCGACCACCATTCATTTCTCAGTCTAACACCTTGATCATCCGGTCATAAAGATGGCCGAAAAAGAGGATCTCTCCGTCGGGGCGGAAGCCAAGGGCGGAATAGTAGGTGAAGAGGCGGGGCTTGGACTTGTCAACAATCAGGCTGATGCGTGGAAAGCCTTTCCTGCGGCCCTCCTCGATGCAGTCGAGCATCAACAGGTGGCCTATACGGTCGGTCGCGCCGGCATATTCAAAGGTCATCCGGCGGAACTCGGGGAGTACAGCCATACTGTCGAGATAGAACTCGCCGGGCAGACACTCCGGCTCCGTAACAAGGATGTCCTCCCCCGCGCTTCCATGATCACGCGTACCATTTGAGACTTCTACGGACGGAAAACAAGCCGCAGACCGCGTCGGATCTTCATCCTCTGACGGAGCGGCACCCTCGAACATAGAGTTCAGGAGTCCCCACGTCAGCTCGCGCAGCGACAGATAGTCATCTCCTGAATATGCCGTCAGCGATCCCACTGCATTGCCTTCCACGCATGCGACCCTCGTTCTGGCGTATGAATATAACGTGTCGGGTCTGGCGCAAATCTCTCCGACGAGCGTGACGGCATCCTTGACATTCAAAGATGTGGAGCCTAACTCGATCGCAGAGTCGGCATCCACATTGAAAACCTCATACCCCATCGCCGCAAGGACATTTCTTGCGATGAACTCGCCGTCTGACGGCCGGGCATCACGGATAGAGAATTCCCCCGTGGCAGATAAATTATTGAGCATAAAATCTTTACGTTATCACCTATGATTCATTTCCACTATAGGTAAACATCTATTTACATCATTATCAAGACAATAGGTGCCACGACTTTTCAAGGTCTCATTCTGGCACGCTCAGTGACCGGGCTGGCCTATCGCCAAAAAAGTCGCCTAACTGATGAACTGAGCCTCAAGAGCCTTAAGTTTTGCATCAGCGTCCGGCCCCTTGGCTCCGAAGTAGAACTTGATCTTCGGCTCGGTTCCGGAAGGACGGACAGAGACGATGTCGCCGGCCTCGTTGAAGAACTGGAGTACGTTCGACTTCTGAAGTCCGGTCTTCTCCGGCTCGTTGTAGTCGATGACCTTGATGACCTTCGAGCCGACAATCTCTGCCGGAGGGTTCTGCCTCAAGTCTGCCATGATCTTCTGGATCTCCTCAGCGCCGGTCTTACCCTTGCGCACCAAAGAGACAAGCGATTCCTTGCGGTAGCCATATTCAGAATAAATCCTCTGGAGCAGCTGGTAGAGGGTCAGTCCCTGATCGGCGGCCCAGGCGGCGCACTCGGCGACCATTATGCAGGCAACCGGAGCATCCTTGTCGCGAACAAACTCGCCGACATTGAACCCGTAGCTCTCCTCGCCGCCGCAGATGAACTCGCCCTTGCCCTCGTTCTCACGCACGATTTCCTCGATGTACTTGAAACCGGTCAGCACGTCGTAGCACTTCACGCCGAAACTGCGGCCGATCTCGGCGATCAGCTCAGTCGTGACGATGGTCTTGGCGATGTACTTTGTGGAATCCAGCTTGCCGAGTTCCTTCCAACGGGTAAGAATGTAATATGTCAGAATGGAGCCCGTCTGGTTGCCGTTCAGTTGAACCATCTTGCCGTCGTTGTCACGAACCGCGATTCCGAGGCGGTCAGCGTCAGGGTCAGAGGCCATCACGATGTCCGCACCCTTCTTGTCGGCCATCTCAAGAGCCATTTTCATTGCAGCCGGCTCCTCAGGATTCGGAGAGACAACTGTCGGGAAGTCGCCATCACTCACATCCTGATCCGGCACGTGGATAACATTCTCGAAGCCAAGGCGTTTCAAAGCCTCAGGCACGATGCGGACCCCGGCTCCGTGAAGCGGGGTATAGACAATCTTCAAGTCATTGTGCTTCTCGCGGGCTTCAGGGCTGAGGGTAAGAGAAAGAATGTCAGAGATGTAAGCATCGTCCATAGCCTTGCCCATCAGCTCTACCTCTCCGCAATGCTCCCTTTTCTCGAACATCACTTGGGAAGGGTCAGTGATCCTGTTTACCTCGTCGATGATCTCCCGGTCCACCGGCGCGGTGATCTGCGCCCCGTCAGACCAATAGACCTTGTACCCGTTATATTCCTTAGGATTGTGCGAGGCCGTGACCATCACACCAGCGACCGCGCCCATCTTGCGGATGGAGTAGCTCAACTCCGGCGTAGGGCGCAGGTTATCGAATATGAACACGTGCAATCCGTTGGCGCTGAATATGTCAGCGGCGATCTTGGCGAACATTTTGGAGTTGTTGCGGCTGTCGTAGGAAATGCAGACGCGGATGTCATCCCCGGACACCTTCTTAAGAATATAGTTGGCCAGCCCCTGGGTAGCCATCCCGACGGTATATTTGTTCATCCTGTTGGTCCCGACCCCCATGATACCCCTCAGGCCACCGGTGCCGAATTCCAAAGTCTTGTAGAAAGCGTCCTCGAACCCTGCCGGATCATTGTTCCGCAGTTCCAGCACCTTCATCTTGGTTTCCTGATCGAAATCCCCTTCCAGCCATTTCCTGGCGTTCTCGTTGCAATCCTGTGCCATTATATCTTAATTTATTTATATTTCCATTGTCTTTTCATTGCCGAACAGTCCGTCCGATCAACGAACCGTACAACCCGTCCGCCCAACGAACCGTACAACCTACAAATTTACTCAAATTATTCGGCATCCCGAATGCCCCATACGGCAATCTTACACATGCCACAAATCGGCATCCCGAATGCCCCATACGACAATCCTACACATGACACAAAAAGGTTAGAAGCGGTTTTGATTTGTTTGTCAGAAAATGCGAGAGTGAAAAACTTCAGGTTCGACCGCTCCTTCCAAGAAAGATAGCTGTGCAGTCTGACTGAAGAAGCGGGAAGGAAATGAAGATTATTTCACCTCAAAGAACATTTCAAACAAATCAAAGCAGCAGAGCCATTCTTGAGTGACTGTGGTTTGCACAGGGCATCTCGCCAAATCAAAACAGCTTCCAAGGGCATTATCCGCAAAGAATGCCAATCATTTACAAACCACGGACACGATAAAACGCCACCAACGGTATTCAATCCGCTATCACTGTGGCTGACCCTCTCTCTGAATATGGGGGTCAGCCACACACTATGGCCTCCCAGCATTACCAGAGCCACTCTTGCGTGCCCGTGGTTTGCACAGGGCATCTCGCCAAATCAAAACAGCTTCCAAGGGCATTATCCGCAAAGAATGCCAATCATTTACAAACCACGGACACGATAAAACGCCACCAACGGTATTCAATCCGCTATCACTGTGGCTGACCCTCTCTCTGAATATGGGGGTCAGCCACACACTATGGCCTCCCAGCATTACCAGAGCCACTCTTGCGTGCCCGTGGTTTGCACAGGGTTTGCACAGGAACCAAAAATCAAAACAGCAGAGCCACTTGACCCTGCCGTCTAATCTAATCACAACGCCTATATGTATATGGTACTCACGTGACTAACCGTTCCAAATCATTTGTACTTGACCTCAGCCATTGACGGCGATGTCGTAAACTCTGTCAATTTCATGAATTTGGGAATGATGAGTTCCTCGGTATTCGTCAAATAATCGTAATTTTGTGAAAAGGTAATATGTTTTTCAAATGGAAGCGGATAGAATGAGAATGTGGCCTCAAAAGAGGAGACAGTTGCGGCGACAAAGCGCGTGCTTAGGTGTGTGCTGTGGTGCGTGATGCGGTGCGTGATGCGGTGCGTGATGCGGTGCGTGATGCGGTGCGTGATGTGGTGCGTGATGTGGTGCGTGATGCGGTGCGTGATGCGGTGCGTGATGTGGTGCGTGATGCGGTGCGTGATGTGGTGCGTGATGTGGTGCGTGATGTGGTGCGTGATGTGGTGCGTGATGCGATGCTTGATGTGGTGCTTGATGCGGTGCGTGATGTGGTGCGTGATTGATAAACAATTGATAATCAAGCAATATCGCACCTACCTTTAGTCTAATCACGCTAAAGACAATCACCTAATCTATTAACTTATAATAGATTGCAAATCACGACACCTTATGGGGAGGATAACTGTTATAAAGCATATAGCTTCAATGCAAAGGAAAGGACAGACAGAGCGTATCTAAGTATGCGTTAAGTATGCGTTAAAAAAATAAGTTGGTAAAGATTTGGCGGTATTTTCGAGGATAGATGTCTTTGACCCAAGCTCCTCCGTTGCTGCAGGAATACGGTAGAAAGATTTGGCGGTATTTTCGAGGATAGATGTCTTTGGGAGAAGGAGTGTGGGTGACACATGTCTGATGAGGTAAGACAGATAGACCGAAAAAGACAATCGAAGATCACCAAGTTATTTTTTAGGGTTACTAAGAAACTGTTTTGATTTGTTTGTCTGAAAATGTGAGAGTGATAAACTCCGGGGTCGACTGCTTTTTCCAAAGAAGATAGCGGTGCTATCTGACTGAAGAAGCGGGAAGAAAATGAAGATTTTTTCACCTCAAAGAACATTTCAAACAAATCAAAACAGATTCTCAAAGATCACCAGGTTATTTTTTAAGGATTAGTAAGCCAAATTTGGCGGGAGATAAAAAGTATAACAGATCATAATGATATACAAAATATGGACAGTTTTGAGAGATTCATAGTTGAGAACGAAGGGGCGGACACGGTGCGGCTGGTGATGTCGCGCAGGGAGTGGCCGTCGCCGGGGGATGCCGGACTGGCTGGGCTGGATGCGAAGTCGCTGGCGGTCAACACTATCGAGGGACGAAAGAAACTTCGTAAGAAGCTGCCGGAATGGGTGGCGTGCTCGAGGCTGGTCTATCCTTCGACGCTATGCACGGAGCAGTGCAGTTCTTCTGACACGGCGCGGTACAAGGCTTCGATTGTTCAAAGAATCTTTAATGAACATGGAAGACCTGTCGCTTCGACACTTCGACAAGATCAAAGCACCGCAGGTTCACCGACAGAGGTGACAGGTTTTGGTACCGAAGAAACAGGTTCACCGACAGAGGCGGCTGGTTCAGGAACCGAAGAAACAGGTTCACCGACAGAGGTGGCAGGTTCAGGGACCGAAGAAGCAGGTTCTCCGACAGAGGTGACAGGTTTTGGGGCCGAAGAAGCAGGTTCACCGACAGAGGCGGCAGGTTCTGGAACCGAAGAAGCAGGTTCTCCGACAGAGGCGGCAGGTTTTGGGACCGAAGAAGCAGGTTCACCGACAGAGGTGGCAGGTTCAGGAACCGAAGAAACTGGTTCACCGACAGAAGCGGCAGGTTCTGGAATCGTAGAAACAGGTTCTGCGGCCTGCAGAGATGGTTTAAGAATCAGTAAACTATCAGTCGCTTCGACAGGCTCTGCGACCAAAGGGACAGGCTCTGCGACCGATTGTTTTTTGGTCACTGAGCATGCCGAAGTGACCGAACCGAAAAACGGCAAGGTGGCGGATCTGACGGGAGGGCTGGGAGTTGATTCGTGGGCGTTCAGTGAAGTGGCGGAGGAAGTGCTTTACAATGAGATGAATCCGGAACTGGCAGCGGCGGCACGGCACAACTTCCAGGCTCTGGGAGCCACGAATATATTCATTAGGAATTGTGAGGCGACAGCGGACAGCCTTGAGGAGATACTCGGGGACTTCAAGCCGGATGTCATATTCATGGACCCGGCAAGACGGGACTCCGTGGGAAAGAAGGTCTTTCTGCTGGAAGACTGCTCGCCGGACGTGCTGAAGATGCTGCCTCAAATGTTCGAAACCAGCAGGTTCATACTGCTCAAGATTTCCCCTATGGCGGACATCACTATGGTTGTGGAAAGATTGGACAGGACTTATGAATCATTCCTTGATGAGAATCACAAAGGAGGCTGGAACGGTCAGTGGGTGCGTGAGGTCCACGTTGTGGCAAGCGGCGGGGAATGCAAGGAGCTGTTGATTCTGCTGGACAGGGAATGGAGAAATGGATATTCATTGACCTGTCGGGAAGATGGCGGAACGCTGACATTCACGTCAGAAGAGATTGCCGGCGCAAAAGCGGTGTACCCGGATTCGACATTCGCCAGAATAATCTTCGAACCGGGGAAGTCGCTGACCAAGGCAGGGGTGTCCAATGCTGTCTGCGAAAGGTTCGGACTCGTGAAGCTGGCCCGCTTCACGCATCTTTACACGATAGGTGAACCGCTGTCTGACAGCGAATTAGAGCAGCGAACCGCACCACTTAAAGATTTCGGAAAAGTTTTTTATGTAAAGGAAATCCTTCCTCTTAACAAGGCTTCCATGAAAGATGTCGGGAAGCGCTACCCACATTCCGAGGTCTCCGCCAAGAACATTCCGATGTCCAGCGATGAGTTAAGAGTCCGCCTGAAAGTCAGATCAGGCGATGACGCGCACATCTTCGGCGCACGTATAGAGACTCCCTACAACGAAGACAACTACCTGATTGTCACCGAGCCAACCGGTCGCTGAGCTTGTGGTTCGCCAGACTCACCAACCATCGAAGTGACCAATTCACGTCATTATATGAGTCCACTTGAAAAAGTCTTTTTTTTGAAAAATATGTGCCACACAGGTACTTCCAACGGGGGGTTAAAAGTGGCGAATGGTACTTTTTCAAGTGGACTCTTATATTGTCACTTCGACAGGCTCATTGACCAAAACTAAAGTATCCCGCGGATGAAGTCGTTGATGTCGGCGGAAGGGATGTCAAGCGTTTTGAATATGTCGGCGTAGCGGCCGCACTCAAGCAGCGAGCGGACCTTGCCATGGCCGTACTGGGTCAGGGCATATTCGACAATGGCGGCGCCGATCAGGCTCTCGACAGGAATGACCGCGACTGTCGCGCCATCCTCCCGGAAGACAGGAATCGAGAGATCATAAAAATCGTCATCATCCGAAAGATCAAGGTCTCTCTTCCCGGCAAGGTAGAGGCGAAGCGAGGTCTTAAGATCTGAATATGAAAGGTCCATATACCCGCCATGGTAAGCGGCGATGCCTTCCTGAACCATAGGCAAGGCATTTGGCCAGGCCGACCGTAAAAGCAGAAGAGCCACATCATGCCTGTCGTCATAGTAATTCGACAGAATTATGTCATCTCCGAAGATCCGTCCGTAAAACGCCTTGTCAGAAGTCTTTCCGGACGCCGAACTCATCAATGGATTGGAATAGACGTTGAACAAGATTCCGGACAGTCGTTCGCACTGATCTATGGAGGAAGCCACCACATAGCGGACCTGACTTTGGAATGACGGGACATATTCGTTAATGAAACCTCTCAAAAAGGCTGACAATCTGCGGGCAGTCCGTCTGGAGACTTCGCATCCGGGAGAGCAATAATATTCAAGTCCCTTAAAATCAATCTTTTTAAGGGAACGCATCTCCGCGTCAAGCCAGTTGGCGAGCCTGAACGGATTGGAACGGCCATTGTCTCCTGAGGCCACGGCCTCCGCGCGGACACGGAAGATCGTCTCCACCCAGTTTTCATATTCATCGCCGGGAAGCCTGCTGAATGTCGCGGCGACCAGTTCGTAAACTCCGTCGCCAAGCTTCCTGATGTCAAGAATCCGGTTCTCACGGAAAGAGGCGTAGAGGAGATTCCCATCGTCGAATTCCTGTAGATAGTCAGGTGAGCCATCGACCCAGAACGAACGCCTGCGGGCATCATCGGCCGAAGAAGATGTGAACGACTCCACATAGGCCTTCCAGAGTTCGGAAACCATCCGCACCGAGTCTTTTTCCTGACGGGACATATATTCCAGATCCACGTTGTACGGCCTCAGGCCGGGGATTTGGGCGCTGCTGGTCATCTGCTGTGCAGTAGAGAAGGAGGAGGAGGCCAGCAGCATTATCAGGGAGATGGTTATTTTTTGAATATTCATCTGTGAATACAATGATTTTGGTGAGTCTTGTCGAATCAGAGGATATCTGTGACAGGTGGGGAGTTCGGGTCACTTCGACAGGATCAGTGACCAAGAGCAGCATGGAGGCCCTGCGACAGTTGACGAAAAGTGAAGAGCCTATATGCAGTCCAGAAGACGCAAGGATATCCTTTTGCGATCCAGATCCACATCAAGCACACTGACATTGACTTTCTGATGAAGTTTGACCTTCTTTCCGCGCATCTGGGAGACATGGATAAGGCCGTTCTCGTGGATGCCGATGTCCACGAACGCGCCGAAAGCGGTCACATTCGTGACGATGCCCGGCAGTTCCATGCCCGGCTTCAGGTCATCAATCTCGTGGATGTCATCAGCGAAACTGAACTCCTGCGCGCTCTGGCGAGGGTCGCGGCCAGGTTTGGCCAATTCCTTAAGAATATCATTGATCGTTGGAAGGCCGAACTCTCCCTCAACGTAGGCTGACGGATCAATCTTCCCTATCAAGGCCTCATTACCCACCAGTTCCTTAGTGCTGACGCCCAGATCGGAAGCCATCCGGTCAACTATGTGATAACACTCAGGGTGCACGGCGGAATTGTCAAGCGGATTCTCGGCGTCCTGGATGCGCAGGAAGCCGGCACACTGCTCGAAAGCCTTCGGGCCGAGTTTCGGAACTTTCCGAAGCTGGGTTCTGGACGAGAAGCCCTTGATGGAAGAGCGGTAGTCCACAATGTTGGAAGCCAAAGCCGGACCGATGCCCGAGACATAACTCAACAGGTAAGGGCTGGCGGTGTTTAGATTCACACCGACGCTGTTCACGCAGATGACAACAGTGTTGTCCAGTTTCTCACGAAGCAGATTCTGATCCACATCGTGCTGGTACTGTCCGACACCCAATGACTTAGGGTCAATCTTGACCAACTCCGACAGCGGATCCATCAGACGGCGGCCTATTGACACCGCTCCCCTGACGGTCACATCCTCATCCGGGAATTCCTGCCTCGCGACTTCGGACGCAGAATAGATAGAAGCTCCGTCCTCGCTGACAGTGAACACCTTGACGTTCTCCGGAATACCGACACGTTTGATGAATTCCTCGGTCTCACGGGAGGCCGTTCCGTTTCCTATGGCAATCACCTCGACGGCATATTCTTCAATCATTGAGGAGACGGCCATTATCGACTTGATCTTATCGCTCTGAGGAGGATGCGGGAATATGATCTCGTGATGCAGAAGGTTGCCCTGCTCGTCCAGGCAGACGATCTTGCAGCCGTTGCGGAAACCAGGGTCGATCGCCATTGTCCTCTTCTGGCCGACCGGAGCGGAAAGCAGAAGCTGCGTCAGATTCTCCCCGAACACGTTGATCGATTCGATGTCAGCCTTCTCCTTGGCCTCCTTGACAATCTCGTTGGTCAGCGACGGCTCAAGCAAACGCTTATAGGCATCATCGACGGCCTGACGAATCTGGTCAGCCAGTTTGGTTCCCGGATAACGATGCTCATGGCAGAAATCGTAATAGATCTTGTTGCCGCATTTCTCCGCGTCCGCATCGAGACCAATAGACAAAAAACCTTCCTTTTCCGCACGGAGAATCGCCAGCAGATTGTGCGACGGAATCCTCTGCAAAGGCATGGAGAAGTTGAAATATGTCCTGTACTTCGAAGCCTCGGCATTGCCTGAGGCCGCCTTGGTGGCCTTTGACTCGATCCTGCGGGTTCTGAATATGTGCCTGAGGTTCCCACGGACAGTCTGCGATTCGGAAAGCCGCTCGGCGATGATGTCACGGGCTCCGGCAAGGGCCTCCTCGACGGAAGCGACCTTGTCTCCGACATATTTCCTCGCCTCTGCCTCCGGATCAGCGACCTCAACCTTCCACATCTTGTCAGCCAAAGGCTCCAGGCCTTTCTCCTTCGCCATCGTGGCACGGGTTCTCCTCTTCGGTCTGTACGGCAGATAAAGATCCTCCAACTCACTGGCCACCACACAGTTCTCTATCTTGGAGCGGAGTTCGTCAGTCAACTTGTCCTGTTCGGAAATCGTGGACAGGATGCCCTCCTTCCTCTTCTCCATCTCGGTGAACACATCGTTCCAATGCTTGATCTCGGCGACGGCGACATCGTCCAGCCCCCCGGTCTTCTCCTTCCTGTAACGGCTGATGAACGGAATGGTGTTTCCTTCCTCGAAAAGGTGGACGCAATTCTCCACCTGCCAATCCTTCACGGAAAGGGTGCGCGCGATGTAGTCTATGTAGATATTCTTCATATTCAAAGTGTTATCAATAATTCTTCAACTATCGCAAGTAGGCAATTACCAGCGGCAAAAAACTTATCTCACGTCCGAAGGTGATTGCCCACCCTCTTCCTTTCACGTTACCCCCTCCCTAAATCCCTCCCCTCGGGGGAGGGACTTGCTTTCACTGCAAGCAGTGAAGAAAAGTGGTGTTTCGCAAATGCGAAACCGTCAATCCTGAGAGACGACCTTAAGTTCGTCCCTGTAAGCCGAAAAGATCTTCGACTTGGAGACGAACCCGACGTAGGTTCTGTCACGCCTCACCACCGGAAGGTTCCAAGCCGATGTGACCTCAAACTTCTTCATCACGGAATCCATCTTCTCGTCTTCATAGACATATTCCTCGGCACTCCGCATGAAGTTGAAGACGTGCAGGGTCTCATATTCATCGGTCCGGAACATGTCCTTGCGGATGTCCTCCAAAGAGACGAACCCTTGAAAACGGTCCACCGAGTCCAGAACAGGGAATATGTTTCTGGTGGATTCGGAGACGACCTCGACAAGGCGGCCGAGGGTGTCGTCTATCTTCACCGTGGAGAAGTCTGTCTCGATCACGTCGGAGACCTTAAGCAAGGTCAGCACGGCCTGGTCGCTATCGTGGGTCAGGAGTTCTCCCCTCTGGGCTATACGTTTGGTGTAGATGGAATACCTCTCGACTATCCTGGTCGTTCCGAAAGCGATGGTCGAGGTAAGGATCAAAGGCAAAAACAGGTCGTAACCTCCTGAGATCTCGGCGATAAGGAAGATGGCTGTCATCGGGGCCTGCATCACGCCGGCCATCAGTCCGGCCATCCCGACCAAAACGAAATTCTGTTCAGGGACAATGACAGACGTCCCGTCAAAAAGCATATTGAGTGTTCTCGCCACAACGAATCCCGCGATCGCGCCGACGAACAGGGTCGGACCGAAAGTTCCTCCCACTCCACCGCCGGCGTTTGTCAAAGTCATTGAGAACACCTTCAGAAGCAGGATCAACATGAAAAAGACAGGCACAGACCATGGACTGTGAGCCAGAAACGCCAGCGGAGTCTGACCGTCGAGCGATAGTTCCTTCCCGTTAAGGAGCACACCGAGGGACTCGTACCCTTCACCGTAAAGCGGAGGGAAAAGGAATATCAGGATTCCGAGTCCGACCGCGCAGATTATCCATTTCAGATAGACGTTCTCCATCTTGCCGATCCGGTCCTCGAGCTTCAAGGTCGTGCGGATGAAATAGATGGAGCATGCCCCGCAGAAAAGACCAAGAATGACGTAATAAGGAATATTCTTGAGCTCGAACGGGGTAAGGGTGCATTCAAACGGGGTGGAAGATCCCAGAAGCGTATAGGATACCACTGTGGCAGAGACGGTTGACAGCAGCAGTGGCATCATGGAGGTCATCGAGATGTTGAACAGCAGGATCTCCAGCACAAACAGGACTCCGGCGAGAGGAGCCTTGAATATGCCAGCCACGGCAGCCGCGGCGCCACAGCCCAGCAGCACTGTCATACTCCTGTAGGACAATCCCATATAGCGGGCGAAGTTGGATCCGATGGCGGCTCCCGTGTAGACGATCGGAGCCTCCGCTCCGACGGATCCGCCGAATCCGATGGTGACGGAACTCGCGGCGACGGAAGACCACATATTGTGCGGCTTGATCCTGGACTCGTGCCTTGAGACCGCCTGAAGGGCCTTGGTGACACCGTGGCCGATACTGTCCTTGATCACATACTTGCAGAACAGCATCGCAAGGAGCATTCCGATTCCAGGCAGTGCAAGATAGTACAATGATCCGCCCAGGACTCCTCCGAAAGCGTCACGCAAGCCCTCCTGGAGCACCGAGATCAAGGTTTTGAGCAGCACGGCGGCAAGCCCGACCACGATTCCGACCACGAGGCTGAGCACAAGGAGCTGATTCCTTTCCGACATGCGGGATATGGGGTTCAACTTTGGCATATTACCACAAAAATAATTATTTTTGCGGATAGTGTAAAACATTTATCATTTGCTGAACAATGAAAAAAGTTATCGTGTCCCTGATTGCCTCCCTGCTCGTGGCTCTTCTCGGGATCGTCGGGCTGAATCTTTTCAAGGAAGCCAGCCCGAGGGAAAGGGTGAAGGCCGAGAACGGAAGCAGGATAATCGTGGAAGAGCTCAGCTTCTACAGGCATAGCGACAAGATTTTCGGCAAGGTCTTCAAACCTGCTGACGAGAACGGATTCTTTCCGGATTCACTTGGTCCGAGGCCGGTCATCGTGTTTTTCCACGAGCCGTTGAAGACCGCGTTCCCGGAAGGATTGGTCAAGTCTCTGGTCCCGGAAGGCCTTGTCGGCTACACCACTGCCTTTCACGAGAACGGAAAGGACGTGGGTTTCATGGTCAAGAGAATAGGCAAGGAAAAATTCGCCGATGCGGAAAGGATCATCCTGATCGCGGACACATTCTCGTCCGAGGCTGTGATCAAGGCGGCCTACAGACTGAAGAAAGCCGTAAGCGGAGTGATACTTATCGAGCCTGAACCGGATGAGAAAACGTCCAGAATCGTACCGAAACTGGGCTATGAGGTACTGACAATCAATGCCGCCGACAAGACTTCAGCAAGAGTGAAGATTCTTGATTATCTTGAGATCAGAGGAGCCCTGAAATGAGAAAGACAAGATTCGGGATAGTCGGTACCGGCCGCATCAGCGACTGGGTTCTCAAAGGTGCCGTGATGGAGCCTCGATTCGAGGCCGCGGCGGTGTGCTCACGCTCGCGGGAAAGCGGCAAGGCCTTCGCCGAAGCGCATGGCATCGCAAAAGTGTACACGGACATTGACGAGATGGCGTCCGACCCTGAGATTGATGCGATCTACATCGGAACGCCGAACAGCACACATCATGATCTGGCGATTCTCTGCATGAACCGGGGAAAGCATGTGCTGTGTGAGAAGCCGATGGGCGCCAACGCGAAGGAGGTCAAGGAGATGGCGGAAGCCGCGAAGGCCAGTGGAGTGATGCTGATGGAGGCGATGATCTCGACACTTTGTCCCAACTTTGTGGCGGCGCGCAAGCATCTGGCCGGGATGGGAGCCGTCCGGCACTACTTCGCGTCATTCTGCCAGTATTCCTCGAAATACGACCTTGTCAAGAGAATCATCGCCGGGGAGGAGGATTCGCCGGTGCCGAGCTCGCTGAATCCGGAACGCTGCGGCGGGGCGCTGACGGACATAGGAATATACACGGTCTTCCCGATGGTGGCGCTTTTCGGGAGGCCGAGGGGCATCAAGGCGGAGGTGACAACCTGCGAGGTGCCGGTGCGCCTCGACCGGAAAGAGTGGAAACGCATTGACCTGCAAGGTAGTGTGATTTTTGAATATGACGGGATGAGCGCTTCGGTGATATATTCAAAGATAGCGGACTCCAACCTTCGCACAGAGATTTCCTGCGACAAAGGGATCATCTCGCTGGATCAGATCCACATCTGCCGTCACGCCGGGATGACAAGGCGCGGCGCTCCGACCTCGGGACGCTCCTCCGGACCGGAGACCATCGACATTTCCGTCCCAATGGACGCGGACGAGTACCTCTGCGAGTTCAGGGAATTCATCGACGTGCTGGAATCCGGACACCTTGAATCGTCCGTCAACAGCCTTGAGACATCGCTTGTCACAGCTGAGATCCTTGACGAGATCCGCCGCCAGGCCGGAGTGGTCTTCCCCACGGACTAAGGAGACGCTTCGACCGGCACTTCGACCGGTCGGCGAGTCTGCCGGGACACAACGCCGGCCCGAACGGGGCTACTGCCCGCCAAGGCGTGCGAAATAAGTCAGCACATCCCCCCATGTCTTGAAGGCGTCGGAGCCGAAATGGATTATCGTGCCCATGAAGTCCTTGCCGCCGTTGGTCTCTGGCTCGGCGTCGATCAGATAGTCGGCCAGTAGAAGATTCTTATGGTTCGTTATCGTGACACGGTTCCAGACAGGGACACCGAGGTTCTCCTCGCACCATCCAAAGACCTTCTGACACAATTCGGGATTGTTGTACGGCACCCCGGCGACAATGTGGATGTCATAGTCCGCGGCCAGCGTGGCCACAGCCTTGTGGAACCCGCTGGAGTGGTTGATGATCCTGTCGCTCAGCGAGATGAACAGCACCGGCCTCTGAACGCCATTCTGCCTGTCATCTATCCATTGGATCACCGGCAGCAGCGAATGGAGGATCGCCTCGTCGTTGAGATAGTGCTCGCCGTCGAACCTGACCGCCTGCGGATAATGTCCGGAGAACAGATCGAATGTGTGTACCAGGGTGTCGCGCTTTCCGTAAAGCCCGAAAACCTTGTCCTGGTCCTCCGAAGCCCTTTCGAAGCAATGCGAGCTGACCTCCCGGAAATGTTCCAGAAGGGTTTTCGTGACCAGAAACGATGTCTCGCCATCCTGACGAGGGTTATGGAACTCCTGCCGTCCCAGCCCATTGTTTTTCAGCAGCGTGTCCGCCAGCTGAAACGCCGGGTTCACAAGAATCCTGTCCACGCCGTACAGCATCTCCGTGTACATCGCCCCCATTGAGGAGCCGACAATCAGATCAGGCTTTTCGGACACGACCATATTCCTCAACAACTCCATCGCGTCGAACGGCTCCACCGGCAGATCCGGCGCCAGCACCTGAGCCCGCGGCATCAGCAGCCTCAGCGTCCTGACACTCCCGTTCTGCCCGCTGGACGCGAACCCGTGCACATAAAGTATCTTTTTCCCGGCCATCAGCCCCGGACGGGCATATTCATAAAGTTCCATAATGACTAATAAAAAACCTCTCACGCACGAAAGTCATTGCAAAGTCACTTTCCGCAAGCGATGAGGAGTTAAGTAATCCTTAAAAAACAACTTGGTAATCTTTGATTGTCTTTTCGGTCTATATGTCTTTTTCTCATCAGTCATGTGCCACAGGCACACTCCTTCTTCCAATAGAAATCTATCCCCGGAAATACCGTCAAATCTTTACCGACTTATTTTTAACGCTTACTAACCGCAAAAATAACAATTTTCGTAATCAAATGATTGGCCAAGACTTGAAATTCCTGATTGAAATGGTTATCTTTGAGAGATTGATATTTAAAAATGACACCAACTATGACAGATCTGAAAAAAATAGTTGAACTTTTCGCCATCGAGGGCGAGGTCAAGGAGATAAAGCCTTTAGGCAACGGGCTGATCAACGACACTTACAAGGTTGTCACGGAGGGCGGCGCGCCGGATTACGTGCTGCAGAGGATCAACAACGCGATCTTCACGGACGTGGATCTGCTCCAAGGCAACATCGAGGCCGTGACCAGACATATTCGTAAAAAATTAGAGGCCGAAGGAGCGGAGGACATCGACCGCAAGGTATTGAGGTTCATTCCGTTGAGGTCTGAAGGTGAGAAGGTTGAAGTGCTGATGAGCGAGAAGCCGAAGACATATTGCCTGGAAGACGGCAAGTACTGGAGGGTTTCGGTGTTCATCAATGACGCCTACACCTACGAGACCGTCAATCCGGAATATTCAGAGTACGCCGGCGAGGCTTTCGGCAACTTCGAGGCGATGCTTGCCGACATCCCGGACACGCTCGGAGAGACGATTCCGGACTTCCACAACATGGAGCTGAGACTCAGGCAGTTGGTCGAGGCTGTCAGAGAGGACAGGGCCGGACGTCTGCATGCAGATGACAAGACAGGAGATCAGGAACTTCACAGGATACTGGAGGACATCGACAAATACGGGGTCCAGATGTGCAAGGCCGAGCAGCTGCACCGTGAGGGAAAGCTTCCTAAAAGAATATGCCACTGCGACACGAAGGTCAACAACATGATGTTCGACAAGGACGGCAAGATCCTCTGCGTCATCGATCTGGACACCGTGATGCCAAGCTATGTGTTCTCCGACTTCGGGGACTTCCTGCGCACCGCCTCCAACCCTGTGGCCGAGGATTCGCCGGAACTGGACAAGGTCGATTTCGACATGGAGATCTTCAAAGCCTTCACAAGAGGCTATCTGAAAGGGACAAAGCCGTTCCTCTCCCCGATCGAGAGGGAGAATCTGCCATACGCCGCCTGTCTGTTCCCATTCATGCAGGCAGTAAGGTTCTTCGCCGACTACATAGGCGGCGACACCTACTACAAGATCAAGTACCCGGAGCACAACCTCGTCCGCACCCGCAACCAGATGAAACTCTTCCACTCCGCCCTCGGCAAGGTTCCTCAGATGATGGAATTTATCACAGATTGTCATTGACTTAGCTACTAAAGAGAATCTAACCCTCCGATTAATAAGATATATGCTCGAACAGGAACTGCAACAATATCTTCTTCGCGAATATCCTCAGGAGAATGCGCGGTGCGAATGGAAAGAGTTCAAAAACTTGAAGAACTCTTTTTGTGGAGATGAGAAAGACGATGTCATCTCGTATGTCTCTGCCATCGCGAATATGGAGGGTGGACATCTTGTGATAGGTGTACAAGACAACTCTTTGAGGATCATCGGAACCGACACTTATAATTATAATCGTCAGAAAGCGACACTGAGATTGACAGAACGCTGTGCCAATCTCTCGACAGAAGGACTTGACGTGGAAGAATTTGTCACCGATGACACTGGCAAGAAAGTATGGGTAATACATATTCCTAAGCACCGCCCCAAACTTCCTGTCTATGCCCACAATAAAGCATGGCAACGAATAGAGGATTCCTTGGTTGAGCTGACTCAAGAAAGGCTGAATGCCATTCTTGAAGAGAACAGTCCGGTTTATGACTGGTCAGCGGAGATTGTGCCAAACGCCACGTTGAACGACCTTGACACCAAAGCATTGGAAAAGGCACGTAATGAATATAAGTCTGTTCATCCTCGTTTGGCCAAAGAAGTTGAGACTTGGGATGATATGGAATTGCTATGCCACGCTGGTGTGGCCATAAAAAGGAAACTGACACGGGCGGCAATCTTACTCTTAGGCAAAGAGACATCCACCCACTTGATCAGCCCTGCCGTGGCTACCATCACCTGGGTGCTTGTTGATGAGCATAACGAGAAAATTGACTACGAACATTTCTCTACACCTTTCATCCTGACTGTCAATGAAGCTCTGTCAAAGATCAGGAATCTTAACCAGCGTATTCTGCCTGGAGGAACTTTGTTTCCTGACATTGTCAAGCAATACGATGACTATAGCATACGCGAAGTTCTCCACAATTGTATCGCTCATCAGGACTACACAATGCAGGAGCGAATAACCATGGTAGAGGAACCCGATTCAATAACATTCGCCAATGGAGGTTTCTTTTTGCCTGGATCAGTCAAAAACGCAATTGAACAAAACGGTCCGCAGAAGTTCTACCGTAACTATGTATTATGCCAAGGTATGGTCAATTTCAATATGATAGACACCATAGGAAGAGGAATACGTAAAGTATTCACGGAACAACAGAAGCGATTCTTTCCTATGCCGGATTATCAGATTGACCAAGCAAAGAAAGAGGTGGTTGTAAAAATCTACGGCAAGATTCTCGATGAGAAGTACTATAGGTTGTTAAGAGCAAATCAAGACCTCTCATTATTTGACTGCATAGCTTTGGATATGGTGCAAAAGCACGAGATAATTGATAAGGAAACCACTTCTCGTTTAAAGAAGCTTCATCTTGTGGAAGGACGCTATCCAAAGTTGTTCCTATCTGAATATGTAGCAAAAACCGCTGATAATGACGAGCTAAAGACAGAATACATCAAGAACAGGAGTTTTAATGACAGCCACTTCAAGGATATGATCATCTCATATCTACGTTCATTTGGCGGAGCCACCAGAGGCGAGTTGAACACACTACTTAGGTCTAAGTTATCCGACATTTTGACTGATGAGCAAAAAAGCCGTAAAATCGGCAACTTACTATCAACCCTAAAGAAAAATGGAGTCATCAGACTAACAGAAGGCAAGAGGTGGATTTTAGTCGAACTTTAGTCGAACTTTAGTCGAAACACAATTAGCACATTCATCAAAACGGCAGGGCAAATCTTTGATTATAAAGCGTTAGCACTCAAACCATAATTTAGTCAAACTTAACAATGTTAAGTCGAACTTTCTCTTGTAAAGGAGAATATGGAGGAACAATTTAAAATCATGATAAATATTATATACATATAAAATTCACGCACAATGAAACGCAGGGATTTTCTTAGGACGGCGGGAATGGTGACCGCCGGGAGCGGACTGCTCATCGGGACGGGGGGACTCGTCACAGGATGCGCCGGCAAGGAGAGCGGCGGTAATATTCCTAAACCATACAAAGTTGGCGGCTCGGCAAGGATGAGGCTGAGTTTCGAGCCGTATGAGCTCAAGCTGAGGCACACGTTCACCGTGGCGACATATTCAAGGACCACCACGCCGGACGTGCAGGTGAAGATTGAATATGACGGGTTCACCGGCTACGGCGAGGCCTCCATGCCGCCGTACCTCGGGCAGACCGTGGAGAGCGTCTGCAACTTCCTGAAAAAGGTTGACTTGGGGCAGTTCAGCGACCCGTTCCAGATTGATGACATCCTGACTTATGTGGATGGGATCAACGAAGGGGACACCGCCGCCAAGGCCGCCGTGGACATCGCCCTGCACGACCTTGTGGGCCAGCTGATGGGGCAGCCGTGGTACAGGATCTGGGGCTTGAACGCCACCAAGGCTCCCGACACCACCTTCACGATCGGGATCGATACTCCGGACGTGGTGCGCGAGAAGACAAAGGAGTGCGCCGGACAGTTTAACATTCTTAAGGTCAAGGTCGGACTGGACAACGACAAGGAGATGATCGAGACCATCCGGGAGATCACCGACCTGCCTCTCGCCGTGGACGCCAATCAAGGCTGGAAGGACAGGGAGAAGGCGCTTGAGATGATCCATTGGCTTAAGGATCACGGCGTTGTGATGGTCGAGCAGCCGATGCCGAAGGAAATGCTGGACGACAACGCCTGGCTGACAGAAAGGAGTCCGCTGCCGACATTCGCCGACGAGGCCATCCAGCGCCTGAGGGACGTGCAGAGGGTCAAGGGAGCATATTCAGGAATCAACATCAAGCTGATGAAGTGCACCGGGATGCGGGAGGCCTGGAAGATGCTGAACTACGCCCGCGCCGAGGGGATGAAGGTGATGGTCGGCTGCATGACCGAGACGTCCTGCGCCGTGACCGCCGCCGCCCAGCTCTCCCCTGCCGTGGATTTCGCCGACCTCGACGGCAACCTCCTGATTGCCAACGACCGCTTCGAGGGAATGACCGTAGTAAACGGCAAGATCACCCTTCCGGACCGCCCTGGACTCGGGCTCAAACTGTTGTAAACCAGTTAAAATGGAATATTCCGATTTCAACAAATTGATAAAAGCGCTGACTGCCAAGCCGAAAGAGACCGAGTGGCTGGAATTCAAGCATAATTTTCATTCCGCGGAAGAGATTGGCGAAAGAATCTCCGCTTTATCGAATAGTGCCTGTCTGTGCAATATGCCTTTCGGATACATTGTGTTCGGAGTCGATGATGCGAGTCATAATGTATGCGGTACTGACTTGTATGGCAAGCGCAAGATGGTCGGAAATGAAGAACTTGAGTCTTGGCTTTCAACCCGTCTTAATCCAAGGATAGACTTTGAGATAATTGACGATTTCGTCTATGAAGGCAAACATATCTGTCTATTCAAAATACCAGCGACAACCAATCGCCCAGTCAGTTTCCTTCACAAAGAATACGTAAGAATCGGAAGCACCACACGCAATCTTAAGGATTACCCTTCGAAAGAGGCAAAAATCTGGAACAAGGGACAAAAGCCCTTGGAGAAAATCGTGCTCAAGAATGGACTGTCAGGTCAAGAAGTGTTCTCATTTCTAAGTGCGGAGACTTATTTTGACCTGATGCATCTTCCTCTGCCACAAAACACGGAAGGCATCTTAGACAGATTCTTGTCAGAAAATCTAATATCAAAAGATGAATCAGGCTATAGTATAACCGAACTCGGCGCCATTCTGTTCGCTAAACATCTTTCGGATTTCGATGGGTTGAAAAGAAAGATTACGAGAGTCATTGTGTATAAAGGTAAAAACAAAATAGACACAATACGAGAATGCGCTTTTGATAAAGGCTATGCAATAGGATTCGAAGAGATTGTATCTTGGACGAACAGCCAACTTCCAGCCAATGAACAAATTGGAATGGCCTTGAGAAAAGACGCGCGAATGTACCCTGACATCGCCATAAGAGAGCTTACGGCAAATATGCTCATTCATCAGGATTTCTCCGAGCAAGGATTTCCGATGATTGAGATATATTCTGACAGGATCGAGTTTTCCAATCCGGGGCAACCATTAATCAGCGTGGAGCGTTTCATTGATGAATATCAATCCAGAAACGACTCTCTTGCTGACATTATGCGCCGAATGGGAATTTGCGAGGAAAAAGGAAGCGGTATGGACAAGACCATATTCAATATAGAGTTATACCAATTGCCACCTTTACGCTTCCTCGTACAAGAGACAAGAACCTCTGCCATTGTGTTCGCATATAGAAAATTCGCTGATTTGGACAAAAGCGAAAGGGTGAACGCTTGCTACCAACACGCGTGCCTGAAATATGTCTCGAATGAGAAGATGAATAATCGTTCCCTTCGAGCGAGGTTGGGCATTGATGACAAAAATTATCCTATGGCATCCAGAATAATCAAAGATTCCCTGGATGCAAAAGTAATCAAAGAAGAAGACTCTGAAAGTGGAAGACATAATTACATTCCGTATTGGGCATAATAATTCTGTCAGAATGTAACCGGGATGTAACTGGGATGTAATCATAGAACTTTCAAGCAGAGCACAAATTACACAAATATCAACTTATCAATAACTTACATTTCAACAGTAATGTAACTATTATGTAACTGAGATAGATTTATAAGGGAATAATTGATATGGCAATGAAAAGAAAAGAGATAGTTCTTTGGGCGCTGGTGGCGCTCGCGCTGGCGGCGAACTTCTGGCTGCCGAGGCAGATGAGGTACAGATATTCCTGGGACAAGGATCTGGCGCAAAGGATGGCGACGGAGTTCAGCGCCACCAGGGAGGATGTGAAGGAGTATATTCAGAAATACATTCCGGACGTGACGGACTGGCAGATCGACAAGTGGACCGCCAGCGGGGAATTGGAGTCGGCGCGGATCGGCAGGCAGACGATGTACTTCAGCGCCGCCGCCCGCAACCTGTTCAGGATCAATCCGGAGCTGGCCGCTATAAAGGCCGCCGCCGATGACAGGGAGCAGGATCTGTCGAAGAGCGGCACCTCGCTTTCGGGACACGCCGCCATCGACGCGGCGACCATTCCGGCGATCAAGCGGCAGGTTCTTGAGAACCTCGCCGCCGGGAAGGAGAACCCTTACCTCGCGTTGCCGAAGAGGATGAGGGTGACCTTCACCCTGAGCGTCCACGCCAACACCCTGCGCCCGGGGCAGACCATCCGCTGCTGGCTGCCGCTTCCTCGGCAGGACGTGGCGAGGCAGACCGGCGTGAAGTTCATCGAGGCAGGGGTGAACGGCACCACCTACCCTGCCGAAAAGCTCACATTCTCAGACCCTTCCAACCCCCACAGCAGCGTCTATATGGAGGCCAGGACCGCCCGGGACAAAGCCACCGTCTTCCACGAGGTCTTTGAATATACCTCCTGCGGCGAATGGCATCCGATCGACTCCTCCAAAGTGCTGGCCTACAATGTCTCGGATCCTGAGTATAAGGAATATACCGCCGAACGGGAGGAGCATGTGATCTTCACCGAGAGGATCAAGGCAGCCGCTGACTCGGTCACCGCCGGCATCGACAACCCGTACCTTCAGGCGAAGGCGATCTACACCTGGATCGACAGGACGTTCCCGTGGGCCTCGGCGCGAGACTACTCCACGATCGGGAATATTCCTGAATATGTCCTGACGAACCGTCACGGCGACTGCGGCCAGGTGACGCTGCTCTTCATCACGATGTGCCGCTACAAAGGCATTCCGGCCAGATGGCAGAGCGGCCTGATGATGCATCCTGGAGCGGGCAACCTCCACGACTGGGGCGAGGTCTATTTCGAAGGCTACGGCTGGGTTCCGGTTGACCAGAGCTTCGGCATCACCTCCTACGGCGGCGACTTCTTCCTCGGCGGCATCGAGCCGTACAGGATGATCGTCAACACCGATTTCGGCGGCAACCTCTCACCCGCGAAGAAATATCCCCGCAGCGACACCGTGGATTTCCAGCGCGGCGAAGTCGAGTGGTCCAAAGGCAACCTCTACTACACCCAGTGGGACTACGACTTCAAGATCGAGTACCTGGACTAAGGAATTGCTTGGATTTGACGGCCCGGCCAAGCCCCCCATGGCATCCCCACTCCGGGCAAGAGCAGATAATCCCCGCCTTCCGAACCTAATAAGGGTCGGAAGACGGGGTTATGCCATCATTTCCATATCCGTTCGACTTTGATGTCCAACCCTTTGTAATTGTAGGTGCCTTCCTGATTGAATGTCACCACGCGGCATTCCACAAAAATAATTATTTCCTAAATATTCGGAAACAATCCGCAATTATTTTCCTAAGGTTTAGGAAACGTTCAACTGCACATGTATTTTGTAAAATACACAAACGGTCCAGAAATGTATTTCATATAATACAGGACACCCCATTCAATCAAGCAACGAATAATTCGTGCTGCGGCCACCTTCGTCATTCTTTTTCAGGACACCTTTATTCACTAGATCACGGATGTCATTAAGGGCTGTGTCCGTGGAGCATTTACCGGTTTTCGCCCACTTACCGGTAGTCAGTTTGCCAAAGAATCCGTCAAACTGCATATTAATGATCTTTCGTTGGCGCTCATTTACCCGTAAATCCTTATGAACTTCCCAAAAACGAGCTTTTGACAAGACAGATGACAATGTGTTTTCCGTTGAAGAAACTGCCACCAATCATCTCTTTGATGTATATACATAACCGCGTGTTCTTTCCGACAAAACTATGGATTATTCGGCAAATAAGCAATATATTCACCGATATTTCCTCGGTGAATAACCACCTTTTCGCCGAATCTCACGAGGTCACACAACTCGAATGTGAATCACGGTGGTTTCCCTATAACCTATACTTATCCTCTGCGCACCTAGAACCGCATCTTGCTGCTGGTCAGCGGATCGCAGTTCCAGGCGTGTTCCATTTCTCGCACCCTGAAGAGCCGAGCGGCAACAGAGCGCCACACAGCGATGGCCCCAACTCCCAGGTGTGTGAATATATTCGCACCCAGAGTGGCATACTCCTCATTTTCACCCCGATGCGGTTCCAGGTCCGCGAGTTCATCATCAGTAATCGGATGCCCAGGTAACGGATATATTCTTTTTCATATCCCGTATGCAGCATAATACGTAGAGGGAACAATATAGGGGTTGGATAACTTTTGCCTTATAACACTTATGCTCAAATAATTGTGGTCTTACACTTGTTAGGAATGCCTACCTTGATACCCTCTATTTCTCTCGAAATAACAACCTCTAGGAACTGAACCGACTATGCCACTAGCCAAGGTCGGCGAACGTGAATCAAGATTGCTGTCTCTTGCCGATTTCGAAGTGAATTTACAAAATGCTTTCAGTCAAAAGCCTGTTGGAAGCATCTGGATGACACCTTGACGTGAAAAACTTGCGCCTTGGGATTTGAGTTTTTCAGCCCTATCCAGCCTCTGTGGGAATAGACACAATCTGCGGCTGAAAGCATTTTGTAAAACCTTGACTATGCGTAAGAAGATTTTATGGGACAATACTGAGATCAAGCATTCGGAGGAGCGGATGTCGTCCATTGTTCGGCAGCAGTTTTCATTCCCGTACAATCCGATAATCGATCAAACACTATACAAGATGACCTACCTGGAGAATTGGGGTTCAGGCATCCGCAAGATAGCAGACAGCTGCCGGGAGGCAGGCGTGGAAGAGCCCACATATGACCACCGACCTACGGAGGCCAATGGGAGATTCTTGAATAGATCACGAAAAAATAAACAGGAGATATATCGAATACCACGAGGACGGTGAACGCAGACGCGATAATGACATACCTACCGAACAATTCGGTCAATTTCCTGACGTATGATCTCCGTCACAAACACGCAAAATCGGCTCGCCCAAGACCGCTTCGATAGCCGCAATGGTCCCGATGGTAAAATTATGCGTCCCGCGCATCCACTTGCTTATCTCAGGCTCTTTTTTTCCAAGCATCTCAGCAAGGTCTTTCTGCTTGAGTCCCTTATCCGTAAGAATGACGTGAATCCTGTCAACTATACGGAAAGACAAATCAACTCTTTCCCTGACAGCATCAGAGACATGCGTCCTACGCCGGTCTATCACACTATTCCTTTTCATCACGAACAAATTGAAATCACCTACTATTTCCTTGTCAACAAGTAATAACTTACCATCTCTCACTCTGGAAGCGATGAAACGACTGGTGTCCATCAGCAACTGAACATAAGCAGAAAGAGTCTCACTTTCTTGCCAAGATTTTGTGTCCTTAGCATCACCGTTTCCAAAGATAAGTATCTTGTCTGACAGCCTTAAACAATATAATCAAAGCTTTCCCGACTCTATTGGTATAGCACTCACGCCATCCCCATATTTACCTTCCGGTCTAAAATATCTTTCAAGAGCACCAGTCTCCCCTATTCTATCAAGCCAGGCAACAATCACATCCATCTCCTCATCATACTCACACCCAACAGGAAATTTGTCGAAAAATTTTTCAAGTTCCGTCAATTCCTCACCCTCCAGCATAATACTGTAAAAATTCACAGCTTCGTGCTCCTCTATCAATCGTATATCATACTCCCCCATCTTAGTTAACTTTAAAGTTAATATCTGCAAATATATACCTTTTTTCAGACTTTACAAGTCCAACGCAAGAATTCCAACACGGGCAGAGTCAAAAAAAGTTTTGCTATAACGTAACTTATTCATAGTTTTGTAATGCAGTCCCGGTCATTCCTCTCCCAGACATCAGTGCTGGTGATGAATCCGGGTTTTTCTATTTCATCAAGCCTTCATCAATCCGAACCCCAGAAAGTTACTTTAGATTCCCAGATAAACAAAGGAACAAATTTTCCATCTCATAAAGACAGAAGATTCGTTCCTCGCTTTTCTCATCATCGTAGTGCAAATATAATCATAGTTTTCCACAAAACAAGGTGTTATTTAGCATTGAACAATAAGTGGTTCACAAGATCAAGCCATCATTTGGAATATGGCGGAATGGCCATACCATCACCCAACCTCAGTGGGAGGCAACGGGAAAAAATCATCTTTTCTCAAAATTCCCGGTTTACCTTTCCACAATACTTCGGTAAAAATTTACCGTACTAAAAAGTTAAATAATGGAAGCCGGGT
>ERZ773165.536-NODE-536-length-27926-cov-19.588963_pt1 | contig 27926 bp, 23 predicted proteins | sample MGYA00581003_ERZ773165 | MGnify/ENA primary metagenome ERZ773165 (study PRJEB29015, sample SAMEA2737817) | human gut metagenome | biome: human gut; feature: human-associated habitat; material: faeces | place: China | collected 2012 ... | reverse complement strand
ACTGCTCCGACTACGAGACCTACCGCAGCGGCAACTACATCCCCGGCATCATGGGCACCCTGTTCAGCTTGGTGGACAAGCTGGTGTCCAGCCTTTCCGCTACCGTTGTGGGCATTGCTGTCAGCTTTGTGGGCCTGCAGAGCCTGCCCACTCAGTATGACCCCTACACCCCTGGCATGAACTGGGTGGTCATCGTGCTGTTCTGCATCATCCCCATGGTGGCTTGGGCGGCTACCCTCATCGCCATGAAGGGCTATACCCTGACCGGTGCCAAGATGAAGGAAATTCAGGCTGTCAACGCCTGCCGCCGCGACGCAGTGGCCAAGGGCATGAAGCTGGAAGATGCCATGGACAAGTGGCAGACCATGGAGCAGCTGCCGGCGGAATACCGGAGCTGAGACGCTGCCTGCAATAAACAAAACAGGGGCTGCTGTACAGGGAAGAAACCTTGTGCAGCAGCCCCTTATTGATTGTATAAGATCAGTCCTTCTTCTCTGCGGTGCGGGCAAAGAAGTTGGCAAGGACAGCACCGGAAATGTTATGCCACACCGAGAACACAGCGCCGGGGATAGTTGCCAGCGGATACTGTGCAAAGTGAGCAGCGGCCAGCGAGGTGGCCAGACCGGAGTTCTGCATGCCGACCTCGATGGAGATCGCGCGGCACTTGGTGGTATCCAGCTTCAGCAGCTTGCCTACGCCAAAACCGGTGAGGTAGCCCAGCAGGTTGTGCAGGATGACCACGGCAAGGATCAGCAGGCCGCTGGTCATGATCTTGGCGGAGTTTGCAGAAACAACAGCGCAGATGATGAGCACGATGGCGGTGGTGGAGACCAGCGGCAGCACGCGGACGGCGTTCTGAGTGAAGGCGTGGAAGAAGTGGTTGACCACAAAACCCAGTGCGATGGGCACCAGCACTACTTTGACGATGGACAGGAACATATTTACAGGGTTCACATCCACGCGCTGACCGGCATACAGCAGGGTCAGCAGGGGAGTCAGGAAGGGTGCCAGCACGGTGGAAACGGCAGTCATACCGACGGACAGTGCAACGTCGCCCTTGGACAGATAGGTCATCACGTTAGAGGAGGTGCCGCCGGGGCAGGTACCCACAAGGATGACGCCGATAGCCAGCTCGGTGGGCAGGTGGAACAGCTGCGTCAGCGCCCATGCAAGGAAGGGCATCAGGGTGAACTGCGCAATGCAGCCAATGATCACGTCTTTCGGACGGCTGAACACCACCTTGAAGTCCTCCGGCTTCAGGGTAAGACCCATGCCGAACATGACGATGCCCAGCAAGGTGTTGACCCATGCGGTCTTTACCACGCTGAAGGTGCCGGGGAACAGCAGCGCCAGTGCCGCCACCACAATGACGATGGCGGCCATGTACTTGCCCACAAAGTCGCTTACTTTTTCCAATGTTTTCATGATAAACTCTCCTTTTTCCTGAACACTTATTTTTGCGGATGTAAAGGCAATGAAACATCCGGGAAATGGCTTTCCCGCAAACAAAAACGCCTTTGTCCCTTACGGTTCGTAAGAGACAAAGGCGTATAAACTCCTCTGCGGTACCACTCTTATTGCCGGTGCAAAGCCCGGCCCCTCAGTGCGCATCCAACAATGCGCGGCCCGTGATAACGGGGGCCTGCCGTTCCCGCTTACTGGGGCGTAGACACCGCCCATTCAGCCGGAAAGCTCGGAGAGGATCTTCCCGCGGACGCCCTGTACTGCCTTGCACCAGCCGGCAGCTCTCTGTAACATTCTTTCCGGGTACTCTTTCTCGTCATAGCCGAATATTTCACTGCCACGGAGTATACTCCCCCGGGGGACTGAAGTCAAGGGATATGACCCGTCTGTTTTTTCATCTGGTTCATATCATGAATGAAAGCAGCTCATGCGATGGCTGCCCCGGCCAGCTTTTGCCGGGCGTGGCTCTTGCAAAACAAAAAAGGTGAAGTGACCGTGGGTCACTTCACCTTTTTTGTTTGCGGCAAACCGTGCTTTTATGGCGCACCGGTGCATCCGATGGAGCAGACTGTGCCGCCCATACCGAGGGTCGTTTTGATGCCGACCCCGCCGTAGGGCGCGAAAGAAAGCAACGCGTTCCAAAGCTCCAGAAGCGGCGGCGCAAGATGCGCTTCGACCGTTACGCTGCCCTGAAAGGACGGAATGCGCGTTTCCTTCAGCGGATAACGTGTGGTGCGCAGGTTGTAGTCCACGATATGCAGCCCCTGCTGCAAAGCCAGCAGCGCATCATCATCCGTAAGGGCGTATTCCGGGAAAGCGGCGTTCCAATGCGCGGTCAGGCTTTGTAAAAGCAGTGTTTCCTGCGGAAAAATAGCATAGCGACCGGACTGCTTGAAGGCGCAGGGCGACAGAAAAACAAGCTTTGCGCGGTTTTCATCGAAGGAACGACCAAAGCGGATCAGCTCGGCGGCGGAGACTGCGGGGGAAACACGGACTTCTGTGACCGGCAGGGGCGATTCGTGCAGCGGGATCTCCTTTACGGACGTCAGAAGGGGAGAGACGCTCTGCCGGACCGTCTCGTTCAGCAGGTTGACTGTCCAGATCAGCGCCTGCTTTTCCGGCGAAAAATGCAGGAAATGCGCAATGGGGTGCTCCCCTTGCAGATGCAGGGCATCGCCAACGTCTGCCGGAAGCTGTGCCATCAGCCAGCCATACAGGCGGTAGGTCCATGCCTGCGGGACGCGTACCCCCGTGGGTGGCGCTAAAACAAGCTGAAACTGCTGGATCATAGGATACTCACCTCGCAATACCCATAGGGATAGAACTGGTCGCGAAAGCGGGCGTATTTCATGGTGTGCGGGGAGACGCCTTTTTCGATATCGCACTCATGCCCATGCTTGTGGAACATCTGTGTCATTTGCGCTGCCGTCCAGCGCAGCCCCTTTTCTTCGCCCAGATAGGGGTACGCCAGCGACTTGGCAAAAAAGCCGGAGCCGCCGCCAAGGATCAGGTGCGGCTGCTGCGGCAGGTTGACGGCACCGCTTGGCGCGGTGAAGTGCCTGCTGTATGTCTGCTCGTAATAAGTATCAAACTGCTGGATGGCATCCATAAGGGACTCTTTGGTAATACGCCCCTTCAGCACCGATTGATCCAGCGTCAGCTTAAAACGAACCGCAGCGCCGGGAATCGCGCATTCCCGGAACAGGGGAATACCTTTCTTACTGTTCTTTGGAAAGGAACCGTCCGGAAGTACATCGAATTTTCCGCAAAGAGCCATCCGCTCATTCGGGATGGGCTTACTGTCGGAGACCTGAACACCCCGGAACAGGCTGTTGACCGCATCGGAAGCGATGCTGCCATCCTCCTGAAGGCGCAGATGCAGCTGATTGACGTATTGTTCCTCCGGGAATGCGGCGTTATCGTCTGACGCAAGGCTGTGCCCGGTGCTCTGGTCGGCCCGAACGGCCTGCAAGAGCCATACGGTGCGCAGTGCACCCTTAAGGCTGCTGCCGGGAATGTACGCCCTGTCATGGGCATCCCGCTGGAAGGTGTAGAGATTTTTCGGCGGATTTGTAACGGCATCTCCCGCCTCGATCGTATAGCGGGTCAGCGCGTTCAGATCCGTATCAGAAACGCCGCAGTCCTCGGTCAGAAAATCCCGGAGATTGGACTGATTGCAGAGCATGAACTGGATGTACCGGTCGATCAGCCCGCGATCTGTCAGAAAGGTGAAAAATTTCTGTTCGTCCAGCAAGGAGGCTCTTCCGTTGCGGGTGCAATACAGGTACTCTGCTTTCGTGTACATGCGGCCGTCACCGATGAACAGGGGCGACCGCACGGTCAGAGTAAGATCAAAGATCTGCAGATGATCCTGCTGGATCATAATGTCACCCCCATCAAGATCGGTTTGGAATAACGGTATGCCGGGTGCGTGTCGGTCAGGCTGACATCGTACAGCGCCCCCTGATAGGGGTGCTGCAGCACAGAGCCGGCGGCAAGGGCATACTGCGTTTTTTTCTTCAGCGGCGTTTCCACGCGGTCCGAGGCCATAAAGCCGCTGCGGCGCACCAACTGGAAGGAGGCGTCTTTTAAAGCGCTGTCCAACTCGTTCGCCTGCGGCAGGCTGGTGGTCAGCAGCAGATAGGGCGCACGGTTGGCAGAAAGTGCACGGCGCAGCCACTTGGTCTGCGCGTCAGGGGGCGTATTCAGGCAGAGCTTTTGCACCACATGGAATTTGCCGTAACCGGTGCTGACCCTGCCGCCGATCCCGGTGACGCCCAGCCCTTCCAGCAGGGCGTGCAGCTTTTTGTCCTGTCCGCTTTCTGAGACGCCGCAGATGAAATACAGCCCGCAGTCCGGTGCAAAGCGGAACAGCCCTACCTGATAAGGCTCGGTATCCCCCTGCATGGGAACGGTTGCCTTGGTCTGCTCGTAATGCGTGCCGAAGCTTTCCGGCTGGTCATCGGGCGTAAAATGCCCTGCGTGCAGGCTTTTGGCATAGCGGTCAAAGGCCAGCACGGGGATCCAAGCCATCTTTTTAACCTTTTTGCGCAGGGTGGTCTCCACCTCCTCGGTGGATTCCGATGCAGCGATGGGTTTGGGCAGATAGAACGTTTTGTCGTACCACGGCATCGTATCGCTGAACAGGAGCTTGCCCTGCCGGACGCTTTCGCATAGCCGCTCCAGCGCGGCTTCCCCCTGCTGGACGAGGGTCTCGTGGCAAAGCGCGGAAAACAGGGTATCTGCCCGCAGGGTCTCCTCGGAGGTGTAGAGCGATAATGCGGAGTCCGAACCGCCGAAATGCACAGCGGTGTCGAACTGAAGCTTAAACAGAAAATAGTTCATAGCTGTCCACCTCATCAAAGAGGGCTTTCAGGCTGTCAAGTTCCACCGGTGCGCCGTAGTTTTTCAGCGTAAAGTTTTTCAGGCTGACGCGGCCGCTGCCGCGGGAACCGTGACCGCCCAGATAATCCCATTGCAGCAGCTTCATGCCCTTGGCCAGCAGGGCAAGATCTTCCTCCACCTGTGCCGGGTCGGTTACATCGTAAACAATGCTGACGCCAAACACTGCACCGGCGATCACGCGCTCGATCTGGCGGGGGGTTGCCTGCGCGTTTGCACGGGAGATCGTGTTTTCGGTCTTGACCTCGGTCACGCGCACGCCCTTGCTGGAAAGTGCCTCTGCATTGGTCAGAAAGGCGTCTGCAAATTGCAGGCGGGAGCGGCGCACCGGCTCGGCGGAGCCGAACAGGCGCAGAATGCGTGCGTCGTCCGCACTGAGATCGGGCATATTCTCAATATCCTGACAGAGGCTGCGTGCCAGCAGGGTGCGCAGCTTGCCCTTCAGGCTACTTCCGGGCACGATGGGCAGACCGGTATAGGGGTCGCGCACCACCGGGCTGTCCACAGCACCGATGGCAGAAAAGGCAGAGGAACCGCCGATGTGCATACCGGTGCACACTTCCAGATCGCACCGGATCAGAATTTTTCCATACATAATCAATTCTCCTTGCCGCCAAGGTAGCGGTGGAAAGCGACCAGCGCTTCCATGTAGTGTGCAAAACGGATCAGATCCGCACGGTCGGTGGAAATGCCCTTGAGGTATTCCCGCAGATGCGCTTGTGTAATAAACTCTCTCATGGGATAAACTTTATCTTTACCGACACTTTCTCCGTTGTCACGGCCATACTCGTAGGCTACGCGCACCCGCATCAGGTTGAGCTTGACCACACTGTCCGGTTTCAGCTTGTCCTCGGTGCGGATGCTTTCGTCATTATAGATATCGGTCACAAGGCTCAGCAAGTTGCGGATCTTGCTGGTGGTCACGGTCGTGCCGCTGCTTATCAGGACGCGCATAATGCGCTCGGCCTCGTCCACATAATTCTCCGGCACCTTTCTCGGTATGGTCTCCGGCGGGAGCGCCTTCTGCGGGTCTTTGCCGCCGCGGCTGTTGTTATTCTGTTCTGCCATCTGTGTCGCCACCCTTTCTGTTTTGATACACATAAATGTAGATCGCGGTGATGAGCTGGTGACGCTGCACGGCATCAAAGGCCCAGTCGTCCATCATGCTGTGAGAAAATTGTTCGTAAAGCGGATAGTCCGGCGCGTTCTTTTCGGGGGAGAGCCGCGCCAGCAGATAGGCATACCGCGCAAGGTTGATGCGGTCGTTCTCCGCTTCCCGCAGCAGCGCCAGCAGATTGTAGAGCATGGAATTTCCGCGCGGGGTCTCGCCTTTGCCTGCACAGCTGCGGTCATAGGCTTGGAAGAAGCGCTGCAAGCAGCCGACCTTTTCTTCCAGCACCTTTGTGCGGAAGGTGTCCCACGCATAGGCATGCCCCTGCTCCGGCTGCACCAGCAGATTGCCCTTTGCATCCCGGACGGCTTTGCGCTCCGGCGTAAACAGCGCCACGGCGTTTTTGCCGGGCAGATGCTTGGCGGCTTCCTCCAGTGCGGCGGTTTCCTCGGCAGAAAGCCGGATGGGGTAGTGGGGGTCGAAGATGCCGATGCCTGCGCTGAGGGTCAGCGCCCCGCAGGAAAAGGCGGTCAGATTACACTGGATGCGCTGCGCGGCTTCCAGAACATCGTTCCATGCGCCCACAAGGAATACGTCATCGCCGCCGGCATAGACGATGCTTACCTGCAAACCCTCCAGAATGCCGTTGATATAGCTCTTGAAGAACAGGGACATCTGCCGGGAGAACGCCGAGGTGCGGGACAGGTTGACATAGCGCATCCGCCGCACCGGGTCTTTTTCGCTCTCCTGCTCAAAACCGGAGATGAACGCGTGGCCGAGGTTGTCCACATCCATGCGGCAGACCGCAATGCGGCGCACGCCCGCAGCCTGCTGGGCCAGTTCGTCCATACTGTTGCTGGCGGCGTAATCGCCCACATACAGGTTGGTGGTGGAGGGAAGGGGGCTGTACGGGGTGTTTTTGGTGTACATCCGCAGGACCGGCTCGCCGGAGGAAAGACGCTTTTGCGCCGCAGCCCGGTCGGTCGTGGTCAGGTAGACGCTGCCGCCGTCCAGCGTGGGCAGCGTGCAGTCATCGGCTGCCGAGGGCTGACGGCTTACCACCAGCACGCTCCTGTGCTGAATTTTGTCAGAAAACTCCACAAACAGCCTGCACCACGGGCAAAGTTCGTCCGCAAGGGCGGCGCTGGTGCCGCACACCTTGCATTCTCGGCCACCCGGGTAAGCGGCGGCATCGTTCAGCAGCCGCAGATCTTCGGCGGTATAGCGGTGGAATTTGTGCTGTTCCAGCAGTCGGTTCACCCGGCGGAACAGCTCCTTATAGGGGCTGCTCTGGGCGGGGGTGTTGGTCAGGTCGTTGCCGGAGCAGGGCGTCCATGCGTTTGCCAGAAACAGCTGGGTGCCGAACTGCTGTTGCAGCCAGCGGTTGAACTGCCGGTTCCACCGGGTCAGGGTATCGGCCACGGCGGCGGTGTTGGGCAGCAGCACATAGCAGTGCCCGCCGCCACTGTAAATCAGGTTGGCGCGGGACACGCCGCACCCGGCCAGAAGCTCGTCCAGATAGTACTCCATGAACAGCTCCAGAAAGAACGACCGGCTGCGCAGGGAGCGCAGGGCGTTTTCGGTGCGGACGGTATAAAGGAACTTCTGGATACGGGAGAAATCGGCGGTGTAAAGCAGAAAAACGCCCTTCCGGCAAAAATCGTTCTTTTGCTCAAAAAGCGTTTTACGCAGGTCGGTGATGTGGTTCGCCTGCACATATTCGCTAAGGCACGCCGCAATGGCTGCGGTGGTCTTGGCGTGGTCGAACAGGGAAATATCCGCGCCGTCCCCGGGATAGATGCTGGACGGGAAACAGCCAAGCTGTGTTTCCAGCAGCCCCAGCAGCTTGCCGAGCTGTTCCGGCTGGGGCTGTAACTGCGGCAGCTGCGCTTCCAGCGTGCGCACGGCCTCAACATAGACGGCAGCGGAAAGTGGCTGGGACTTTTGCGGCAGTTTCAGGCTGCCGTCCTGCGGCTGCGCGGGCATCATCCAGCCGGAGTGGGAACCGTTCAGGTGGGTGAACACCGCATCCAGCGGAAGCTCCCGCCGGTAGGCATCGCTTTCGCCTTCGGTCTCCCGGCGGTCAGCCGCGCCGGAAAGCAGGTTGGCCAGATAGACCAGATACGCCGGGGAATCGGCTGGCAGTGTTTTTGCAGCACCGCGCAGCGCGGCGGCGTGGTGATAACGCACACAGTCCAGAACCGGGGCCCAGTCTGCGCCGGACAAAACGCCGTGCAAAAACTGGCAGCCCTGTTCACTGTGGCTGCCGCGCTGCCCACCGGCACGGTACACCGCTTTGCCGGTGTCGTGCAGCAGCCCGCCATAGGTGGACTGCAGGGTGAGAACGTTCAAAATACCATCTCCTTTACAAATTGTGGAAGAGTTGCACAACAAACGAAAAATATAATTGTATATTTTGTGAGAGATGCTTTGATTTGGCTCTATTATAGCACATTTTGTCGCAATACAAAAGCCATGGCAGAGAAAATGCAGCAGCTCTGTTCATAGAGAAAAAGCCCACGAAAACCGAAAAGTTAAGGCACGCAAAAGAAAAACTCCGCACCATTTTTGATGCGGAGTTTTTTGCCCCCTTGCGGGGATAAGTTGCAATAACAAAGGAGTACTAACAATGATGAACAACATGGTTTTCGTCCCCTTGCGGGGATAAGTTGAAATATTCTTGGTACCATTACTCAGGAAGACAATCGTATGGTTTCCGTCCCCTTGCGGGGAGAACCCTCTCAGTCACGGCTTACGCCGTGCCAGCTCCCCCGAAAGGGGGAGCTTAGTACAAGGTAAGTGGCAGCTGGAAAAGCGCTCCCTTCGGGAGAGCTGGCGCGCAGCGCCTGAGAGGGTTTTTGCGGGGATAAGTTGAAATTCCTTACCATCATCAAGAGTGAATGCAATGAAGTTTCCGTCCCCTTGCGGGGATAAGTTGAAATAAGTTGTTCCCTGATAAGTATCGTGGACTTTCTGGTTTCCGTCCCCTTGCGGGGATAAGTTGAAATCGACTCGTTACGCATCCATCGACGAGCGCGACATACTGTTTCCGTCCCCTTGCGGGGATAAGTTGAAATCTTGACTGGCAAATACTGGTTCATTGATCGGATTGTTTCCGTCCCCTTGCGGGGATAAGTTGAAATATGATTATTGCTGCATCATCAATGATCTCTATAAAGTTTCCGTCCCCTTGCGGGGATAAGTTGAAATAGCAAAGCTGTTCTAAGAAAAAGAGAAAAATACTTGATTTCAGGGCAGCTTTCACAATTCCAAGACCAATATACCACAACCATACGAAAAATAAAAGAGCATTTTGGCAGAAGGCTGGAAAAGCGGGTGCGAGCCGCCCACCGAAATGGAGAAACAGGCGGCTGAATGGGGGCAGCTGCACCGGGAAGCTCAGGGCGAGCCATAGCGGCGGAAGCCGGCAAAGGCGAAGATGCTGCGCTTCAGGGTGCTGCCGTCCGGGCAGGTGGTCTCCTGGCTCTTGCGGCGGGAGCAGGCGGCCAGCGTGGGGATGCCCGCGGCTTCCAGCCGCTGGACTACCCGGTACACAAAGGTGCACTCGCCCTGACAGAGCACGGCGTCCGGGTTAAGGTGCAGGATGTGGTCGGCGTATACCGTGGCAAGGGAGTCCAGCGCGGCTTCGTCGGCGGCGGGGTCGATGGCGGGAAACGCCAGATCGACCACCGTGCCGTAGCGCTGCGCCGCCGCCTGCTGCTCGGCGCTCCACAGGGCGTAGGGGTGGTTGGAAAAGTTGATGAACATAGCGTGTACCTCCCGGTTCTTTAAAAAAGGTTCCCGTCCGCACAAAACGGACGGGAGCGCTGGCGCGGGGCTCACCGCTCGTCGATGCGGTGGCCGACGTTGTTGCCGGCCAGAGCGCCGGTAACGCCGCCAACGATGGCGCAGGGGATGGTGCCGGCAATGGCGCCGACAGGGCCGCCCACGGCGATGCCGATGGTGGCGCCCTTCACGGCGCCTGCGACGGCACCGGCTGCGGCGCAGCCCAGAGTAGAGATCAGCTCAAACATGTTTTTCACCTCCTTTCATCTACCAAAAGCCCACGGCAAGGGCGCAGTTAAGGCGTAAAAAAATAAATCTGCATAAATTTTTTAAGCCATTGTAGCAGCGGCCTTTTTATGGTATGATGCAGATAATGGATCTTATAAAAAGGAGTGTTGCCCTGTGCTAAAGACTTATATCACCACCGTGCCTTTGCAGGGAAAGCTGGACCCTATGCTGTACCAGCGGGAGCGGGCAGAGGCCCCCACGGCCACCTGCTTTCCCATCGTGCAGGTAATGCGGGATACCCTTGAACCCGGGGACACGGTGCGGCTGCTGGCTATCCGGCAGGAAAACGCCGATACTGCCCGCAACTATCAGCGCCTGCTGGAAGAGCTGGCGCAGCTGGGCATTGCAGAAGCGCAGGTGGAACTGGTGCACCTGCCTGAGGATCAGCGCCCGGAAACGCTGATCGGCCTGTGCCGGGATCTGGTGGATGCCCTGCCGCAGGTCACCCGGGTGTATGCCTGCATCACCTACGGATCCAAGAGCATCCCGGTGGTCACGCTGACCGCGCTTAGCTGCGCCGAAGCCACCCACACCGAGCTGGAGGTGGGCGGCGTCTATTATGGCGAGGTCAAGCGGGAGAACGGAAAGGTGGTGGGTGCGCGGCTTTACGAAATGTCGGCACTGTACCAGCTGGCCGGGCTGGTGGGCACCATGCGGGACAGCAAGACCGCAGAAGAGGTGTTCCGTCAGCTGATCTGGATGAGCCAGCACCGGGAGGACTGAACTGCCATGAAGAATGATAAAGTATGGGATAAGATCGATGCTTCGCCCCTGTTGCAGCTGCCGCCGGAGCAGCGCAAAGCGCTGCACGAGGCAGGGGATGAACAGTTCCGCACCCTCTGGGGCGATTGCTTTGCCGCTGCGCTGACCCTTGGGCAGCCGGTGGACGGCGGGGACTTTTGCCGCATCTTCCTGAAGGCGTTCGACTTCTGGGTGCCGAAGCCCGGGCAGACCTTCAGCGCCTATCTGCGCAGCGCCCTGAAGCACCAGAACGCCCATGACGCACAGCAGGAACAAATGGCGGTGACCGGCTTTGGCCGGGAGACCAACCGCAAGATCAAAAATGCCTTGGCTTATATGGCGAAGAACCAGATCACCGAGGAAAAACTCTGCCACGACCCGGAAAAGGAGCAGCTGGTGGCCGATATTGCCGGGGTCGGGGTCAAGACCCTGCGGGAGGCGCTGCGCAACAAGCAGTCGATCCTCAGCTTGGACGGCACCGACGGCGAGGAGACGGCACTGGAAACGCGGGTCGCCGCCCCTGCGCAAAGCGTGGAGGAGCAGGCCGAGCAGACCGGTGAGCTGCTGGCATGGCTGCACCGCGGCATCGGGCTGATGAACTTGCAGCAGAAGGAGCAGTACGGCAAGACTGCCGGGCCGCTGTGGAGCAGCGTACTGCTGGGCTTTTTGCGCAACAGGGACGTGCTGCCCCCGGCAGAGGATACCCCCGCACGGCTTGCAAACTGCGATGATCTGCGTCCGCTGGAACAGGACAACTGTCTGTGGGACATCCTGCTGCTGCATAAGTATGTGGCGTTTACCGTTCAGCCGCCCTATGCACCCAAAGCGCTGGAATGCGCCGCGCTCCACGCCCTGCTGGACCTGGAGCGCAACCCGGCGCAGGATAAGACCGTGGCAGAATTTCTTGGTGTGAGCCGGGCGGCGGTGTCGCAGCGGCGCAAAACATGGCAGCAAAAACTGGTGCAGATGAAAACGGAACAGGAGGACGGATAAGATGGGACGCAATGTTTTACTGCTATATATGAGCATTTTCAACAAGAACCCGAAGATCCAGACCCAGACCCAGACCAACGAGGGCGCGGTGCGATATCTGATAGAGGAAGGGGAGACCCCGGACTGCATTCTGGCACTGTGCAGCGAGAGGGTGCGCAAAGAAGCGAAAGAGATGCCGGACGGCAGCACCTGCACCACGCTGGAATACTTCCGGGATAGCTTTCTGCCCAAGGTGCACATCCCGGCAGAACGGCTGGTGGTGATCGAGGTGCCGGACAGTATGGACGAAGAAACACAGTTTCAGGCCATCTCGCAGCTGCTGGAAAAGATCGAGACAGAGGACACCCTTTTTGTTGACCTTTCCGGCGGTTTGCGGGACGTGGCCATGCTGCTGGTGACGGTTGCACGCTGTATGCGGGACCTGCGCTATGTGCAGACCCGCCGGGTGATCTGTGCGGAACTGAACAATAATGAGACCGTTGTTCACGACCGCACCCAGCTGTATGGTCTGTTCGACTTTGTTACCGCCATGGACGCGTTCTTCTCCACCGGCACAGCACAAAAGCTGACGCGCTATCTGCGGAGCGAGGGCGAAAAAGACCCGGTGCTGCACACGCTGCTGACCCGCATCAACCAGTTCTCGGAAGATCTGGCACTGTGCCGGGTGCGGAAGCTGAACGACGATTTGAACCAGATCGCTCAGGCGCTGAAAGAAACGCCCAAGAAGAGCCAGAACCTGACCGACCTATTCTTCCAGATGCTGAAAGACCGTTTCAGCACCGAGTTTGCAGAGCTGCTTTCCTCCGGCGAAAAGGCGCTGCCTGCACTGGTGAGCTGGTGCGCCGGCCACGGGATGTACCAGCAGGCGCTGACCCTGCTGTGCGAGCAGATGCCGGAATATGTCTGCCAGCATCTCTTTGTGCAGCCCACCCCCAAAGGCTGGGACTATCTGGCAGATCAGAAGCAGAACAAGGGCAAGCCGTGGGTGTACCCGCTGTTCCATTTCCATTTCTGCCGGTTGACGCTGTTGCAGAAGGAATATCCCTATACAACAGACCTGCGCCTGACCCTGAGCCGGGACGATGCAGAAGGCAATATGCTGTTCGGCGTAGCAAATGATACAGAAATGCACGACTATCTGGATATGGTACTTGCCTCCGACCAGCTGGTCATCGACCCTGCCATCCGCCCGCAGCTGGAGCAGGCTGCCCTGCACTACCAATGCGTGATGCAGTACCGCAACCAGATCAATCACGCCAGCGCCAACGACCTAGGCTTACAGAGCGAGCGCGTTCGGCCGCTGGATACCGAGAGCATTAAAGATACCCTGCAAAAGATCACCGTCTACCTGCATGAGATCCGCCCCCTGAAGCGTAACGTCCCGCAGGACATCGAGGAAATTCCCGTTGACGCGGCCATCCCCGCCGGAACGCCCGCCCGCTGACCCTAAAACAGAAGAAACCCTGAAAAGCAAAGCCCCTCCGCACTGGTTCATACCAGCGCGGAGGGGCTTTTTTGTCCCCTTACGGGGAGAAGTTGTAATCTGACCAGTTCACCAACGACACACCCGACAAGGTGTTTCCGTCCCCTTGCGGGGAGAACCCTCTCAGTCACGGCTTACGCCGTGCCAGCTCCCCCGACGGGGGGAGCTTTTGCAGCTGCCGTTACCCTGTACTAAGCTCTCCCTTCGGGAGAGCTGGCGCGCAGCGCCTGAGAGGGTTTTACGGGGAGAAGTTGTAACTGCATGCACTGCTTCAATAATAAAAAGGGCAAGCGGTAACCGTCCCCTTGCGGGGATAAGTTGTAATGATCGTGAGTTTGTGTCTATGATCCATCAGTCCAGTTTCCGTCCCCTTGCGGGGATAAGTTGTAATATTCCGGGGTAAGCGGGATGCTGCGTCCGTCCGGGTTTCCGTCCCCTTGCGGGGATAAGTTGTAATAGCAAACTTCACTGGAAAAGCGCGAAAAATATGCGCAAAACAGGGAAGAACGCATAATACAAAACTTATTATACCTCTTTTTGCCGCAAAAGAAAAGGATGTTTTCAGGAAAAAGGTCGTATTACGGGGTGCGAAGCGGAAAGCCCGGCGGGCGCAAAATGCCCGCAGCGCACAAAACCCGCCCGGCGGGGCAGAAGGTGCTCCGGCAGGGCGGGTGTTTTTGGTACTGCTTTGGGCGGCTTACAGGATGCGCACCCGGATGACGGCGGGGATGCTGCTCAGCTTCTCGCTCAGGCGGGCATCCACGGCACCGGTGGCGTCCAGCATGGTGTAGGCCATGTTCTTTTTGCTCTTGTTCACCATGTTTTCGATGTTCAGGCCGGCTTCGGTGGTCAGGGCGGTGATCTGGCTGATCATGCCCGGCTCGTTCTTGTGGATGATGCAGATGCGTTTGCCGCCGGCGCGGGGCTGGTGCACCTCCGGCAGGTTGACCGAGTGGGTAATGTTGCCGTTGCGCAGGTAATCGCTCAGTTCCTGTGCCGCCATGATGGCGCAGTTGTCCTCGGCTTCCGGGGTGGAAGCGCCAAGGTGCGGGGTGCACACGATGCCGGGACGGCCCAGAATGGCCTCGGAGGGGAAGTCGGTCATGTAGCCGGACACCTTGCCGTTGTCCATGGCTTCCAGCAGGGCGGCGGTGTTCACCAGCTCGCCGCGGGCGTAGTTCAAAATCTTGACGCCGTCCTTGCACAGGGCAAGGGTCTGGGTGTTGATGGTGTCCTTGGTGGTGGGCAGGTAGGGCACATGGATGGTGATGTAGTCGCACAGGGGCAGCATATCGTTCAGGTTTACGCAGTGGTGCACCTGACTGCTCAGGTTCCATGCGGCTTCAATGGAGATGTAGGGGTCGTAGCCGTAGACCTCCATGCCCAGCTCGATGGCGCAGTTTGCCACCCGGGAGCCGATGGCACCCAGACCGATGACGCCAAGGGTCTTGCCCTTGATCTCGTTGCCCACGAACTGCTTTTTGCCCTTTTCCACGCTCTTGGCCATAGCCGGGTCACCGGCCAGACCCTGACACCACTGGGCGGCAGCGGCCACGTTGCGGCTGCCTGCGATGAGCATGCCGATGACCAGCTCCGCCACGGCATTGGCGTTGGCACCCGGGGTGTTGAACACCACGATGCCCTGCTCGCTGCAGCGCTCCAGCGGGATGTTGTTCACACCCGCACCGGCGCGGGCGATGGCCAGCAGATTATCGTTGAAGGTGGTGTTCAAAAGGTCGGCGCTGCGCACCAGAATACCGTCCGGGGCATCGGCATCCACCGTGACATCGAACTGGTTCTTGGGCAGCTTTGCCAGCCCCACCGGGCTGATGGCATTGAGCGTTTTAATGGTGTACATATCTGAAACCCCTCTTTATGCATTCTCTTTGCGGAACTTCTCCATGAAGTCCACCAGCTTGTCCACACCCTCGGCAGGCATGGCGTTGTAAATGGAAGCGCGCATACCGCCTACCAGACGGTGACCCTTCAGGTTCACAAAGCCCGCCTCGGCGGCTTCGGCGCAGAACTTTTTGTCCATGTCCGGGTTGGGGCTGGTGAAGGTGACGTTCATGGTGCTGCGGTAGCGGTGCTCCACAGGGTTTGTAAAGAACTCCTGCCCGTCCAGATAGTCGTACAGCACCTTGGCCTTGGCTTCGTTGATCTTTTGCATATTGGCCAGACCGCCGATGTCGTTTTCCAGATACTTGAGCACCAGACCGGTCATGTAGATGCACCAGCACGGCGGGGTGTTGTACATGCTGTCCTTTGCCAGCAGGGTGGTGTAGTTCATCATGGTGGGCACATTATCTGCGGCGTGACCAAGCAGGTCGTCCCGGATGATGGCAATGGCCATACCGGCGGGGGCTACGTTCTTCTGTACGCCAAAGTAGATGCAGCCGTACTTGCTGACATCCACGGGCTTGGAAAGGATCATGGAGCTCATATCTGCCACCAGCGGCACGCCCTCCACCTGCGGCAGCTCCACATACTGAGTGCCGAAGATGGTGTTGTTCTGGCAGATGTGGATGTAGCTGGCGTCCTTATCGTAGTCGATAGCGTTTACATCCGGGATATAAGTGAAATTTTTATCCTTACTGGATGCTACGATCTTGGCTTCGCCGAACTTGGCGGCTTCCTTGGCAGCCAGACCCGAGAAGTTGCCGGACACGATGTAGTCCGCCTTGCCGGTGGTCATAAAGTTCAGCGGCACCATGGCAAACTGCTGGGTGGCACCGCCCTGAAAGAAGCCCACCTTGTAGTTATCGGGAATGTTCATCACCCGGCGCAGGGAAGCTTCGGTGTCCTTGATGATGGCGTCGAACCACTTGCTGCGGTGGCTCATCTCCATGACGCTCTGACCGCTGTCGCCGTATTCCAGCAGCTCGGCCTGTGCCTGCCGCAGCACCTTTTCGGGCAGCATGCTGGGGCCTGCGCTGAAGTTATATACTCGTGCCATAATGAACCTCTCCTTTTCCTGTGATGTACCTATCACGCAGCACCGCCTGTTTTGCGGTGCGTCTGTTACTTTCCGTAGCCGTAGTATACCGGTTTTTCCATGCCGAAAACAAGAGCATCTTTGCACAAAGATATGGCCCCTGTACCCCGCTTGATGGCACAAAGCATACAAATGTGCGCCGTGCAGAGACAAAATATAAGACAATTGTAAAAGAAGCGCACTATGCCTTGATTCCATGCGAATTTTCCGCCCTTGCAGCTTTGGCAGAAATGCGGTATACTGGGAATGCTAAGACAAATGTAAAAGAAAACTCCCTCAGGCAAAACCTGATGGTTTTGCCAGCTCCCTCGGGGAGGGAGCCTCTGGCATGACGGGAAGGTTTCTTATTGCGTTTGATACTTTAGCACTGAGGGCAACGGCGTGCGCCCTCTCCGTCACGGCTTACGCCGTGCCACCTCTCCCAAAGGGAGAGGCAAGAGCAGTGGCGGAAACTTTCGCATTGCACCTAACGCTTTAGCAACGGGCTTTAAACCTTGGCTCCCCCTTTGGGGGAGCTGGCAAAGCCGATAGGCTTTGACTGAGAGGGCGCTCCCGCTAAAAAAATTATGGAGGTACAACAGATGTATGGCTTACCAGATACCCTGCGGCCGCTTTCGGCGGCGGAAGAACAGGTGATGTTGGCGGTGTGGGCGTGCCCGGGCGCGGCGGCGCGGCGGGACATCAGCCAAAAGCTCAAGGCCACCGGCTGGGCAGCAGCCACGGTGCTGAATTTTCTCTACCGGTTGGAGGAAAAAGGCTGGGTCAGGTCGGCAAAGCAGGGCAACTGCAACGTGTATGTGCCGCTGGTCACCCGGCGGGCTTACGGCGTGTACTGTATGCGGCAGCGGCTGGATACCCTGTTTGACGGCGACCTTGCCGCCGCCGTCCATGCGCTGGTAAGCGAGAGCGGCTGCTCCCAGAGCGCCTTGGAGCAGGCCATCCGGGTGCTGGAGGAGAAGCATCAGGAGACCGAGGAGTACGATTTGTACGACCCCTACGGTTGAATTGTTTTATTTTTGTTTACAAATGGTTGGTTGACACCGAAATATCCGTTTTGTAATATAAAAACAATTGAAAAATGAGAAACTGATATGGACGAACAGGAAAGGAGCAGCCAGACACATGGATCATTTGCAGAATGTATTAAGCTACTTCGACCAGCAGCAGCCCCTTTGCGCAGAGCACGACCGCATCCCCAAGGACCTCTACCGGGAGTTCGGGGTCAAGGCCGGCCTGCGCGATGAGACCGGCAAGGGCGTGCTGGCAGGTCTGACCAACATCTCGGACATCCGGGCGTTCCAGTATGTGGACGGGGTCAAGCACCCGGCAGACGGTCAGCTGCTGTACCGCGGCTATGACGTAAAAGACCTCATCAACGGCAGCCGCGGCAGCCGCTTTGCCTTTGAGGAGGCGGGCTATCTGCTGCTGTTTGGTCAGCTGCCCACTCCGGAGCAGCTGGAACAGTTCTGCGCGGTGCTGGGCGAGTGCCGCACCATGCCCACCAACTTTACCCGCGATGTCATTATGAAGGCACCCAGCCACGATATCATGAACAGCATGGCGCGCAGCGTGCTGACGCTGGCGTCCTACGACCCCAAAGCAGCGGATTTGGACACCGCCAACGTGCTGCGCCAGAGCATCCAGCTGGCGGGCATTTTCCCCATGCTGGCGGTGTACAGCTACCACGCCTATAACCATTACGAAAAAGACGCCAGTATGTATATCCACCGCCCGGACCCCAGCCTTTCCACTGCAGAGAACTTTTTGCGGATGCTGCGCCCGGATATGCAGTACACCCCGCTGGAAGCCCGCGTGCTGGACGTGGCGCTGCTGTTGCACGCCGAGCACGGCGGCGGCAACAACTCCACCTTTACCACCCGCGTGGTCACCTCCTCCGGCACGGACACCTACTCGGCCATGGCGGCGGCGCTGTGCTCCCTCAAGGGCCCGCGCCACGGCGGTGCTAACCTGATGGTCATGCACATGATGCAGAACATCCGGGACAACCTCCACGACATCGAGGACGACGAGGAGCTGGAAGCCTACCTGAAAAAGCTGCTCCACGGCGAGGCCTTCGACCGCAAGGGACTGATCTACGGCATGGGGCACGCCGTCTACTCCCTCAGCGACCCGCGCGAGGTGGTGTTCAAGGGCTATGTGGAGCAGCTTGCCCACGAAAAGGGACGGGATAAGGATCTTTCCCTCTACACCCGCATCGAGCGCATGGCACCGCAGCTTATCGCGCAGGAGCGCAAGATCTTCAAGGGCGTTAGCCCCAACGTGGACTTTTACAGCGGCTTTGTATACGAGATGCTGGGTATCCCCATGGAGCTGTACACCCCGCTGTTTGCCGTGGCGCGCGTCATGGGCTGGAGCGCCCACCGCATCGAGGAGCTGCTCAGCGCCAACAAGATCATCCGCCCGGCCTACAAGAGCCTTGGCGGCACCCACGATTATATCCCGCGCAGCCAGCGGGCATAAAGGGAGGGCATCGGCATGGAAGAAATGCAGCAGCATCAGGGGGAATGGTTCTTCCTCCACGAGCTCAACGTGGATAAGGTGTTCAGCACCATCCAGCGGGCAGATTATCTCATCCTGTATTATATCAAGGTAGAGCAGGAGGAACACCCCGGCGAAAAGCTCTATCTTGCCGACCTTGCCGCCGCCATGGGGCTGCGGGTGACCGAGCTTTCCAAGGGCATCGAGAAGCTGCAGGACAGCGGCTTTGTAACATGGAAAACCGACCGTGAGGCCGGGCGCACCTATGTGGAACTTTCCAGCAAGGCGGTGGAACTGATGGCGGAGGAGCAGGCGCTTTTGCAGCGCTGCTACCGCCGGATGCGTGCCGAACTTGGGGACGCCGAGTTGCGCCGTGCCGCTGCCACCATGCAGCGCGCCACTGCCATTCTGAAAGAAGAGCGGGAGAAGGAGTTCCCCGCTGCACAGTAACGATTATGAAAGAAAGACACCGGACAGCCTTGCAGGCCGCCGGTGTCTTTCTTTCTATAAAAATATTTTTATTTGATGCAGCTTGCGCAGGGGGTATAGCCTGCGGCAATGGCTTCGTCATAGCTGGAAAAGAGGATTTGGTTCTTTTCCGCAGGCAGGTTTGCGCAGGTGGGCAGGTGGAACTTTTTGCTGTTCACGTTGCCGATGTACGCCTGCTGCGCGGTGCTGGAGGACGACGGGTCGGTGGGGTTCAGCTGGCTGTCCGGCACAAAGTGCTCGGTGCCCACGGTGAAGTTCTGGCCGTCGCTGCCAATGGTGATGGTACCCTGCAGGTCGGTGCGGTAGACGTCCACCTTTGCGTCCCGCAGGATGCTCAGGGTCTCCTCGTGGGGGTGGCCGTACTTGTTGCCTGTGCCGCAGGAGATGACGCCCATTTCCGGCAGAACAGCGTTCAGAAACAGGTAGCCGGTGCTGGTGCTGGAGCCGTGGTGCCCTACTTGCAGCACATCGGCTTTCAGGTTGGCACCGCTGTTTACAAGGTCAGTCTCGGCGGTATTTTCCATGTCGCCGGTCAGCAGAAAGCTGGTGTTGCCGTAGTCGATGCGCAGCACCAGCGAGGTGTTGTTGGTCTCGCTGTACTGCGTTACCGGGCCAAGCATGGTGACGGTGGCGTTGCCCAGCGGCCAGACCGTGCCCACGGAGGGCACCTCCAATTGTAAGCCCTGCTGCCGGGTGTACTTGACAAAATCGTTGAAGCATTTGGTGCTGCTCTCGGTCACCGGGCTGTAAGCGTGCCCCGCCGGGAACTTTGCCATTACGGCGGCAAGACCGCCCACATGGTCCTCGTGGGCGTGGGAGCAGAACACATATTGCAGTTGCTCCACCCCCTGCTTTTGCAGGTAGGATACCACCAGACTGCCGTCATCCACGTTGCCGCCATCGTAGAGCATGAACTGTCCGTCACACTCTACCAATACGCTCAACGCCTGCCCTACGTCAATGAAATGCATCTCAAAGGGCTGGCTTGCCCCGGTGGAGGGCTTGACGATGTGTCCGCTGTTGCTGTCACAGGCGGTAAGCCCCAGCGCCAGCACAGCGGCCAGCGCCAGTGCAGCCAGCCGCAGGAACAGGCGGCGGGGGAACAGAGTTACTTTTTCTTCTTTCCAGTTTTCCACGTTGCGTTCTCTTTCTGTTGATTATTCTTGGGTTTGTGGCCGGGTGCAGAGTTGGGCGCAAAGCGTGCGCCCGGGCTGGGCTGACGGCCTGCCGGGGCGGCGGCACGGGCGTTTTTGCCGGTGCTGCGTCCCTTCTGGCTGGGGTGTACGGTATAGGTGCCATCGTTGTGGATGGTCACCTCGGCGCTTTCTGCCCGGCGGGCGGTGCGCTGCACGGCGCGGCGGCCAACGGCGGGCACCAGCAGGGGGATCAGGTCCTCCCGGTGGGTCAGCTGCAAGGCTTTGACTACCTTTTCCGCGTTGCGGGGTTCGTAGTATTGCAGCAGTGCGCGTTGCAAAGCCTTGCCCTCGGGGGTCTTTTCCACAAACACCGGCTTGAGGGTGTAGGGGTCAAGGCCGGTATAGAACATACAGGTGCTCACGGTGCCGGGGGTGGGGTAGAAGTCCTGCACCTGCTCCGGGCGCATGTGGTTCTTATAAAGGTACTCGGCCAGATAGACCGCGTCCTTCAGGGTGCTGCCCGGGTGGCTGGACATGAGGTAGGGCACCAGATACTGCTTTTTGCCTGCCTTCTTGCTCAGCTCGTAAAACTTATCCTTGAACTTGTTGAAGGTCTCGATGGGGGGCTTGCCCATGTAGGCAAGGGTGTTGGGGGCGCAGTGCTCCGGGGCGACCTTCAGCTGGCCGGACACATGGTACTCCACCAGTTCTTTAAAGAAGGTATCGTCCGGGTCAGCCATCAGATAGTCGAACCGGATGCCGCTGCGGATGAACACCTTTTTCACGCCCGGCAGCTCCCGCACCCGGCGCAGAATTTTAAGGTAGTCGCTGTGATCCACGATCATGTGGGAGCAGGTGGTGGGGGCAAGGCAGTGCTTGCCGCCGGTGCACATGCCGCGCAGCATCTGCTCGCGGCAGGAGGGGAAGCGGAAGTTTGCGGTGGGGCCGCCCACATCGTGGATGTAGCCCTTGAAATCCGGCTCGTGGGTCATGCGCTCGGCTTCCTCTACGATGCTGTCGGCGCTGCGGCTGGTGACCCGCCGCCCCTGATGCAGCTGGATGGCGCAGAAGTTGCAGCCGCCGAAGCAGCCGCGGTTCTGGATGATGGAGAACTGCACCTCGCGGATGGCGGGCACGCCGCCCATGCTCTCGTAGATGGGGTGGTACCGGCGGGTGTAAGGCAGGGCGTACACCTTGTCCAGCTCTCCGCGCACCAGCGGCTTTGCGGGGATGTTCTGCACCAGATACTTTTCGCTCTGCTTCTGCACGATGATCTGACCGCTGACCACGTCCTGATTGTCCATCTGGATGCGGCAGGCCTTGGCGTAGGCGGTCTTATCGCTGGCCACCTTTTTAAAACCGGCACACTCCACATACCGCTGGGGCAGGTGGTCGAAATCGGTCAGGTAGCAGGTGCCGTTCACGTCTGTGATGGTCTCCACCGGCTCCCCGGCGGCCAGACGGCGGGCAATCTCCACGGTCTGGTGCTCGCCCATGCCAAAGCTGATGAGATCCGCGCCGGAGTCCTCGGCGATGCTGGGCAGCACGGTGTCCAGCCAGTAATCGTAGTGGGCAAACCGGCGCAGGCTGGCCTCCAGACCGCCTAAGATCACCGGCAGGTCGGGGTAAGCCTGCTTGGCAAGCTTGGTGTACACGGTGGCGCTGCGGTCCGGGCGGGCACCGGCCTTGCCGCCGGGGGAGTATTCGTCCTCGGCGCGGGGAATTTTTGCCACGGAATAGTGGCTGACCATGCTGTCCACGTTGCCGCCGCCGATGAAAAAGCCGTACTTCGGCTTGCCGAACCGCTTGAAGTCCTCGCAGTCGGTATAGCGGGGCTGTGCCAACACGCCCACCTTGTAGCCCTCGGCTTCCAGCAGGCGGCTGATGATGGCGGTGCCAAAGCTGGGGTGGTCCACATAGGCGTCACCGCCTACCACCACAAAGTCCAGCTGCTCCCAGCCCCGGGCTTCCATGTCCGCCCGGCTGATGGGAAGAAATTCGGTGTAGATCTGGGGAGTAGAATGTTCCATAATGCTCCTTTATTATTCCTCCGGTTGGTTCATCTGCATTTCCAGCCACTGCTGGCGGCTGATGAGCACGGCGCGGGGCTTTGCGCCCTCGTAGGGGCCGATGATGCTCTTTTGCTCCATCTCGTCCATGATGCGGGCGGCGCGGGCGTAGCCCAGCTTGCAGCGGCGCTGCAACAGGCTGGTGGAAGCCTGACCGGCGTCGATGACCACATCCACGGCCTGCTTGAACATGGGGTCGGAGCCTGCGTCCTCCTCGGCGTCGGCACCGCCGCCGCCCTTTTTGCCGTCCTGAATGGCGTGCTTTTCCATGGCCTCGATCATGGCCTCGTCGTACTGCACGGTGGCGCTGGATTTGATGAAGTCCAGCACACGGCTGATCTCCTCATCCCGCACAAAGGTGCCCTGAATACGGGTGGGCTTGGGTGCGCCCACGGGCATAAAGAGCATATCGCCCTGACCCAGCAGCTTTTCTGCGCCGGCACCGTCCAGAATGGTGCGGCTGTCTACCTGACTGGACACCGCAAAGGCGATGCGGCTGGGGATGTTGGCCTTGATCAGGCCGGTGATCACGTCCACGCTGGGACGCTGGGTGGCAACGATCAGGTGCATACCGGCGGCACGGGCTTTTTGAGCGATGCGGCAGATGGAATCCTCCACATCCTTGCCCACCACCATCATCAGGTCGGCCAGCTCGTCGATGATAATAGCGATATAGGGCATCTTTTCCAGCTCCGGCTGCTCGGCAGCCAGCTTGTTGAAGGACTTGATGTCGCGCACGTTGTTCTCCGCAAACAGGCGGTAGCGGCGCTCCATCTCCTGCACCGCGCTGCCCAGTGCACCGGCGGCCTTGCGGGGCTCGGTGACAACGGGCATCAGCAGATGGGGGATGCCGTTATACTCGGCCAGCTCCACCACCTTGGGGTCGATGAGCAGCAGCTTTACGTCCTCCGGGCTGGAGCGGAACAGCAGGCTCATGATGATGCTGTTCACGCACACGGATTTACCGCTGCCGGTGCTGCCCGCGATGAGCAGGTGGGGCATCTTGCACAGGTCGGTCACCTGCGCCACACCGGCAATGTCCTTGCCAAGGGCGATGCCCAGCGGCGAGGTCATGCGCAGAAAGCTCTGGCTTTCAAAGATGCTGCGGATGTACACAGGGGTCTTTTTGTGGTTGGGTACCTCGATGCCCACGGCGGGCTTGCCGGGGATAGGCGCTTCCATACGCACATCTGCCACCGCGAGGTTCAGGGCGATATCGTCCGCCAGCGAGGTGATGCGGCTGATCTTTACGCCCGCCATGGGCTGCAGCTCGTACCGGGTAACAGAGGGTCCGCGGGAGATATCCAGCACCCGGGTGCGCACGCCGAAGCTCTCCAGCGTGTCCACCAGCTTCTGGGCGTTGGCCTTCAGCTCCTCCTGTGCGCCGGGGTCGCTTTCCTCCTGCGATTTTTCAAACAGCTCGATGGGCGGGTACTGGTACTCGTAGCTGTCCACAGGCTCGGCTTCCTCGGTGGGGGCGGTAGCGGCTGCCTGCTCGGAGACAGCGGGCTTTTCCATGGCCGCAGCCACCAGCGAGTTGATGTCCTTTTCCTCCACCGGCTCGGCGGTGATGCTGATCCAGCCGTCCTCGTCCGGCGCAGAGCGGAACGCCACGGCGTTCTCGGCGCTCACCCGGGGCACGGCGGGCTGGATGGGCGCAGCTTCCGGCGGCTGCGGCATCTGCGGCTGCACCACCGGCGCTGCCGGCTGGACGATGGAAGTATCAAAAACAGGGGCAGGGGCGGGTTCTTCCGGCTGGGGGGCATCTTTGGCAAAGAAATCTGCCGCAGCGGTGACCACCGGGTCTGCCACGATGGGCGGCGGCGTGGGCTTGGGCGCAGGGCGCAGCGGGTCCTGCCCGAAGGTGCCGCCCGGCCCAACGATCAGCGGCTCAATGGGCTCGCTGCCACCCTCGGAGAGAGCGGTGTGGTCGGGGCCAAGGTCTACGTCAAAAGCGGCGCGGGGACGCGCAACGCTGACCCGTACCGGGGTGATGGGCGGTGCAGTGGGTGCAGGTTCCGGCTGGGCAGGGGCGGCGGGCGCGGCTTCGGAATCCGCAGCGTCTGCCTCCATCTCCTGCGTTACCTTGTGCCCCCAGCGCAGCACGCCGGACATCCAGTCCGGTACCCCCAGATGCAGCCCGGCAGGCTCGTCCTCCTCGTCCAGCGGCTCGTCCTCGGTTTCGTCGTATTCCTCGTCGATCTCCTGCTCTGCCTGCCGGATGGCGGCACGCTCGGCGCGGCGGGCGGCGCTCTGCTCTGCAAAGGCAGAGCCGCGGGCACGGATGCCGCCGGTGACGGCGCACAGCCAGACCCAGACCTCGGCGGGGGTAATATCAAAAATGTACAGGCTGCCGCACAACAAAAGCACGATCATAATAAGGTTTGCCGCCGGGCGACCGCACAGCAAAAGCAGCACGCCGCCCAGCACAAAGCCCATTGCACCGCCGGAGAGCCATGCGTTGACGCCGTTGGCGTAGCAGGCAGAAAGCATTTGCAGCGCCGACAGTCCCTGCGGCTGGATATCGGAAAACACGATGACTGTGCCGCAGACAAAGATAAGCCCCAGCACCAGCTTGAGGATGCGGGACAGCAGCTCCTCGCCCCGGGTGTACAAAACGGCCAGACAGCACACGGCTGCACCCAGCACAAAGCTGCCGCAGCCGAACAGCCCGAACAGCACATCGTGGAGCACCCGCCATACGGAATCGCCCTGCACGAAGGCCAGCACCATCAGCAGCAGGCCGCCGAACAGGGTGCCAAGCCCTGCCGGGAGCCGCTGTTCTGCCTTTTTACGGCGGGCAGCGGTACGCCGTTTCGTTGATTTTCGTTTTTTCGTTGCCATTCTACTCTGTTCCCCAACTTCCCATAGACACAATAATTGATTCTACTATTGTACCACGCAAGGGCAAAAATGGCAAACCATAATGTTGTTTTTGTTGAGGAAAATGGAACGAACCCAGCCCCTCTCGTGAAAAGGCGTTTGGAGCGCTCCGCAGAGCGCGACAAACGCGAAATAAAAAATAATTTTTCCGCTGTTCCTGCGCAGAGCAACGCGGAGCGCAGTTCAAATCGTCTGGCTGAGGGGAAGCTGCAAAGCTTCACCCCTGCTCAATTTCTTTATATAGCCACGCCAGCGCGTCCGAAAGACCGCCCAGCTCGTCGATGAGCTTTTCCTTTACGGCGCGGCGTCCGTCCAGCACTGTGCCCATGTCCATGACCAGCTCCCCGGTGTGGAGCATCAGCTGGGTGTAGCGCTTTTCCGGCATGCCGCTGTGGGCGGCTACAAAGCCGGTGATGCGCTGCTGCATCTGCTCGAAGCAGTGCATGGTCTGCGGCACGCCTAAGATCAGCCCGGAGTGCCGCACCGGATGCACTGTCATGGTGGCGGTGGGGACAATAAAGCTGTGCCGCGCGCTGACCGCCAGCGGGATGCCGATGGAGTGCCCGCCGCCCAGCACCAGCGTGGCGCTGGGCTTGGAGATGCTGGCGATCAGCTCTGCCAGTGCAAGCCCGGTCTCCACATCGCCGCCCACCGTGTTCAGCAGCACCAGCAGCCCCTCGATGCGGGGGTCCTCCTGTACCGCCACCAGCTGGGGGATGACGTGCTCGTACTTGGTGGTCTTTTGCCCCTGCGGCGCTTCGGTATGCCCTTCGATCTGGCCGATGACGGTCAGGCAGTGGATGACATGACCGCCCCGGCTCAGGGTGACCGTGCCCAGATCCTCGATATCCTCTTTTTCCATCCGGTGCTGCTCTGCGGGGGTGTCTTTTGCCGTATCCATGCGCATTCTCCTTCCGTAGCGGGGTCTTTGTGGGGTCAGTATCCCCCGGCATCCGGGGAAGTATACAGGAGAAAAGAAACAAAAAAACTTTGTGAATTTTTTGCTTTTTTATAAATAGGTATTTGACATTCGCCTTTCATGCTGTATACTTTAAATAATATAACAGGATAAAACGGAACATCTCTCTGCGCGCAAAGAAGCCCCTTGCATGGCGGCAGAAGCTGCAGCGCGTTGGGCAGAAAGGAGAATTTTCCTATGAACACCCCTCAAAAAGCATCGATCCCTGTGATCAAGCGTCTCCCCAAATATTACCGGTATCTGCGCTCCTTGCAGGACGACGGCATTACCAGCATCTCCTCCCGGGAGCTGGCTTCCCAGATGGGCACCACCGCCTCGCAGGTGCGGCAGGACTTCAACTGCATCGGTGACGTGAACGGACGGCAGGGCATCGGCTACTCGGTGGAGAACCTGCTTTCCATTCTGGAAAGCCTGCTGTTTGGCAACGGCGACCGTCTGCCCACCATTCTGATCGGCTGTGGCCGCTTGGGTAAGGCTGTGAGCCGCTTTATCACCACCGACACCAACGGCTACAAGCTGATCGCGGCCTTTGACGTGGCCGAGAACGAGGTAGGCAAGGAGATCAGCGGCATCCGCATCCGGCATATTGACGAGCTGGAAGCCTTCTGTGAGGAAAACAAGCCCAAGGTGGCGGTGCTCTGTGTGCCCCGCGATGGTGCACAGCAGGTCAGCGGACGGCTGGTGGATCTGGGCATCGAGGGCTTCTGGAACTTTTCCCACTATGATCTATCGGTGCCTTACCCCGATGTGGTGGTGGAAAACGTCCATCTGGGCGACAGCCTGATGAGTTTGGGCTACCGTCTGCGCAATCAGGAGTGACGGCATGGCAAAATTGTATTTCCGCTACGGTGCTATGAACAGCGGCAAGAGCACGGCGCTGATGCAGGTGGCACACAACTACGAAGAGCAGGGCATGAAGGTGCTCATTTTGAAGCCGCAGGTGGATACCAAGGGCGGCGGGGAGCTGGTGAGCCGTCTGGGCGTGCGCCGCAAAGCAGACCTGCTGATCCCGCCGGAGCTGGACGTGTTCGAAGCCGTGAAGGCGGCGAACGCTGCCTCCGGCCCGCTGGCCTGTGTGCTGTGCGACGAGAGCCAGTTCTTTACCCCGGAGCAGGCCGAGCAGCTGTTCATGATCACGGTAGATCTGAACATCCCGGTGATCTGCTACGGTCTGCGGGCAGATTTTTCCCTCAAGGGCTTCCCGGGCTCTACCCGTCTGCTGGAGCTGGCACACACCATCGAGGAGATGAAAACGATATGCACCTGCGGGCGCAAGGCCATCTGCAACTGCCGCAAGGTGAACGGGCAGTTCGTCTTTGAGGGCGAGCAGGTAGCCATCGACCTTGAAAACGATGTGCAGTACGTCAGCATGTGCCCCCAGTGCTACTTCAAGGCGCGGCGGGCGTTCTACGCTGCAAAGAAAAACTGAGATACTTTTATGTTGTATACAAGCCGCTGCGCCGCGCTGGGTGCAGCGGCTTTTTTGCGTGATTTGCGGAAGAGCTACCCCCTCAGCCTCGCTGCGCTCCGCGGGGGAGGTTTTTGCTTGCCGGGGGATGTTCTCTTTTGACACCAAAAGAGAACCAGAAAAGTGCCAGCGATTTCGAC
>ERZ773165.534-NODE-534-length-28081-cov-12.062585_pt1 | contig 28081 bp, 31 predicted proteins | sample MGYA00581003_ERZ773165 | MGnify/ENA primary metagenome ERZ773165 (study PRJEB29015, sample SAMEA2737817) | human gut metagenome | biome: human gut; feature: human-associated habitat; material: faeces | place: China | collected 2012 ... | reverse complement strand
CATCTGGGGGCTGCAAGTTCATGTAAACCATCGTTTGAGGGCGTCCCGTCCGACCTATGTGACGGTGGAGGGTAGAATGCTAGAGCCGTAGGGTGACTTACGGAGTAGATAAATGACAGAAGGCTTCCTTGTCCGTAAGGGTTGGGAAGAAACAGAACCCGGCTTATAGAGACACTGTTTCCAATTTTTTTAGTTTTCCTTCTTTCTCCAGCGCATGCCATACCGAGTAGCGTGCCTCTGGATTTATTTTTTCTATCTCCTCAAACATCCGCTTCATGTCAGTTCTGTTCGATGCTTTCTCGTACGGACACAGTTTCACCTGCTTCTTGTATCCGCACAGTTCGGCATACTCCTTTATGTCTTTCTCTATCAATAGGCACAAGGGGCGTATGATGGTCAGCGGCATCTTTTCCATCTGCATTACGACAGGCATTGTCGAGAACGATCCTTGGTAGAATTGGTTTAGCATTGCCGTGTGTATGATGTCGTCCATATGATGCCCCAGAGCAATTTTATTGAACCCATTGTCTTGTGCAAATCTGAACAGAGCCTTGCGTCTATGCCATGAGCATAGGAAACAGGCTGGTTTGTCTGTTTTCTTTGTGTCGTCAAACGATGTTGTCACAATGTGCAACCTCACACCGTGCTTCTCGGCAAAGGCTTCCAGATACGATGTGTCCGACTCATACCTTATATTCTCCATCCTCACATGTATTGCCTCTACCTCAATACGTGGTTTTATTATGCGTTGTCTGCGGCCCAGCATCTCAAGAAGGCATAACGAGTCCTTGCCACCCGACAGTCCTATCAGTATTCTGTCGCCGTCGGACAGCATTGCATATTCGGTCAACGCTTTCTGAAAACGCTGATATATCATGTGGTTTAGTATTTGCTCTCGGGTTCTCATTGGTTCTGCTCCATTACTTAAACACCAGATAAACGGCTGCAATGATGAACACGAAAGCAAGCAAGTGGTTCCATTTCAGTGTCTCGCCCTGGAACATTATGTTTGCAATAAGGGCAAACACAATAAGACTGATGCACTCTTGCACCACCTTTAGCTGCACCAACGAGAATGGACCGCCATTACCCTGAAATCCTATGCGGTTGGCTGGCACCTGACAGCAATACTCAAAGAAGGCAATACCCCACGAGAAAGCTATTACGCCTATCAATGGCCAATGGCTCGACACGCCTGTCTGTTGTAGTTTTAAATGACCATACCATGCAAGAGTCATGAATATGTTAGATAGTATAAGTAAAATAATTGTGTAGAATCCTGACATGTTTTGTTTTGTTTTAAAAAGGAGGGGGTGGCAAAATGGGAGTTAAAGGAAGTTTGCCACCCTCCCTCTTTTTTTATCATTTATTATTTCTCAATCTTTCATCCATCGCCGCTGCCGCTCTTCTTCCATCTCCCATAGCGAGTATCACAGTAGCGCCTCCGCGTACTATGTCACCGCCTGCGAATATCTCAGGACGCGAGCTCTGCATCTTGTCATTTACGGCAATAGTATTCTTTCTTCCAAGTTCCAGACCCTTGATAGAGTTTGGCACAAGTGGGTTAGGCGATACTCCTACAGCCACAATCACCTGGTCTACCTCCATCGTAACTGTCTTGCCTTCTACAGGCACCGGACTGCGGCGTCCGCTTGCGTCGGGTTCTCCAAGCTCCATTACCTGAAGCACGGCAGCCTTAACGGCGCCCTTCTCGTCGGCAATATATTCTATCGGGTTGTGCAGTGTAAGGAAGTGTATTCCCTCTTCCTTGGCATGCTTTACTTCCTCAAGACGTGCCGGCATCTCAGCCTCCGAACGGCGGTACACCAAGGTTACGTCTCCGCCCAAGCGCTTAGCTGTACGGCATGAGTCCATTGCAGTATTGCCGCCACCTACTACCAGCACACTCTTACCTATATTAATAGGTGTATCTGTCAGCGGATTGGCTGCGTCCATAAGGTTCACACGTGTAAGGTACTCGTTAGACGACATAATGTTCAATGCATTCTCGCCCTTTATGCCCATGAAGTTTGGCAGACCGGCACCCGAACCTACGAATATGCCCTTATATCCTTCAGCCTCCAGCTCGTCGGTCGTTATTGTCTTGCCAATGATGCAGTCGGTAGTAAACTCCACACCCATCTTCTTCAAGTTGTCTATCTCAACATCCACAATGCGGTTAGGCAGACGGAATTCAGGGATACCATATTTCAGCACACCGCCAATCTCGTGCAGAGCCTCAAACACATGCACCTCATAACCCTTCTTAGCCATATCTCCGGCAAAGCTCAATCCCGAAGGACCGCTTCCTACAACTGCCACCTTTATGCCGTTCTTCTTAGCCATATCGGGCACAGCTATATTTCCGCTCTCGCGCTCAAAGTCGGCTGCAAAGCGTTCCAGATATCCAATAGCCACAGCAGGCTCGTTCATCTTCAAGTGTATACACTTGCTCTCGCATTGCTTCTCCTGCGGACAAACACGGCCGCATACAGCTGGTAGGGCAGAGGTGCTCTTCAATACCTTGGCAGCAGCAAGGAACTGTCCACGCTCTATGTTCTTTATAAACGATGGTATGTTGATGTTCACCGGACATCCTTCCACGCATGCTGGCTTGCCGCAGTCCAGACAACGGTGAGCCTCACGTATGGCCATCTCCTTAGTCAGTCCCTTGTTCACCTCTTCGGTTCGTGTTGTCGCACGATATACAGGGTCAAGCTCAGGCATTTGCACACGTTCTATAGCCTTGCGTTCTGCGGGTTTCATGGCAGCGCGTAATGTCTTACGCCATTCTGCATCACGGTCTATCAGCTGTTCTATTGTCTCATTGGTAGGCTCAACATCCATACATGTCTCACATCCGCATGTCTCTGTCTTCTTCTCCGTACCGCGCAGATGTTCCTCATAATGTTCCATTTCCTCGCGCTCGGCATCACGGAAAGTTCCCATACGTTTAAACATCTCGTCCCAGTTAACAAGTGCTCCGTCAAACTCAGGTCCGTCAATACATACAAACTTAGTTTTGCCTCCAATCGACAGACGGCAAGCTCCGCACATGCCAGTACCGTCAACCATGATGGTGTTCAATGATACCTCAACAGGGATATTATATTTCTGCGCCATCAGGCAACAGAACTTCATCATTATCGGAGGACCAATGGCAAACACCTTGTCCACATGCTCCTCCTGATTTATAAATTTCTCTATACCTATAGTCACTACACCCTTCTCTCCGTACGAACCATCATCGGTCATGATTATAAGTTCGTCGCTGCTCTCTCTTACCTCGTCCTCCAGTATAACAAGGTCTTTGCTGCGTCCTGCTATAACCGAAAGCACACGGTTGCCAGCAGCTTTCAGGGCGCGTATAATAGGCAACATCGGAGCAACTCCAACGCCACCGCCAGCACAAACCACCGTACCATAATTCTCAATATGTGTAGGATTTCCAAGCGGACCAACTACGTCTGTTATGTAGTCGCCCTCGTTAAGGCTACACAGCTTAGTAGACGACAGGCCAACCTTTTGTACAACAATGGTTATAGTACCACGTTTTATGTCGGCATCGGCAATGGTCAGAGGCACACGTTCGCCATTATCGCCAACGCGGACGATTATAAAGTTGCCTGCCTTACGGCTCTTTGCAATCAATGGGGCTTCAATCTCAAAAAGGAATACCTTCTCAGAGAACTGTTTTTTCAATACGATTTTGTTCATGGACGGTAATGTTATTGTTTAAAGTTAGGATTTGATATTGTTTAGTAGAGTAGGCGAAAGACTATTAAGAATAATGTAGTAGTGGGCTGGTAAGGCAAAGAGCCAAAAAAAGAAGTAATTGGAAGTTTAGCTCCTTTTTTTGGCTCCTCTCCTTGTCTTTCTATTTAGAAGTTCTTGTCATCAAGCATCTCAAAGCCACAGTATGGCACGAGTACCTTAGGCACGCGTATACCCTCCGGTGTCTGATTGTTCTCGATGATGGCAGCCACGATACGTGGCAAAGCAAGTGCCGATCCGTTAAGAGTGTGGCAAAGCTCAATCTTTCTTGTCTCTGCATTGCGGTAGCGGCAGTGCAAGCGGTTGGCCTGATAACTCTCGAAGTTAGATACCGAAGATACCTCCAACCAGCGCTTCTGTGCTGCGCTCCATACCTCGAAGTCGTAGCATATAGCAGATGTGAAGCTCATGTCGCCACCGCACAAACGTAGGATGTGGTAAGGCAGCTCAAGCTTCTTCAGCAGACCCTCAACATGCTCAAGCATCTCGTCAAGCGACTTGTATGAGTGTTCAGGCTTATCAATGCGCACAATCTCAACCTTGTCAAACTGGTGCAGACGGTTCAATCCGCGCACATCCTTGCCATACGATCCTGCCTCGCGACGGAAGCAAGCCGAATAAGCACAACGCTTGATAGGCAGATCCTTCTCGTCCAAAATCTCATCACGGAAGATGTTGGTTACCGGAACCTCGGCTGTTGGAATAAGGTAGAGGTTGTCCAACTGGCACTGGTACATCTGTGCTTCTTTGTCAGGCAGCTGACCTGTACCGTAACCCGAAGCTTCGTTAACAACGTATGGAGGCTGTACCTCAAGGTATCCGCTCTTGCGAGCCTCCTCAAGGAAGAACGCCTCAAGTGCACGCTGCAAGCGAGCCATCTTGCCAATGTATACAGGGAATCCGGCACCGGTAATCTTTACACCAAGGTCGAAGTCTATAAGATTAAACTTCTTGCACAAGTCCCAGTGGCATAAAGCGTCTTCTGGAAGGTTAGGCATTTTGCCACCTTCCTTAACAACAACGTTGTCGTTTGCGTCTTTACCCTCTGGTACATCGTCGTTAGGAATGTTTGGTATAGTGCAGAGCTTGGCTATCAAGTCCTTCTCTGCCTGGGCCTTTTTCTCTTCCAATGCCTTGTTTGCCTCCTTAATAGCGGCAACCTTAGCTTTGATTTCGTCAGCCTCCTGCTTGTTACCTTGCTTCATAAGAGCACCAATCTGTGCTGCCAACTTCTTTGCGTCCGACAGGTTCTGGTCAAGTTCATGCTGTGTCTCGCGGCGACGTTTGTCTATAGCGAGAACTTCCTTAATGGCTTCCTCAGCACCAGCAAAGTGCTTCTTGTTCAAGCCTTTGATAACACGTTCAGTTTCCTCACTGATGAGTTTAAGTGTAAGCATATGCTAAATAGTTAAATATTAATATGCGTTGTTATGTTTTTATTCAGACTACAAAATTACATATTTTTTCTATTTACGGCAATTTTTTACTCTTTATTTTCTATTTTTTGAAAGACATGAGAACAGAAGAACAAGTTTTTTTGAAAGACATGAGAACAGAAGAACAAGTTTTTTTTGAAAGACATGAGAACAGAAGAACAAGTTTTTTTGAAAGACATAAGAACAGAAGAACAAGTTTTTTTGAAAGACATGAGAACAGAAGAACATGTTTTTTGAAAGACATAAGAACAGAAGAACATGTTTTATCCCTCAACCAAAGAACATGTTCTTCTGTTCTTCTGTCTTATCCCCGCAAGCAATCCATATGTTCTTCTGTTCTCCTGTCTTACCCCTCGCAAGCAATCCCTCTTGTTCTTCTGTTCTCCTGTCTTCCCCAAAAACCATGTTCTTCTGTCTAATTACCATGCACATTTTTCTTATTCCAATTAAAATCCTCAATTGTTTTTCTTTGCCATTTCAAATAAGTTTTATAATTTTGTACATTAATATTCTCTCTCTCCGCAAGATAGAGAACAGTATATACACGTTTTACCGTAATGGTACAAGTACATTGTAAGCTGGCCTTTCGCGACATTGTTGGCTGTAACTCGTTGATTTCCATCTTGCTACACGTGGTGAGATGAACTAAGATTGTGTGCTTGTGTCAAGAAGTTGGTATCGTAAACTAAACTGTTTTTAACACATAATCCCCTTCCTTTTTCAAGTATGGCAAACTTGTCAGGTGCTGATATCACGAGGTGGTACGTCATGCACTCGTATAAAAATGAGAAGAAAGCGGAAGAAAAACTTCAGGAGTATGGACAAATGAGGTTTTTCATCCCCAAGGAGCGTGCTGTGCGCACACGTAATGGCAAGAAGATCGTTATCATGGTGCCCGTCATCCCCAGTTTAGTCTTTGTGCAAGCTTCGCAGAAGCAGATAGTCAACTTCAAGAAATCCGTCTACAACGACCTTCAGTTTGTCATCTGGCGCGAGCACGATGGCAAGACAACTCGTTATCTCACCGTAGAAAACAGAGACATGCAGAACTTCATCCAGCTATACGAGCATAGTGACAAGAAGTTAACCTTCTATCGTCCTGGTGAGATAGACATAAGGAAAGGTGTGCGTGTAAGGGTACACTGCAATGGAGGCTTAGACCAGCTCGAAGGTATCTTCGTCAAGGTTGCCCGCAAACGCAGCAAACAAATCGTAGTCATCATCCCCGACACCCTCGCCATATCAGCAGAGGTAGAACCAGAAGTACTTGAAGTCATCGAGTAACTGTAGTAGGTACGGTCTCCGAACCGTACCACTCAAGTAGCCACATTACCCCACTCAAGTAGCCACATTACAGCATTATATATTACTTCGCCATTTATATTATATTAAATGCCCTTTTAATATATATTAAATGCCACTTGAACATATATTAAATAGCCAAGTATATTATATTACTTTTTTCTTGCTCTGGCAAGTGGTAAAGCCGATTACAACACTCAATAATCAAAATTGTGCCAATATTCTTGTAAATATGGAATATATCCTTTATCTTTGTGTTATAATACAAATTTAATATAAAGGTTATGCGATACACAGAAGAACGATATATCAGTTTGCTGACCGATTTTGGTTTCAAGCGAATCTTTGGTACTACTCCCAATAAGGATTTGTTAATTGATTTCCTCAACTCTCTGTTTGATGGTGAACAGGTTGTAAAGGACGTGACATTCCTTAATAGTGAGCATGTTGGTGATGTACGTGCAGACCGCAAGGCTATATTCGACGTATATTGTGAGAATGAGAAGGGCGAGAAGTTTATCGTTGAGATGCAGAATGCCAGTCAGAAATACTTCAAAGACCGTTCCCTCTATTATGCCACATTCCCTATTCGTGAGCAAGCGCAAAAAGGAGAAGTATGGAATTATGAACTCAAGCATGTTTATGTTGTTGCATTACTCAACTACGACATGACAGATTCTGCTTTTGCACAAGATACAATCAATCACGACGTCGGCTTGCTTGACAAGCAGACACATCGAGTGTTCAACGATAAACTCACATTTAAGTATGTTGAAATAGCCAAGTTCAAAAAAAGTATAGAAGAACTAAAGACCAATTATGACAAGTGGATTTATGTTCTTCAAAACCTCTCGCGTCTTGACCGTCAACCCAGGTATCTCCAAACAGAAGTCTTTAGTCGTTTGTTTAATCAGGCTGAAATCGCAAGATTCTCAAAAACTGAGCTTCGTGAATATGAGGACAGTCTCAAAGCTTATCGCGACATGAAGAACTCGCTGGATAATGCAGAAGAGAAAGGACTTGCAAAAGGACTTGCAAAAGGTCGTGCGGAAGGTCTTGTAGAAGGTCGTGCGGAAGGTCTTGCAGAAGGTAAAAAAGACAAAGCTGTAGAAATAGCAAAAAAACTTCTTGAAATGGATATGCCTATTGACGCTATAATGAAAGCAACAGGCCTTTCACAGGAAGAGATAACTAAACTTTAAGTTTTGTAAATGATTACATTACCCTCCAAAACCTATACTGCTGACGCTATTCGTCTTTCTCAGATTCTTGGCAGCACCACAAAAGCCAACATGCTGAAAGTCTGCAAGAGATAGTACTTACGTTGTCCGCAAGGAGCGTAAGACTCCTTATATCCTTCAAAATGGTAGTAACCTATTGCGATGAAGAAAAAGGATAATGGTACATGCTTATGCCAGCTGAACTTCGCAAGGCTCTCTCCGATGACTATAAAGTATACAGCATAATATTCAAGCAAGCTTGATATTCTGCATTCGATTTGCACTATCTTTGCATTAAAATTTGCTTAGAATATGACAACATTGACATTAGAAATAGAGAATCCTTCCATTCTAACACACTTGAAAGCTGTGTTAAAGACTATTCATGGAGTTAAGATATTAAATGTAAACAACGCAGTATCCGATGATGACGTTGATTCAGAACAGCCAAATGCTGTAACCATAGCTGCTATGAAAGAAGCTAAAGAAGGCACCGATGCTGGTACTGTTTGCATGGACAGCTTAGAAAGTTTCATGTCTTCAATGATATGAGTTTAAAACCTCATCAATACAGAAAAGTGAGAAAAATCTTTGTGGTGTAAAATATAAATATTACCTTTGTTTTAAACAATAAAGACAATATATATGAACGCTACAGAGTGTATAAAAAAGCTATCTCCAGTCTTGTTTTGGGATATAGACAAGTCGCAGGCAGACATGGATAAGTATCCTTCATTTTTTGTGCAAAGAGTTTTGGAATATGGCAACTGGAATGATTGGAAATTACTATTATGCTATTATGGCAAAGATAGAATCGTAGATATTTGTAAGAATCTACGTTCACTCGATTCCAGATGCCTCTCATATATATGTGCCATTTCAAACACAAGAAAGGAGGAATACAGATGCTATCGTATGAAACAGTTGAACCAAGGACATTGGAACTATTAAAATCCTTGATGCAAGAGCCTGCATTCAATGACATGAGACTGGTTGGTGGTACTGCATTGGCTTTGCAATATGGACATCGGCAGTCAGTCGATTTGGATTTCTTTGGAGATTTAACTTGTGACCAGGAAAAAACACAAGAGATATTATCTAAATATGGTAAAGTATCAGTTATAAAAGAAACAAAGAACATACGTATATATACAGTAGACAACATTAAAGTCGATTTTGTTCATTATAGTTGTTATCCATGGCTTGAAGATGCTATATTTGAAGATGGTATACGGTTGGCATCCCCCAAAGATATTGCAGCGATGAAAATCAATGCAATAGAAGGTCGTGGTACAAGAAAAGATTTTGTTGATGTTTTTTTCCTATTGAAACATTATTCGTTACAAGAGATTTTATCTTTCTATAAAGCAAAGTACCCTAATTATAGCGATTTTAGGGCAATGATGAGCCTTACTTATTTCGAGGATGCAGAAATGCAACCTATGCCCAAGATGTTTGATATAACTTCATGGGCTGAAATGCAGAAAGCAATAATTGAAAAAGTAAAACTTTTACAATAGAAATAAGTTAACATTTATTATACAAATCGAGGCTGGCAAAGTTCTTGCTGATGATGTTGCTTCCCTTGATAAAGGAATCGCAAAGATTGCAGCAATGGAGGCTTATGAAGAATATGCTAGTCCTTTCTGTGTGATGGATTGGCGAAAGTTTATGGATACTGAGAAATAACGATACAGTTAACCCCGTAAAAAATAGCAGGGACGCTGTATTGGTGATATACAGAAGGACTACAAAAAGCTTCTAACCAGTGCTGTCGCACGGTAAATTCAAATAAACAAAAGTTAAAACAAAAATAATCAATGGCTCTTCAGCCCCTGTTTATAAGGGGTTGGAAGCAATTGAGTGCTTACATTATATGGAACAGTTAATATACTTATCATGATATCGTCCTTATCTTTACAATTATCCAAAGCATACAAAGAGCACATCTGTTTCAAAGAACTTGAAGAGATGATGACCTTCTATGAGTGTCTTTCAGAACGTGCTTTATATTTTTTTCAATCTGGAACAAAGGGTATTATAAATTATGAATCATATGTCTTCATGTCGATTCAAGGAACTCTTGATTCAATAAAAGAGCTTCTTTTAATCGGTCGTATTAACGATGCTTCAGTACTAATAAGAAAGTTCTTTGATGACATCCTGGCTGAAATATATTTTGCAGTTACTTTAAAAGAGAAATTTGATATAACAAAAGGATTATATGTTGAAGAGGTTCAAAAATGGTTGGAATCAAAGTATAGGGTTCCGACACTAAAACGGATATTGGATATAATTAGAAAGTCTGTTTATACAAAAGATTTATATCCATTGTTCGGTTGGGAAACGTATTTACAACATAACAGACAAATATTAGACGACTGCGTTCATACCAATAGCTATCGTAATGTTCTGTTTAATTGTAATACTGTTTATTTAAATAACGATAGAGAAAAAAGACTGGATGGTATATTGACTATTCTAAAGCAGTTAATGACAATCCAAGTGGCTTTTGTTTTTCATCTAAATCCCGTCTATTTGATGGCTTCTGACTATTTAGATTATAAGGAAATGGGAATGGAACCTCCTCTCGGTTCTGATAGCTGGATCTCTCCATATGGTCAAGACGCATATGATAAATATATTAAACCACATACAACTTTGGCTAAATTTATAAAAGATAATTGCTTCTTAGACATAGTATAAACTTGTTGTTACAAAAAGGTAAGCACTCAAATTAGGACTTAAATAAGAGAGAAGTATCTTCGCTGCTGAATTTAAAACATTGAATTATGTACGGCAGTGAAGATTTGGGACTTTTTCGATAAGTCATGAGCAAAGCAAGCTTGCTTGAACTTTGCCATGGCGAGAAAAAGTATGTAATACTTAATATACAAGTAAAAATTTTAACATCTCAATATATAGGCACTTGCAAAAGTGCCTATACAAAGGGCCATGCCCTAAATTGAGCACTAACTTCAATAATAAATGAATATGGATTATTCCGATTAAACAGACGCTTCGCTTTGAGCCAGTAAATCAGTAAAATCAGAAAAATCCGTATTCAAAAAAATAAATACAGATTTATCTGATTATTCAGATGCTTCGCTTTGAGCCTGTAAATCAGCAGAATCAGATCAATCCGTATTCAAAGACAATCAATTCATAATTGACCAATTCATAATCGCAAGCGTTAGCCGAGAATAACTCAACATTCTTGCTCTGGCAAGCGGCAAAGCCGATTACAAAGCTCAATATTTAACATTCAAAATTCTAAAATATGCGTGATTTTAAAGACATTAAAGTAGCTGTAGCCGGTACTGGCTACGTAGGACTGAGTATAGCTACATTGCTATCACAACATCATCATGTAACAGCAGTAGATGTAATCCCCGAAAAGGTGGAAAAACTTAACAATAAGATTTCTCCCATCCAGGACGATTATATCGAGAAGTATTTGGCTGAAAAACCATTAAACCTTGTAGCCACACTCGATGGCAAGTCAGCTTATGCAGATGCCGACTTTGTGGTTATCGCCGCTCCTACCAACTACGACCCAGTTAAGAACTACTTCGACACTACTCATGTGGAGGAAGTTATCGACTTGGTGTTGGAGGTTAATCCTGATGCCATTATGGTCATCAAGAGTACAATTCCCGTAGGTTACACCCGCAATCTCTACTTAAAATACGCTCAGAAAGGAGTAAAGAAGTTCAACCTCCTCTTCTCTCCAGAGTTCCTTCGTGAGAGCAAAGCCTTGTATGACAACCTCTACCCAAGCCGTATCATTGTGGGCTACCCCAAGATAATCAACAAGCCAGAGTTTGAGGCCGAGAACAATGCTATCGAATCAGTAACAGATGTAGAAATGCTTAAAGAAGCAGCTAAGACTTTTGCATCTTTACTCTTAGAGGGAGCTATCGGTCATAATGGTGATACAAAGCAATTGGATTCTTCACTTTTCACTCTTCACTCTTCACTCGAAAAGAACATTCCAGTTCTTTTCATGGGTATGAAGGAGGCTGAAGCTGTCAAGCTCTTCGCCAATACTTACCTTGCTCTTCGCGTAAGCTACTTCAACGAGCTTGATACCTACGCCGAGGTTAAAGGTCTTGATTCAAAGGCCATCATCGAAGGTGTAGGTCTTGATCCACGTATCGGTACGCATTATAATAATCCTTCATTCGGTTATGGTGGCTACTGCCTGCCTAAGGACACCAAGCAGCTCCTTGCTAACTATGCCGACGTTCCTCAGAATATGATGTCTGCCATTGTAGAGTCAAATCGCACACGCAAGGACTACATTGCCGATGCTGTATTGCGTAAAGCTGGCTATTATGCAGAGAACGGTCAGTGGGATGCAAGCAAAGAGCAAACTTGTGTCATCGGTGTCTACCGCTTGACCATGAAGTCCAACTCAGATAACTTCCGTCAGTCAGCCATCCAGGGCATCATGAAGCGTATTAAGGCTAAGGGAGCAGAAGTAATCATCTATGAGCCAACATTGGAAAACGGAACTACATTCTTCGGAAGCAAGGTTGTAAACAATCTTGATGAATTCAAAGCACAGAGCAAGGCTATTATCGCCAACCGCTTTGATGACTGCTTGAAGGACGTTGAAGACAAAGTCTACACGCGCGACATCTTCCGCAGAGACTAGAGACCCTCCAAACCTCCCTTAAAGGGAGGCTTTAGTTGGTTGTGAAGAATGCTAAGTTACAATTTCTTTAAAGATAGGCTTTTATCTGTATGAACGATTGGCAAACAGCAGATAAATCAGTATATAAGATACTGAAAGAAAATGCAAAGGTCAACAGGAAGAGTTTGACACAAGCAGAGGCTGCTTTTTGGCAAATAGCCAAAAGCAATGGTTTGGGTCAGAAATGTAGAAGACAATATATAATAGGTGATTATATTGTTGATTTCTTCTTTCGTGAAAGCCTTTTAATTGTAGAATTGGATGGAGGTTATCATAGGCCAGATCCTCAAAGCCCCTCAAATGTAAATGTTTCTTCCGTCACTGATAAGAAACCTACAGGTGATTTGTTGATGGACTTCTCTAGCACATTAAGAGAGGGGTGGAGAGGAGCAGAACAAATAGAATATGATAGAATCCGTCAAGATTGGCTTGAGCATATGGGATATAAGGTATTGCGTTTCACAAATGAAGAAGTGTTATTCGATATCGAAAGAGTAATAGACATAATTAAGAATAATTTTTAATATCCGCACCCTTCCGGATCTTCCCCCTTTAAGGGGGATAAGAGGGGGTCAATATGGTAAATTATAATATAAATCTCGAAGGCAAGACTGTCCTCGTGACAGGTGCCGCTGGCTTTATAGGCAGCAACCTCGTAAAGCGTCTTTTCCACGATGTAAAGAACATTAAGGTAATTGGTATAGATTCAATAACCGACTACTATGATGTCAACATCAAGTATGAACGTTTGAAAGAAATAAAGCGATGCTTGACAGTTATTGTTGGTCAAAAATCTGAAATGGATGAGAATGGGGTAGAATCAGGTTTCTATCAAGGACAAAATGGTTCTAGTTGGACTTTTGTCCACGCCTCTATCGCCGACAAAGAAGCTGTAGAAAAGATCTTCACCGAAAACAAAATCTCTGTTGTCGTAAACCTTGCTGCCCAAGCAGGTGTTCGTTACAGCATCACCAATCCTGATGCCTATATCCAGAGCAACCTTATAGGTTTCTACAACATCCTTGAAGCATGTCGTCACCATGAGGTAGAGCATCTTGTGTATGCCTCTTCATCATCAGTATATGGCAGCAACAAGAAGGTTCCGTATTCAACAGATGACAAGGTGGATAACCCCGTGTCACTTTATGCAGCCACCAAGAAGAGCAATGAACTTATGGCTCATGCCTACAGCAAGCTCTATAACATTCCTTCTACAGGCTTGCGTTTCTTTACTGTCTATGGTCCAGCTGGTCGTCCAGATATGGCATACTTTGGTTTCACAAATAAGCTTGTTAAAGGTGAGACTATCAAGATTTTCAACTACGGCAACTGTAAGCGCGACTTCACTTTTGTTGATGACATTGTAGAAGGTGTAGTCCGTATTATGCAGCACGCTCCAGAGAAGCAGAATGGTGAGGACGGTCTTCCTATTCCTCCATATAAGGTATACAACATCGGCAACAACTCTCCTGAAAATCTCCTTGATTTCGTAACCATCCTACAAGAAGAGCTTGTACGTGCAGGAGTATTGCCTAAGGATTACGACTTCGAAGCCCACAAGGAACTTGTACCTATGCAACCTGGCGATGTGCCAGTAACCTATGCTGATACAACTCCTTTGGAGCAAGATTTTGGATTTAAGCCAAATACAAGTTTAAGAGAAGGTCTCCGTCGCTTTGCAGAGTGGTACGCTCGTTATTACAACAATTAATCCCATTGTTCAAGTTTTAAGTAAACACGAATTAACATCGATTTATTAACGTCAGATTAATGTTCGATTAACGACGATTAATGATTACAACCTATATGAACGACATTACAATCAACATTAACGGAGGTAACAATCAAATTCTTCCCAATGCTACCGAAGCCGTACAAAACTTCTATGGTGACCAGTTTGCCGAGAAAATACTCAGTAACACAGTTGTCGACAAAGAGTTATGTCCAGAAGTCGGCAAGCTGTCCCTATATGTAGATAAGGTGAATCTTCCTGACTATATCGCCCAACTCAGTGAGTGTCAAAATGCCACCGAACTTGCTAAAGTAGTAATTTACATGTTCGAGCAGGAACCAAAACTTACCGAAGAAGAGATAGTAAAGGAGCGTTTCATAAGTATCCTCCTTCCTTTAGCTACTAAGCTTACCAAGGGCAGGACCATCGACAACCTCCGCGCCCGCATCAACGACGCCTTATTGTCACGCCCCAAAACCAATCGCATAAAATAATCAAAATCTATAGCAAAAAGTATATTATATTACTTTGCCATTTATATTATATTAAAGTGGCATTTATATTATATTAAATCGCCAAGTATATTATATTACTTTCCCGTTCAGATAATTAACCTTAAAATACTAGTCAATTACATATGCCTGATGTTTATCAACAGCAAATAGATTTAGCTCAGGAGTTTCTCAATGAGAATCCCCAAGCAGATGTTTCAAGAGTACAATGTCTGTTAAGGAAGATTATTCCGACACTTTATCACCCTTTTATTGACAAGCTCCATTGTCAGCACACAATTGGAAGCACTATCAACGTATGGGGTGGTCAAAACCAAATAGCCCCACAAGCAAAGTTGGCCTCACAGTATTTTAATATGGACAGATCTGCTGAGTCTGACACAAAAAATACAGAGCAAGATCTATACGAGATAGACAAAATCGTGCGTCGGCATGGTAATTATGCTTGGGGAATTCGGAAACTTCAAGAATTGGATATGAGCAATGAGAAAGTACTTAATGTAATGGATTCTTATGTTCGTAATGCAGAGTTGACTGGTTGGGACAATGTGCAACCGTTATAAGATAGAAGCCCGTTACCGTAAGGAAAATCTCATATCTCGTATTCGACGCATTGCTACTTATGCCGATCGTATAGAGTTGCATAATGAGGATGCAGTTGACTTAGTGGCAGATATAGCCCAAACAGCAACCCCCGACACCTTATTATATTTAGACCCTCCATATTATAAGAAAGGTCAGGGTTTATATATGAACTATTACAACGACTCCGACCATACAAAGATATGTGATGTTATATCCAAGGTCAACGCCCTTCATTGGGTTGTCTCCTACGACAATTCTGCATTCATAAAAGATTTGTACAAAGATTTTCGCTCTCAGGAATTTGAACTCAACTATAGTGCCAACAACAATGGTAAAGGTACCGAGGTGATGTTCTTTTCTGATAATTGTAGGTTGACCGAGGAAATGTTCAATAAAATACACATTATCGATAAGTGACAACAATAAAAGCTTGCTTTAAAATTGTCGAGCGAAGAATTTTCGTGCCAACGAGAGTAGAGCCAAACTTGTTTAAGCTATGCCGAGTGCAGCCGAAAATCACATGTGTGTAAAATGTGATGAAAGACTTAACAAACAAGTGAAACTTTTAACATCTCAATATATAGGCACTTGCAAAAGTGCCTATACAAGTGGCTATGCCCTAAATTGAGTACTAACAAGATAAGAAAAGTAAAGTCTATTATTTTGAACTAAACACCAGTAGTAACAATTAATAATAACAGATAATTATGAAAACAATTATGTTAGTGTTTGGAACCCGTCCAGAGGCAATAAAGATGTGCCCATTGGTTAAGGAGTTCCAGAAACACACAGATGAGTTTAAAACCGTAGTGTGTGTAACTGGTCAGCATCGTGAAATGCTTGACCAAGTGTTGACTATCTTTGATGTGAAGCCGGACTTTGACTTGAACATAATGAAACAAGGTCAGGACTTGACAGATGTAACTGCACGTGTTCTTACAGGTCTTCGTGATGTGTTCAAGGAATGTAAGCCTGATGTTGTGCTTGTACATGGAGATACAACTACATCTACAGCAGGAGCACTTGCAGCATTCTATGCACAGATTCCAGTAGGACATGTAGAGGCTGGTCTTCGTACACATAATATATATAGTCCATGGCCAGAGGAGATGAACCGTCAGATTACTGGTCGTATTGCAACATATAATTTCTCTCCAACTCCTCTATCAGAGAAAAATCTTATGGAAGAGAAGGCTCATGGTAATATCTATGTGACTGGTAATACTGTGATTGATGCACTTCACATGGTTGTGGATAAGCTTAAAAACGATACAGCTTTGGCTAAAGAGCAGGAAGAGATTCTTGCAAAAGCAGGTTATGATGTCAATAGACTGAATGATGGCAAAAAGCTTGTTCTTATCACTGGTCATCGTCGTGAGAACTTTGGTGATGGTTTCATTCGTATGGTTACAGCAATGAAGGACCTCTCAGAGAAATATCCAGATGTTGATTTTGTATATCCAATGCACCTTAATCCTAATGTTCGTAAGCCTATCCATGAGGTATTTGGTGAAGACTTGACTCGCCCTAACTTCTTCTTCATTGAACCATTGCAGTATCTTGAGTTTGTGTATTTGATGGAGAAATCAACTATTGTTCTCACAGACTCGGGTGGTATCCAGGAAGAGGCTCCAGGACTTGGTAAGCCAGTACTTGTAATGCGCGATACAACAGAACGTCCTGAAGCTTTGGCAAGTGGCACTGTACATCTTGTAGGCACCGACTACGATAAGATTATGAATGAGGTTAGTACCTTGCTTGATGATGCAACTGCTTATGAAAAAATGAGCAAGGCTGTTAATCCTTATGGAGATGGTCAGGCTTGCCGTCGTATAACAGACGTATTAGCAGGTAAGGAAACTGATCGTTATGATGTCAAATAAAAGGTTATAAAGGTAAAGTGCATGCACAGGTGGACGAAAGTCAGAGTTCAATACTCTCATGCACTACAAACAACTAAATTGTAATTTTATGAAAGGTATAGTATTAGCAGGTGGTAGCGGTACACGTTTGTACCCCATTACCAAAGGCATCAGTAAGCAATTGATGCCTATTTACGACAAACCAATGGTGTATTATCCTATCAGTGTGCTGATGCTTGCTGGCATTCGTGATATACTGATAATATCAACTCCTTACGACCTCCCAGGTTTTAAGCGTCTTCTTGGTGATGGGGCTGATTATGGAGTACATTTTACTTATGCCGAGCAGCCTTCACCTGATGGACTGGCTCAGGCATTTACTATTGGTAAGGAGTTTATTGGCGACGATAGTGTATGTCTTGTTCTTGGAGATAATATATTCCATGGATCAGGTTTTACTGCCAAACTTAAAGAGGCTGTACGTGCTGCAGAAGAGGATAGAAAGGCTACAGTATTTGGCTATTGGGTGAATGACCCAGAGCGTTATGGTGTGGCTGAATTTGATAAGGATGGTAATTGCCTATCAATAGAAGAGAAACCAGAGCATCCTAAGAGCAACTATGCCGTTGTTGGGCTTTATTTCTATCCAAATAAGGTGGTGGACGTTGCAAGCAAGATAGAGCCATCGGCACGTGGAGAATATGAGATAACAACAGTAAACCAGTGGTTCTTGCGAGATAATGAGCTCAAGGTGCAGACCCTTGGACGTGGTTTTGCTTGGCTTGATACAGGCACACACGATTCTCTTTCAGAGGCTTCTACATATATAGAGGTGTTGGAAAAGCGTCAGGGATTAAAGGTAGCTTGTCTTGAAGGTATTGCTTATCGCCAGGGATGGATAGACGAGGAGCGTATGCGTGAATTGGCAAAGCCGATGATAAAGAATCAATATGGTCAATATCTGCTTAAGGTTATTGATGAGATTAAGCAGACTGGAAATCCAAATTTATAGTTAGAAAAATGAATATACTTGTAACAGGAGCTAACGGACAGCTTGGCAATGAGATGCGTATCATTGCCAAGCATTCCGCAGACAATTATCTCTTTACTGATGTAAACCAAATTGAGGGTGTTGAGACTACATTTCTTGACATTACTGATTTAGAGGCTATCAGAAAGATGGTGAGTGAGAACAATGTAGATGTTATTGTCAACTGTGCTGCATGGACAAATGTTGACGCTTGTGAGACTGACGAAAAGCTTGCTGCCCTTGCCGAAAAGCTGAATGCTGATGCACCAGAGAATCTTGCTAAGGCAATGAAAGAGGTTAACGGACTGCTTGTGCAGATTTCAACAGATTATGTGTTCGGTAAGGAACCATACAACACTCCATGCAAGGAAGACCAAAAGGGTACTCCAACTGGTGTGTATGGCACAACAAAGCTTCATGGTGAACAAAAAATTATGACAACAGATGTTAAGCATGTGATTATCCGTACCGCTTGGCTTTATTCTGAGTTTGGCAAGAATTTCTGCAAGACTATGCTTAATCTTACTGCTACCAAACCTGCATTAAAGGTTGTGTTCGACCAGTGTGGAACTCCTACTTATGCCTACGACCTTGCCAAGGCTATTGAGGTGATTATAGAGGATTATAAAAAAGAAAACTCTTCGTACGAGTACTCAAAGGCCGGCATCTATCATTTCTCAAACGAGGGAGTGTGCTCATGGTTCGACTTTACAAAGATGATAGCTGAGTATAGCGGTCATAATGAATGTGAGATAAATCCTTGTTATAGTGCAGAATATCCAAGTCCAGTTAAGCGTCCAGCATATTCGGTATTGGACAAGAGCAAGATAAAGGAAACATTCGGAGTGAAAGTGCCGTATTGGACAGACTCATTAAAAATATGTATTAACAACCTACAGAACTAAAATAGAAGATGGAAGTAATAAAGACAGCAATAGATGGAGTGGTAATCATTGAGCCAAAAGTGTTCAAGGATGCCCGTGGATATTTCTTCGAGAGCTTTTCGCAGAGAGAGTTTGAGGAGAAGGTTCGTAAGATAAACTTTGTACAGGACAATGAGAGCATGTCGAGCTATGGTGTGATGCGAGGCTTGCATTTCCAACGTCCTCCTTTTACACAGAGCAAATTGGTTCGTTGCGTAAAAGGCAGAGTACTTGATGTGGCAGTAGACATCCGCAAGGGAAGCCCTACTTACGGACAGCATGTGGCGGTAGAGCTTACAGAGGACAACCATCGCCAGTTCTTTGTGCCAAGAGGTTTTGCTCATGGCTTTGCAGTATTGTCGGAGACGGCTGTATTCCAATATAAGTGCGACAACTTCTATGCTCCACAGGCAGATGGCGGAATCAGCATCATTGATGACAGTCTTGGTATAGATTGGCAGATTCCTACAGAGAATGCCATCCTTAGCGAAAAAGACACAAAGCACGAACTCTTGAAAGACTTCGACAGTCCTTTCTCTATTGACATGAATCTTTATCCAGAATTTTAATAATAAACAGACATGACACAATATAAGCGTACAATCGTAATCACAGGTGGAGCTGGCTTTATCGGTTCACATGTAGTAATACTTTTTGTAAACAAGTACCCCGAGTATAAAATCATCAACCTTGACAAGTTGACTTATGCTGGCAATCTTGCTAATCTCAAGGACGTTGAGGACAAGCCCAACTATAAGTTTGTCAAGATGGACATTTGCGACTTTGACGCTTTCTATCAGTTGATGCAGGATGAGCATGTAGATGGTATCATTCATCTTGCTGCCGAGAGTCATGTAGACCGCAGTATCAAAGACCCATTTACATTCGCTCGTACAAACGTTATGGGTACATTGACTCTGCTTCAAGCTGCCAAGCTTTATTGGGAGTCATTGCCTGAGAAGTATGAAGGTAAGCGTTTCTACCATATCTCTACAGATGAGGTTTATGGAGCTTTGCAGATGACCCACCCAGAAGGAATAAAGCCCCCATTTACAACAAAGGCAAGTTCTGAGGAGCATCACCTTGCTTATGGAGAGGACTTCTTCTATGAGACAACCAAGTACAATCCTCATTCTCCTTATTCTGCATCAAAGGCAAGCTCTGATCATTTTGTACGTGCCTTCCATGATACATACGGAATGCCGACAATCGTGACCAACTGCTCTAACAACTATGGTCCTTATCAGTTTCCAGAAAAGTTGATACCTCTCTTTATCAACAATATCCGCCATCGCAAGCCACTCCCTGTTTATGGCAAGGGAGAGAATGTGCGCGACTGGTTGTATGTAGTAGACCATGCACGTGCTATTGACCTTATCTTCCATAAGGGCAAGGTAGCAGAGACTTATAATATTGGTGGTTTCAACGAGTGGAAGAACATCGACATCATCAAGACTGTTATCAAGACAGTTGATCGCTTGCTTGGTCGTGCTGAAGGTGAAGACCTCAATCTTATCACATACGTAAAAGACCGTCTTGGCCATGATGCTCGTTATGCTATTGACTCCACAAAGCTTCAGAAGGAACTTGGATGGGAACCGTCCTTGCAGTTTGAGGAAGGTATTGAGAAAACTGTAAAATGGTATCTCGATAATGAGGAGTGGCTTGAGAATGTGACTTCTGGGGATTATCAGAAGTATTATGAGAAGATGTATGAGAATAAATTCTAACTATATAATGCTATGACAAATTATATCGGAAAAATGTTTGGATAATTTAGAAGAATAATAAAGAAAATAGAATTAGGGGTAAAATTTGCTAACAGTCCTAAGTGTTTAAATGTAGGAAAGGACGTTTTGTTCTTGCATCCACAGCACATTTCTTTTGGAGAAAAATGTTCAATAGGACAACGCGCCGCTTTATGTCCTTTGCACAAGCATATGGGTATGGATTATCCTTCAAATATAACAATCGGAAATAATGTTTCGATTGGTGCGTATGATAGAATTGCTTCGGCATATTCAGTTGTAATTGAAGATGATGTACTTATGGCGGCTTTTGTCCATATTACCGATCATTCTCATGGATATGAAGATGTGTCACTACCCATTTGTAAGCAACCAATAATACATAAAGGTCCAATTATTATAAAAAAAGGTTCATGGTTGGCTTTTGGTTGTCATATTTTGTCAGGTGTTACAATTGGCGAGCATTCTGTGGTAGCAGCTAATAGTGTTGTAACCAAAGATGTACCTCCTTATTCTGTTGTTGCTGGTAATCCTGCAAGAATTGTCAAGCAATATGATTTTGAAAAGAAGAAGTGGGTAAGAATGCTATAACTTATATATATAATGAAAGAGTTAATAGATTATCTTAAAAATAATGATATAAAATTTGAAGAAAATATTTCTTTGAGGAAAAAAACATGGATAAAAACAGGAGGAATTGTCGCAGTTTGGATTGAGCCAAATACAACAGATGAATTAATTCGTTTGTCAAGGTACTTTTATGAAAAAAAATTAAATTATGATGTTGTAGGACATACCTCCAATGTTTTTTATCTGGATACAACGAATCCTTCTATAATAGTTTCTACAAAAAGACTCACATCTTATCAATTATTAGATTCTTGTGTAAGTTGTGATTGTGGGGTGCATGTATCCACATTATCACGTTCGCTTGTTAAAAAGGGATTTAAGGGCTTTTCTGGTTTGGTAAATCTTCCAGGAACTGTAGGAGCAGCAACGGTAAATAATTCAAGTTGTTTCAATTCCCAAATTTCTTCATTAATAAAGGACGTAACTTTATTTGATAAATCTACAGGGAAAATAAAAACGATAAATGTTGAAGAACTAAAATATTCCCATCGGTCATCGACTTTGAAGAGAAAAGAAATTGATGCAGTTGTTATAAGTGTCAGGTTGAATGTAATTCAAGGAAATATAACGGAGGAAATACAAAAGGCAGAAAAAGCAACAGAGATTCGTAAATTAACACAAGAACCTCCTGCTTACACTTTAGGGAGTGTTTTCGCAAACCTAAAAGAACGGAATAATATGGGATTTCGGATATTTAGAAGGTTTTATAATATTCTTGCCGTAATGCATATTGTCGGCTCTATTTCAAGAACCCGTTTGTTGTTAAAATACTATGGATATGATAAACTTCATCCTTATGTGTCAGATAAAAATGTGAATACTTTTATTTGGAAGCCAGAAATTAAGGATAAAAGCTATATATTTTCTGAGTATTGTCGCTTTATGGAAAAAGCATTCATAAATCCACGTTTAGAGATAGAGGTTAGATGAAAAATCAAGAAGGAGCAAGTAAGCGGATAGCCAAAAATACACTATTACTTTATGTAAGGATGTTGATTCTGATGATTATAAGTTTATACACATCAAGAATCGTTCTGAAATCTTTAGGTGTAGAGGATTTTGGTATTTACAATGTTGTTGGTGGTGTTGTTGGTATGTTTGCCATTATAAGTGGTTCTTTGTCTGCCTCAATCACAAGATTCCTTAATTATGAGATGGGTAAAGGGCAGAAGACATCGTTAAACCGAATTTTTTGTTCATCTGTAACAATTCAAGTAGGATTGTCGTTAATTGTTATTTTTGTTGCGGAAACAATAGGATTATGGTTTCTTAATAACAAAATGACAATCCCTATAAATAGAATTATTGCTGCCAATTGGGTTTATCAATTGTCGATATTAACATTTGTTATTAATTTGATAAGCGTTCCATACAATGCGGTAATTATTGCTCATGAAAAAATGTCGGTGTTTGCATATATTGGTATTTATGAAGGATTATCTAAGTTATTTATAGCCTTCGCCATATCAATTTCACCAATAGACAATTTGATAAGTTATTCTTTTTTGATGTGCTGCGTTGCAATCTCGGTACGGTTTATATACGGAAGATATTGTAGTTATCATTTTGAAGAATGTAAATATAAATTCATATTTGATGTAAAACAACTAAGAGAAATGTTCACATTTGCTGGCTGGAACTTCATAGGAGCAATAGCTGGTGTGTTAAGAGACCAAGGTGGTAACATCATTCTAAATTTGTTTTGTGGTCCAGTTGTAAATGCTGCGCGAGGAATATCATCTCAGGTAAACAATGCTGTTACAGGTTTTGTCACCAATTTTACTATGGCAATGAATCCTCAGATAACACAATCATATTCAAGTGGAAATAGGGGGTATATGCAACAATTAATGTATCAAGGCTCTAAGTTGTCGTATTATGTACTTCTACTAATTTCACTTCCAATAATTGTTAACACTCCATATTTATTGAGTTTATGGCTTGGTCATTATCCTGATTATTCTGTTTCTTTTGTTCGACTTACATTAGTTTTATCTATGTGGGAGTCAATAGCTGCACCAATGAGTACCGGGCTGTTAGCGACTGGTAATATTAAATGGTATCAGATATGTGTAGGAGGGTTGAATCTTCTAAACATTCCAGTATCTTATTTATTGTTATCGAATGGAGCTACTCCAGAAATAGTAATTATTGTAGCTATAATTATCAGCCAGATGGCCTTGTTTATGAGATTAATATTTATAAAGAAATTGCTTTCATTTGACATCGTAACATTTATTATTCAAATATATTTGAAACTGATAATTGTCACTTGTTTGTCTCTTTTCGCCACAATAGGAATATATCAAATATTGAATGTGAATCTTTTTTCATTTATAGTAGTTTCAGGTTTTTGTATCCTGTTTACTTCATTTGCTATATTATTCATTGGGTGTAGCTCTGTTGAACGTACAATTGTTTATTCTGTTATAACAAAGACAATTAAAAAAATAAAGAAATCATGAAGATAGGAATCTTAACATATCACTATGCTCACAATTATGGAGCAGTACTTCAATGCTATGCATTACAGGAATATTTATCTGGTTTAGGACATACTGTTAAAATAATTGGATACGAGAATTCCAATATAATTAAAGATTATATAGTATTTGACATACGAAGATTTCTAATGAGAAATCCAATATCTTTATTAAAGAGGATTTTCCATGAAATAAAATATTACAACGTTAGACGGGAAAGACACAATGCTTTTGAAGGCTTTATAAAATCACGGTTGAATATATGTAAGCCACAAGAGGTTATGTCGGAACCTTTTGACTTAATAATAATAGGAAGTGATCAGGTTTGGAATTATAAACTCACAAATGGTTTCGATCTTTATTATTGGGGAGATTTTGTTCATCCTAAAACAACAGAATTAGCCACATATGCTGTTAGTATGCAAGATAATTGGCCAGCAGATATTGATGATGAAATTAAGAAGAAAATTTCCAATTTTCAGTATCTCTCTGTGAGGGAAGAAAAATTAGCAAAGAAATTAAGTCAAATAGTTCCCAATAGAAATATTAATGTTGTTGTAGACCCAACTCTTTTATTTAAATCGTATGATTGGAATAAAGTAGCTGAAAAACCTCAGATAAACTTTCGGTATTTACTTCTTTATCAAGTCGATACCAATAGTCTTGCAGAAGCTGTTGCAGCCAAAGTTGCTGAGGAACTAAATGTAAAAATTGTACGACTATTTGCACAACCAGACAAACCTCATTCTGCAGAAGTTGCGAATTGTTCGCCATGTCAATTTGTTGGTTTGTTTAAATATGCAGATTTCGTTGTTTGTTCTTCTTTTCATGGAACAGTATTCAGTATTATGTATAAAAAAACATTTTATTCAATTAAAGTTCCAGGAAAAAGTAGTCGTGTAGAAACTCTTTTAGAAAAATTTAATTTAAGCGAATTTTTAATATCAAAGGTACCTCCTATGATTTCTAAAGTTAATTATCAAAATATACCTTCTGATATCTCTGAGAAATCAAAGGCCTATTTAAAAGAAATAACGAATAGTAATGAATAAAATATCTATAACTATAACTCGTTTTACCTACCAACTATTGTTGTTAGTTCTTGTTTGTTGGGGTGCTCATGCTTGGTTTACCTGGGAATGGGATTTTATGGCACTTGGTAGATTTCGTATATTATTTACCTTCTTAGCTATTTCTATATTATACATAGCATCAAACAATATAAAGATGTCTTTTTCAGGGACAGAGATATGTATATTTATTTTATGGTGTTTAGCAAGTCTTCCACCAGAATTTAAATTAGTATCTCCAATAATAGAGGCTTTACGTTTTTTTCCTTTGCTTGTGCTTTTTAAAGATAAAAGAAATATAGACAGTCATTTGCGTTTTGTTTCAATTGGTCTTGCAATAATACTTATACCAGGGATAATATTGTGGTCATTAATCCAAACGGGTTATTACACATTGCCTGGAATACCAATCCAAATGGGAGAGTCAAGTAATGACAATTACTATTTCTACAACTATTTTTTCTTGATAGACCGAATATTAGTGACGAGTACACGATTTCAATCTATATTTCTTGAACCTGGCTATTTGGGGTCAATGTTAGCATTATTATTGTATGCAACAAAATATAATTGGAAATGTTGGTACAATTGGGTTTTACTTGTAGGACTCATATTATCTCAATCTTTGGCTGGATATGCTACTTTTGTAATTGGCTATATTATATATCTTTCTCAAAATGGAAAATCTGTAAAAACATTGGTCATACCAGTTGCTGTAATTTCAATGTTTGTATATGCTATGCAATATTATAATGACGGTGACAATTATATAAATAAAAATATTGCTCAACGTTTAACGGACAGTAATGATGATAAGTATGTGTTTTCTAGTACAATTCGAAGTGATAATTATACGGATAGAGTGTATAGTGAATCCATAGAATCAGGAGATTTTATATTTGGGGAATCCAAAGAACTTAACATCTCAGGAGCTGGTTACAAAATATTTCTCATTAAGAATGGTTTGTTTGCTGCAATACTATATTTTATAGTTTATAATCTTATATCAAAGTTTAGCAAAAATAGAAAATATGGTAGATATTTTGTCTTACTTATTTTGCTAACTTTTTTGCAAGCGGCATACCCTTTCTCATATTCTTGGATGATACCATTCATATTGGGTATTTTTACAGAAAAATCAAATAAAACAAAACAAATATTTATAAGAAATGAGAATCTTGTACATTAACGGAAAAAATAATAATGGAGGTGCCAACATCGCCTTGCTAAATATAGTAAAGGGTATGATGGCTAAAGGACATGAGATACATGTTTTGACAGACAAAAGACAAGGTTTTTTCTTAGATGAAATTAATAAATTAGGATGTCATGTCTATACATGTAATTGTGCTTTAAATGTTAAAATTGCGTCATGGGTTAAAAATCCTATTACGTTTTTTAATTATTACATATATCATTTTTATACGTGGTATAACCAAAAACGTTTCATAAAAAAAATCATTAAGGAGATAAAACCTGATATTGTGCACACCAACATAGGGCCATTGACAACAGCAGCTGTTGTCTGTGAGAATCTTGGTGTGCCGCATGTTTGGCACATAAGAGAGTATGGAAAGGAGGTTGGATTCCGTATATTTCCTTCGCAAAAGTATTTTGATAATAAGATAAAACAAGATAATACATATTGTATTGCTATAACCAAGGGCCTGTTCAATTATAACAATATGAGGAAACATCATGATTGCTATATATATGACGGCGTTTTTCCTCATTCACAAATAGATTTAAGCATACAGGGTGATAAAAAGGATTACATATTGTTTGTTGGCAGAATTGAAAAGGCTAAGGGTGTAAAGGACTTACTTGAGGCTTATGCATTATTTCATCAAAAGAAGCCACAGTATAGATTACTTCTTGCAGGTGGATATAATGAAAATGATTTATACTATCAAGACTGTATTGAATTTATTAAAGACAACAAGTTGTCACAATGTGTGGATTTTTTGGGAATAAGACATGATGTATATGATTTAATGTCACATGCCAGATTTCAAGTCGTCGCAAGTCCAATGGAAGGATTTGGCTTTATAACTGCAGAAGCTATGTTAAACTATTGTTTAGTTATAGGAAAAGATTGTTATGGAACTAAAGAACAATTTGATAATGGTATACAGTGGACTGGTGGAGAAATAGCCTATAGATATAAAACCCAACAGGAATTAGTCGATAATATGGTAAAGGCTGTAAGTGATGATAATGGCGATATTATTCAAAGAGCCCATAGAGTTCTTTCAAATTATACGATAGAGAAAAATGTAATGCAAATAGAGCATTTTTACAAAAAAATATTGAATTTTTGATGTTTTGTAAATATATCATAACGTTTCTATTATTTTTGACGAGTACCAATCTTTTTGCTTTTCCAAAGGTAAAAGAGTATGGCACTTTAGTTATTACGAAGAAGATAGAACTAAAAGGAAGAGAAGTAATACTGCCTAAAGGTATTACACTGGACTTTCAAGGTGGTAGCATATGTAATGGTACTTTAGTTGGAAATGAAACCAAGATTTCTGGTAAGACAATTCATATTTTTAATAAATTGGATATTAAAGGAGTATGGATTGTTCCTAAGATTTCAACTCGTATGTTCCATGATTTGTCAAAAGATAATTCCCTTAGGAAAGTTATTGCACTTACAAATAAAAAAATAAGAAATGAGGTAACAATTGAGTCAGGATTATATAATTTTGAATTTAAGAAAAATGAAGAATCTGGTTTGCTTTTAGAAGATAATACAGTTTTAATTCTGAAAGGAACATTGACAATAACTCCAAATCATTTTGTAAATTACCAAATTATAAGAATATTCGGTAAGAACATTGTAATAATGGGTGGAGGAAAAATAATTGGTGATAAATCTAAGCATATTGGCAATAAAGGACAATGGGGCATGGGTATAGATGTCTACAAATCAAATAATGTCGTTATTAAGGAGCTTAGTATTAGTAACTGTTGGGGTGATTGCATTTATGTAGGGTATAAATCAAAGAAAATTATAGTAAGTAACTAATCAAAATTAAGCGACATGTTTAGAGAAGTTTATACGCAACCCCT
>ERZ773165.533-NODE-533-length-28147-cov-4.676385_pt1 | contig 28147 bp, 24 predicted proteins | sample MGYA00581003_ERZ773165 | MGnify/ENA primary metagenome ERZ773165 (study PRJEB29015, sample SAMEA2737817) | human gut metagenome | biome: human gut; feature: human-associated habitat; material: faeces | place: China | collected 2012 ... | reverse complement strand
GGGCAAATGGACGATTTTTGAGATTTGCCCGTAGATGTAATTTGAAAGTAGATAGAGAGAGAAACACTGAAATAAAAGCAATTTCAGATAAATAGGAACAGAAGAAAAAGTCAAAAATGGCGTATTTGAAAAACAAAATCTGCCAAAATTCTGCCAAGTCTGCCAAACACCCCATATTAACAGGGTGTTTTTTTATGGTCAAAATTTGGGTTTAAGCGTGCTTGAAAATTAACAACCATATATATAGTAGCTATTGATAGTAACCGTCATGTATCCGTTTGTCAATCAGCAAGCAAAGCGATACGCCGTAGGGCAATGATTGACAAATACAACGCAACAAACACTTTTAATTACAGGCAAGCCATTTTTCGGCTTGTCTGCCCCTAACGGGTAGTGATAATGCGGTCAAGCTGGCGTCAGTTTGAAGAAAAATAAACAAAAATAAATTAAATAAAAATCAAAAATTTCAAAAAATGTTAAAAAACAAATTTTAAGGGAGGCAAAAACGCCACCATTAAAAATAAAAAAATGTTTCTGAAGCTAGGTGCTGTATACATTTGACAAAAACGATGCCTAAAAATATATCGATCGAAAACGTTACTGTAACGCTGTTTTCAACTTTTTTTGGTTGACTTTCATTTTTTCATCAAAAAATAAGTATATTTTTAGCCGAAAACGAACGAAAAACTTTTCAAAAATATAATTTAGAATAAATACATAAAATCAAAGGTCAAAGAAAGTCAAAGCGGCTTTGCAACTTTTTTTGATTTCAAAATATCAAAAATCGTTTCAAAAAAATTTTTTTTAAAAAACAGGAGGAATTTCTCATGAAAAGAAACAAGAAAAAAGGCTATTTAGAAAAAACGTTCAAGGAAGAATTCGATGGTTTGATTTGCCCCCGCATCATTCTCGGTCAAGGTTTACGGCCGAAACACGGCTACGATGCCGAAAACCACAAAGCTACAGATGAAATCGTCTGTCAAGAATTAGATTTTTATTTTGTTCCATTTGGAATCCAAACGGTGAAATTCCCCGCAGATTTCAAGTTGCCCGCAAAGATTAAAGATGACGACATGGCGGAGGTCACGCTCACAAATCCGACCGCATGCGTGGTGAACGATTTCATTTATGTTAAAGCTGACGGTTTCACGGTCAAATAATGGGGTGATTGGGTGATTAATTTCAGCAAAGAAAAATCGTTTAACGTATGTGATTATATACTATCGCTAGTCAGATATACCCTTTTCGCAGATGAAAAGCAATCTAATGAGTGCGAGATTTTACAGACTGAGGGCGGTTTCCTCTTCGTTCCAATATATCCTGTGTCATATGTTATCGATGAAGCTTTCTATAATCGATTGTTTGACATTTTGAACTTAGGATTAACCCCCATGTACACGTGCGTGCGACCGCTCACAATGCAAGTTGTGACGCTTTCCGACCGTCCGCCAAACGCAAGCAGAGCCCTTTTCATTCCAGCTCACAAGGGCAAACCCAAAAGGCTAAAAGGAACAGTGCGACAACTGGGGCAATCCGCCATGCAGACGGGAAGAGTGCCTATTATGGATATTATCAGTTGGAATTATGTAAAAAGCCCCCATGCCATTATTACGGGCGTATCGGGTAGCGGTAAGAGTTACTTCCTTAAATATCTCTACGGGGTCTGCTCAATGGTCGGAGATGTCATCGCAATAGACCCAAAGTGTAGCGACCTCGCACGTTTAGCCAAAAAATCGGGCAATAACAATGTAGTCATTCCTAAATTTGACGCAAAAGGCGGAATAGGCGGGGAATACCTAGAGTCGGTGCTGAATGTGATGCGTGAAGTAGAAAATGAGATGTATCAGCGTCAAAATGCCCTGTTTGCCAAGACGCAAAGAGTATCGACCGATTATCGGGAGATTTCGGCTAAACCTATTTTTCTGTTTATAGACGAATTGGCGGCTCTGATGACTTCAGCAGACAAAGCCAAAAAAACGTCATTTCAAGACCTTTTGACCCGTCTAGTGATTCTAGGACGTGAAGCAGGTATCTATCTTGTTCTTTCTATGCAGTCGGCTAGGGCGGAATACGTGCCAACGATTGTACGTGACAGTATCAGTTTGCGGGTGCAGTTAGGACGGATAAACAGTGAAAACTCTCGTTTTCTTTTTCCAGAGTTGAGCGAAATGCCGTTTGTGCCAATTGGCGGGAACGGTAGCGGAATACTCTCCATTGCGGGTGATCCCGACTATGCGGGTATCGAACCAGTGCTGACGCCAACGATATTAGATTAGAACTGGAGGGTTTTTGATGAAAAGAGAAATAGGTTTCTTGTATCGAAAAATAGTGTTTTTCTTTCAATCGCAATTTGCGTTTTGTGCGGTAATCGTGGCTATCGGATTAGGTTTTTGCTATTTTGACCAAAATTATATCTTGCCTGTGATTTACCGTTCATCTCTGCTAAAGGGAGTACATGATTTTCTGTTTTCATATTTGGCGATTTTTCAAAACTTGCCAGTAATCGGTGCTATTTTTCGCATTTCGTGGGTTTCTCCCCATACGTATTACGTAATTGGTGGTGTATATTTAGTAATCGTTGGCGGATATTACGTGCTGATGTTATTGTTCAACAGGCGTGAACTGTGGTTGAATATCCAATTGATTGGGTTGAGAAATAATTTGACGGAAAAAACTAAAGATAAAATCAAGCACGAAGTCGATGAAAACGGGAACGAAAAAATAACCGAAATTAACGCATATGCTGAAAAAATGGCTAATCGACTGGTTAGACGCATTTATGGATTGATTGACGATGACGGTAGGCGTGTAGTTGTTGTTCCGGCAGGGCGTTCAGTTGATGTAATGGCGGTCATGAAACGAAGATGTGAAGAGCATTATGTGGGTTGGGTCAATGGCAATCTCAAAGGTGACTGGCCTACCGATTATACGGTTGAGCATGCATGGTTAGGGGAATTTTACACCATGGCTGAAAAAACTAGTCGTAAAAAAGAAAAGAATACTCAAGTCACAATTACAGAATGAAAAAGGAGGAATGACGATGTTTCACGTGAAACATTTGCATTATAAACCACCGTAGGTAGCCTTGCGGGGGCGTATGCCCCCCATGGCGGGAATGCCCACTAATGCACACTATCATTTTTAGCCTTGCCTGTTGGGCGTGCGAGCTGACGCACTAAGCGGAAAGCGAAAGCAACGCCCAACAGGTAAGGCTATAAAACGCAATTTTTAACAAATTTACATAAATTTTCTATACATTTCTATAAATTTAACATAAATTTCTATAACTTTATCATACCTTTTCTATAAATTTCTAAAAATTAAAATTGCATTATAAGTTAACATAATCACCTGTTAACTTTTTATTTTCCCAAAACTTTGAACATTTTTACCAAAAAAATACCCACAAACCCTATTCTGTCGCGGTGGAATGGGCTTGTTTCCAACCGCGACACTTTAGACAAAAAAAAATACGATGCCGCAACCATGCGGGGTTCAGAAACCAAAAATGTTCAAAGTTAAAATCCCAACTTCGACACTTTGAACATTTTTAGCCATTTTCGGTTAAAAAACAATTAGAATGAACAGGATGATAAAAATGAAAGTAATCAATTCTGACAAAAAAACCAAAGAAAAAAAGCAGGAAGAAAAGCAGGAAGAAAAGCCAAAAACAGTACAACGTTCATCAGTTTTCATGTTCGAGCAACAGGTAGGCTATATGCCTATGCCAATTGACCAACTTTACGAAAAAGCAAAGCACGCCAAAGGATTGGTCGAATTATGCTATATACTTCATGACAAAGACCGAAAAGAAGACGGAACGTTAAAAACGCCACATTATCATATGTCAATGTATTTTGACCACAGGAAGACCGTTAACAGTGTAGCTAAAATGCTTGAATCAAAGCCCCAACAGATTGAAGTTATGACCCAACAGGGTCAATCAACCGTGGAGGCAAAGAATAATGCTTTTGCTTATTTGTGCCATAGAACCAAAAACGCACAGGAACAAGGTAAATATCAGTATTCACCCGATGAGGTTACCGCTAATTTCGATTATCCTAAATGGTTAGCAGAGCAAGAAAGTAAAGTCAACAACGCCAATGATATTTTGGAGTTGCTGAACGATCGATATATCACTAAAGACCAAGCCATTGAACGAATTAAAAATGAATTTGGTGGTGTAGCCTATTCCCGAAACGCCAAAAAAATTGAAACAATCGCATACGCTAATTTGCGTGCTGACTATAAAGATTGGCTTAAGAGAATGAAAGAAAAAAAGCGTGACGTAAAAGTTCTTTGGCTTTACGGTTATGCGGGAACGGGAAAAAGCCACTTTGCGACGGATTTAGCGACAGACAAAAATCTTACGTACAAAAAATTAACGAGCAAACATCTTTTCGATGATTTAACAGATTTATCTATCAAAGACCAAGATGTTTTGATTTTTGACGATTTTCGACCAGACACGTTGCCATATTCTAGCATTTTGCAGATTTTCGACCCTCTTAATTTGGGAGTATCGCTAGATGCACGCTATCATAATGCCTATTTGATGAGCGAATATATCATTGTTACAACTCCATTCTCACCATACGAATTTTATCAGTCGATGTATATCCGTAATCGTAAGATTGACACTTTCGAACAGCTGAGCAGACGTATTTACGCTACAATGCATTTTACCACTGATGAAATTTATACCGTTGAGCCTAAAATTCAAAGGTATGTTGATGACTTTCCGATTTATAAATACTTTGAGACTGGCGAAAGTATACCTAATGCCTGGTCACAGATTGCGGTTAATGGCGGTAAAAAAAAGAGCCATTCATTCGCTGATTTTACTGCGACTTTTGAAAATGCGGTTTGCATTGACTTAAAAGACGGACAAAAAAAATCACCTGTCAAAAAAACAGATGAAAATGCTGATACGGAAAGTGACAATCTTCCCTTTTGATTATCTTCATAATACCTCAAAAGCCTTGAAATGTCAAGGTTTGTCAACGATAGAAAGGATTTTTTAACATGACAACAACAAACAATTATTTATCTCATAAACTGATTACCGCTCGTGATTTGCAAAAAATCGGCTTTACGCCCTATCGGTCGAAAATGATTATTAGAACTGCCAAAGCTGAACTTGTCAAAAAAGGCTATGTGATGTACGATAATCCTAGACTTGGCGACGTTCCGCCTGAAATTGTTGCTGAAATTACTGGCGTTTCTCTCCTTGATTTAAGAGTAGCGATTGGCGATGAAGAAAAATAGCAACAACAAAACAACAAGAACACGTTATAACAACGTTTACAAAGATTATAAAGGGGTGATTTTCTTTTCTGTTTGCCTAGGAAAAGATGAAAACGGTAAAAGGATAACAAAAAAGACCCGCAAATCATTAAAGACTGGCGAGCCATTTCAAACAACAAAACAGGCAAACGAAGAACTGCAAGAATTTGTTGCTGACTGGAAAAGGCAACATTTAACCGTCAATGGCGGTAATTCCGATATGGCGTTTGCTGATTTCATTAATAATGTATTTTTACCATATTACAAGAAAACAGTCCGCCTTTCAACGTTCAACCGTAAAAAATTTCTTTTCGTTAGAATTATTACTTATTTTGGCGAAAAAGTCAAGTTGACGGAAATAACATCGGTAGATTGTCTTGAATTTCAGCAATTTTTGCTCAACCATTACGCCCGTTCTTCTGTTCGTGTGATTATGCAGACGTTCAAGCAGATGTTGAAATACGCTGAAAATCATGAATTGATTGCCAAAAACCCGATGAACAAAGTCCAGATAATAGGTCGGGACAAAAAACCTCAACCGTATTGGCGTGCTGACGATTTCGCCAAAGCGATTGCCACGCTTGATAAAACCAAATACAGAGAACATTTGTATTTAGTGATACTGACTTTATATTTCGCAACTGGCGTTAGATTAAGCGAAGGTTTGGCTTTGCAATGGCAAGATGTCGATTTTGAAAGAAAGCAACTTAAAATCATGCACAATTTTACGAAAGACGAAAACGGTAAACGAATTTTATCTGACCAATTAAAAACGCCAACTAGTAGGCGTATTATTGATTTGGATAACGCAACGATCGATTGCTTGAAAGAATGGAAAGCAACGCAACGCAACATACACGGTGACGGTTTCATCTTGTCATTGAATGGATATCCGTTGTCTGACGGTACTGTTTCGGAAATTCTCAAAAGAATCAGCAAAAAAGCGGGCGTAAAAAGAATAAGTGCGAAAGGATTACGTCACGGACACGCAACGTTGTTGGCGTACAGCGGAGATAATATCGTTCAAGTAGCGAGAAGATTAGGACATTCAGATACTTCAACAACACTTAGATATTACACTCATTCCATGCCTGTGCATGATGAGATTGCGACTAATGCAATTGGCAACCTGTTAAATTCAATTAACGAAAACAGCCAAAAATCTGCCAAGTGATTTTAAAACGTTGATATATCAACGATTTTTACACTTTTTGTACTTTGCCCGTAAAAGTCGGCCCTCGGTTACGGGCAAATGGACGATTTTTGAGATTTGCCCGTAAAAGTCGACCCTCGGTTACGGGCAAATGGGTGATTTTTGAGATTTGCCCGTAAAAGTCGGCTCTCGGTTACGGGCAAAATGCCGTTTTTTGATATTTGCCCGTAAAAGTCAGCCCTCGGTTACGGGCAAAATGCCGTTTTTTGAAATCTGCCCGTAAAAGGCGGCCCTCGGTTACGGGCAAATGGGTGATTTTTGAGATTTGCCCGTAAAAGGCGACCCTCGGTTACGGGCAAATGGTCGATTTTTGAAATATGCCCGTAAAAGTCGACCCTCGGTTACGGGCAAATGGTCGATTTTTGCGCTTTTGGTCTGCGGAAGTTTCCTCTAAAACGCCGACTGATTTGTTATAAAAAAATTAAGTTTCAGTTTAGATAAAATTTATCTTATTATGGTACAATAAGCCAATCATAAACTGGAGGAATTCAAATGATCAGACAAGGACTGAACGGGTTTTTGATGGCTCTTGCCGATAGCGTTCCGGGAGTTTCCGGCGGGACGGTTGCTTTTATCATGGGATTTTACGATAATTTCATCGGGGCGATTGATGACCTGATGCGAGGGAATCGTGTCCAAAAAAAGGCAGCCGCAAAATATTTGGCAAAGCTCGGAATCGGCTGGGCAATCGGCATGGTGCTGGCGGTGCTGATATTGTCGTCTCTTTTTGAGAATCACATCTACAAGGTGAGCTCGTTGTTCATCGGATTCATTGCCGGTGCGATTCCGCTGATCGTCATTGAAGAAAAAAATCACTTCAGGAAGGGGCCAGGCGGGATTTTGTTTCTTGTGGCCGGCATGCTACTGGTAATCATGATCGGAGTGGTCAACGGCAATGCTCCTTCTGCGGTGCTGAATCTTGAAAGATTCAGTGCGTTTGCTTCCGTCAAGCTGTTTTTGATCGGTGCTTTGGCTGTTTCCGCAATGTTTTTGCCAGGAGTTTCCGGTTCGACGATGCTGCTGATTTTTGGAGCATATATCCCCGTTATTTCTGCGATCAAGAGCGTCATTACGCTGAATTTTCAAGCTCTGCCAAGCTTGTTGTGCTTTGTCGCAGGAATTCTGTTTGGTGCGGCAACGGTTGTCAAAGTCATCAGAACCTGCCTGAAACGTTATCGTTCACAGACGCTGCATTTTATCATCGGAATGATGCTTGGTTCGTTTTATGCGATCGTCATGGGGCCGACGACCCTTTCCGTTCCGCTTGATCCGCTGCGTTTTGAAAGTTTCAGCATTGTTTTTTGTTTGATGGGATTGGCGCTTGTGCTTGGGTTGCAAAGACTTAAAAGCAGACTTCAGTGATTGCGTTTGTGCCATTCGGTCAGCGATAATCCGGTTGCTTTTTTGAAGGCTTTTTGACAATGGGCAGCATCCGGGCTTCAATTTTGAAGATAATTTTGATCGCAATGGATATTTTGATCTGCATGATGTTCTATCTTGCGGTTGAAAAGAAGTTTTTAAACGATGAAATCAAAGAGGTGTGAAACATATGAAAAGATTGATTAGTGCCGACGTATCGGAAATATTGAAAATGAACTCAAAAGAACTTAAACAAAGCATCAAGGCATCGGATGGAAGAGTCGTTCTTTCGGAAAATTTTGCTCCGCGAGAATCATGGGTCGGCGAGATTACAAATGCAGAGATTGCGGCCTCGTTTGGTGCCGATCTGATACTGTTGAACGGTATTGACGTACTGAACCCTGAAATTGCGGGACTGCCGGATCAAAGCAAGGGTGAAAATCCTTTTGAAACGTTGAGAAAATTGTGCGGCCGTCCCATTGGGGTCAATTTGGAACCGGTCGATGCTTCGGCTGACATGATGGAAGAAAGATGCGAGATTGAGGTCGGAAGAACCGCGACTGAAACGACGCTTGAAAAAATCAATGAATCGGGACTTGATTTTGTTTGTCTGACGGGAAATCCAGGGACTGGCGTTACGAATGAAGCAATCATCGAAAGCGTCGGCAGAGCCAAGCGCAATTTTGACGGATTGATCTTTGCCGGGAAAATGCATAGCGCAGGCGTTTCAGAACCTGTAATCAATCTTGATTTCGTAAAGAGACTGATTGAAGCCGGGACTGACGTGATTTTGATTCCTTCAATCGGAACCGTTCCGGGAATCACGCTTGAAATGGCTCATGATGCGGTTGAGCTTTGTCATCTTCATGATGTTCTGGCAATGAGCGCAATCGGTACGAGTCAGGAAGGTTCAGGAATTGAAACGATCAGATGGATGGCGCTTCAAAACAAGATTGCGGGCGTCGACATTCAGCATATCGGAGATGCGGGTTACAGCGGAGTCGCTCCGGTCGAAAATATTTTTGAACTCAGCAAGGCAATCAGAGGATTAAGGCATACGGTTTCAAAAATGTCGCGCTCCATCCTCAGATAAAACGGGAAGCAAAGCAGTTTAACAGCAAGTTTCGAAGTTAAATTGCAAAAAGATTTGAAAAAAATAACAAAAAAATGTTGAAACGAAAAGATACGTATGATAATATCATAAACAAGCAAACGTAATGAAGCGGAGTATTAGATGAAGACGCGTATCAAGAGAGCCGTTGGGTGGTGTAAAGCGGACATGCGAAATCGTTGAACTCGCCGCTAAACGGTGATTCTGAAATCAAGTAGGAATCGACGGGGTTGCCTCCGTTATCGTGGCATAGGTTGTTGGACCGAATGAGAGCACTGTATTTATCACAGTGAAGAAGAGTGGTACCGCGGAATGCCCATGCTAGCTTAAGGCCTTTCGTCTCTTCTGTCGTAGTAGTTGGACAGAAGAGGCGAAGGGTCTTTTTTGTCACATGATGGTTTGATGGGAAATTTGGAGGAGATTGACTGTTATTTAAAACATAGAATAACGTAGAAAAACGTGTTATAATAAACCATAGAAAGAAGTAAAAATGTGGGTGGTTATTATGACAATGTTAAAACCAAAAGAAATGGCTGAACGTTTAGGAGTTACAGTTAGAACTTTGCAAATTTGGGACAGTAAAGGTGTGTTGAAAGCATATCGAACTCCTACCAATCGAAGATATTACACAGAAGAACAATATTTAAACTATATCGGTAAATCGGAGTTGACTAAGCGCAAAAATGTTGCTTATGCTAGAGTGTCAACCAATGGTCAAAAAGATGATTTAAAAAATCAAATAGGTTTTATTAGACAATACGTTAACGCTAAAGGCGTTGTTTTAGATGAAACAATGACTGATGTTGGCAGTGGGCTTAACTATAATCGCAAAAAGTGGAATAAATTATTAGAAGAAGTAATGAATAATCAGATTGATACGATTTACATTACTTATAAAGATAGATTTATTCGGTTTGGTTATGACTGGTTTGAACGATTATGTAAAATGCACAATACTAAGATTGTGGTATTAAATAACGTTGAGACCAGTCCAACGCAAGAAATGATTGATGATATGGTAAGTATTGTACACGTATTTTCCTGTCGTTTATCTGGTTTACGTAAATATAAGCACAAACTAGAAAATGACAAATCTTTGAAAGGCGGTGAAAATGATGGTGTTAAGAACCCAAAAAGTAAGACTTTATCCCAATAAAACCATGCAAAAAGTTTTGGATGATTTATGTGATTATCGCAGATATTGCTGGAATGCTGGTTTGGCTTTATGGAATGAGCTGTACGAAGAGTCACTAATCTTAGATGATAAACGTCTCAGACCAAATGAATACAAGGTTCGCAACGAGTTAGTAGCTAATAAAGCTGATTGGCAATATCGTTTTTCAGCCCGTTGCTTACAACTAGCAATTAGCGACTTAAACAAGGCTTGGAAGAACTTTTTTGATAAGGCACAAGTTGATTGGGGCAAACCACGTTTTAAATCAAAGAAAGCCCCTAGACAAGGTTTTAAAACTGACCGTGCTAAGATTATTAAAGGTAAGTTGCGCTTGGATAAGCCACACGGGATTAAGCATTGGGATGACATTCGCATGAGTGGCGTTAAGTCGTTAACTGGTGAATTAAAAGTCGTTTCAATCTACCGTGAAAATGGCAAATACTGGGCAAGTTTGCCTTTTGAAGTCGAAGTGGCAAACAAAGCTAAAACTGGTGATAAAACCGCAGTTGACGTTAATGTTGGACACTTCAATTACACTGCTGGTCAAGTTAATACCTTACCCAAACGTTTAAAACATCTCTATCAACGTATCAAGTATTATCAAAAATCCTTGGCAAAAAAGCGTGTGGTAAATGGTAAACAGGCAACGCAAAGCCATAATTATGTTAAAACGAGAGCCAAGTTACAACGTGATTATCGCAAAGTTGCCAATATCCAACGTGACATCATTCAAAAGTTCACTACGAAGCTAGTTACTAATTACGATAAAATTGCCATTGAAGATTTACAGGTCAAACAAATGCAAATGAGTCATGTGGCATCTAAAGGCTTGCAAAGGTCTTTATTTAGCTATTTCAGACAAATTTTAACTTATAAGTGTGAATGGTATGGTAAATATTTGGTTATCGCTGATAAATACTACCCAAGCACACAACGGTGTTCTAATTGCGGTTATATCAAGACTGGTGATGATAAAATCAGTTTAGCTGGTAATCGAAAACATAACACTAAGCATCATGAATATATTTGTTATGAATGTGGGCATGTTATGGATAGAGATATAAATGCAGTTTATAATCTTTTGGCTTTAATATAAAGAAAAATGGGGTGGGCTACACCCTTAAACTGTAAGAGTTAGTCACTGTCATTACCCTCTGGTTAGGATATGGGAATACTAATGTTGACGACAGTAAATAAAATTAGGAAAGGAAAAACTATATAATTCTTTCTAATAATGTGGAAGAAGGTACTTAAACTTCTGCATTATTCTACATTTTATATAGCAGGTATCATAATGGATATACAAGCAGAAAACAAAAAGGAATTTGGAATTCCGAAATCAGCAATGGCAATTTTTTCAGTCGCATCCGTACTTTTTTCGGCCCATGCCGGCGGCGGATTTGCAACGGGCAATCAGGAAAATACCTACTTTGTCTCGCTTGGATGGTCCGGCATCATCAGTCTTGTTTTGGCCATGTTTCTTTTGACGATGACGATGCGAGAAGCGATGATCATGTACAACAAATTCAACCTTAAATCCCATAAGGAGCTGTTTGAAAAACTTTACCATCCGTTTGACAAGCTCGAAATTTTATTTGAAGTCTTTTTTGACATCATGGTCGTAATGGCAGTTGCCGCAGCCGTTTCAGGCGCGGCCAGCGCATTGCAGCAATACCTTGGCTGGAATTATTACGTCAATATCGTCATCGTAGGTGCCATTATTTTGTGTTTGACGATTTTTGGAGCCGGTGTCGTGCGTAAGGCAAGTACTTATATGGGAATTGCAATCATGTTTTGTGTTTTGATCATCTATATTGTCGGTATCAGAAAGGCTGGCAACTTCGGCGTCGTGATGTCTGCTTCATTTGCCAGGCAAGGGTTTTCGCAGGTTCCGCACGCAATCGGCAATGCCTTTACTTACGCCGGTTTTCAATGCGTAACGCTCCCGACGATGCTTGCCTGCGGTGCTATTTTCTCCGGCAACAAGAATCATGCTGAAGCAAAGTCAATGACCGTTTCATTTATCATGAACACGATTGCGTTGGGGCTGGCCGTAATCATGCTGATGTGTTGGCAATCGACATACGGTTCAAGCGAAGCAGGCATGGTTTTGCCGACTCTGACGACATTGAAATTGATGCATATGGGCTGGATGATGGCAATTTACGGCATCACGTTGATTCTTTGCTTAACGTCAACCGGCGTTACGACGACGTTTGCATTTGTTTCACGTTTTGAAAATTCCAAGATCTTCAGCAAAGTTGAAAATCCGGTCAAGCGTCGCATGGCAATCTCTGCATTTATCATCATCCTGTCAATGACGATTTCTTTGGTCGGTTTGACGAACATCATCAAATATGGCTATGGCTACTGCGGCTATCTGGCAATCGCAATCGTCGTCGTTCCGTTCCTGACGGTCGGCGTCTATAAGAATCGCAAGGCCTGAGTTTTAGGGTATAATGGATAAGTAAATAAATTCAGGAGGCTTTTTCATGTATCGCTACGCATTTTTTGATCTTGACGGCACGCTGACCGATTCTTCAGAAGGGATCATCAACTCCATTAAATATGCGCTTGAAAAAAACGGATATCCGATTCCGGATGAAACGGAACTGTTGAAATTTATCGGACCCCCCTTGGCAGATTCCTTTGCAGGTTATCTCAATCTTCCAAAAGATCAGGCCCAGGACATGGTTGACACGTATCGGGAATATTTTGCGGTTAAGGGATTGTTCGAAAACCGCGTTTATGACGGTGCGGAATCAATGCTTGCAAAGTTGAACCGGGCAGGGGTAGAACTTGTTTTGGCGACGTCCAAGCCAGAGAAGTTTGCGCGTCAAATTCTCGAGCATTTTGAGTTGGACAAGTATTTTGAACACGTCGTCGGGGCAACGCTTGACGGAAAGTTGGGGCGTAAATCAGACATTATCAAAAAAGCGCTCAAAGATTTGGAAATCAAGGATCATCAACAAGTCATAATGATCGGCGATCGTGAATATGATATCAGCGGAGCCAATGATTCCGGGCTTGATTCGATCGGTGTTCTCTACGGTTTTGGAAGGCGTGAGGAACTCAGGCAGGCCGGTGCAACGCAAATTGCGGAAAGCACGGAAGAAGTTGTGAAATATGTATTGGGGCAGGATGCGAATTGAAAGGAAAAGGATAAAAAAACAAAAAGAATCTTTTTTGTGGCGAGATGCTGCAAAGAATATCCTTTTTTTTGAAAATGCAGAGTGCTGAGCAGCATTGCTCATGTACATCATGGTATGAGAATTGTCATGCACGCAAAAAACCGGATTAGATTTGCAATTGATTGCAAATCATCCGGTTTTTAATTTGAGGCAGTCTTTTTTCCGGCCTCTTTCAATTTGATGCATAGTTTTTTCAAGGACTGCATTTTACAAAAAAATATGTGCTAAAATTAAATAGTAAAACTTTTATCGAAAGGAAACAAAAATGGCCACAATCAAAGACATTGCAAAAAAAGCCAATGTTTCGCAAACAACCGTTTCGCGCATCCTCAACTATGATCCGACGCTTTCCGTTAATGACGAAACAAGAAAACGCGTCTTTGCAGCTGCGGAGGCTCTCAATTATACAAAACACAAACAAAAAAACAGCCGCCATTATTCAGGAAAAAACGTTGCCGTTATCTTTTTCGGAAACCAGATTCAGGAAATCAACGATTCATATTACTATTCGATCAGAGACGGCATCGAAGAAAAGCTCAGCGAGCAAAAAATCAATGCGGTCCTGTACTATGGCCATAGCGAATGGAACGGCATCGAAGACTGCATCGGCGTCCTTGTCCTTGGCGGAGATCAATATGCCAAAGATGAAATTTCCAAACTGAAAAAGCTCTCGATTCCCGTTGTTTTCGTTGATTCGAATATGCTGAAGGAAAACTTTTCATGCGTCTACTCCGATTTTTCATCAGTTGTCGACAGCATCATCAGCCATTTCATCGCCCATGGCAGCAAACGCATCGGAATGCTCGCCGGAGAACTTCCGAACGTTTCCGGAACCCCGCATGACTTCAGACTTGAGGACTTCAAGCGCTGCATGAAAGACCGCGGACTGTATGACGACAAAAGAGTCTTTATCGGCGCATACGATCCTGATTCGGGATATGCTGCGATTCGTCAAGCTTTGAATTCAGTCAGCCGAAACGATTTTCCGGATGCGCTCCTGATTTCAAACGATGCAATGGCTATCGGAGCACTGAAGGCATTTAAAGAAGCTGAAATTGACGTTCCAAAAGATGTCAGCATCGTTTCGTTCAATGATACGATTTCGGCACAATATGCCAATCCGCCATTGAGCAGCATTCGAATCGAATCAAACGAAATGGGCAGAAGGGCCGTTGACCTTTTGATCGACCGTCTCGATTCCCCCGACCGTCTCCCGTATATGATCATGCTGGGAACAAAACTTATTTTGCGTGAAAGTTCCGTCAACTAGCTTCTGATTTGAATGAGATTGATTTAACAGGTGCTGCATTTGGCAAAATAATCATTGCCGTTTACGGACACATCGATGAAAATGGACCGTTTGTCCGTAAATGACTTGCTCCAAAAATGGCGATTACGGACAAAATGGTCAAAAACGGCCGGTTGTCCGTAAAAATTCAGACGTTTCGGACCCGGTTTTACGGACAAATGCTCCGAAAAGCGGCTTGTGTCCGTAAATCATCAGCATAATGACCAAAAATTTACGGACAAATCACTTGAAAATGCAGGTTTGTCCGTAAAATGCGTTTTGCTTACGGACAAATCATCAAAAATGAAGCCTTTGTCCGTAAATTCGAGTGAGATCCTGGATAGATTACGATTACGGACAAAAAATGGCTGGGTTGCTCGGCATCCCTTTGGCAAAAAGTTACATTTTTGTTACAAACGCTCCTGCCATCTGTCTTATTTGTCGTACTTCTGTTAGGCTAAAGACTAGGACAGAAAACGCTGGGGGGGAAATGGCTTGGAAGAGGATATGCTGCCTGCAAAAGGATGTCTTGAGACAAAAGCATTCATCGAAGAAATGGCTCAAGCAGAGCACAAATTGATGAAGCGTGCTTTTGAGCGCGAACGGCGCATTGTTCAGCTCAACCAGGCTGACAGATTTGCAAGAAGATTCGGGAAAAAAGAGGCGTATCGATTTGAGGAAATCGAGGTTAAAAGCACTGCATTTTATAAGGAAAACAACCTGAAGATCGACTTTCAGCTGGCGGTTCATCAGCTCAGAAAAGATCAGCAGATGAGCCAAAAGCAGTTTGCCGAAGCCGTCGGGATGAAGGTCTCGCGGCTGAAACGAATCGAAAAAGGGGAAGTTTTGCCGCAAATGAATGAAATCATCACGCTGGCAACGGTTTTTGACAAAGCGATCAGTTTCAGGCTGCAATAGGTAATTGACAATTCTTGAAAATAACATTATATTAGAGGTAATCATTCTTATCTTAAATCGATGAAGTAGTGAAAGTGCTTTATCCACGTTTTGTTTCGGACAACCGGCTGCGTGGGGGCGCTTTTTTTTGTGAGATAATTCAAGGAGGAACAGAAAATGGCTACGGTGACGGAATTTGATACAATTGCAGCAATCTCGACCCCTCCAGGCGAAGGGGCAATTTCGATCGTGCGAATGAGCGGTGAAGAAGCCGTTTCAATTGCGCAAAAAGTCTTTTCGGGCAAGGACTTGACGCAGGCGAAAAGTCATACGATAAACTATGGGCATATTGTCGATCCGAAAACCCATGAGGAAATTGACGAAGTGATGGTTTCTTTGATGCTTGCGCCAAAGACTTTCACCAGAGAAGACGTCGTTGAAATCAATTGCCATGGCGGCATCGTTGCGACGAATCGGATCTTGCAGCTGCTTTTGGTAAACGGAGCCAGACTGGCCGAGCCGGGCGAATTTACGAAGCGCGCGTTTCTTCATGGAAGAATCGACCTCACCCAGGCTGAATCGGTGATGGATCTGATCAGGGCCAAAACGGATCGTTCAATGAAAATCGCTCTGAACCAGCTTGACGGCAACTTGTCTCACCTGATCGATTCTTTGAGAAAAGACATTTTGGACGTTTTGGCACAGGTCGAGGTCAACATCGATTATCCGGAATATGACGACGTTGAAGAGATGACGACGAAGCTGCTCAAGGAAAAGGCAATTGAAATCAAGCAGCGCATCGAACAGCTGCTCAAGACTGCTTCGCAAGGAAAAATCATGCGCGAAGGGTTGGCAACGGCGCTTGTCGGACGTCCGAACGTCGGCAAATCAAGTCTTTTGAACCATCTTCTGCATGAAGACAAGGCTATCGTGACTGACGTTGCGGGCACGACGCGCGACGTGATCGAAGAATACGTCAACGTGTCAGGCGTCCCGTTGAAGCTGATCGATACGGCCGGAATCAGAGAAACGGACGACAAGGTTGAAAAAATCGGGGTCGAACGTTCGAAGAAAGCCATCGAGCAGTCCGATTTGGTTTTGCTGGTGTTAAATGCAGCGGAAAGTCTGACAAAAGAAGATCTTGAACTGATCAGACTGACCAATGACAAAAAGCGAATAATCATTTTGAACAAAACTGACCTTGAAGAAAAGCTCGATCGCAAAGAACTGGCAAAAATTTCGGGAAATGCACCGGTTTACGCAACGTCGATCTTGAAAAATGAGGGTGTGGAGGCCTTGGAAGAGGCAATTTCCAAGCTGTTTTTCAACGGAATCGAAAATTCTCAGTCAACGGTAATGGTAACGAACGCTCGACATATCGCACTGCTTAAGAAAGCACAAAATTCGCTTGATTCTGTTCTTGAAGGAATCAGTTCGGGGATGCCGGTCGATCTGGTGCAGATCGACATGACGGAAGCCTGGAATCTTTTGGGCGAAATTACCGGTGAAAGCTACGAAGACGAGCTGTTGGATCAATTATTCAGTCAATTCTGTTTGGGAAAGTAGGTTAAAAAATGCAATTCGGAAATAAGTATCAAGCCGACGATTATGACGTCATCGTTGTCGGTGCGGGTCATGCGGGATGTGAGGCGGCTCTTGCTGCCAGTCGGATGGGCAACAAGACCCTCTTGATCACGATCAATCTTGAAATGGTGGCATTCATGCCATGCAACCCGGCCGTTGGCGGTCCTGCCAAAGGCATTGTCGTTCGCGAAGTCGATGCTTTGGGCGGCGAAATGGGGCGCAACACTGACAAAACGTACATTCAAATGAGAATGCTGAACACGGGCAAGGGACCGGCCGTCAGAGCGTTGCGAGCTCAGGCCGACAAGCGCCAGTATTCGATTGAAATGAAGCACACGCTTGAAAAAGAGCCTAATTTGACGCTGCGCCAAGGCATCGTTGACGACCTGATCGTTGAAGAAGGAAAGATCAAGGGCGTCGTGACAAATACAGGGGCCTGCTACGGAGCAAAAGCGGTCGTTTTGACGACCGGAACGGCTGCACGCGGCAAGATCATCATTGGCGAATTGATGTATTCGTCCGGTCCCAACAATACGCAACCGGCAATCAAGCTTTCAGAAAACTTGGAACGTCTCGGCTTCAAGCTCAAGCGTTTCAAGACCGGAACGCCGCCGCGAGTTGACGGGAATACGATTGATTATGCCAAGACGGAAGAACAGCCCGGTGATTCGACGCCGCATCTTTTCAGTTACGAAAGCAAGGATGAAGACTATCTCGATGTCAAGAATCAGCTTTCATGCTGGTTGACCTATACGAACGAAAAGACCCATAAGCTGATTCAGGACAATCTTGACCGTGCGCCGATGTATACCGGAGCCATCGAGGGCGTCGGTCCGCGCTACTGTCCGTCAATCGAAACGAAAATCGTGCGTTTTGCAGACAAGGCGCGCCATCAGCTGTTTGTTGAACCTGAAGGCCGCAACACGGATGAATATTATGTTCAGGGGCTGTCGACTTCCATGCCTGAAGAGATTCAGCTCAAGATGGTGCATTCGATTGAAGGTTTGGAACATGCCGAAATGATGCGTCCCGGATATGCAATCGAATATGACGTGGTTGAACCTTATCAATTGCGACCGACGCTTGAAACAAAGCTCGTGCGCGGACTTTATACAGCCGGTCAGACGAACGGAACTTCAGGCTATGAAGAAGCAGCCGGTCAAGGCATCCTGGCCGGCATCAATGCGGGTCGTCATGCGCTCGGAAAAGAAGAAATCGTTTTGAAGAGAAGCGATGCCTATATCGGCGTGATGGTCGACGATCTTGTAACCAAGGGCACGAACGAACCGTATCGTCTCTTGACGAGTCGTGCCGAATACCGGTTGATTTTGCGTCATGACAATGCCGATCTTCGTTTGACCGAACTCGGACACGAAATCGGTCTGATTTCAGACGAACGCTACGAAAAATTCCTTGAAAAAAAGAAAGCCATCAAGGAAGAAGAAGCAAGGCTCGAGTCGATTCGCATCAAACCGGGCAAAGAAGTTGACGAATACCTTGAAAAACATGGTGATCGTGCCTTAAAGGACGGCGTTTTGGCAAGCGACTTCCTGCGCCGGCCGTACGTCACGTATGCTGATTTGCTGCATTTCATACCGGCACCTGAAAAGACTTTGGATCGCCACGTGATCGAGCAGATCGAGATTCAGTACAAGTATTCCGGCTATATCAAAAAAGAATACGAACAGATTGAAAAACTCAAGCGCATGGAAGCAAAGAAGATTCCTGAGCGCATTGATTACAGCGCAATTGAAGGCCTTGCCACGGAAGCCATGCAGAAGCTGACGAAGATTCAGCCGGAAACGCTGGCTCAGGCAAGCCGAATCAGCGGCGTCAATCCGGCCGATCTGGCAATTCTTGCGGTGTATATCGAACAGGGAAAGATTGCCAAGGTTGACTGATAAGCCGATATTTGGAAAACTGCAGGTCGATCAGGCTTGCGGTTTTTTTGGTGATTTCGGAATTTTTGAACGGGCATTTTTCCTTTGAGCATGTCAAAGCTATCCTGATCGGAATCGACGCGAAGGTAACAAAGTGGAACCTTCTCGCCGAATCTATTCCCGCGAATACGACAAAAGCCATCCCGAAGGCGTATATTATTCTCGCATCAAAGCCGGCGCAAAACAATTCGCTGTCGCAAGCAGTGAGAAGTTTCGCAAATCGATTCAGGCTCACGGCACGGAAAGATACGTTGAAGATTTGAAGATCATACGTCAGCTCATCGACGATGCAATCGAAAAATATCAGAAAAAGCAGTAACTACCATTCTTTGTCACGTTTTCAAGCAGCGTCATCATGGGCAAAAAGACGTTCATTTCAACGTTAATAACAGAAATCTGCAAAGGAAGAACTGCTTCTTGACACATTTTGGCAAGTCAACAAGCGTCTCAGTCTTTGCGGAGTCGTGCAAAGTGAAAAAACATGATAGAATCATGAAAGATCTCAGCAGAATATGTCTCAAATTAAAAAACCGGATGACTTGCAATCAACTGCAAGTCATCCGGTTTTTAAGCATGCATGACAATCGATTGCCATGGATCAAAACATCCAGAAAAGGAACTTTTTTCAGCTTCTTTTGGTTCGCTTTTAAAAGCTTTCATTGTTTCACGTGAAACATTTTAAAGAAACAGCAATCCGATCGGCGGAATCAGCAATGAAGGCAACAGATTCATAATGCTGATTTTTTTGAGTCCCAAAATATTGATGCCGGACGCAAGGATTAAGATGCCGCCGACGATCGAAAGTTCGGTCAATAGCGTCGTGCTGATGGCTGTGGCACAAAGTTTGGCCAAAAGGTAAATAGAACCTTGCCAGCAAAAAAGCACGGGCGCGCAAGCAGCAATGCAGATGCCGTATCCTGAAGCAAGAACGGTCGAAGTGACGCCGTCAAGCATCCCGTTCGTAAACAAATACGTATAATCGTGATTCAATGCGGCATTGACCGGTCCCAGGATTGACAAAGTTCCGATGCAAAAAAGCAGAATTCCGGTTGAAATTCCTTGGGCCGCTTGTCCGTTCGAGTGTTTTTCAACAAGGCTTGAGAATCTGCCTTCAAGGTCCAAAAAAGTCCCGACAACGCCGCCAATCGCCAGACTCAAAATGAAAAGCACGGGGTACCTGCTGTTTGGCATGTGCTGAATCGTCGTATTTAAGCCCAAAGCGACGACCGCAATCCCTAACCCTTGCATCAAAATGTCATGATATTTTGATACCATGCCCTTTTTAAAGAGGGTTCCAAGCAGGCTCCCGCAAAAAATCATGGCAGTGTTGAAGATTGTTCCGATCATAAGATGCGCCTTCCTTTCGTTTAGTCAATTATAGCAATTTACAAGACGAGATTCTATAAGGATTTTAAATGCAGAGTTTGGATTGAGATGCGTGTTTTCAGTGACTGATTTGACAAAAAAACAAGCGAAGGTGCCGGCTGCTCTGAATTTTCCTTTACAAGCTTCGTGTTCTGCCGGGAAAAAGTATTTGTTTGAGCATATTTTTTGAAGAAGTTGCGCTTAGTGCTAGAGAAACGCTGAAAAACTGCTTATAATAGCTATGTTGAACATAGAAGGGATGAGAAATTGTCAATGGAAAACAAGCAGGAATTGTTTGAAAAGGCACCTGTCTGGAAAGCCTACTTTATTATTTCGTTGCCGGTTGTCTTCAGCATGCTGGTGACTTTGATCTACAATATGGTCGATACGTTTTTTGTTTCCGGGACGCAAAATGCCGACCTGGTTGCGGGCGTGTCGCAATGCACGCCGCTTTTTACGCTGATGCTCGCTTTGGGCGACATCTTCGGCCTTGGCGGAAGCTCGATTATTTCGCGCCTTTTTGGTCAAAAAGATGATGCGACTGCCAAAAACGTCAGCGGATTTTGCTTTTATGCGGCAATCATCAGCGGTCTGATCGTGACCGGATTGATGTTTTTGTTTCAGACTCCGATTTTGAAAATGCTCGGAGCAACGGACGCGACCGTAAAATATGCCTCGCAGTACTATTTCTTCATCGCATGGGGCGCACCGCTGATAATTTTGTCGCTTACGCCAAGCAACATAATCCGAACGGAAGGACTGGCGCTGCAGTCGATGATTGCAAGCGTTGCCGGAAGCATCGTCAATATTGCGTTGGATCCCTTGTTTATTTTTACGTTCAAAATGGGGGCTGGCGGTGCAGCGCTTGCAACGGTGATGGGCTACGTCTTAAGCGACGCTTTGCTGATTTATTATATTTTAAAAAAATCGACGAAACTGACGGTATCCGTCAGGCACGTCAAAATCAAACGTCAGCTTGCGACAAGCGTCTTTTTGATCGGGATTCCGGCATCGCTGACGAACCTGATGCAAAGCTACAACATGACAATCATCAATCGCTACTTGATTGATTACGGTTCAAAGGCCGTAGCGGCAATGGGGATTGCGATCAAGGTCAATATGATCATTATGATGATCATGGTCGGTTTTGCTTTTGGCGCGCAGCCTCTGATCGGGTATTCGTATGGCGCCGAAGACAACAAACGCCTTCAAAAGATCATTCGCTTCGATCTGTTGGTCGAAGTCGGCTTCTCAGCGCTTGCCGCTGTTTTTATCATCATTTTTGCACCGCAGCTGATCGGCATGTTCATGAATGATGCGTCAGTTGTCGCGTACGGGACGGGGATGTTGCGCTGGTTTACTTTGACGACGCCGTTCTGCGGCATCGTGCTTGTCCTGACCACGTGCTTCATTGCCATGGGCAAGGCTGTTCCTTCGTTTGTGCTGTCCATCAGCAGACAGGGCGTGATTTTTACCGTCGTAATCTTGATTACGGCCGCATGCTTTGGTTATGACGGAATCATTTGCGCACAGCCCGTTGCTGACTTTTTGACTGCCGTAGTCGGGATCTTCATGTATGCCGCAGCCAGGAAGAGCGATCAAACTTTGAGAAAGGAAGATTGATTTGAGAGACCGCAGAACTGTTGTGTTCGAGCATTTCGCCCGGAATTTTGACGGATGCGGCACGGCGCTTGGTTCGACGTTGATGGCGATTACGCAAAAAAGCAGCGGTTCGGTTGATGAATCGACCAGATTGGGGACTTTTTGGATCTTTTTGATTTTGAAGATTCTGATGATTGCATCAGAGGCGATTTTGCTTCCGCACGTCAGAGGAAAGGAAAAAATATGAGAAAAATCGATTTCAAAAATCTATTGCTTGGAATTCTTCTGTTCTGTGCCGCACTCGCAATCGGAATCCTGCTGATTTTCAGACTGACGCATCGAGGCCACATCGGCATCGGTCCCGTAAGATTCGGCAAGCTTTTCATCATCATGTGCGCATTGCTGTCTGGTTCGATTTATTTTTTCAAAAGAATGTAAATTAAGGCCTCGTCCTATTTCAGTTGGGCGAGGCCTTTTTGATTAATGGGAATTCAATTTTGCTGCAGGCTAGTTTCCGGTTTTAACCATTGCACCGTGTTCGTCTTTTTGGACTTCCATATCGTGGATGCTGATGTAGCCGGCCTTTTGAACCATTCCATCCTGAACGTCGTCTCCAAGCATATAGGTGATGAACTTGGAAGCTTCGCCGCGCGACATCCCGCGCGTATACATGTGTTCGTAGGCCCAGATTTTCCACGAATTGTCCTTGACGTGTTCCGCAGTCGGCGTCACGTTGTCGATTTTGATTTTCTTGAGTTTTGGCTTGCTGTCTTTCAGATAAGGAAATGCAAGGTATCCGATCGCTCCGGGAGTTTTTGCGACATACTCTTCCAAATGCTTGTTTGACGACAATTCTTCTGCGGCCGCAATCGGCGTTTTGCCCATGACGTTCAATTCAAATGCCTTTCTGGAGCCGCTTCCGTCCGCACGACTGACGATGGTGATCTTTTGGTTTTTTCCGCCGACTTGTTTCCAGTTGGTGATTTTGCCTGAGAAAATGTCTTTAAGCTGCGAAGCTGAAAGATTGTTGACCTTGAGTTTTTGATTGGCGACAACAGCGATGCCAACGACTGCTACCTTGTAGTCGCTCAAGTGGTCGCGATTGACGATGTTTTGTTGTGCGGCAAAAAAATCGCTCGTGCCGATTTCGACTTTGCCCTGATCAACCTGATTTAGGCCTGCCTGCGAACCTCCGCCCAAAACGTTGACTTTGACGGACGGATTGAACTGCGCATAGCTTTTAACGGCCTGTTTGACAAGCGGTTCAAAGGCCGTCGAACCCGCAACGGTGATTTCGGCTTTTTTAGCTGACGTTGAACTTTTGGTTTGTATTTTGGAATCTGCATTTTTCGCACAGCCTGCGCAGGCAAGAAGCATGCATATGGCGAGAAATACAGTCATGAGACGCTTTTTCATATTGATCGCTCCTTTGTTTTCACTTAAAAGATAACGTACCAATGTAAAGGGCAATGACGTATTTATGTAAAGGTCACGTAAAGGTGTTTGTCAATGCTCGTTTCACGTATCCAAAATGAAGAAATGCCGGACAAAGTCAGTCGACTTGCGACATCCTTCGTTCGGCATTTCGTTTGATTCAAGAGGGAAACGGAATTTTTTTCCGAAGCCTCTTTTTTTATTATTTCTTCTTAAGTTTTTCCAACAGATTCTTCTTAAACTTGATCGCCAGATCGTCGTTCGTGTTCAGCTTGTCAATCTTCTTTGGCGCAATTGCGTTCATCAGCCCCTCTGAAAGAGAAGCCGCATAATCGCCGTCCGAGAAGATGAAGACCGGGAAGTAGTAGGATTCAAAGACGATTTGCAATCTTTTGGCAGGGAAGTTGGTTTTGAGCGCCTTGATCGTATTTCTTGAAGATCCGAAAACGATTGAATACGGAACGAGCTGCTCATGAAGAATTTTGTCTTTGACCGGCTCAAGATTCATGCGGCGAATGTCTTCGAACGTCTTTTTCAGGCACAAGAGGCGATAGCGCGTGGCAATTCCGCTTGCGGTGTAGGTTTCGCGATTGCGATAAAGCCTGGAAAGCAAAAAGCCGCAGAAGATGATCAGAATCACCAGCAAAATTGCGATCGCAGGCTTATCCAGGAACATACAGATGCAAGCGACCGCAAACGGAATGTTGGCGATGCACCAGATGATTGCGATGCGAGTGCGTTTTTCGCCTTGTTGGTCGTAATACCCTGTATTTTTCGCACGTTTGAGGATGTTTTCCGCCCATTTGTCAAATGCAGAGGACAACCGCAGACGCTGCTTGTCGTTTTGAGAAAAAGATTCAAGATCTTTCAGCGTGAATCGGCCTTTTTTGCCAACGCGCCCGAACAGCATTTTCAGCAGCTCATTTCCGTGCAGGATGCTTTTATCGATCAGCTTAACGTAGAAATCGTTTTTAGAGTTCGGGACGGTTTCGATCGTCACCTTTTTTTCGAAGGCAAGCTCAAGCAGGTATGCCGCAAATGCGCGTGGCGTCGGTTTGTCGTTTGTCAGGATGACTTCGGCAAATTCCGCAGGATACTTCGGGAGATCATACGAGTATTCAAGATCCGGCATGGCAATTTTTTGCTTGATCGGGTGTTTGATCAGGTAAATGAACCATAAGAAGATGCTCAAGATGACCGCTCCGAGCCAGACAAAGCGAATCAGACGATAGGTATTCTGTTTCTTTTCGCGTTTTTGGACCGATTTTTCAAGTTTTTTATCTTCAATTGCTTCAATGTGTTCTTTTGAGTGCTGTTTGACGATTTTTTTATTTTTTGACGTAACTGTTTCGGGAAACAGCAGGTGACATCTTAAACTTTGGTGTGCGGGGTTTTGTTTGAGCGAAACATCGACTTTGCCCTTGCTGAAGCTGACGTTTGTTTTGGCCGTGTCAAGATTTCCGTGATTCCAAATGCGCAAAAATCTGACGTTTTTTTGCGGCAAAACAAAGTGAATGCCGACGTTTCGCTGCGGAACTGTCAAATTGTTGCTGATCACGCGCCAGTTGACTTCGGCACAATCTTTGTAATTCGTGACGAAACCGCGCAGCTTGTATACGTACGTGAATTTTAGCGGATTGGTACCGTAGTTTCCGTAGGTGGTGATTTCGCTGTTTTTATTGGTCTGCTTTGTTTCAAACGTGTTCTTTTTATGAGAAGTTCCCTGCTTTAACCGAATTTTTTTTGATCCGGAGACGACGGAAACGTTGACCGCATAAACGTCGTCGATTCCGCTGATGCTTTGAGGAAGCGTCAGTTGATGGGCTTTTTTAGAGAGGTTGTATGTAATTTCATGCGTAACTTTTGCATCGCCGTTTTTCAAGATGTTGACGGTGACGTCGTATTTGCCAATGTCATCTTTGGCTGAAGCATGAGCAACGGCCGGCACGAGGAAGAAAAAGGCTGCAAAAAACAGGCAAAAAAGCCAGGTTAGTTTCTTTCGTTTCATGAGAATCGCTCCTTCTTAGTCGTATTTTGCCATATTTTTGTTATCATTTTGGGCGTGCAGTGTGAATTTTTTAAAAAATGCAGTAAAATAGGCAACTTGGGAATTTTAAGACAAAAGATCGAAATTGTATGAAAATTGCCGAGAGAGTTTGACCAGGCGCAAAAAAGAGTTTAAAATTTAAATGTAAGCGTTAACAAAAGCAAAATAAGGCGGTGTTATTATGAAAATTAAAGCAGCAGTGGTAAAGGAAGTCGGAGCACCTTTTGAAATCAAAGATGACGTTGAGCTCCATGACGTTGGTCCGACGGATTTGCAGATCCATATGGTTGCCTCCGGAATCTGTCATTCGGATGAAGCCATTCGTCGCGGGGATGCATCCCTTGGCTATCCGGTTATTTTGGGTCACGAAGGTTCAGGAATTGTCGAAAAGGTCGGAAGCGAAGTCAAAAACTTCAAGCCGGGCGATCATGTGATTTTGTCGTTTTACTCTGACGGGACATGCGACAACTGTTTGAAAGGCGTGCCGACGCAATGTCGCAGCTATGCAAAATATAACCTTTCAGGCGTCAGAGCCGATGGCGACGATCACTTTACTGAAAACGGCAAACATGTTTCCGACATGTTCAATCAGTCGTCATTTACGACAACGACCGTCGTTGATCAGCGCAATGCCGTAAAAGTTGATTCAAAGCTTGATTTGCGCAAGCTCGGTCCGCTTGGATGCGGATACGTGACCGGTTCCGGCACCGTATTCAATACGCTCAAGCCAAAGCCGGGCGATACGATTGCCGTCTTCGGGACGGGGGCCGTTGGTCTTGCAGCCATGATGGCCGGCAGAATTTCCGGATGCATCAAGGTGATTGCGGTCGACATCGTTCCTGAAAGGCTTGAACTTGCCAAAGAGCTTGGCGCAACGCATGCGATCAACAGCAAGGAAGAAGATCCGGTTGAAAAGATCAAGGAGCTTACCGGCGGTTACGGCGTCGACTGGACCGTTGATACGACAGGGCTTTCGTCCGTCATCATGAACAGCGTTGCAGCGCTTGCTCAAGGCGGGACATGTGCTGCGATTGCCGTAACTCCTCATCTGATCGAACTTTCGACATGGAACGATCTGTGCGTTGACGACAAGAAGATCGTCGGTGTCAACATGGGCGATTCGATTCCTCAGATCGACATTCCAAGGCTGATCGAGTTTTACAAGCTCGGTTGGTTCGATTTCGACAAGACTGAAAAGTTCTATGACTTTGAGGAAATCAATCAGGCCAATGCCGATTCCGTTTCCGGCAAGACGATTAAGCCGGTTTTGATTATTGACAAGGATTATCGTCCGTAAATAACCAATTTAATTATGTCCGGCCGGAAAGAGGCCGCAAAAGATGAAGTGCCGAACAAAGGAGGTCGCAGGTCGACTGATTCTGTCCGGCATTTTTTTTCAATTCCTATACGTGGGAACTGACTGTTTTTGCCAAATGCAGCGCTGCGAATCGCCTGCTCAATCCGGCGCCAGGGCGAAATTACGGGCAAAAAGCTGATTTCTGAGATTTGCCCGTAAATGTCAGCCTCAGATTACGGACAAAGCCCACATTTAATGCTATATAAAAAAAGCCCGGATGAAATTTGCAATTGGTTGCAAAGCATCCGAGCTTTTGTTTGAGTCAGATTTTTTTCCAGCCTCTTTTTATTTGGAGACCCCGTCTTCTGAGACATTTCCCTTTTTCCGAACCGGCCGTTCATCGCGGTCATTTCCACCGTACACCCTCTGTGCATGCAGCTTGTCAAATATCCGCTGCAGGGCATCATTTTGCTCCTTGTCAATTTTTTCCTCAATCTTCTGAATCATCTTGCTGTATTCACCTGCAGTTTCAAGGCTTACACCACTCTGGGAGTTTTCTATGTCGCTGGCATAGAAAATCGGCTCTGCCGGATTGTCACCGGCCTTTATGCCCTGCGAATTCTTTTCATTGAAGTTGTTGATCAAGGCCGTCTTCATGTCCTGTATCTGAGAGACATCCCTGTAATCGTGAATTCCCTGATATTTTTCTGACATCAAGTCAAGCTGTGCAAGGAAGTTGTACTTCTTGTCATACTGAAAATGCATTGACTCCAGAGCGTCAATGGCAAAGAACGTTCCGTTTGGCGAAATGTGCGGACTGCTCGTTTCGGCAATATGCTGATACAGGGCATTGAACTCACCGTATGTAGCGTTTGTCGGGTCAATGTCATTCAGATGAACGATTTCGCTGTACTTTTCACCGTAATCGTTGATTCCGTAAATGGCCACCGTTGGATCTTCATCGGTCGAGTCCGCAGTGTAGTTGGCAACGCCCTGCTGGATATAGTATCTGCCGTTACCGGCATTCTTCGATCCTCCCGAATACCACAGATCAATTCCGTATTTGTCCATTTTTATCGGAACGGGCGGTTCTCCGACAAAGGCCGTTCCGAAGACGCCTTCGTCAAGCAGCACCGGCTGTCGGTTGTCACTTTTTGTTTCCTGAACCTGGAATTTTGATGCAGACTGTGTCTTGTCGAAGGTAACATACCTGCTTGAAGAGGTCGGGTTTACTGATGTGACTGACATGTTATTTTCCTGCTATATAAAATGTGAACAAATGTAATCATTTTGTATATTTGACTACATTTGAGAAAAGAATATAGCTTTTCCTTTCATAATTTTATTTACTGCCGTCTG
>ERZ773165.532-NODE-532-length-28224-cov-34.506656_pt1 | contig 28224 bp, 27 predicted proteins | sample MGYA00581003_ERZ773165 | MGnify/ENA primary metagenome ERZ773165 (study PRJEB29015, sample SAMEA2737817) | human gut metagenome | biome: human gut; feature: human-associated habitat; material: faeces | place: China | collected 2012 ... | reverse complement strand
CGTTCCATGAATCCGAGAGGAACAGCCTATGGCTATCTGTGGGTGGACTGTGATAAAAAAGATGTGGCATCTGTAGAACAAAGTCTGAATACTTTGATTTCTAATACTTCGCATATAAAAATGGATACTTATCATGCGCAGTTACAATCTGCCGAATTTGCAAGCAGCATGATGAAGCTTGGCTGTTATCTGTTTATGGCTATTGTAGGACTCATCGGGTTTATGAATATGGCGAATACCATGATCATGAATATTACGACAAAAAAGCAGGAATATGGTATATTACAGGCTGTGGGTATGACAAATAAACAATTAAATTTATGCCTGCAGTTACAGGGACTGATTTTTACGGTTGGTACCATATGCGTAGCTTTGATCATTGGTCTGCCGCTCGGCTATGCACTTTTTTCCTATGCAAAACATAATGGAATATTTGGAATGAATATCTATCATGTTCCAATCGTACCAATTTTTATTATGATTTTTTTGGTCGGTCTGTTGCAGATTGTACTTTCCTGCGTTTTAAGCAGTAATCTGAAAAAGGAAACGCTGGTAGAAAGAATAAGGTATCAGGGATAGCAAGTATTGCTGGGATATCCTCAGTATCATAACAGGAATTAAAAGCACTTGGCTTCAAAAAGTTTTGTACTTTTGACAAAATGCAACCGATTTTTCATCAATTATAATAAATTTGATTAAGCAGCCTGTGTGTAATGAAGCATATAGGCTGCTTGCATTTTATAAGTGTATTTTTCCCACCTCTCGTTTTATGGTATATTGAGTAAAAATAATATGTTTGATATAATCAAATATGATTAAAAAGCCTAAGATAAATAATTCGTTTGTCGGGGAAAATTAAGTAAAGGGAGTAGAGTCGATATGAAATTCGAAAATAATGAACCCAGGATACAATGTATAAATAATTTGGAAAATTTCAATCGCTTTTTACAGCTTGGTCAACAGGAATTCTGTGATTGTCTAAAGAAAATGTTCAATCTAGATCAAATACGAATTCAGGTTTGTGAACTTAATGAATTGAAGGAATGGCTTAATGTTGATAGCATTGACGAAGTAATGGATGTTCCCAAAGAGAACAATGAAATATGTGTTGTTTCACAAATTAAGGTTAGTAATCAATTGATTGCTTATTTCCCATATGTGTTGAAAGGGAGAAATGTAAAAAAATATTTGACTGTAAATAGTCTTATTTCAAAATTGGCTGAGGCTGTATCCGATCAAATTACTTTGTGCTATCTTCAGGACTTCAGAGGGGGAGATTGGATTTTTGGAGAAAATTTGGCTAGAATAATTGTATCGAATTGCATTTCAACAAGAAAATACGATGGAATTAAGTTTGCACATTTAATAGAAAAAATGGAACAGCTTTCATCATCAACTTTTGAAGGTGATTTTTTCCCGACAGGCGTGATTGTGAGTTCTGATTTAACTAAATATAGAAATAATTTTTTTGAATTTCGAACACAAAGAGATATAGATACGTTAGATAAACGAGAATGGTTTTTAGCAAATGGTAAAGAAACATTTTTTATGCTAGATCCCAACATGAAGTCCGGTGGTATATACAGAAAATCAATATCACATTCTCAAGATTATATTAAGGGTTATTTTGAGGATTATTATTTGACAAATGATTTAAAAACACCAGATTTTATTGTGCGAACAGTTGGCCCAAATGAAATTGCCGTGTCAGATTCCGATGGAAAAGAATTTGTTAAAATTGAAAATGTATGGAGATATAGACATCAAAAAAATATAACATCGTTCATGGTTGAACAATTGGGTATAAAGTATGATGTTAGTTATGCATTGTTATTGTATATTTTAAAATGTTCAAGGAAGCATATTAGTTCTATAATTTGGATTCCGTATGATTGTAGCGAAGAGGCTATTAGTAGGTTGACAACAAATAACAGAGTGAAGATTTGGAACAACGAGTTAAATATAATGAATGAAGACCACCAAGTATTGATAGAAAAAATATTGGCGAGCGACGGAGCAATTGTCATTAATAAAGACGGAAAGATAATATTCGAAAGTGTGTTTGCAGATATGAGCAATGGTGAATCGTCGGTTGCAAAATTGGCAGGTTCAGGAGAAACAGCAGCCAAATTGTTAGCAAGGAATGGAATTGCTGTAAAAATAAGCCAGGATGGAACAATTAAAGTATTTTCAGGCGATGAAAAAATTTACTATTGACTTTATAAAAATAAAGGATATGAATAAATATTGCAATTGTTGATAGAGATTGTATATTCGCTATTCGGGTTATAGATGACAATGAAGAGTTTGTTTTCCTTGAATCAGAAACAGGTATTAAAGAGAGACTTGATGATCCGTCAGCGGTTCAAATTTATGAAGAATTTGGTGAAGAATGGTATGTACTGAGATAAATAAGTATTTGCAAAAGGAGGACCGAACATGGAATTTATATGTTACCCAAAGTGTTCAACCTGCCAGAAGGCAAAGAAATGGCTGGACGAGAATAAGATCGAATACACGGAGCGCCACATTGTGGACGACAATCCAACATATGAGGAACTGAAGAAATGGTATGAGAAGAGCGGACTGCCACTCAAAAGATTTTTTAATACGAGCGGCATGCTGTATAAGGAGATGAAACTGAAGGACAAGCTTCCGGACATGAGCGAGGATGAGCAGTTGCAGCTTCTTGCGACAAATGGCATGTTGGTGAAGAGACCGCTTGTCGTTGCTGAAGGTTTCGTGCTGACTGGATTTAAAGAGAAAGAGTGGACAGAGATGATGCTGTAGTAGGAACGTCCCCATGGAGAAAAAATGAAAAAAATTGGTGTAAACAACAATTGGGAAATGCATCGCGTAGGCGATGACGATTGGATCACGGCGACAGTGCCGGGATCGGTGTATGGGGATCTGCTGCAGGCGGGCAAGATGGAAGATCCGTTCTGGAAGGACAATGAGATAGAAGCACTGAAGCTGATGGATTACGATTATGAGTACCGCACCAGCTTTTCGTGTGATGATGAGCTGCTGGGATCGGATGAGGTTATCCTTCGGTTTGAAGGGCTGGACACCATTGCGGATATCACGCTCAATGGTGTGAAGCTTGGACACGCCGACAATATGCACAGGACATGGGAGTATTCGGTAAAGGATACCCTGAAGCAGACGGATAATATATTAAGTGTATATTTTTATTCGCCGACAAAGTTCATCGCAGATGCATTTGCGAAGGCTCCAACACGGGGAACCGAGGATGCCATGAATGGATTTGTACATATCAGAAAGGCTCACTGCATGTTTGGCTGGGACTGGGGCGCTCACCTTCCTGATGCAGGAATATGGAGACCGGTCAGCCTGCTTGGAATTGATACTGCACGGATAGATTCTGTTGAAATCCTGCAGCATCATGGTCAGGACTCAGTGGAACTTGATATAAAGCCGGAGATAGAATTTGCCCGGAAGTATATTGGTTCTGGATCAGAGACGGGACAGCTGAGTGTAAAAGTTAGAGTAGTAGATCCGGTTGGAAACGAAATTATAAATAGAATATTAAATGAAGATATCACGAAGAATATATATACATTTACAAGTGAATCCAATGTGGCTGCGATAGACTCTATGGAATCAAAAAATGAAATAGAAATCACGAGTGAGGGTTCTTACAGCAAGACAATACATATAGACAACCCACAGCTCTGGTGGCCGCGTGGGTATGGTGAGCAGAACCTTTACACTGTTTCCGTTGACCTTGTGAAAAATGACGGCACTGTAGTTGACAATTGGACGAGAAAGATTGGTCTTCGAACAATAACCATGGATCGTACAAAGGACAAATGGGGTGAGAGATTTGCCACCTGCGTAAACGGCGTAAATATATTTGCCATGGGTGCCGATTACATTCCGGAGGACCATCTTCTTGGACGTGTGACACCTGAGACCACAAGAGCTCTGCTTGAGAAGGCGGTATTTGCGAACTTCAATTCTATACGTGTGTGGGGCGGTGGATATTATCCTGACGACTGGTTCTATGATATGTGCGATGAGATGGGACTTGTGGTGTGGCAGGATTTCATGTTTGCGTGTGCTGTCTACGATCTCACACCAGAATTTGAGGCAAATATCACCGCGGAATTTATTGACAACTTAAAGAGAATCCGCCATCATGCGTCACTTGGGCTTATGTGTGGCAATAATGAGATGGAGCAGTTTGTTAAGGAGAGAAAATGGGTGAGCAAGGACAGCGAGGTGCGGGACTATATTATTATGTACGAGCGAATTCTCCCTAAGATCATGAAGCAGTATGCTCCACAGGTATTTTATTGGCCAGCGAGCCCGTCCTCAGGTGGTTCATTTGATGATCCGAGAGACGAGAACCGTGGTGATGTGCATTATTGGGCTGTGTGGCATGGTGATAAGCCATTTTCTGAGTACAGAAAGTTTTACTTCAGATATCTTTCCGAATTCGGTTTCCAGTCATTTCCTTCAAAGAAGACTGTTGAGACATTTACGGATGATGAGCGTGATATGAATATCTTTTCATACATTATGGAGCGGCATCAGAGAAATGGCTCGGCAAATGGAAAGATAATGAATTATATGCAGCAGACATATAGATATCCATCTGATTTCGAGACGGTTATCTACGCATCGCAGCTTCTGCAGGCGGATGCTATCAGGTATGGCGTCGAGCATTTTCGAAGAAACAGAAATGATGACAGGTGCATGGGAGCAGTGTACTGGCAGTTCAACGACTGCTGGCCGGTTACATCCTGGTCCAGTGTGGATTACTGCCAGCGCTTAAAGGCGCTGCACTACTATGCAAGACGTTTCTTTGCTCCGATCATGATCTCCTGTGAAGAGGAGGGCATGCTTGGAAGTGGACAGGAGCTGGTGAGACTTCCATTTGAATTCCCGAAGTCCATACGCCTCTGCGTGGCAAATGAAACCATGAACACAGAGAAAATACTTGTGTCTTGGCAGTTGAGGGATGCGTCAGCTCGTGTTCTTGAATCCCACGAGGAGGAGATCACTGCGCCAGCGCTGACGAGCGTATGGCTTGACAAGGTTGAACTTCCTGGTATCGACATTTACCACCAATATGTGAGCTATCAGGCAAGTATGAAAGGACAGGTAATATCAGAGGGGACGGTCATATTATCATATCCGAAGTATTTCTGCTACGAGGAGCCTCAATTGCAGGCGACAGTGGATGGCGACTATATCACAGTCAGTGCGGATGCTTATGCGAAGAGTGTGGAGATCCTGAACCAGAATGAGGATCTTATCCTGTCGGATAACTATTTTGACCTGAATGCAGATTCAAAGACTGTAAAGGTTATAAGTGGAAGTGCGGATAAACTGAGACTTAGAAGTGTATATGATATAAGTTGATCTTGATAAGAGAGATTTATAAATGGTAAATGCCAGCGCATTATATATGTGCTGGCATTCACAAGAAAGGAGAAGCCATATGAGTTTTGCATTGTTTCTGGACATAGATGGTGTATTGAATACCCGGACGACAGTTGTGGGGGCGCCCAGTGGGAGAACAGGGATAGACGAGTCCAGAGTGAGGCTGCTGAAAAAGGCGTTAAAACAGTTTGGCAAGGCGGAGATCGTTCTGACTTCGGATTGGAAGCTTATGAGAGAAGACGGGGACGACTTCTCATATCTTGTATCTATGCTGGGCAAATTTGGACTAAGCCTGTCTGGAAAGACAACCGATGTCTGGGTTGGCAGAGGTGAGGGCATCCAGAGCTATCTGGCGGAACATCCTGGGATAGATGAATACGTGATACTGGATGACAACACATTTGATTTCTCCAATTATCCTAAGCTTTGGGAACGGCTGTTGCTTACCAATGGCATAGAGAATGCCGAATATGCTTCAAAGACACCGGCGATTGAGGCGATGCTTTTTCTGGAAGCTATCTCTTAGTTTCTTCCCACTCTCCTTCTGTGATCTCTATGTCATTCAGGCATACTGGGAGATGTATGGCTTTGTTGAGCTCGTATACCTTCTCGAATTCATCCATTTTCCGATTATAGTAAGTCTGGTATCAGCGACAGCCACAGCTATCGAGTAGCTAGGCAGATGTATTTCGTAATTTTCAAGTTTTATGATCTGAATATGAGCCAGTCAGAGCTTTCGAGAAGAACGGGGATTTCCACCAGCACGATAAATGACTGGAAAAAGAAGAAGATCAATCCGCAGGCGGACAAGCTGGTTGTTATCAGCAGGGCGCTTGATATGTCATTGGCAGATCTGCTTGGAGAAGATGGGGATGAGAACACTGGCGTAGATTACAGTGCTGAGGAGAAATATCTGGTTGAGTGTTATCGCAGATCGGATAATCATGTGAGAAAGCATATGCTCAGATATATGGAGTTCATTGACAATGCAAAGACAAAAGCAAAGGCAAATGCGGCTCAGGCAATTCCGGAGATCATTGAAATAGCAACATCCAAAACAGTGGAAGAAAATAAAAAAGAAACGAGCAAGCCTTGTCAGGTATAAACCATACCCAGTAGAAAACCCATTTCTTAATAGAATAAAAATAAATTATGCTACAGGAAAAGTCAACAGTTATATTGTGGAAAGGACATAGATGACATATGAAGATAATAAATGCAACACCAAAAGACAAAGAAGAACTGCTCTCGCTCTATCACGCCATGATAGGTGGACCGTGTGAGTGGAGCGAGAATTATCCTGACGAGAATACCATAGCATTTGACCTGAAGAACGAGGATCTGTTTGTTATGAAGAATGACAAAGAAGAGATTGTAGCTACAATATCCATAGATCACGACGATGCTGTTGAGGCACTTACGTGCTGGAGAGCAGATCTGGCTCCATCGGGAGAACTTTCAAGGCTGTGCGTCAGGAAGGATATGCAGGGACAGGGAATTGCGAAGACTATGATGAACTATGCCTGTGATGTCCTGAAAAGCAGAGGCATGAAGGGCGTTCATATACTTGTCAGAGAGGGACATGTGGTGGCGCTTTCGACATACGCCAAGATTGGCTTTGAAACGGTTGGAGAGTGTGATCTTTTTGATAAGCATTTTGTATGTATGGAACGGGAATTCTAAAGAGGTAGATATTGCAAGTTATAGGATGCAGCTGCAGCTATATTGTAATATAATGGGGGTGTATTGTTTGATGAGTTATAGAGATGAGACATTTCTATTATATAAGAATGACGAGTGGAGGCGCACAGAATGATAATTACAATAGGCAGAGAGTGTGGATGTGACGGCGATGAGGTGGCAGCAAGACTTGCCTCAAAATATGGTATAGCCTGTTACACAAAGAAAGAGATAATAAGGCTGGCAAAGGAGAAGGGTGTGTATGACAAATATCCGTTTTTCTTTGGAGAGAAGGCTATAGATTCTATGATGCAGTCGGTGTCAGATGACTTTGTCGTGAAGAGAAGAAAGACCCCGGAGGATGTACTTGAGAGATTGCTTGACGGACAGGATGGCGTTGTAGTGGGAAGAGCCTCGGACTTTGCATTCAAGAACAGGAACGATGCAGTGAGAATATTCCTGTGCGGAGATAAAGACAGCAGAATAAAGAGGATAATGGACAAGCATGGCATATCAGAATCAAAGGCAAAGAGTCTTGTGGAGGAGACTGATGCCAAGCGAAGAAGCTATCATGACTATTACTCAGGAGAGAACTGGGGATATTCAGGACATTATGACCTGTGCCTTGATGAGGCGAAGCTCGGCGTGGACGGCGTCGTGGAGATGGTTTCAGCGTATATGAAGGTGATAGGCAGAAATTAGAATTGAGCTTGGCGGAAGATATATGGTATGAGCTGGATTGACAGGCTTTAGGCATTACTTGAAAGGTGTAGATATGGGGAAAAATACAACAGGAAAATACAGCCTTCTGGTACCAGATGGTGAGTATTCATTTAGGGCACTGAGCCCTGTGGTCATGCATGACCTTGGGCTTGATATGATATGCAGACAACTGTCGGCAAATGAGTCTGAACAGAATTATATAATGGGAGTTATGTCACGGATATATGCAGATCCATCTGTTACAAAGTACAGAGGTGGTGTGTTTGACGACATAATTGGAAATAAAAAACTCAGAGACGATATGATGGAGATTCTTGGGAAGATAAGCTTTCTCAAGGATTACGGCAGCTTTAAACGCGATTATGATGAGAATTCAGGTATATGGGATCTTATGCACAGACTTGATGAGATAGACGATTATATAGAATGCGTAGATTCGTTATATTCCTGCCTGAAGGATAAAAACTTGCATTCAGAGGGATTTACAGGTCTTAAGGAGTATGTTCAGAATATATATGAGGACAACGGTTTCAGTGAGCTGAAGAAGGACATATCAGAGCTGAAAAAGGTGAGTGGTGAGGTTCGAAGTATAACTATAGGAATTAATCTGAACAGCAGATATGAGGCTGATGGCGTTGGCTTGATATCTGTAAATAGTAAGCAATTTACGAGGGGCGGTGTGCTGAGCAATTTCTACGGTCATTTGATGTCCAGAGATAAGATAAGTGACAACCTCGACGCTAAGAGTGACTTCAGATTTCAGCCGTTAGATGCGGTAAATGAAGCATTATCCAAATTTCAGCAGGAACTTCAGGGAAGAGTGGTAACTGGAGGTGCAAATAACTTGGCGGCAGGAATGGTTGGTATTCCTGATTCTGACAAATCCAAAGATATTACGCGGTATACAGACAGGGTATTCACCAAGCTCATAACAAGAATTGTCAAGAGGATGAGGGAGACGTTAAATAAGTACGTGTCGATTACTATAACTGATATGACGGATCTCATACCTGAGCTCACTTACTATATAAGATGGGCTGAGTACATAGAAAAACTGCAGAAACGTGGCGCAGCATTTTCCAAGGCAAAGGTTGTGAACTCTGCATATCAGCCGGACGCAGGTACATCTAAGGAAGCCAATTCCAAGAGCAGATATTATATGAAGGCTCGTGGCGTATACAATATCAAGCTTGCAGCATTTGATACGGAGGAGTCGGATCACATAGTGACCAATGATCTGGACTTTGACAGCGAGCACAGAGTGTATATTCTGACAGGAGCAAATAGGGGTGGAAAGACGACCATAACCCAGACGATAGGTCAGCTTTTTGTACTGGCTCAGGGTGGTATATATATCCCAGGTGATGAATTTGAATTTGCTCCAGTGGACTGCGTATTTACACATTTCCCTGCTGACGAAGATAAGACCCTGGATCTTGGAAGACTTGGTGAGGAGTGCAAGAGATTCAGGGAGATATTTGACGGTGCGAATGATCGCAGTCTCATACTTCTCAATGAGACATTTTCAACCACATCATTTGAGGAGGGCTATTATATAGCCAGGGATTCCGTGAGAGCTATTCTGACAAAGGGAACGAGAACGATATACAACACGCATATGCATAAGCTGGGCTTTGATGTGGATGAGATGAATGAAGGGCGTACAGAGGGCAAGGTATATTCGCTGATCGTACACAACGAGGGCTCACAAAGATCTTACAAGATCGAGATAGCGCCACCTGCTGGTAAATCATATGCCAGTGACATAGCGGAGAAATATGGTGTTACATATGACATGCTGGTGAATAAAGAAAAATAGTTGGCTGTATGCACTGCTTGTGGATGATATTACAGACGATATGTGGGCAGTTTAGAGTCATATAATATGAATTGTCTACAGTGAAGACATTGGAGGGTATAGGATGACAGAAAAGCATACAGACAAGAGAACAATACTTATAGTGGATGATGACGCTGATCTGTCTATGCTGATACAGGATATGCTGGAGGACAACGGCTATGCTTTTCTGTACGCAGCCAGCATAGACGATGCATATGAAGTGCTGACAGATAACAAATGTGATCTCATACTTCTGGATATCAATCTTCCCGATGGTACAGGTTTCTCATTCTGTAAAGAACTCAGGCATACTTCGCAGGTGCCAATCATATTTGCAAGTGCAAGGACGAGTGAGGATGACAAGGTGAATGGCCTTGATATGGGTGGAGATGACTATATCGCAAAGCCGTATTCACTGAAAGAGCTTATGTCTCGTATCCGTTCGATACTCAGGAGAACTTATGGTGTTGATGACAATAAGTCTGAGATGTTGACCCTGAACACAGACGGGAACGAGATAGAGATCAACAGGCACGCACGGACTGTGAACAGAAACAAAAGTAATGTGGATATGAAGCCGAAGGAATTTGACCTGCTTGTATACATGGCGGAGAACAGAGGCAGGGTATTGACCAAGGAACAGATCATGAGTGCCGTGTGGGGGCTGTACAGCGATGTGGAGCCATCCACGGTTGCGGTGCATGTAAGGTGGCTCAGGGAAAAGCTTGAGACAGATCCTTCACATCCGCAGCTTATCCGTACGGTATGGGGAACGGGATATGTGCTGGGAGATAGTGAATAGACAAAGACGGTGAGGATAATATGAGCTTGTAAGGTGGATGTCCACTTGGCAGCTATAGGGAGTTTATATGAAGCGACATTCAGTAAGAAGCAATATAATAAAAATGCTGATCGTGTTCATGTGCGCTATAACCATAGTTTTTGGTTGGCTGTTCTACAGGGAGAAGCAGGACGAGACACGGCGGATAAAAGATGATGAATATGGGCAGTATATAGTGGAACTGAATGAAGTGAAACAACTGTATGATTCGGGATCCACAGATGCTGACGAAAAGCTTGACGCTGTAATGAATGAACTCAGGGAACAAAAGATAGATACCGGCAAGTCAGGACTTAGGAATATAGTGATCATGTATATCGTTGTCTTGTGTGTTGTGATTGTATTATTCCTGTACATATACGTGTGTGTTCTCAGGCCATTTGACGAGCTGGAGGATTATGCATCACATCTGGCAGCAGGGGATATGGACACCGAACTTAAGTACAGACGGGTAAATATGTTCGGAAGCTTCACGTGGGCATTTGACCATATGAGAACGGAGATAGTGCATGCAAGGCGTAGAGAGCAGGAAGCGATAGAGAACAACAAGACAGTTATAGCCACGCTGTCACATGATATAAAGACTCCGATCGCATCTATAAGAGGATATGCGGAGGCATTGGTCATGAATATGGATGCCACCCAGGAGCGCAGGGAGAGGTATGCGTCGGTCATCATGAAGAAATGTGATGAGGTTACGTCCATAACGAATGACATGTTTATTCATTCCTTGCATGATCTGGACAGACTGGTGGTGAAGAGTGATAAGGTTGAGATAAAACCTCTGCTGGAACAGGTCCTGTCAGATATAGGTCTCGGAATGGATATCGTGGTGAATGGAGATATAACCGAGGCAGTGCTTGAGCATTCAGATTCGGGAAGAGTGGTTCAGGTGATAGAAAATATACTGTCAAATGCCGCTAAGTATGCCAGAGACACAGAGATAAGTATTGTTACGGAATGTATATCGCCCGAAAAACTTCCAAGGAATGTCCATGTGAGCGGCGCTGATATGGTATACAGGCTGTCCATAAAGGATCATGGAACAGGAATCCCGGATAAGGACATGCCGTTCATATATGAGAAGTTTTATCGAGGGGAAAACTCCGGTGATGAACCTGGAGCGGGCCTTGGACTATTTATTGTCCATTATCTCATGGACAGAATGGGCGGAGATGTGGAACTTGTAAATCATGCTGATGGCCTGGAGGCAGTGTTATATTTTGCAGCAAGAAAGGTTTGTTAAGGACTTGTTAATAAATAGGGTGATATGGTTGTAGCACGGTGGCGAGGTGAAGATCTGTAGAGGATGTCTGAATGCCCCCGTGCTACAACTATAAAAAGGAGAGAGAAATGGCAGATATAATTCTTCAGGCAAGAGACCTTTGCAAAAGCTTTTCCAGTGAGGGCGTGCAGAATCATGTGCTCAACAATATGGATCTGGATATCTATAAGGGAGATTTTACAGTCATCATGGGAGCGTCAGGCTCGGGAAAATCCACACTGCTTTACAGTCTGTCCGGGATGGACAGACCGACTTCGGGAAAGGTCATATATGATGGCGAGGATATAACAGAATATAATGAGAAGCGCATGGCAGAACTCAGAGTATATGAGTTTGGATTTGTGTTTCAGCAGATACATCTTGTTAGTAACCTCAGCATTAGAGAGAACATACTTGTGCCGGGTTATATGAATAAGGATACGAGAACAAAAGAGACTGAAAACAGGGCTGATGAACTCATAAAAAAGATGAATATAGAAAGTGCTGCTGACCGACTTCCTGCACAGGTGTCCGGCGGAGAGGCACAGAGGGGCGCTATTGCCAGAGCGGTCATCAACAGTCCGGGTATCCTTTTCGCAGATGAGCCGACAGGCGCATTAAACCGCAGAAATACCCAGGATGTGCTGGATCTTCTCACCGAGCTCAACGTGGAGGGACAGAGCATACTCATGGTTACCCACGATGTGAGGGCTGCTATCAGGGCGAACAGGATCATCTACATAGAGGACGGAAGGATCATAGGTGAGCTGAAGCTGTCACAATATATTGAAGAAGACCGCAAGAGCCGTGAGAGCCAGATAGATGCATGGCTTGGTTCCATGCAGTGGTAGGAGGTGCCGGGATGAGATATATCATGATGGTGCTTCGAGGAAATATGAGAAGAAACAAGGGCGTGCATATAAGTGTGTTCGTGCTCATGCTTATCATTTCTCTGGCATTCTGTTCAGTGCTTTCTTACTACACGAATTCCATAAGGCATGATTCGGAAGCTATGGAAGAGGTTGGTTATGGAGGTATGCTTGCCGCACTTTATGGGGAGAACAGGCTGGATGCCTATGGAACAAGTGCAGACAAGATAATAAAGAATATTGGCAAATGTGATGCGGTGCAGGAAGTGAAAGCAGCAGATGTTGTATATCTGCTGCTTAAGGACTGCAATGGAAAAGACGGAAACAGCAGCTTCGTTTTGAATGATACAGACAGCGTGCTCACATATGATCAGTATGATGTGGATAACAAAATGACAGATCGCCGGCTTGAAAAAGGTGAGGTAAGTGTGCCGTTCAGTTTCATAGGTATGTATGACTGCAAGATTGGTGATACAGTCGAGCTGGGCAATGATAACGGTTCTTATACCTTCAAAGTTGCGTCATTTTTCGAGGATCCATATATGGGATCTTCGGTCATGGGAATAAAGACGATATTGATCTCAGATGAGGATTTTGCGGATCTCAAGGCAAAGGCTGCGGAAGATAATAGAAGCGGACTGGAAGATGACAAGAGATCCTTTGAATTGTCAAAGCTTATCATAATAGATAAAAAGCCGGGCCTGGACCTCACGGAGATGGAGTTTGAGAGAGAACTGAATAATGTGAGTGATTTCGCGTCATATTGCTGGATAACTTTATCAAAGGAGCAGGCGGGAAATTACATGCTTCTTATGACAAAGGTATTCTCCGCGGTGCTGCTTATATTTGTTGTGCTGCTTCTGGTGGCGGCTATGATAGTTCTAGGACACAACATCGGCAGCAGCATAGACATGGATTTTGTTAACATAGGAATACTCAAAGCGGTCGGAATGACAAATGCATCGGTGAAGCTGGCGTTGCTTGCCGGGTATATGTGCACTGTGGCGGCTGGACTGTTTGCTGGAATACCACTGGCCATTCCGATACTAAAAATTATAAATAGTGCCACAAGATCTTCTTCAGGACTTGAAGTTCCGTCTGATATTAATGTAGGACTTGTGCTGTGTGTCATATTGGCGATACTGCTTCTGGTAGCAGCATTTATCATGTTGAAGACAAGGAGAATATCCGAGGCCACACCTATAAAGGCGATAAGAGGTGGACGGGACAGTGTGCATTTCTCAAGCGTTCTGAAGCTTCCGGTCTCAGGCAAGAAACTTGGTGTGAGTCTTGCATACAGACAGTTTATATCTGAGAAGAAACAGTATGCCGCAGCCATCATAGTGACTGCTATACTTGCCATGTTCATGATACTTATGAATGATATGATGCGCTGGTTTAATTCACAGAATATGCTGGCGGATATGTTTTCAGTCACGAAGTATGACCTGACTGCTTCGTTTGTCGATGAGGATACGCAGAAGGATATAGAGAATGTTATATCAGAACACACAGCGTATAGAAAATATCAAATGTCCAGCGAGTACCTTCTGTTCGATGATGTGCAGATGTATTGTTATATAGTGGAGGACCCTGATATGATCAACACGATAAGAAAGGGAAGAACCTGCACATATGACAATGAAGTGCTGATAACCCAGTATGTGGCTGATGGATTTCACATGAACGTAGGTGACACAGTCACAGTCAAGCGCGGCGGCGTGGCAAGGAAGATGGTGATCTCCGGCATATACGATTCGGCAAATGATATGGGCAAGAACTTTGCAATTAGTAAGGCTGCATATAGTAAGTTTGCCAGCGAAGAGACCGTAAGTGAGTCTGGTGTCAGTGGAGCTGCCAAAAGCAGTTCAGATGAGGAGGAATGGAGCGGCAAAGGAATATGTTATGATCTTGACAATACTGATGAATGTGATGCGATAATCCAGGAGATAGATAAGAGATATGGCGATAATCAGGGCATCACGTATTCAATACATTCAGCAAAGGATGATTTTGAAGAAGTGGCGGGTACAGTCAACATTGCAATACAGGGACTCACATTGCTCACATATATGTTAGGGGCTGTATTCGTGATAGTCACGGTCATAATCGTGTGTGGCAAGGTTCTCATGCGTGAGCAGAAGGATATCGGAATATACAAGGCACTTGGATTTACATCCTTCAGACTCAGATGCCAGCTTGCGGTCCGCTTTATCGTGACGGCAGTTGTGGGTTCGCTGCTTGGTATAGTTCTGGCACTTATCGTCAGCAAGCCATTCTTCAAGGCAGGATTTGAATCATTTGGAATATACAGTTTTAATTTAAGTACAAGCGTGATATCACTGGTTATACCATTGGTATTTATGAGCGTGTTATTCTCTGTGGTAGCATTTATCAGAGCGGGGAACATCAGAAAGGTTCAGCCGCAGGTGCTCATCGCAGATCAGTAGAAGTATATAGGAGAGTGGAACTATGTATACAATGTCAGTAGACAAGGTGGGTATATATAATGGATAAGTTGATCATATATCTGATATGTATAAATATACTAGGAGCTGTCCTTGATGGAGTGACGGCTGCGAGACGCAGGAGAACAAGCCATAAGGCGCTCAGTGTTCTGCTGGGGATCATAGCCATTGCCGGTGGTGCCCCTGGCATGATAATAGCATTTGCGTTGTGTGACAGGACGGCCTCCAAGACGAATATGATGCTGAGAGTGTTCACAGTGTGCGTGTGTGTGATAGAGCTTGCGGTGTTCATGACTTGGAAGCTCAGACCTGCGGGCAAATGGAACTTTGCATTCTGGGATGTGTTTGTGGAATACAGGTGGACGTTGTGGTTCGTTGCGGCAGTGAGTGTTATAACATTTGTCATGTTCGGAATTGACAAATACAGAGCGGTCAAGGGAGGATACAGGATACCTATAGCTGTCCTGCTCGGCATGGCATTTGCTGGGGGAAGCATCGGTGCATTGCTTGGAATGCTGGTGTTCAGGCACAAGATAAGGAAGAATTATTTCTCGGTTGGAGTGCCACTTATACTTGTAATGCAGGTGGTGCTTTTGATGTGTGTGGTTAATCTGCTGTAGGATCCGCAAATATCCCCAGTTCAGGCGGATAGTTGGTAAATGCAAAGAATGCAACCGCGAGAATTGCCAGGATAGTCATGGAAACGTAGTCGTTTATGCACATTTGCCTGGATTCTAATCTGTTTTCGGTGTGCAATGCATATACAACCCCGGCGAAATAAAGTGCGATATTCAGGAACTCATAATTCCTGCCCAGTACACCGTTTAGAGTGTAGAAACCGACCACAATGAATGCCATACCTGACAGGATACCGACAGTCCTTGCTGGAAGATAATGTTCCGGCAGGGGCTTATCTTTTATATGAGCCCAGAGAAATTCCATCATTGTCAGCAGGAGCATTGGAAAGAATATAAGTTTCAGGTGTTCCCAGGTTGACTCGTTCACTGCCGAGAATAGTCCGACAGCGGGATTGTCATTTGACCACTCGTAGGTGAAATGCAGCAGCACTCCGAGGATCGATATGAAGAAAAAACGAAAAAAATTGAGTTTGTTAGTAGTTGCCATAGAGCGTTCTCCGATGAAAACTAGTGCTATATTACATAGTATATGACGAATATGGTATTTCATGTAGCGGAGAAACCGAAATTGCCGAAATTAAGATAAACATAATTGGGATATATTGTCGGTGATGTTATAATTATTTCAACGAATGTTTTGTTTAAAGGGGAAGTACATATGCGTTTGATCCATTTATCTGATCTTCACATAGGAAAGCGTGTAAATGAATTTTCCATGCTGGAGGATCAGGAGTATATATTAAAAGAAATACTGTGCATCATCGATGATGAGCAGCCGGATGGAGTCATCATAGCCGGGGATGTATATGATAAGTCTGTGCCGAGCGAGGAGGCGGTGAAACTGCTGGACAGCTTCCTGACTTCGCTTGCAAAGAGAAAGCTGCAAGTATATATCATCAGCGGCAACCATGATTCGGCGGCCAAGCTGGCATTTGCATCAAGTCTGATTGATCTCAGTGGAATCCATATATCGCCGGTATATGATTCGGCACAGATAGCCATGATGGGAGATGGGTTGGTCAGACCATATAAGCTGGAGGATGGAAAAGGACAGATGGTGAACATATACATGCTGCCATTTGTGAAGCCGGCAATGGTCAGATCGGTGTTCCCTGATGAGGCGGATGATATAAATGATTACACGGATGCCTGCCGTGTGGCGGTAGAGCATATGGATGTAGATGAGAAAGCGACAAATATACTGGTTGCCCATCAGTTTGTAACCGGGGCTGTGCGCTCAGAGTCGGAGGAGAATGTGGGCGGACTGGACAATGTGGATGTATCGGTATTTGACTCATTTGACTATGTGGCGCTGGGGCATATACATGGGCCGCAGAAGGTGGGCAGGGAGACTGTCAGATACTGTGGCACACCACTTAAGTACTCACTTTCGGAGGCTAACCACACCAAATCGGTGACGGTTGTTGACATACCTGAGAACAAAAAAATAGAGATAAGGACTGTTCCACTTGTTCCAATGCATGAGCTGCGCGAGGTAAAGGGAACATTTGACGAGCTGATGGACAGGCGAAACTATGAGGGGACGGCTGTGGATGATTATCTGTATGTGGTTCTCACGGACGAGGATGACGTGCCGGATGCTTTGGGAAAACTCAGAACGGTCTATCCAAATGTGATGAAGCTTGGATACGACAACACCAGAACCCGTGTGACACAGACGATAGACGATGGTGCTGTGCTTGAAGGGAAAAAGCCTATAGATCTGTTTGGAGAGTTGTATGAGAAGCAGAACAACCAGGAAATGAGCGATGAACAGAGGAGTTTTGTTCAGGATATTATAGACTCTGTATGGAAGGAGGAGCGCTTATGAGCGAAGCGAATAACTCAAATGCGCTCCGACGACCTGCCCCGCTCGCAGAGGCGAGAGGGGCGATACATTGTGAAAGAGAGGAGCGATTATGAGACCACTTAATCTTACGATGTCGGCATTTGGACCATATGCGGGAGTCCAGATGCTTGACATGGCCCAGCTTGGGGCTGAAGGCTTGTATCTTGTGACTGGGGATACAGGTGCGGGAAAGACCACGATATTCGATGCCATCTGTTATGCGCTGTATGATGAGCCGAGCGGAGCGAGCCGCGATGCGAGGATGATGAGATCAACGTATGCCGATGTGGACACAGATACCTACGTTGAACTGACATTTGATCATATGGGGAAGACTTACAGAGTTAAAAGAAATCCTTCCTATGAGAGACGTAAGAAAAAAGGTGAGGGAACTACCCTGCAGGATGCGGCTGCAGAACTGTATCTGCCGGATGACTTGGTCATTGCCAACAGAACGAAGGTAAATTCATATCTTCAGGAATTGTTGGGTGTGGACAGAGAGCAGTTTTCGCAGATATCCATGCTTGCTCAGGGTGAGTTCAAGGAACTGTTGGTGGCGGAGTCCGGGGACAGACAGAAGATATTCAGCAAGCTTTTTCACACATCAAGGTATTTTGTTCTGCAGAAGCGTCTTCAGGATGAGACGAGAAGGCTTCAGAGTGAACGCGACGATATGAAGAAGAGTATAGAGCAGTATATATCCGGGATAGTCTGCGGAGAGGATGACCCTTTTGGGCTCAGTGTTCAAAAGGCGAAGGACGGCCAGATGCCAATTGATGAGGTGATCACACTCATCGGAAAGCTTATTGTAACGGAGAAGGCAAGAACAGATTCATATGAAAAGCAGATAGGTACACTTGAGACCCGGGTCGGGGAACTTGACACGCTGATAGGCAAGGCACAGCAGACAGAGAAAGCCAGAGTGCAGCTTGAAAAGGCACATTTGGAGCTTGCAAATGTACAGAATGACAGAACTGCTGCTGAGGCAGAGTTAAACAGGACAAAGGAAGCGCGCCCAGAAACGGAAGAGCTCCAAAGGCAGGCAGCAGTTATAAATAACGAGCTTCCAAACTATGAGAAACTGGACGAGAAGCGAAAAAATATTGCAGACGAGGAACAGCTCCTACAAAGGCAAAATGAACAGGCAGAGAAGGGCAGAATGATTGTGACAGACAAACAGAAGAGCATAGAAAAGCTGAGACTGGAACAGACACAGCTTGCGGATGCGGGGGAGAAAATAGTTGCAATCACGGCATCGAGGGAGAAGATGGCTGACGCTGTTGACTATCTGAATGGCATAAGCAGACTGCTCATGGAATACAGCAGAAGAAAACAGGCGGTGGACAAAGCACAGAAGCAGTATCTGTTTGATAATGATATGTATACCAGAAAACAGGATATGTATGAGCATATGAGCACGCTCTACAGGAATGCCCAGGCGGGAATCCTTGCAAAGGATCTGAAGGAGGGACAGGCGTGCCCTGTGTGTGGTGCGACGGAGCACAAACTCCTTGCATTGCTGCCAAAGGAGGCTCCGACAGATGCGCAGTTAGAGGACGCGAAGAAGGATGCGGACAGAGCACGCGACAGGGCAAATGCCAGTGCTACGGATGCAAAGATAAAGCTTGCCAGTGTCATGGAGATCAGAAACAGCATTATTGAGCAGGCTGAAAAGAAATTTGACGATCCGGAGGATATAGACGGTCTGCCGGAAAAGGTTGAGAAGAATATTGGATACTATAATGAGAAGATTGCGAAGACTGACAGACAGATCGAGGCTGAACGCAAAAGGGTCAGCAGAAGGGATGAGCTTGCTGCAAAACTTCCTCAGGAGGAAGAAGCATTTGCCGGGATGCAGGTGAAGCTGGCGGATCTTGAGAGAAATATATCGGCGCTCACGGCAAAGGTTGTCTCAGACAGAGAACAGGCGACAGAACTGGCCGCGGGGCTCAGATTCAGGAATCGGAGTGAGGCGGAAACGAAGATGAACGAGATTCTTGGCAGAGCAAAGAAACTGCAGAATTCATTTGACGCCGCTGAGAAGAGACATAATGCTGTGATCCAGAATATTAAAACGCTGGAGGGGCAGATAAAGGCTCTGACAGACACGCTGGAATCAGCAGAGAGGCTCGAACTTGCTAAGCTTGAGAAAGATAAAACCGCAGTGAGAGATGAACTGGGAAGGATCAGGCTTCTCATGCAGGATGGAAACAGCCGCATCCGTGCAAATGAAACGGCGATGGCGAATATAAGCAGAAAGTCCGATGAGCTTTCGGCAAAAGAAAAGAAATATGTAAGCGTGAAGTCGCTCTATGACACTGCCTCAGGAAATGTATCCGGCAAGAACAAGATAAACCTTGAGGCGTATATACAGATGTCGTATTTTGACAGGATAATTCAGCGTGCAAATCTGAGATTCCTGAAGATGTCAGACGGTCAGTATGAACTGGGGCGTGTGACGGACAGCAGTGACAGGCGAAGCCAGATCGGCCTTGACCTCTGTGTTGTGGATCATTACAACGGCAGCAGACGAGACGTTAAGTCTCTTTCTGGGGGCGAGTCATTTATGGCATCACTCTCCCTTGCACTTGGACTCTCCGATGAGGTGCAGGCTTCGGCTGGCGGCATACAGATAGATACGATGTTTGTGGATGAGGGCTTTGGATCCCTTGATACAGAAAAGACTCTGCCACAGGCATACAAAGCGCTGGTCAGCGTGACCGAGGGACGCAAACTGGTGGGAATAATATCGCACGTGACTGAACTCAAGGAGAAGATTGACAAGCAGATAGTGGTGGAAAAGGACAGAACCGGCAGGGCGAAGGCGAGGCTGGTGGTGTAGGAATTTTAGTCATCTGAGTATTTAGATAAAATTTGCTCAAGTTTATTAAAGTCTACACATCTTTTTGTAAGGTTGCGATTTTTGTCGGGAAAATCAGTTATGAGAGAGTAGACTTTATTGGCTCTGTTGATTATAGTATCGGAATGATCCCGACACCAGGATAATTGTTTCTGCATAAGAATCTTTCGTTTTGTTTTATCTGGGGTATCGTGAGGGTTTAATTTCAGATTGACCTTAGATATAACTGAGTTGTTAACTGGAATCATATTGTTTAGATTGAGAATTCCTATGATTTTAGAAGAATACTCAGGATGCTTGCTGTTGTGGTCAAATACTTTGATGAAATCAATCTGGCTTTTCATATTTTCAAATTTCTTTTTGGGTGAGGTAAGGGGGAGGCAATATTTCTGACCACCTATAAGAATGATTATTCCAAGAAATGGTCGATTCTCCTTACCTACCTGAGGGGAGACTGACATTACGTTGTCATCTGCACGAGACAGATTTCTTATGTATTTTAAATCAATATAGTAAAAATTTAGGATATCCATTATCGCCTTTCTGAGAATATAAAAGAGCTGTGCTAAAATGCACAGCTCTTAAAAACCTTTTTGCATGGTAGGGCTCCCATAAAATTGTTCCATTTTGTATGGTAGAACATCCATATTAAAATTGTTCATTTGTTTTATATGGTAGAACACCCATCTCTTAAAGTTCCCATTTCGCATGGTAAGGTTACCATAATCATATCATACAAGAATTCTAACATTCAATAATGTTAGTGTCAATTAGAGCTGACTTATTTAGTAACTTATAGTGATCTGAGAATATCCTAAAAAGTGGTCAATATCAAGTGCGATTACTGATATTTTATAAAACGTTTATAAAAGTATACAAAGTGTAGAATAGTAGAAAAATGTTAGCTGTTTGCTTTACAAATCGGAGTTGATAAACAATAATGGTTCATGTATGAATGAATAAGGACGGTACACTATAATGGAACTTTTTGATATATGCGACGAACAGGGCAACCCTACCGGAGACACAGTGGAGAGGAGCGAGGCACATGCAAAAGGCATATGTCACAGGACTGCCCATATCTGGATAGCGAAGCAAGAGAATGGAAGGTATAAGGTTCTTCTGCAGAAGAGGTCGATAGATAAGGATTCTTTTCCCGGAAGGTATGACACTTCCTCTGCCGGACATATACAGGCGGGCGATGAACCGATGGGGTCGGCACTCAGGGAACTCGGAGAGGAGCTTGGCATCAAAGCTGAGGCCGCAGATCTTGATTTCGCGGGAACATTCAGGATCCGGTATGAGAAGGAATTTCATGGCAGAATGTTCAGGGACAACGAGGTGGCATTTGTGTTCGTGTATCAGAAACAGGTGGACATAGCAGATCTGACAATACAGAAGGAAGAGCTTGACGGCGTGTGCTGGTTTGATCTTGAGGACACTTATGAGGCATGTAAGAATCATGACCAGAAGTTCTGCGTGCCACTCGGCGGCCTTGAGACGGTGCGAAGATACCTAGATGGCAAATAGAGATAACTTTCAAAAATATGTTGCCAGACTAGTTAGTTTGTGCTAACATAACATATGTTATGGAAAACGACAAGCGCAGTGAAACGATAGAAAAACTGAAAAAAGCAGGTAAAGAGGAATTCCTTAAAAATGGTTACCAGAGGGCAAGTCTTAGAATGATATGCAATAGTGCGGGAGTTACCACCGGAGCCTTCTACTTTTCATTTGAGAGTAAGGAGGCATTGTTCAAGGCGATACTTGAACCGCTTGTGAACCAATATGAAGCCATGCTTGGAGAACTTATGAAGGGGGAGATTGAGAACCCCGCTACGGGCGTAGATGCAGATAAGATCATGATGCAATTCCTTCTGGCACACAGGGAAGAGGTAATGATCATCATGCATGGCGCTGATGGCAGCTGTTATGAGAATTATCACCAGAGGGTTGAGGAGTTCATGAGGCATTCATTTGCGGCATATTACAGGTCACAGCTTGGATGCGAGCCGGATGAGACTTTGGTTCGCGTGCTGGCTAAGATGCGGCTTGAGGGAGCCATGGCGATACTGAACGAGGATGTAGACGTGGAGAAGAAAATGTATCTGACAGAAAAGATCGGCATTCATGCCACAGGCGGTACAGAAAAGTTGATAGAGAGTTTAAAGAAAGAGGTTCATCGATGATGAACCTCTTATTTTTATGAACATAACAAAACATGACAAATGTTATATTTTATGTAAACGCCGCGCGCAGCGCCTCTCATGCGTTTGCACAATTAAAAGGCAGGAGGAAATGAGAAAATGGTTAGCACACAGAACAGCACAGCAGACAGGTCAAAGGTAGACATAACGGGAGTCCCGGAGACGATGCTCCAGACACTCTATGCCAGAGCGAAAGAATCAAGAAAACCGGATCATGTCATATATGACGGCAAGGCTATAGAGATAGTGGACAGTCTGGATTATGACTTTTCACTGGCGGACAAGGATCTGGCGATGGGAAGCGGAGTTATAGCGAGAACCATAGTGCTTGATAAGCTTGTATCAGAATTCCTGAAGAAGCACAAGGGTGCTGTGGTTGTGAATATCGCCTGTGGTCTTGACACCCGTTGCTATAGAAATGAGGGTAAATATAAAGGCTGGTACAACATTGATCTCCCGGAGACCATGACTGTAAGGGCAAAGTTCCTGCAGGAGGACGGACCGGTGTACCAGATAGCGGAATCCGCCATGGACGGCAAATGGGCAGACCTGGTAGAGTATGCAGGTGAACCTGTGCTGGTCATCATAGAGGGGCTTACGATGTATCTCACAGAAGCTGATGTGAAGAAAATATTCGACATAATAGACAGGAAATTTACTCATGCTACGGTGCTCGTAGAGACTATGGCTCCGTTCATGGCAAAGCATATCAAGGAGAAATCCATCCATGGAAGCCATGCCAGGTTTTCCTGGGGCGTGCCAAATGGAAAGAAGCTGGCGGAGATCATACCGAAATACAGATACATAGAACAGCACAGTCTTGTAGAAGGAATGGCTGAGTTCATACCGGTATATAAAGTCATTGGCAAAATACCATTTGTCAGCAATATATCTAACAAGATAGTAGTGCTGGAAAAGTGATAAAAAAGTGTTGACATAAAGTTAAAAGCCATTTATGATACAGTAAAATGCAAATGACTTGCAAATTCAAAAAAGAGGAATACTATGGCGAGGGAGTATAAAACGAGAATAAGTCAGGCTATAGAGGCATTTGCTGCAGAGAGGCAGGACAGAGGTTTTTGTGTGGCTGATGTAAGTGTGTATTTGGATGAGAATGGCATAGATGCGAATACAACGACCGTATATCGCAATCTTGACCGCATGGTCACCCAGGACAAATTGATAAAGTATCAGAGTGCTGATGGTAGTTCAAGTATGTATAGAATGGAAAAGGCTGATCATAGTTGTCACGAGCACCTTCATATGCAGTGTGTTAAGTGTGGAAGAGTCATACATATTGACCGCGATATCATGAATCACATAGCTAAAGGAGTTCAGGAGAGGTATGGATTTATGATCGACTGTGACAGATCGTCGATATGTGGTATTTGCAAAGATTGTCAGAGACGTTGTGGAGTCGCTGTAGTCTAAGCTAAACGGGATTGTTACAGACGGGCTGTATCGTTACGGTCGCATCAAAAACTATATATCCCGAAATTTTCTAAGCATGAAAAGGAGGTGTGCAGCATGAGTAAAAAGAGAATAATGTCATGGATTCTTATAGTGTTCTTTGTGTCAGGAATACTTTTCTCTTACGGCTATATTGCGCGCAATGTGGAGCATGACTGTACGGGGCAGGAATGTCCTATATGTATGCATTTGCAGCAGGCTGCACAGTTCCTTTCAAATATAAAGACAATGTCAACTACGCCAGTGTTCCTGGCGTTCTTAAGTGTGTTCACACTTGGAGTTGTATTGGTGTATACCCACGAGTATTGTACCGATACGCTCGTTTCCCTGAAGGTGGAATTGCTGAATTGATTTAAAGTACGGATATTGACTGAGAATTGCGTCTGGAAATACATCTAAAGATAAGGGCGAATACTTATTATTGGTGTTTTTTAATCTAGAGGCAGTTTATTAAATTTACCCAATTATAGGCATCAAAATATGCCTGTCAATTATATCAATCAATTCGGAGGTTTATTGATCATTATGAAAAATAGAATATTTGGCCTTGTTATGGCATCGGTACTTACTGTTTCAGCATTTTGTGGCTGCGGAGCATCAATGACGGTAGCAGATTCTGATCAGAAAGGGGGCAGTGCGCCTGAAAATGTGGCAAATGCTGCGGCGTACAGCATTGTATGTACGACTTTTCCTCAGTATGACTGGATCCGCAATATTATAGGCGGTGATTCCGACAAGTTTCAGCTTACTATGCTGCTCGATCAGGGGATGGATCTTCACAGTTATCAGCCAACTGCAGAGGATATAGCAAAGATAGCTGACGCAGATATGTTCGTGTATGTTGGCGGTGAGTCTGATGGCTGGGTGGATAGTGCCCTGAAAGAAGCGACTAATAAGGATATGAAGGTTGTAAATATGCTTGACGCTTTGGGAACTGCAGTCAAAGAGGAAGAGGTAGTTCCAGGCATGCAGGCAGAGGAAGAAGAGGGAGGAGAGGAAGGCCCGGAGTATGATGAACATGTATGGCTTTCACTCAAGAACGCAGTGGCGTTGACGAATGTGTTGGCGGATAATATCCAGGCACTTGATCCAGATAATAAATCTGATTACATGGAGAATGCAGGCAAGTACGTTGATGAACTCAATGATCTTGATGGAAGGTACGAACTAACAGTTTCTAAGGGAAAACGTCAGGCAATTCTGTTTGGCGACAGATTCCCTTTCCGATATATGGCGGATGATTATGGTCTTACTTACTATGCTGCATTTGTGGGATGCAGTGCTGAGTCGGAGGCAAGTTTTGAGACAATAACATTCCTTGCGCAGAAGGTGGATGAGTTAAAGCTTCCGGTTATTCTGACGATAGAGGGTGCAGATCAAAGTATAGCAGAGTCGATAAAGAAGACAACAGATTCGAAAAATCAGGAGATCCTGACGATGAATTCCATGCAGTCTGTGACTGCAAAGGCTGTAGCTGATGGTGAGACGTATCTGAACGTGATGGAAGATAACTTGAACGTACTTTCTCAAGCATTGAATTAATTGCTGAACAATAATACAAATTTAGATTTATAGGAGAAAACAAATGTCATATATAACGTGCAGGGACCTGGCAGTCGGGTACGACGGAAGATCAGTTGCGTCAGGCCTTAATTTCAGTATAGACAAGGGAGACTATCTCTGTATAGTTGGAGAGAACGGAGCGGGAAAGAGTACCTTGGTAAAAACTCTGCTTGGCCTGTTGAAACCGGTTTCAGGAGAGATAAAGTTTGGCGATGATCTGACATCGCGTGATATAGGCTATCTGCCGCAGCAGACACCTGTGCAGAAGGATTTCCCTGCGACTGTATGGGAGGTGGCTTTGTCGGGCGCACTGCCTAAGTGCGGAGCACGTCCTTTTTATGGCAGAAAGGAAAAGCAGCTTGCACAATCTCAACTTGAACGACTTGGAATATGGGATATACGCAGGAAATGTTACAGGCATTTGTCAGGAGGACAGCAGCAGCGCGTCCTTCTGGCGAGAGCCCTGTGTGCAACTGAGAATCTTCTTCTGCTTGATGAACCGGTAACTGGCCTTGATCCTGTTGCAACGGCACAGTTCTATCAGATGATACAGCAGTTAAATGAAAATGGTGTGGCAGTGATCATGATATCACATGATCTGAGGGCAATAGATTGCGCCAGACATGTGCTTCATATGAATCATGGGGGCTCGTTCTGGGGCAGCAGAGAGGAATATAAGAACAGCAGATATTGGAACATCATTTCGGTAGAATATGAGAAAGGTGGTGGACAGAGTGCAGCTTGTTGATAAGTTAATTTACTATATGCAGTATCCATTTGTTAAGTATGCTCTTGTGGTTGGTATTCTTATAGCATTGTGTTCGTCACTTTTCGGTGCAACATTGGTTTTGAAAAGATTTTCATTTATCGGCGATGGACTTTCGCATGTTGCATTTGGAGCAATGGCGGTAGGATCTGTTCTGAAACTGACAAACAACACGATCATAGTGATGCCGGTGACTGTGGCTGCTGCAATTCTCATACTTATGTCGGGACAAAATGCGAAGCTTAAGGGGGATGCCGCGATAGCTATGATGTCTGTCGGTGCTTTAGCCGTAGGTTATCTGATAATGAATGTATTTTCCACGTCAGCAAATGTATCGGGGGATGTGTGCTCTACGTTGTTTGGTTCAACCTCAATACTTACATTGACAATTGGAGAAGTGTGGCTGTGTATAGTTATGTCAATATGTGTAATAGCGTTTTTCTGTTTGTTCTACAACAGGATATTTGCAGTCACATTTGACGAGAGTTTTACCAGGGCAATCGGGAAAAATGCAGGGGCATATAATCTGGCGCTGGCGGTGATAATCGCTGTGATAATGCTCATATACGGTAAAGAAGCAACAACACAAATTGAGAACAGCGTACCCTACTATTCTGTATCAAGTGGAGCAGTAACACGAAAATGTTGCTGCTCCATTTTCATGCCCCTTAAATAAATTCCTTGAATCTGCTTGACTTATATTACGGTTAGTGATATATTTATTACAGTAACCGTAATAAGGAGGCTGGACTATGAGAGACAATGCAAAAAGTGGCGCACTTACAGAAGTGACCTTTTATATTTTACTCTCTCTTTATACACCAAAACACGGATACGCCGTTATGCAGTTTGTTGAAGAAAAAACGGGCGGGCGGCTTTCGTTAGGCGCAGGCACTTTATATGGAGCATTAAACTCTTTGCAGGACAAGAAGTGGATTGAACCTTATGGAGATAGTGAGGGAAGAAAAAAAGAATACCATATTACAGCACAGGGAAAAGAAATTGCAGAAAAAGAGCTTGCAAGACTAAATGAACTTGTAAGCATTGCAAGTGAAATTATTGGAGGTGCAGTATGAGTAAAAAATGTTATCGCTTTTTTGGCGGATTGCTAAATACGCAGGAAAAATGGCTAAACAAAATGTCTGAAAAGGGTTATCGACTTGTTCGGACAGGAAAACTGTTATACGAATTTGAAAAATGCAAGCCCGATGAAGTGACCTATTGTGTAGAGTTTATCGGAGAAAAATCAAAAGAGAGTTCAATAGATTATGCTAATTTTTTGGAGGATATGGGATATAAGGTGTTTTTTAAAAATATCAATCTAAACTATTCTGTTGGAAAAGTTCGCTGGCGCCCATGGGCAGAAAGGGGCGGTCGTATTGCGACAAACACAACAACTTTTAATCGAGAAATCTTGATTGTGGAAAAAGCAAATGATGGAAAGCCTTTTGAACTCCATACCTCTTATGACGATAAAGAAAAATATTATCGCAACTTACGCAATCCGTGGCTATTTCTACTGCTCATGTTTGCACTATTCGCAGTTACAAAGCAGTCTATAATCTTTGGTATTTTTGCGTTGGTTTCTGTAATTCCTGGCAGTATATATCAAATACAGATAATGAAAATCCGGAAGGAAGCCAAGACACAGGAATGGTGAGGAAATAAATAGCAAATCCAGCCGAGCCTGTCAACGGTCAAGATGAACGGCGGAAATGTGCCGCCGTTGACAGCCCCGCCCGTCTTTGCTGTTCGGTAATCAAGAGGGCGACAG
>ERZ773165.514-NODE-514-length-28889-cov-23.911043_pt1 | contig 28889 bp, 21 predicted proteins | sample MGYA00581003_ERZ773165 | MGnify/ENA primary metagenome ERZ773165 (study PRJEB29015, sample SAMEA2737817) | human gut metagenome | biome: human gut; feature: human-associated habitat; material: faeces | place: China | collected 2012 ... | reverse complement strand
TGAAAGTAGGAGGTAAATGCCTTTTATGAATAACATTTACCTCCTACCCGATTTATTTCGTCAGACGAGGAAGTATGAGAAGTTATCTACTCGCGGCCGCGAGTCGCGCTACCTTCGGCCGCGAGTAGCATTACCCTCGGCCGCGAGTAGCTCTACCAGCGGCCGCGAGTAGATAATTTGTGATTAGGGGACAGGGCACAATTATGCCATAATAGGGGAGAGTTTGTCTGCCAATTTAAGGTTGCAAGGAAATGGTCGCGGTAAGTTTGAATGTATGGTAGAAGGCTTTTGGATGGTTATTTATTTATTGCAAGGATATGTTTTCTTGCCGGTATCGGCAAGAAAATGGGTGTTTTTGGTATGATTTTTGTGGTTTATGCCGCGCTTCACTTAGTTCCCTCCCCGCGCAACAATAAATCCAAGGTTTTTTTCGTTGTCTGAATTATAAAAGTTAAATTTGCAAGTGTAATACAATCAACATTTTAAAAGTTATCTATATGAAGAAAACATTACTGCTATGCTTCTTCTGTCTGCTTGCCATTTCGCAACTGTGGGCGGCAGAAAAGCCCAAGGTAAGCGTCGGCGACGACGTGACATGGTATCTCGTTCAGATGTCGAACGGGAAAGGTGTGCTCACGGCGCAGGGCGACGGCGAAGAAGTGCTTACGGGCATTCCGATGGGACGTGACGCACAATTCTGGAAAATCGAAGGGTCGGCAACGACGGGTTATACCCTCACAAGCCGTTCGGGCCTCACGCTCTATACCACTACGACTAAGCAGGAAGGTATGTTCAAGGCCGGAAAAACGCCTAACGCCAACAAATATTTCGTTTGGCAGACCACGACTAATGCCAACTATTCTGGCGATTTCGTGATTTCGCCGAAGGCTAATCTGGGCGTGTATATGAACCAGTGGGGTGGTGCCGGAACGGGTAAAAAACTCGGACTCTGGAACGACCGCTCTGATGCCAACCAGCCGCTTACCTTCGTGAGCGAGGAGGATTTTGAAAAGATGGGCAAGATGCTCTCTTTGGTGCCTTATCCTGCCAGTGTGACTAAGGGCGACGGCTCTTTGAGCCTCTCGAAAATCGATGGTATCGTGGCAACGGGCGACGCTCCTCTGCGCTATGCCAGCGAATTTGCCAGTCAGGCCAAGCGCACGCTGGGCATCGACCTTCAGGTGAACCCCGCTTCTGCAGCCTACGCCATCTCTATGGTGGCCGACAAGACGCTCGAACACGAGGCTTACCGACTGAACATCAACGCCTCGGGCGTGGAAATCGTTTCGGCCGATAGCACTGGTTTCTTCTATGGTCTGCAAACCCTCAAGCAGTTGCTGCCAGCGGCCATCTATGGCAAGACGTTGCAGAAAAACGATGGATGGACGCTGCCTTACGTGGAAATCGTTGACAAGCCCAACCTCGGCCACCGCGGTTTCATGCTCGATGTGGCCCGCCACTTCTTCTCTAAAACAGAAGTGATGCGCGTGCTCGACGTGATGGCTTCTTACAAGATGAACCGTTTCCACTGGCACCTCACCGACGACCAGGGATGGCGCATAGAAATCCCTGAATATCCGCGTTTGACGGAGGTGGGAAGCGTGCGTGCCGGTTCGTTCTCCAATGCTGGTGGCGCTTCGAAATTCTTCGACGACACGGAATATGGTCGCGGCATGTGGTATTCGCTCAACGACTTGCGCGAAATCGTGGCCTATGCCAAGGACCGCAACATTGAAATCATTCCTGAAATCGACCTCCCGGGACACATGGTGGCTGCCGTGGCCGCTTATCCCGAACTGAGCTGCGATCCTTCGAAGTCTTACAGCGTCCGCATCGACGGCGGTATCTCGAAAGACGTGCTCAACATCGGCAAGGACGAAGTGGTTGACTTCCTCAAATGTGTGCTCGGCCACGTGGCAGAGGTGTTCCCTTATCAGTATATTCACCTCGGCGGCGACGAGTGTCCGACAGACCAGTGGGCCAACAATGCCGACTGCCTTCGCCGCGTGAAGGAGAAGGGCCTCTCGGGCGTCAACGAACTCCAGTCGTGGCTTGTTGAAGAACTGGGTCTCTATCTGAAGGAAAAATACGGCAAGGACATCGTGGTTTGGGACGAACTCCTCTCACACTGGAATGCCGACAACAAGGTGAAACCCGTCATCATGGCCTGGAACAACATCAACATGAGTTCCAAGGCTGCCGACAAGGGCTTCAAGAGCATCGTGGTGCCTTACCAGTCGCTCTATCTCGACATGATGCAGGTGCCGATGGCGCAGAGAGACATCAACGAGAAATACCAAGGCGGATGGGGCGACAACTGGGTCAACAGCGTGGAAACCGTCTACAATGTCAACCCCGTGGCTTCGCTCTCAGGACGTGAAGACTTTTGTTTGGGCGTTCAGGGAAATATGTGGACTGAAACGTGCAACGACAGTGTGGAACTCGAATACCAGCTCTTCCCGCGCCTCTTGGCGCTCTCTGAAACGGGATGGTTGCCGGCTGCCAAGAAAAACTGGGTGGGCTTCTATATGCGCCTCCAGACGCAGCGCAGCGTGCTTGACGAAATGGGCGTGACGTATGCCACTCATTATTTCGAGAAACCCGAACAGACGGCGGCGCAAAAGGCCGTTGAAGAGGCTGAGGAAATCATCGCTGCCGCTGGCGATTACGTTGGTCTGCCTGCCGCCGACAAGAAAACGGCAATGACGGAGGCGCTCAGCGATTTGAAGGGCGACATGGAGAATGCCGACAAACTCGCTGCCCTGACAGCGTCTGTCGGCCAATATAAGAAGGCTGACATCACGATGCCGGAAGAGGGAAAATATTATCAGATTCTCTCTGCTTCCACTTACTACAAAGCAAAATATGAAGGTTCTTCACTCTATGCCAGCGACAACAACGTGCGCTTCCACTATACGAAGCAATATGAACCAGAAGAAATCTGGCAGTTTGAAGCCGTGACGGGTGGCTATAAGGTGAAGAACGTCATCACTGGTAAGGCTTTGACCATGCCAGCGGGCAATGCCGAAAACATGACGCTGACGGCAAACGGCAGTGTGATGAAAATTGCGCTCGCCACTAAAGCCAGCGGACAGTACACTTACATTCCTGCCGTGCTCAACATTTCCTCTGGCGGCAAATACCTCACGGCCGACTGCACAGGCTATGCCAAGAGCGGCACTGACGCTGCGCTCTGCTATCAGGGCACATGGCGCATTGTTGAGGTGAAAGACTTCACCTTCATGCTCAAGCACCTCGTTGAGAAATGTGAAACCGTTTTGCACAACGCAAAACCGGGCGAGATGGGCGAACCGACAGAAGCGGCCCTCAGCTTGCTCAGCGATGAAATCATCGCGCCGGCCAAGGCGCTGATTGGTAAGGGCGCTGTTTCGCGCAGCGAATACGACAAATTCCTCGCGCTCTACGCACAGTTTGTGGCCATGCCACGCACCTCTGTGCTCGACGCGCTGGATGAAGGTTACTACTATAACCTGCGTAACGCCTATTTCACCAACTATCTGGCCATGGCTTCCACTTCCAACACGGTGCAGCCTCGCACGATGAGCAACAACACCGATGCCTATCAATGGCGCATCCGCAAGAATGCCGATGGCACGGTGAGCATCTTCAGCAAGGTGGGTGACAAACCGGCCTATCCAGCTTCCGATGCCGAGACCAAGAACATCCTCTTGGGCAAGGAATATTCATGGAAGCTCGATCAGCACACTTGCGACGAGGGTAAGACGGGCATCCGCATCATTTCAGCCTCTGGTGCTTACAGTTGGTATGTCAACGCCAGCAGCTGGGCCAATAACGTCATCCTCAAGCCCATTGCATGGGGTGCCAGCATCTGGACATTTGAGAAACTCAACATCTCAACGTCCATCAACAATGTCAACACTTCTTCTGCCGTTCCTTCCAACGTCTATTACGACCTTCAGGGAAGACAGTTGCACCAGCCCGTGCAGCATGGCGTTTACATCAACGGAAACGGAGAAAAGGTGATTCGCTAAATGATATGTAATGGCGTTCTTGAAATCCCTTTCAGTACGCCTAAAATATAAACATGGAGACCAAACAGCCCTGAGCGTTTGGTCTCCATGTTTTTTGTTGTGGGGAAAGGCTGTCTATTGATAATTCTTTTAAAAAGAGAAAAAATGGAAAAATCAAAAATACTTCATGCCTTTCGCATCTCTGAGCGCGAAGGGCAAGCTATTCTGACGGCACAAGAGCGTGTTGTAGGTTGTTCCGACAACGCTAGTCGAATTTTCGCGAACGCTGGATGCTTGCAAAAAAAGCCTTTTCGCTTATTATGACACCGACCGCCCTTTCTGCATTTTCGATAAATCCGCTATAATCAGCTACTTTCGCTGTAAAATCTCGTCATTTTTGAAGGATTTAAAACGGTTTTCCGCTATAATAAATGGCGAGTTCGTCATAAATTCGTTAAAATTCGCTATAACATATCCTCTATGATAGAGGCATGGTAAATTACTTTTAGAAAGCATAGAATTTCTCTTGCATTTTCTCTTTGAGATGGAACTTCTTGGTAGTATCCCTTTTTGTTGTAATTTAGGTACATTTTGACCTTCTGTTCACCGCTCCGCCCAGTCGCTGCGGTCAAGATTTCTGTATCCGATGGCTTCAGCGATGTGTTGCGGCAGAATTGTTTCGCTGGCATCGAGGTCGGCGATGGTGCGGGCCACTTTTAGAATGCGGCCGTAGGCACGGGCGGAGAGGTTGAGCGACTTCATGGCGAAGGCCAGACGGCGGGCGCCTTCGGCATCGGGCGTGGCGAAGGTTTCGAGTTGCGAAGCAGTCATTTGTGCGTTGCAGTGGATGCCTGGAATGTTTCGGAAACGTTCGGTCTGTATGTCACGCGCTTTGATGACGCGCTGGCGGATGGTCTCACTCGTTTCGCCGCGCGGCGCCGTGGCCAGTTCTTCAACGGCCACAGGCATCACTTCCACCTGAATGTCAATGCGGTCGAGCAACGGACCAGAGATTTTGTTGAGGTAACGGTGGATTTGTCCTGGCGAGCAGACACATTCGTGGTGGGGATGGTTATAGTAGCCACAGGGACAAGGGTTCATTGAAGCCACGAGCATGAAAGAGCAGGGGAGCGTGGCGGTGTATTTTGCGCGTGAGATGGTGATTTCGCGGTCTTCAAGCGGTCCGCGCAACGTTTCGAGGGCAGAGCGGTTGAATTCTGGAAGTTCGTCAAGAAAGAGTACGCCGTTGTGTGCCAGTGATATTTCGCCCGGTTGTAGGTTGGCACCGCCGCCGATGAGTGCCACGTCGGAGATGGTATGGTGGGGACTGCGGAAGGGACGCTGCGAGATGAGCGACGTGTTGCCGTCAATTTTTCCGGCAATGGAGTGAATCTGCGTCGTTTCGAGGCTTTCCGCCAGCGTGAGCTGCGGCAGAATTGAGGGAATGCGCTTCGCCATCATGCTCTTGCCGCATCCCGGACTTCCCACGAGAATCAGATTGTGGCCGCCTGCCGCTGCCACCTCACAGGCACGTTTCACCTGCTCCTGTCCCTTCACGTCGGCAAAATCGTAGGGCGACTGGCTTTGGGCAGCGTAAAATTCGGCACGCGTGTCATATTCCACTGGTTGGATTGTGGGGTGTCCGTTCAGCAGGTCAACCACCTCCAGCAGATGGTTGGCACCATAGACTTTTATGCGGTTGACCACCGCTGCCTCGTGTACGTTTTGCTGTGGCACGACCAGAAAATCGTAGCCCATCTCGCGAGCTTTGATGGCGATGGGGAGGGCACCGCGAATGGGGCGCAGCGAACCATCGAGGCCCAATTCGCCAACGAGGCAGCATTTGTCGAGCAGGGTGGAGGTGATGTATTGGTTGCTGGCCAAAATGCCGACCGCCAACGGGAGGTCATAGCCCGTTCCTTCCTTGCGTACGTCGGCCGGTGCGAAGTTTGCCACAAATGCGCTGGAGCTTAGCCTGAGTTTGGAATTGAAGATGGCGTTTATCACGCGCGTTCGGCTCTCGCGCACGGCGTTGTCGGGGAGTCCGACCATGATGGAGGTATCGCCATTGTATGTGTTGACTTCAATGCTCACGGGCAAAGCCGTCAGACCATTGAGGGCTATGGTTTGTGTCTTGACGAGTGCATTCATGTGTTTGTGGCTTTGAGGAAATATAGATGTGGGAAAACCTATGTTAATGGTGGGTGGTGACAATTGATCACCTACTTACTAAAAATAGTTGATGAGATGGTTCTCTTTGTTGAAGCGGGCTTCGAAACAGGCGATGCCGAAGTCGTGGAGGTCAAAGGAGACGCGCACGGCGGCATCTTCCGTGAGGCGTTGCCAGGCAGCGAAATCATTTTTGGAGCGGTGGATGCCGCGCACCACGAAGAAAGCTTTCTCTCCGCGTTTAGACAGCACCGCTTTCCATGCCGAAGGCCAGAGTTCCAAAGGAGCGTCGAGATAAAGGAAGTCAACTTTGACGGGATGTATCTTTAGGGCATTGCCTTTCGAAGTACGGAGGTCGGAAGTGGTAATTTCGCGGAAGAGGCAGGAGGGACGTCCGGCGCGGAGATAGGCTGTTTGCATTTGCAGGCCATCGCCGATCACAAGGGCTTCTTTGGCCATCGAGGCGTTGATGAGGCGGAGAAGCAGGCGGTCGTCGCGCTCGCGCAATTTTGAAGGGACAGTCTTCCGTAGGTTTCTCAGGTCGTCGTAGGCGTAATAGGCTCCGCGCTCATAGATGACGCCCGTCACCAGGTTGAAGGCAAAGGGCGAATGGATGTTATAGCCACGGCGGTGGCGAAAGCGTCGCATCCATCGCAGGCATCTGCGGGAGTTATCGGTAAAGGACATGGTCAGTGAAGGTGAAAAGGGGATTTCAGTGGTGTTTTTACGGTAGCCGTAAGGAAAAAACTGAAATCCCCTCTGTTTTGTTTGGTACGTTATGTCATAATTTTTTACTTACCACGCTGCCGTTCGGAACGTTGAGGCCGGCAGACCAGCAGCGTTGACGAGATTGGCGCGGGTGAAGGGCTGCCAGCCATAGCGGGCCGCAGCGGGTTGTTTCACTTCTTTGCTGCGCACGATGACGGTGTTGTTCTTGATGGTGGCTTCGGCAGGATGATAGATGCCATCGGCGCCAGCCACTTCAAAACCGATGAGGCGCGTTCCCTGTGCGGCACGCATTCCTTCGGCATCGGCAAAGTGGAGAACGATGGCATCGCCGTCAATCTTCATCGACTGATAGCGCGGACCGTTGGGCGTCACTTTATGGCCGTAGGTGCGGTTGAGCACAGAGAAGGCAAGGCGTTCGCCCACTTCACGCTTGTGGCGAGGATGAACGTCGAGCGAGTCGCCGAGGTCGGAGCATACAGCCATATAGGTGTTGGGGAGCGTTTCCGCCATGCGGCGCTGGCTGTCGCGGAAATGCGGCCAGGATGGGCGCGTGCCGATGGAAGAGAGCTGTACGAAATGGAAGGGCAGATTGGGCTGGTTGAAGAAGTCGCGCCAACTGCGCTCAAGCATCGGGAAAAGGCGCTCGTGGACTTCGATATTGTCGGCGTTGGATTCCCCTTGATACCAAAGCACACCGCGCACGTCGTAGCCCTTAAGCGGCTGGATGGCGCTTTCGAAGAGATAGGCCGGTTCGTAGGGGTGGCGTTGGCGTTGCGAAGTGGCCTTCTGCGTGTTATAGGCGGCGCGTTCGCGGGCCCAGCGCATGATGAAATCGTTGTGTTTCCAGTTGCGGAGAATGGCTGGAAATTCCTTTTCGAGCGTTGCGCGGTCAATCCAGTTTTCCGTGCAAGAACCGCCCACTGCGTTGGAAATCAGTCCGACGTGGCAGCCCAGACTGTCGGCAAGTATGCGTCCGAAGTTGAAGGCAATGGCCGAGAAATGGGCTGCGGCCTTGGAGTTGGCGCGTTGCCAGTTGCCAGGGAGCACATATTGCAGATGGTTGATGGAATCGAGGCGTGCCGAATCCCACACCATAGCGTAGGTGGGCACGATGGAGGGCATGTCATAGAAATGCAGGCGCGAGCAGGTGTCGGCAGCGGTGATGTCTTCCTTGCCAGTCAGCACTTGCGAGAGTTTCAGTTCCATGTTCGACTGTCCGGAGCAAAGCCACACTTCGCCCACCCATATATCGCTCAGCGTTTTTTCTCCGCTGCGGGCCTTCACTTGCAGTTTGTAGGGGCCGCCAGCTTCTTCAGCGGGGAAGGAAACGCTCCACTGGCCGAAGTTGTCGGTGACGGCATCTGCCTTGCGTCCGTGGAAATTCACACTCACTTTCTCGCCAGCGTTGGCTGTGCCTTGAATGCGGATGGGGCGCTGGCGTTGCAGCACCATGCTGTTTCCGTAAGTGGCCGGCAACTGAAGACCGCCATAGTTGCCCGTCAGTCCGCTAAACACCGTCTTCGCCAAAATCAGCGCCCCTTCTGGATTGGGGTGCAGGGCATCGGGGAAGAGGTCGGGATGGCTGTGGAGCGGCGTATAAAGGTCAATAAGCCCCACGTTGTCCGTGGCGGCAATCTGGCGGATACGTTGCTGAATGAGTCCGTGCCAGAGTCGCGTGCCGCTGTCGAAGCGCGGATGGTCGTGGAAGATAGGCGTCATGAGGCAAATCCATATTTTCGCCTTCGGGTTGGCCACGCGGAAGGAATCGATGAGGGCACGGTAGTTGGGGATGAACTCGTCGGCGTGGTGCGGCCAGTTTCTCGGGTCGGTGTCGTTGAGTCCGAGGTGTATCACAACGAGGTCGGCCTTAAAGTCGAGCGCGGCGCGAAATTCCGGCAGTTTCACGTAGGGGTTGTGTCCCTGAGTGAGGAGCGTGGCACCGCTGTGTCCGAAGTTGCGCACTTCATATTTGTCGCCGAGCATGGCTTGCAGGCGCACCGGATAGGCATCGTGTGCCCGGTCTTTAAGTCCGTAGCCATAGGTGACACTGTTGCCAACGCAGGCTACCTTAATCCTGTCGCGTCCAGCCATGGGAAGGCAGAGGGCGAGGCAGAAGAGAGAAAGGAGAACGTGTTTCATTGGTTATAGTTTGTGTTGTTGTCTTGTGTGTGGTTTGTAGGGGAGGAGTAGGTGTAAGAAATCCTTTTCAGAAATCCGCACCATCTTCAAATTTACGATTTAATCTTCGTATCTCAGACATCTTGGCAGAAATTTCTGTAGTAAACCCCAAAAGAGCCGGCAAACACAGGCGTTTGTCGGCTCTTTTGGGGTTTAGAGGTTAAGTTGTATTCTATATCATTAGAGTCTTCTCTTAGGCTACAGATTTCTTTTACAATTACATTATGCAAAAAGGCTCTAATAACCAGATTGGATTATTAGAGCCTTTTTATAAGGGAGGTAACGAAGGGGGATAGTTGCATACCGCAAAATAGTTCATGGATAACAACATCCTCTTCGTATAAAGGGTTCACACGATATTTATTTTTTATTCATCGTCCGATTCATCCCAAGGTACTTGTCCTTTCCACCTATTACTCATAGGAGTAATGTCTTCATCTGCCTTACCTGGTTTCACGTTGATTTCAGGACTAGATGCACAAATAAAGGGTCTTTCGCTTGTCAAATCAATAATTGTCATGGATGGTTTTATGTATCGTCTCATCTTACTATTATTCTTTTATTATTTACTACATAAACTCCTGGGTGCAATCCTTTTAATGCGTCCTTAGCTTTGATTTTCGAACGGATAAGAATGCCCGATACGGTGTAGACATCCACTCTTTCTGCGTCCTCACCTACAAAGTCATCAATTCCAGTAATAGCGCCAAAGTAAAGTTTTAATTGGCTGAAAGCTATTTCCTGTTTATTTAGATAGCAGCGATAAGGATTGATAGTAATGTTTTGTCCTTTAGCAACTTGATAGAATCCTAATCCATCAATTTCCTGGTTTTGCATTACGTAAGCACCTTCTGGTACCTTTGAGTCTACATACACTCCAGTGAGATATGGAGTTGAATAAGAATCATTCAAACCGCAATAATTGCCGTTCAGATAATAGGTACCAGGTGTTCCACGCACGATGTAAGGAGTGTTAGCTTGAGCTTCTTCCACTTTTTCAAGTTGAATGCTCGATCCATTTACTCCCGTACAATTGTACACTTCGAATCCTGATTGTGGAACAAATTTAAAAGGTACAATCAGGGTTCCGATACCTAATGGAGACAACGTATAACTCACCCCAGGGAAGTCTGTACCACCTGTTACGATAACCTTGGAATATTCCACGTGGTCTAAGTCGTCCGCACTGATACCACTGGCATCCTTTTTTACGAAACGGGCACCATCCATCTGAATAGCATAAGTACCATTATAGGTTTCAGGGTCAGCCACGAGACCGATGGTGAACAGTTCGGTACATTCGTTGCCATCTTCATCATCGGGATAATAATTTTCGTTTTGCGATGAGGTACTGATGATTTTTAGTAATGTGGGGTCAGGCATATTGCAGTTAATGGTGTGTGTGCTAGAGGCACGCACAGAAAGATTTATATCCTTTACCCACTCTCTACCTTTTTTTACCAAGTTAATGCGGAACCCGCGAGGTAGGGTAAACTCCATGTTAAATGCCGTGTAGTCGACATCAGGATTTTTCTCGTAAACGGTCATGTATGTAACCGTTTTTCCATCGGCTGTAAACTTCATTTCGGCATCTGTCCACACTTGCAGTTTGCTTGATTGTGCAAAAGCAAGGAATGGGGCAAATGCCAAAAGAAGCATAGTCCATTGTCTTATTTTCATTTTCTAGTCTTTAATCGTTTTCTAATTGGTCTTTTTTTCGAGGTCGATAAGTACACTTCTTGCATCATCACCACATCGAGTGCGTCAATCTTACCATCGGCATTCATATCGGCAGCAGTGGCATTGATGTAAGTTTGTTTGTCGCCCAAATAGTAGTTGATGGTAAGTACAGCATCGAGAGCATCAACCACATCATCAGAGTTAGCATCACCCATTTTGCAAGTGTTGAGCGAGGCTTCAGCAATCAAGTCTTTAGCTTCAACATTGCCAGCAGAGTCTGTAGCTAAGGTACAGAAGGCATAAACCATTCCAGGATAGATTCGGAAGTCAATGGCCGAAGAGTCTGTTTCTGCCACATGTTCCCAAGACGTACCCTTACCATACTTCACATAGAGTGCGTGTTTCCAAATGCCCGATCTTTCGTCTTTTCCTTCAAAATGGATAGTGACGAGTGTGTCGCATTTTGAAACTATCTCCTTCACGCGGCTTTGAGGCTTTACATCATCCACCACATTAGTCCACGTTGGTGTGAGAATAGGATCATTTTCATCAAACACAATTGATGCTCGGTTGGCTATTGCAGTGCCATCTGCAAACGTTTTGTTTAGTGCGATGTCAAAGGCAACTTCGCCAATACCCGATATTCCATCGTAATTAACAGGAAGGAAACCTTGCATCACATCGTTGGTGGGTTCCATGGTCATTGGGTCGATAGAGGTGAATGTCCAAGTAACGATACCCTTGTAACTGTCGTATTTTCCTTCCACTTGTGCAATGGCGTTGATGGCAGGACGCATATCAACAGTTTTTATGAAACGTTGTTCACCATCAAGCGTTATCACCTTATCACCAATTTTGATGCTTGTAGGTTTGTAGCTCTTCAGGTCGAAATAGCGAGCATTGAGTGTATCTTTCACTTCCACAACATGGGCAGAGGCTGTGGCAAATTCTGGGTCGTTTTCAAATTCAATTCGATAGTTCATGTTTTGCACTTCGGCAGTCATAAACTTACTTCCCGATTCAGCCGTATAACCATAGATGTCGTTAGGGTCTAAAGAATTGACAGGCTCTGAGGCACCTCCTCCTGGAGGTGGAGGACAGTTTTTATTAGGACGTATCTTATCGCAATCTTCTACGTTATATGCGTGTGCAATATTCCATTCATCCAACTGCTCATTACCCTCACACATTCTTGCTTTATAGCTCTGAATTGTCTCGAACGGAGTGCAGTGCTCTTTCGATTTACTTCTAACTGCACGAAGCTTTGATGAGGATGGAGATGGTGAGTCATCCAACTTCTCAGAATACCATACGTATAAATAAGCCTTAGATGCAGCCTTCAATGAAATGGAAAGAACTTCTTCCATGCCAGGTCGTAAAGTCACTGGAATATGAAGCATGTGCAAAACAGGATAGCCATCAATATAGTCATTATCTGTACTCTTGGTGAAGAACATCTTGTCACCAGAAATTGGTGCATTTTGTTCTTTCAAATCCTCGATTTGCTTTAAATAGGGCTGCGGTATCGTTTTACGGAAAAATTGCATCAGGTCAGCACCCTTTACATCCACTCGAATGAGGTCGTCTGGCGTTTGCGTATAGATACAAACAGGCACATTCAGGTCATAGACAGACATGTTTCCTTCATTCTTAAGTTTGATGGTATAGGTGTTACTGGTTGTACGTAGATAACTTGAGGCAAAGGTCACATTTCCTTTAATCGTAATTGGACGTGCCTTTTCCACCTTAATGCACTGGGCTACCGTTTTAGCTTCCTCCTTGAATTTGAAAGTCAAATCATAGGTTCCTATAGGTAGGTCTTTGAAGTCGAATCTTACTGCCAAGCGGGAATCACTAATATGAGTGATGTTGTCAGCCAGAATCTCTTGTGCTGCATTTAATGTAACGCTTTCCAGTTGACTGAAACCGTTACCTTGGAATGTAATGGTGCTTGGACCACCATTTCCTACCACGTGCACGTCTTGACTTACCACATCGTATTTGTCCAAATGGATAAAGTCGAGTGTCAAATTACGCTGCGAACCGCTCACATCATGAACGCCCACATAGTAAGTGCCTTTTTCCCAGGTATGGCAACCATCATAGTTGATGGATTTGTCGCCAGATGCAGCATAGACTTCCTTGCCGCTAGGTGAGAACACCTGTATAGAAGTGGCCTGACTGCTTCTAAATGCAATGCTGTCGCCTTCTTCAGCTTTCAATTCAAACCATCGGATGACATTGTTGCGAGGGCTGTCAAAGGTTTGCGAAGACTGAATTGGTTCCATGTCTGCCAAATCTCTACTCACCTTATAATCCGTAAAGGCTGCAGATGATTCCGTGATACGTCCTGCGGCATCAAATGTGCGGAGGTGAAAATCATTTCGTGCATAGAGCATCGGAACGCCAGCCTTGTCCACCTCAAAGGTGAACGAACTGCTGCGGAATGGCTCTGAGGTTACAGGCAAAAGTTGCATCAACTTCAGTGGGTCGACACGTTGTGACAGATCGGTGCGTACTGCGTCTCCTTCATTATCATTGAGCCAATAGTCGTAGCGAGTGATGCCGTTACCACCTAAGGGGGTCTTCATGAAGAAGGCTGAGCTGGCTTTTGAGGTGATTCCGTTTTCGGTAATCATCATAAAGCTAATTTGGTGCAAACCATCAGCGAGGGTGGAAAGGTCGAGGTCGAAGTGGAATAAACCATTCTTGTAAACTCCTGCTTCATTTTGGTGACTGCTTCCGTCCACAGAATAGCAGCATTTCATTGAAGCATACTCCTGTGGTGTCATTGTTCGATAGAAGTAAGTTTCGCGCATGCCTGTGGCTGCACCACTGGGTGTAACGGTCAGCGCTTGCAATTTGTGGATGCCAGGTGTCATGCCGGCTGCATCAAGCTCCCAATGCAGAAGGCCATTGCGGGTTGCCACGGCTTCTTGCTTATAAAGTTCTCCGTCTACAAAGAGCATGCAAGTTAGGCTGTCAATGCCCTCTGTTTGCGGAACCTTGATAAACATTTGCGAACTGGGTGATGAATAAGCATCATTACCCACCTGTACATGAAGCAAGTGGATACCTTCGCGTAAGGAGCTGGCATCAAACGTGATAGGTTGACCGTTGTACTTACCGCGCTGCAAAGTGCTGCGGTCGTTGTTCACCCATAATTCGTAGTTGCCCAGACCAACCGCCTTCGGCAGTTTGTAGAACAGGCAGGAGCGTGTGCTGCTCACATTGGTTGCAGTGTTATCCTTGTAATAGAAATGCAGGGTATGCAAACCATCAGTGAGTTTCGACACGTCGAGCATGGCTACGGCATTTCCTCCCGAAAAAGCTTGTTCGGCTTTGTCGTTATCATCAAACCAATAGTAGAGCTGTCCTTCCGCTTGGTTTGGCGACTTGATGAAGTAGGCAGTGTATGGCGCACTCCATACTCCTTTTTCGTCCTTGGCTTGAAAGTGGAAAGTGTGGAGCATATAGTCCAACTGACTCACATCAATCTCCTCCTGCCAATGCTCATTGGCAGAAGTAAGGAGTTGGGCTTGCGAGTCATTCCCATCAAACCAATATTTATAATCAAAGGTGGCTTGTCCCCTTGCTGCCCAATGGACACAAAGGAACAAAGCCAATAATAATAGTTTTCGCATAGTTTCTTACGTTTGAAAGTGGTAAGAGGCAGTGTTACTCGCCGCTCTTCACCTCGATGTCCACACTGAGTTTGCCGTCGGCAGTTGTCTTTGATGCCACATTAAACTTCGTTATCTGCGGATTGGTGGGAATGGCAGAATAGGGCAAGCTTCCGCCATAGATACCGATTTCTCCACCATCGGTGGCATTCAACACATTGCGGTTTTGGTCGGTAAGCTTATAGTCTTTCGAGTCATCGTAGCCTCTGAGGTATGCGAAACGTTCATCGCTTGTCGGGACTCTGAGGTTTGTATTGTTGGGGACATCGTTTAATATATTACCTTGGTTGGCAATAAAGAGGTTGTTGTATGCGGAGGATGAAGGACTAACAGAATATTCACTGCATATTATGCAGTTCTTGTATTGGTTACCTTTATTATTTGTATTACCATTCAAAATAACACAATGAGAGAAAGACATATATCCATCAGAAAAGTAGGCAACCACAGAATTCAAAAATTGTGCAGAGCCACTTACACTGATATATTCTGAAAATCTACAATTCAAAACAGTTAAATCTTGAACTTTGCATGAGGCGCTCCCGTATATTCTCTTAAATCTCGACTTAAGGAACAAAGCATTCTTTACCTGTCCTTCATAAAAACAAATATCTTCATTATGAAAAATCCCCTCCAATGTCAGTCTTCCCGTATCTTCAGCGGGAATTTTAATATTAAAATTACCTCCCAACATAGTGGGTTCATTTACGATGTCGTAGGCCTTGCTTACATCCATACCCGCACCACGAATGGTTACGGCCTTGGTGATGTCGGTACTGAGGAAGGTTCCGCTGGAAAGCGTAATCACGTCGCCACTGACTGCAGCAGCATGAGCCTGCCTCAAAGCATTAACTCCATAAAATGTGGAAATGGTACCCTCATGGTTAAGTGTAGCCATCAAAGAGGTTTGAGCGAAGCTCGACATTGCGCATACAAGCACAAGGAAAAAAGAAAGTAGCTTCTTCATAGCAAAAAAATTGGGCGGAACTGTTCTGTGTCTTTTCCGCATCTGAGGTATCGCCAAACACCTGTACGTATAGAAAAGCACGAACAGCTCACGCCCAAAATAAGGACATGAGCCTTCGTCTGCTTGCTCTCATACGATAGTGAAATAATTGGCGATTTTTCAGATGTCGAGAAACAAGGACAAAGTCCAAGAATATAAAATATGTCTGCCCAACTAACAGACTTGCTGAAAGTGGGCATACGTGATTGAATATTAATTCACATTCCAGTCACGCGAGGTGAATAATAAGTTAAGTTAGATGTTAGCAGCAATGTTTTTATTGTATGGGGAGAATGGTGTGCTGTTTCAGCCACGAGTTCCCTTACCATATAGTTGTCATTTGGCAAAACGCTGCAAAATAATACCATATGAACGACTACCGCGCAAAGGTAGTAAAAAATAATGTTCCCCACCCCTGTTTTCTTCAAAATTTTAAAAGGCTGTATAAAAGATACAACAAAAGAGCCGGCAAACACAGGCGTTTGTCGGCTCTTTGAGTAAGTAATTATGAAAAAATTATCCGCGCGGGCTGGCGTGGTGCCAGAGTCGCAGGATGAAGTAGATGAAATGGGCGAAGCCGATGAGGATGGCCAAGACGAGCATCGTCTTGTCGGTGGCCCATCCTGCCGTTTGCTGATGCCAGAATCCCGTGATGACACAGAGCACGGAAAGCGCCAGTCCGAGAGCGTTGAGCACCGTGACGCCACGGCGTTCCGCGCCGTTTTCGCCTGTCGGTTCCAGATGGCTGTGGCGTATGCCATAATGACTGTAGATATCAAGGCCGATAAGCATCCAAAGCACGAGACGTATCCAAGTGTCGGCAGGCAGGAATATCATGAGACAGAGACATGTGATGATGCCGGCTACAGGCACGAAGGGCACAAAAGGCGTGCGGAAAGTGCGTGGCACATGGGGCATGGTCTTCCGCACGATCAGTACGCCGGCACATACCAGCGTAAACGCCAGGAGCGTGCCGATGCTCGTCATTTCGCCAGCCATGCCAGCAGGGACGAAGGCGGCGAGGGAGGCCACGGCCGTCATGCAGATGAGGTTGTTGACAGCCGGCGTTCGAAAGCGGCGGTGTATCTTCGAGAAGACGGGCGGCAGGAGTCCGTCATGGCTCATGGACATAAACACGCGGCTTTGCGCCATGAGCAATACGAGAATCACGGAACAATAGCCGATGAGGATGGCCAGTACCACAGCTTTGTTGAGCCAAGGATAGGCTGGAATGATGGTGCCATCGGCGCCTGCTGTTCCCATGTGGTCGATGGCGATGGCCACGGGGGCGATGCCCTCTTGTCCGGCAAAGTCAGTATAGTGTGCCACGCCAGTCATGACGTGGCCGAAGCCCATGTAGAGCACAGTGCAGATGAGCAGGGAGAGAAGAATGCCGAGCGGCATGTTTCGCTTCGGATTGCGCGTCTCTTGTGCGGCGGTGCTGACGGCATCGAAGCCGAGGAAGGCGAAAAACACGATGGCGGCACCGCGGAACACGCCGCTCCAGCCAAATTCGCCCAGTGTGCCAGTGTTTTGCGGGAGATAAGGACTATAGTTGTCGCTGTTGATGTATTGCCAGCCGATCACCACAAACACCACGATGACCGCCACTTTCAAGAACACGATGATGTTGTTGAGCAACGAACTCTCGCGTGTGCCGCGAATGAGGAAGAGACTCATAATCACCACGATGGCGGCAGCCGGGAGGTTGACGATGCCGCCGTCCCACGGACACGCCGTCAGTTCATGCGGCAGGTTGATGCCAACGGAGGAGAGGAAATGCGTGAAATATTGGCTCCACGAGATGCTCACCGTGATGGCCGCCACGGTGTATTCCAACACGAGGTCCCATCCGATAATCCAGGCGATGAGCTCGCCCATCGTGGCGTAGGAATAAGTGTAGGCACTTCCCGCCACGGGAATCATGGAGGCAAATTCGGCATAGCAGAGTCCGGCAAAGGCGCATCCGATGGCGGCGATGACGAACGAAAGCGTGATGGCTGGACCCGTGTAGCTTGCCGCTACGGTTCCGGTGATGGAGAAGAGTCCGGCGCCGATGATGACACCGACTCCGAAGGCCACGAGGCCGATGGGGCCGAGCACGCGGCGAAGCGTGCCCTGTCCGCTGGCGCTGGCTTCTGCTTGAAGCAGGCTGAATGGTTTTCTGATAAATAAGCCCATTGGCTGATAGTTGGTTGAGTAATGGTATTAGGGTGGTTCTAAAAATTCCACCCAGTGCTAAGTTTGGTATGGTTTCACCCCAGTAAAAAAGCGGGATATGAAAATCGATCAACGGGGAAGCAGAGTCGTGCTCCACTTCCCCGTTGTAAGGTTATTTTTCTTGCCATCTATAGACGTTCGTTTCCCTCTGCACGAAGCCTTCGCTGCGGTAGAGCGCGTTGGCCGCTTCGCGTTTGGGTTGCGACGTGAGATTGAGCGATTTCGCGCCGAGGCGTTGGCTTTCTGCAATGAGGAAGCGGATGATGGCGCGTCCGTAGCCGCGTCGGCGGCAATCGGGCATCACGGCCACATCTTCAATCCATGCTTTGCATCCCGTTGGCGAGCAGCAAAGAACGAGGGTGGCGCCAGCTTGCACCTTCCCCGACTCGTCGCGTCCCAGATAGATACGTGTGAGTCCAGTGGAGAGCATGCGTGCCACGTCGGCCGCTTTGAGTGCCGTGAAAATCTCTGTGAGCGAAGGCATGAGGCGGTTGAGCGCCGTGGCAGCCTCTTCACATTCTTCCGGCGAGTTGCCCACTGGCCTGATGCGCAGGGCGCTGAGATTCTTCAGCAGTTCGCTAACCGTTGGGCCGCCCTTCGCCAGAACCAGTTCGGGGGCAATTTCATGCAGCGGTTCCAACACGAAACGTCGCTCCGTCATGCGCGGATGTGGCAATGTGATTTCAGGCGTACACACGGCCGTATTTTCCAGCCATAGCAAGTCGATGTCAATAGTGCGGTCGCAATAGACCCCATTGATGCTCTTGCGTTTTCGTCCCAGTTTCTTCTCGATGTCTTGCGTCACCAGCAGGAGCTGTTCTGGAGAGAGCGTCGTGTCGAATTCAGCCACCGCATTGAGAAAGCGGTTGGGCGAAGAAAAGCCCACCGGCGCTGTCTCGTAGAGCGAAGAACAGGCCTTCACCGGTCCGATGCGTTCTCCGAGTTGGCGTATGGCCTCATAGATGGTGGCTGCGCGTTGGCCGATATTGGCTCCAAATCCGATGTATAGTTTCATGCCGCGGATTGTCTGAGATTAGTCGATGATGAGCATCACGTCGCCGTAAGGGCCAAACTTATAGTCTTCCTTGAGCGCTACGTTATAGGCGTGCATGGTGTAGTCATAGTCGCCAAAAGCGGCAGTGAGCATCAGCATGGTAGAGTAGGGGAGATGGAAGTTCGACAGCATGGCATCTGCCACGGTGAAGTTGTAGGGCGGGAAGATAAACTTGTTGGTCCATCCTTCGAAAGCCTTGATGCGTGCATTCGTTCCCACGCAGGCTTCCAGGGCGCGTTGCACGGTTGTGCCGACGGCCACCACCTTGTGTTCCTCCTCCTTCGTCTTGTTGACGATGTCGCAGCATTCCTGTTCCACAAACATCTGCTCAGAGTCCATCTTGTGCTTCGTGAGGTCTTCCACGTCAGTTTCGCGGAAGCATCCCATGCCGCAGTGGAGCGTGATGTAGGCAAAGTTGATACCCTTGATTTCCATGCGTTTCATGAGTTCGCGTGAGAAGTGCAGACCCGTTGCTGGCGCTGTGACCGCACCTTCGTTTTTAGCGAAGATACACTGGAAGCGCTCGAGGTCTTCAGGCTCCGACGGACGTCCAATAAAGCGAGGGATAGGCGCTTCGCCGAGGGCATAGAGTTGTTTTTTAAATTCGTCGTGGTCGCCGTCGTAGAGGAAACGCAATGTGCGTCCGCGGCTGGTGGTGTTGTCAATCACCTCGGCCACAATGGAGTTGTCTTCTCCAAAATAAAGTTTGTTTCCGATGCGGATTTTGCGTGCAGGGTCAACCAGCACGTCCCAGAGGCGCAATTCCTGGTTGAGTTCGCGCAACAGGAACACCTCGATGCAGGCGCCGGTTTTTTCCTTGTTGCCATAGAGGCGTGCAGGAAACACCTTGGTGTCATTGAAGACGAAAAGGTCGTTCTCATCGAAATAGGTGAGCAGGTCCTTAAACATTCTGTGTTCAATTTCACCCGTTTTGCGGTGAAGCACCATCATACGGCACTCGTCGCGGTGCGGCGCAGGATATTGTGCAATTTTATCCTGTGGAAGTTTAAACTTAAATTGGGATAACTTCATATCGTTGTATTGTTTTTATAGTCTCTGATAATGCCAGCGGGAAGTGAGATCTGCTCCTTTCCAGCCAGAAGGTTATGCGTTTTCTTTAGGAGGCAGGCAGTTCCGTTTCCACGTTCTGCTGGGCCAACCATTCCTCAAACGATTCCAGCGTGAAGCAGTCCTTTTCGCCGTATTCACCCACGCGTGTTCTTCTGAGCGCCGTGAGGTGTGCACCGCTGTTGAGGGCTTCGCCGATGTCGCGTGCCAAGGCGCGGATGTAGGTGCCTTTTGAGCAGACCACGCGGATGGTGATGCTGGGCGCCTCTCCCCCGAGGTCAGCTTCGAGGAGCTCGATTTCATCAATGCGCAGCGGTTTGGCTTTAAGCTGCACCTCTTCTGCTTTCTGTCCCTTGCGAGCCAGATCGTAGGCGCGTTTGCCTTCCACTTTGCAGGCCGAGAAAACAGGTGGCACCTGCATGATTTCGCCCACGAAAGTGGTGAGAGTGCGTTCCACGTCCTCACGCGTGATGTGTTCCGTAGGGTAAGTCTGGTCAATCTCGTGCTCGAGGTCGAAACTGGGCGTTGTGGCGCCCAGACGCAATGTGGCGATGTATTCCTTTACGCCGCTCTGCAGCGCTTCGATGCGCTTCGTGGCGCGTCCCGTGCAGAGAATGAGCACACCGGTGGCCAAAGGGTCGAGCGTGCCGGCGTGTCCCACTTTTATTTTCTTGCCGCCCATAGCCTGCGAAATCAGCCAGCGCACTTTCGCCACGAGCTGAAACGACGTCATATTGAGCGGTTTGTCGAAGGGCAGTATTTGTCCTGTTAAGAAATTCATTTGCCTAAGATGAGTGGGAGAACAATGGTGAGGACACCAGCGATGACACAATAGTAGGCGAAATAAATGAGTTTGCCTTTGCTCACGATGTTAATCATCCACTTGCAGGCTGCCATGCCGGAGATGAAGGCGGCGAGGAAACCGACAATCATGGCGCTCACGGAGAGACCGTTGAAAGCTTCGCTTACGCCCTTTTCAAGTGCTTCTTTGAGGTCGAGAAGGGCTTCGCCGAGGATGGGCGGAATGACCATGAGGAAAGAAAATTGCGCCATGCTGCTTTTCTTGTTGCCGAGAATCAGACCTGTGGCGATGGTGCTGCCAGAGCGGCTCAGGCCAGGCAATACGGCAAATGCTTGCGAGATACCGATGATGAAGGCATCGCGCAGCGAGATGGTTTCCTTTTGGCGTGGACGTGCATAATAGGAGAAAGCGAGCAAGGCCGCCGTCAGGAGCAGACAGCAGCCAACGATGAGCAGACCATTGCCGAAGATGGCTTCCACCTGCTTTTTAAAGAAGAGACCAACGATGCCGATGGGAATCATCGAAACGACGATGTTGAGCACGTAGCGCTGGTCTTCATTGAAATAAGCCAGGCCTTGGCCGCCTGCGGGGGCAGAGAACATGCCTTTGAGGATTTTCCAAATCTGGCCACCGAGCACAACGAGGGTGCTCAACACGGTGGCAACGTGAACAAGCACGGTGAACATCATGTTTTTGTCGGGGTCAACGTCAAAGATGGCCGAGCCGATGGCGAGGTGGCCGCTACTGCTCACGGGTAGATATTCCGTGAGACCCTGGATGAGTCCGAGGACAAGGGCTTCGAGTGTATCCATTTTTTGTTCTGAGTATAAAGTAAGGCAGAGCGACACGCATATTCTTTCGTGTGTCGTGGTCCTTCCTTAGGGGTGATTATGCTTCTTTCGTCTCGTTGTTTTCAATCTGCTTGTCCTTGGGCTTGAACACGATGGCAAAGATCATGAAGAGATAGCCGAAGAGGCAGACGATGGGTGCTACCTTGATGCGGCGGGCATCAAAAATGGAGGGGTCGAACTGCGTTTCGTCCGAACCGTTTCCCGACATCAGGATGAAGCCGAGAATCACAATGGCCATACCGATGGTGAGGAGGATGAAATTGGTGCGGCCGAAAGCAAATACTTTCTTGTTGTTCATATTGTTGATAGATATTTGTTTGCAGTGGATAATGGGCGGGGTGTATATAAGCCGCTTATTCTTTCACCATTACTAATAAGCCTATTTTATTTGGTGAAAAGTTTGTCGTCGGACATGCGCAAGTGGCGGTTGACCGATACGAACGTGCAGAAAAGCGTGAGCAGGAGTGAGGCGGCTCCCACGCTGCCCAGCGTGAGCCACATCACTGTCGGGGTGACGATTTCAAACTGGCTGTTGTCGTTAAACTGCACCAACATTTGCATGGCTCCCATCAGGGCGCCTCCCGCCACGAGGGCCGAAACAATGGCGATGCGCAGGCCGCGCAGCATGAACGGACGGCGGATGAAACTCCATTTGGCCCCCACGAGTTTCATGGTGCGGATGGAGAAGCGCCGTGTGTGGATGAGCAGTCCCATCGTATTGCTGATGAGCACAAACGACACGAAGATGAAGAGGCCGGCCACGATGAGAAGGGCGGTCGACGTCACGCGGATGGTGTTGGTCATCGTGTTCATTAGGTCAACGGGATAGACCACTTCCTTCACGCATTTCTTCTTCTCCAATGCTGGCATGAAGCGGGCGAGGCTGTCGGGGTTGGTGTAGTCGGCTTTGAGGAATACCTCATATTCTGCTGGAATCGGACTTGCGCCGAGCATCTCTTCGGGCGAGCTGCCAAGGTCGGCCATCATTTCTTTCGTGCCCTGCTCCTTGGAGATGTAATTCACCTGCTTGGTGTAGGGCATGCGCTGAAGTTCCGCCTTCAGCTGGGCCAGTTCTTGGTTGGAGATACTGTCGTCGAGCAACACTTCCACCGTGAAATTCTCACGCACCGACTGACTGAAATTTCTTGCCATCGTGACAAACATCACGACGGTGCCGAGCAAAATGAGCACCATTGTCAAACTGATGCAGGCGGAGATGGTGCCGAGCAGTCCGCTGCGTTTCCTAATATTCTTTGCCATGTTGTTGATTATGTGGCGCTTCCTTCCTTCCGTTCCCCTCCTTTTCCGCGTTCGCGAGAAAGGGCAGGCTTCAAAAGGGCAGAATACGCCTTAAATTCGTACAAAATTACAACATTTGTATTGTTTAACGCCCCAAATAATTAGGGTTTAACGAATATTATTGGTTGCGCGGGGCTGCTGGTGGCAGGGGTGGGTGGTTTCACATTGTAAGTAATATTGAAAAATCCCCACCCGCATGGTAATACACGGGTAGGGATGACTATGTTATGAAGAAAACTGTGGTTATTTCTTGACTACATCCTTGAAGAGCAGGAAGGCTTCGTCTCGATTGAGCGCTTTTCCGTACACGCGGGCGATGACCACATCGCCAGAGAGGTTGTATTGGGCGTTTTCGCTCGTGTGGGCATCACCGCCGACGGCAATCCACCAGGCTTCCTTTTTGGGAGGGAAACCGTAGCTGCCTTCTGCGGCCATTTCTCCGGCAGGTTCGCCATCGATATAGATGCGTGTTTGGACCTTATCCTTGTCGTAGACGGCCACCACATGGTAGTAGTGGTTGGCTTTGGCCTTTACGTTGCTCTTGAGTACCTTGTAGCTTCCGCCGATGTGGCAATAGAACTGGATGAGACCGCCTGAAGCCTGCTCGATGCCGCAGCCGCCGCTTTCCTGGGCGCTCATGGGGCAGACATTGTTCGTGTTGGTCGGCTTGTAGAGCACTTCGAAACTGAAACCATTGTTGAAGGCTTTTTGCATGGTTTCGTCGTTGGCATAGTCCACGCGGTAGAAACTCTGTCTGCTGCCGGCAAAAGTGGCCTGTGTGCGGTTGTAGGTTTCGTTGAGCGAAGTTTTGGGCGCTTCGGTGCCGGTCTTCATGCTGATGTGGCGGCTGGATACGTCGGAAACGTTGCCGTTGTCGCCAAATTCAAGGTTGAAGAGGTCGGCCGTCGGCTTCTTGGCGTCGGCCGACGGGTGGTAGTTGGCGCCAGTGGCATCTTCGTAGAGGAGGTAAGCTTCGTCGCGGCTGAGCGCACTGGTGTACATGCGGGCTACGGAAATCTCACCTTCGAGGGCATATTGGCAATTGCTGCTGGTGTGGGCATCGCCACCGATGGCAAACCAGTGGGCTGCTTCATTAGATGGGAAATCGAAGTCGCCTTTGGCATCCATTTCGCCGGCAGGAGAACCGTTGACGAAGATGCGGGTCTTCTGGGCTTTCTTGTCATATACGGCCACGACGTGGTATGACTTGCCGACTTCGGCCGTTACGGTGCTCTTGAGCACTTTATAGCCGCCGCCAACGTGGCAGTAGAATTGGATGAGGCCGCCCGAGGCTTGTTCGATGCCACAGCCGCCGCCTTCCTGGGCGCTCAGCGGGCAGACATTGCCAGTGGTGTTTGGCTTATAGTTTACTTCGATTGAGAAGCCATTCTTTAGGGCGTTCTTGATTTTCTCGTTGTCGTTGTAGTTCACGCGGTAGAAACACTGGTTGCTGCCCGTGAAAGAGGCCACGTAGCGGTTTGTCGTTTCGTTGAGCGAAGTGTTGGGGAGGGAGTTGCCATGAAGCACCTTCACGCCGTTGGCAGAAGCGTCGGTGGCAGTGCCGTTTTTGCCAAACTGGATGTCGAAGAGGTCGGCTGTCGGCATTTTGGCATCTGGCGAAGGCACATATTTCGTGGTGGTGAAGGCCTCGCTGACGATGTATTCAGAGACGTTCTTGTAGGAGTCGAGTGCTTTGATGCGGGCTGTGAGGGTCTTGCCGTTGGAAATGCCCTCCAAGCGAACGGTGAAAGACTTCGGTGCGCGGCTATTGAGATAGTAGCCCGAGAAGATGCCGTGGTTGGCAAGCACTTCATCGCTGCCCTTCTCAACGAGTTCGATGACATAGTGGTGAACGTTTTCATCATCGGTGGCTTGCGGGAAGCTGACGGTGCAGCCTTCGTTTTCAACCTTCGTCACCTCCACTTTACTGTCGGCGGCCCACTTTGGAGCGTCGCCGCCTTTACGGGCCTTCGTGTAAACAAACTGGCTACCATCGTGTGGCGCGTTGATATACCAGCGTGGCAGGATTTCTTCGTTGGTGTAAGTGTCCCATCGTTCAACTTCCACGTTGGAGGCCTTGTCGATATTCACGATACAACCCTCAGTGACGTAGTCGTATTTTGCTGGGTGGATACCTTCGTTGACAACGCCCGGTTCTATTTCGCTGTAAGTGCAGCTACCATCGTTGATGGTGGTGTAGTTGGTCTGGTCGATGGAGCGTGGGTCTGCCAAGGGGAAGTGAGAATGTCCGGCGAAGAGAACGACTTGCGGATATTTCTTCAGCACATTGTCGTAGACGCTGGTGCCCCAGCCGCCTTCACCTTGACAAGAACCATAGACCGTGTTGGTCGGCGGAACGTGAGTGAACACGAAGATGGGTTTGCCAGGATAGTTCTTGGCGGCGCGGGCCAGGTTGTCGGCCAAGGCCTGGATTTCCTCGGGAGCATAGTCGCTCCAACTTCCGCCGTCCATGCTCGTCGTGATGAAAGGATAGCCCTTGATGTCGATGAGCTGATGGTAGGGCTGGTTGAGAACGAGGTAGTTCTTCAAGGCGTTGTCGGCATAGTTGTCGTGGTTGCCCATCATGACATAGACGGGGAGGTCGGCCGGCATGATGGAGCGGTCGTCAAACACCTTTTTGAACTTGACATACTGGTCGGGGTTTCCCCAGTCGGTCAAGTCGCCGCAGATGAAGATGGCGTCGAGTTTTTCGCCGCAGTTCTGAAGGTTTTTCAAAGCCTTCGGCACTTTAACCATCGGGCCTTCGCCGACGTTGTTTCCGAAATGGGTGTCGGAGATGACGGCAAAGCGGGGATAGCCGCGAAACGACTGTTCTACGCTGATGGTCAGGCTCTTTGCCTTTCCGACTTTGTCGCTGACGGTGATGTTGTCAGTGCGGCTGGTGCCGGCTTGTGCCAGTTGGGTGGCCTTGAAACTGTAAGTGACGGTGTAGTCGCCGTCTTTATTCGACGAACTGGTGGTGATCCATTCCGGTGTCTTCACGTCAACCTCCGTGTTGGTGGTCAGGGTGACGGTGAAGTCGGTGGCGTTGTCAGAGAGTGTAATCTTTTGGGTGTTGCTCAGAATGGCGGGAGCCGAACCGAGCTGGCTTATTTCATAGGTGTGGCTGTTGTTGTCGCGTGCCACGAGGTTGAGTGTGGCTTGACGGGCTTCCTTTCCCGCGTTGGCTTCCACCTTTACGGCGAAACTGCCATCGGGATTGATGGTGGTGGTGCACCATTGGGCCTTTCCTGTGTTGAGAGCGTATTTCAAATTGGTGTTGACCGAAACGGTTTTTTGACCTTCGGCTGAGGTGAACTGCAAATTGTTGGCCGATTGGTCAACCGCCAAGTGTGAGGCACCCTCACGAGGGGCCGACGTGACGAGCACCACTTGCGCGGAAGCAGCGACCGCCATCGCGCAGCCTATGATGGTAGAATAGATTCTATTCATTCTTTTATCAAAATGTTTGAATTTTTAAAATTGCTATGTCCCACATGAAATTTATCAGGTTCCTTCGCTGGGGACATTTAGGAAAAATCAATGGCTATTTGACGAGAACCTTTGTGGTTGTGCCGCCTATGGTGACGAGGTAAACCCCAGGCATGAGCTTTTCTCCGGCCTTAGCTTGCTTGCCGCTCAGGGTGTGGATGGTATAGGGGGCCTTTCCGCTCACGCGGATGACACCGTTTTTGATGCTCACCGCCGGTTTATCTTGAGATGTGGCATCGTCAACGCCAGTGGCAATCGTTTCCACCTTCTTCAAGGTCCAGGCAAAGGCCGAGCCAACGAGGTCTTCGTCTTTGGGCGCTTTCTCTGGCGTGGTGTTGTCGGTGTTGGCACCAAGATAGCGTGTCACGTTGTCGTCGGTGGCAGTGGCTGAGAAGCAGTATTGTCCGTTGCCGAGATAAATGGCTGTCCAGGCATTGCCTTTAGCCACGATGGTGCCAGTGCGCAGGATATTGAAAGCACCGAACACTTCGGGGAGCGTTTGCAACTGGTGTTGGGTGGCACGGTTGACAAACTGTACGCCTTCTTTGGTTTCCACGGCACGCCATTGGGTGCTGGTATCGCTTTCGTCTGCCGCTTCGAGCACCACGCTGGCAGCAGTGTCGTCGCTGTCTTCGTTAGAGGTCTGTTCTTTGATGACCTGTCCGTTGAAATCCTTGGAGGCGTTGGTGAGTTGGTAATAGGTTTCCGTCTTGTCGTCGGAATATTCAATGCTATAATCAATAAATGGTTTGAAGCTGAATTTGCTGTTGTCTCCGCTTCCCCAGGTCGTGTCAACCGTGATGATAAGGAAGTCATATCCAGCGTTTCCTTGATGGAGATATAGCTCGGCGGCGGGAGTGCTTGGAGCAGATTTGCTGCTTTCAAACTGAAAGTAATCACCGATTTTGTTGAGTTTGAAAGTTACGCTGGCGGTTTTGGCAAGCGCGGCGTGTCCAGTTTCCTGGGAGGCATCGTAGTCCAGGTCAAGTTGTAGGCCTGTGCTCTTGTTGACGATGACGTAGCTGCCATTGGCGTTCTTTTCGAAACGCCAGAGCTGTTTGCTTGTCACATCGGGGTCGATGGATGCGGAGATTTCGCGGCCATACACTTTGCTTCCTTCAGCGGTGAAGACACGTCCGACACGGGTGTCGCTGCCAAGAACCTGGATGTAATACCATTTGGGGTTTTCGGCCGTACTGACTTCTGGCAATTGGGCTGCGAGCTGCATAGAGGCCGTGAACCCTAATGCCACGAGAAGAATTAATCGTTTTTTACGCATACGGTAATTAGATAGGTTTGAAGATTGGTTAGAAAAAATGGTTAGTTATAATCTTGCGCGGTCATGGATTGCCGCCAAGTCTAGTTTTTGAAGTACGTGAAAACCCAATAAGGGGGCTTAACCGCTGGCAACTGTTTGCGAAATATATGGGCCAACACGTTTCAGTCATACGCAAAAGCATGGCTAAACGGCTCGCCTGAACAGCAGTTTTTTGGGTGAATTTAAGAAGACAGCCCGTATGCGTCTTTAATGGTGGTGGAAGCAATATTCCGCCAGATGATTTGTATCCTGCCAAATCATCCGCCAGAATCATGTGAAGTCCTAACTTATTCTTTCACCATTACTAAAATGGAAATTTAGGACTTTCAAAAAAGCTTGCATCGGCAGCAATGATTGGGTTGTATTTCTCATGGTGAAAACGGTCGCGTTGTCCTTGGCGGCGGCACGAAGTTTTGTTTGCGATGCCATATAGGCAGCATACTTTTACGGGGTATCGCGCCCTTGCCGGAACAATCGACAATCGCTCTCGTCTTTGTTAGGCTATTGTACTTGTATTGATTAATGATTAGGCGTAAAATAAATTAGCACAAAATTAATAATTTTGTTACTGTCGATTGCGCAATGTGCTTTCAAATAATGGTAAGTATTTCTAAAAAGCCCTAAAATAACGGGGTTTTATAGCTTTTTGATATATTTGAAGGAGGGTATTGCGGGAAAAACAGCAACGCGGCCTCGGTTGATAGAGAGGCGAAGTGGCGCTTTCAGGTAGGGCGTTCAAAATCTTGAAAAATCTCTGCATGGTATTTGACCAAATAGCATGACGATTGCGATGCCGCCTCTTCATCTGTATCTTCCCGAAACCGCAGATAAGTAGGTGTTCAGAATTAGTTTATATTGAATTGTCGTATTATTTTGTTCCTACAGTTGTCTTGAAGAAGGAGCGTAGCGGGCTACGTGACTGATGAAAGACAGTTGTAGGGGCAAAAGAATGCGGCAAGGCAATATTAAACTGGCTTATTCCTACATGGATAGTATAAACTAATATTGAACACCTACTTATTAGTAGCAGAAGCGTGTTTCTCGCTTCAGTCCCTATACTTTTTAGCGAACGCCCTCCTGCGTTCGATCGCGTCTCGCCCCGCGTTCGATTGCGTCTCGTCCCGCGTTCGGTCGTGCCTCGTCCCGCGTTCGCTAAAAAGTAGTAAGATTGCAGGTCGACGCATTATTTTAGGGTGTTCAAAATAATTCTGACCACCTACTTAGTATATAAATATTGTCAGCTACGCCCTCGCTGCGGAGATTTACGCTGGCCCTGTAATACGTAACTTTGTACCGCACAATCGTCTGTTGCGGCGCCAGCATTGTAGCTCACTTTGCTCGCAAAGTG
>ERZ773165.511-NODE-511-length-29036-cov-32.255271_pt1 | contig 29036 bp, 22 predicted proteins | sample MGYA00581003_ERZ773165 | MGnify/ENA primary metagenome ERZ773165 (study PRJEB29015, sample SAMEA2737817) | human gut metagenome | biome: human gut; feature: human-associated habitat; material: faeces | place: China | collected 2012 ... | reverse complement strand
ATGCCCCTATTGCCTTCGGCACTTCCCCCGAAGGGGGAAGCAAGACGTTACGTAGTTAACGATTTCCTTAACTTAATAGCATTACCGCCCTGCCGGCGGCCTCTTCCCGAGGGGAAGGGGCTTTTGTGTGGCGATTCAAAATCAACTATGATTTACCTTGCGTCTTTTGGCCAAAATGAGTACAATAGAACCATCTAACTGATGCTGGCTGGAAGGATTGGCGGACTCCGATGCGGGGGTCCGCTTTTTGATTGGCAGCGGAGAAAAGGGAGAAGGGATTGGAAATTTACGCTTTCTCTGCGTGTGCCGCGCGCCTCTCCGATTTCCTCCTCTGTCTTTCATGCCGTGAGTGCCCTATCCGCCCCTACGGGGCACCTTCCCCACGCGGGGAAGGCAGTGTGTTGTGGATAGCGGCATCCTCGTATCGCAGCCTTCCCCATTGGGGAAGGGGGACCGCGTCAGCGGTGGATAGGGTACTCTCGTATATCGCCTACTTGAGACGATCCCCCCTCGCTCTCTTTCATACCGTCCTTGCCCTATCCGCCCCTGCGGGGCACCTTCTCCGCAAGGGAAAGGCAGTGTGTCGGGGATAGCGGCATCCTCGTATCGCAGCCTTCCCCATTGGGGAAGGGGGACCGCGTCAGCGGTGGATAGGGTGCTCTCGTATATCGCCTACTTGAGACGATCCCTCTCGCTCTCTTTCATACCGCCAGTGTCCTATCCGCCCCTTCGGGGCACCTTCCCCACGCGGGGAAGGCTATGTGTCGAGGATACCCTCTTCTAAAAAGGCGGCGAAGCCGCCACCTGAACCCTGAACCCTGAACCAAATGAAAGCAAAGTAAAAAGAACCAACCATGTAAATGATTAGTTCCTTCCCTGGAGTGACGGGGAAACCTTATCCCAACTGTCTTTCATACCATAGTCACCCTATCCGCCCCTGCAAGGCACCTCCCGCAAGGAAGGCTGACGACGAGGGGAACCCGTTTTTCCAAAGGAGCCTACTATGAATAACATGCTTTATCTCACGATCTTCCTTGGCGTTATGACGGCAATGGCGCCGTTGTCGACGGATATGTACCTGCCTTCGCTGCCGGAGATCGCTTCTGATTTTCATATTTCCACTTCGATGACGCAGTCGACGCTCACGATGACGATGGTGGGGATGGCGGTCGGGCAGATCCTGGGCGGGCCTGTCTCGGACCGGCTGGGGCGCAAGGTACCGCTCCTTATCGGCATGATGGGCTTCACGCTGGCATCTTTGGGCTGTGCGTGGACGGAGGAGATCCATCTCTTCCTGGCTTTCCGCTTTTTGCAGGGGCTCTCCGGCGCTTTCGGCATCGTGATCGCCCGTGCGGTGGCGCGTGATGTGGTGGAAGGGCCTGCGCTGATGCAGTTCATGGCGCTACTCATGATGGTGAATGGCCTCGCTCCGATCGCGGCGCCTGTCGCAGGGGCGCAGATTCTGCGTTTCACGGACTGGCACGGGATCTTTATTTTCCTTGTCGGGATCGGGCTGGTGCAGATGGGCTTGACGATGAATTTCAAGGAAACGCTGAAGAAGGGGGAGCGTGTGCGAAGCTTTACGGAGGGCTTTGCCGCCTTTGCCGTGCTGGTGAGAAATCGCTATTTCTTCGGCCAGTGTCTTCTGCAGTGTTTCTATTTCGGCGCGTTCTTTTCCTACATCGCGGGATCCGTCTTTCTTTTTCAGAATATCTATGGCGTCTCGCCGCAGACGTACAGCTATATCTTCGGCGGCATCGGTCTCGGTCTCATGCTGATGGGCGTGCTTCCGGCGAAGATGGCAGGGGCGGTCGAGGAGATCACCTTTCTCAAGGTATCGCTCGTGGTGCCTTTCGTGATGTCGCTTTTCTTCCTTGCGGGTATTGTACTGGGCGCGCCGATCGGCTACACGCTCCCTGTGCTTTTCTTGACCGTCATCCCGCTCTCACTCATGGGGGCGTCGTCGACCTCGCTCTCGCTGTCCCGCTGCGGAAAGAATGCGGGGAGCGCGTCGGCGCTTTTGGGCTTTTTCAATATGATCCTGGGCGGCGCGCTGATGCCGCTCACGGGGATAGCGGGCGACCACTCCGCACTCCCGATGGGGATCATCATGGTTCTCTGCTATGCTCTCTCGCTCGTCGTTTTCCGTCTGATGATCTGGCCGGCGCATAAGAAGTGAGAAGTGGTGGTGCGGCGCGTCCTATTTGGATGCGCCGCTTTTTTGATGGGAGTGACTAGGGACTAGTGACTGGGGACTGGGATTCTCTGGCATCGTCATCCCGAGCGCAGCCGAGGGATCTTTACTGCACTGCGAGAATCAGCGTGTATGCACCGAGGGAAAACGATGTCCTGGTGCTGCCTCACATCAGGCGATGAGCGTTCTGCAATAAAGATTGAGGGCTTCGCTCGAAATGACGACGGCGCGAAGCGCTATCAAAATGCTGCGGCGCTTCATCATTTTTGCGCCGCACCACCATTTCTCATTTCTAATTTCTCATTCAAGCGAAGCTTTCACACGCAATCAAGGGGCAGCACGCCCACGGGGCTAACCCTGAAGTTTGAAAGCAGGGATGAGTAGCTAGGGATTAGGGATTGGGGATTAGGAGTGACTGGTGGCTGGTGACTGGGATTCTCTGGCATCGTCATCCCGAGCGCAACCGAGGGATCTTTACTGCACTGCGAGAATCAGCGTGTATGCACCGAGGGAAAACGATGTCCTGGTGCTGCCTCACATCAGGCGATGAGCGTTCTGCAATAAAGATTGAGGGCTTCGCTCGAAATGACGACGGCGCGAAGCGCTATCAAAATGCTGCGGCGCTTCATCATTTTTGCGCCGCACCACCATTTCTCATTTCTAATTTCTCATTCAAGCGAAGCTTTCACACGTAATTAAAGGGGCAGCACGCCCACGGGGCTAACCCTGAAGTTTGAAAGCAGAGATGAGTAGCTAGGGATGAGTGACTGGTGACTAGTGACTAGTGACTGGTGACTTGAATACCGCCTTCGGGCATCGCCATTATTTACACTCCGCGGCGCTTCTGATTTTTATGCGCCGCACCACCACTCCTCACTCCTCACTCCTCACTTCTAACTAGAGCAAGCGAGAGGCTTTCAAGCGTAATCAAGGGACGACCCGCCCCACGGGCGAACCCCGAACCCTGAACCCGACAACCTTCCCTCTTTTTCCATTGTGTTCTATGCTTTGTTGTGCTAAAATGGGATTAGAAATCATACAATGTATGAATATGCGTGTTATAATATAAATAAGACGTATACAGTTGGGAGGTCGTTTCATGAAACCGGTCATTCATGTCGGCATCGATGTGGGATCCACAACGGTCAAAGTGGCGGCTTTGTCGCCTTACATGAAACTTTTATTTGGCAGGTATGAGCGCCATATGTCGGATATCCGCCATATGGCGATGGTACTTTTGCATGAGCTCAGGGAGAAGTTCTCGGGCTATCGCATCACGGCTTCGATCTCCGGCTCGGGCGGTATGGGACTTGCGAAGGTGATGGGGCTTCCTTTCTGTCAGGAGATCTTGGCGGAGACGAAGGCGGTGCAGACGTTCCACCCGGAGACGGATGTCATCATCGAGCTCGGGGGTGAGGATGAGAAGATCACGTATCTTCAAAATGGCGTGGACCAGCGCATGAATGGCGCGTGCGCCGGTGGGACGGGGGCCTTCATCGACCGCATGGCGTCTCTCCTCTCGGTGGATGCAGCCGGGATGGGAAGGCTCGCGGAGAAGGCGGAGCGGATCTATCCGATCGCATCCCGCTGCGGGGTCTTTGCGAAGACGGATATTCAGGCACTTTTGAATGAAGGAACGTCGAATGAGGATATCGCGCTCTCCGTCTTTCAGTCGGTGGTGAACCAGACGATCTCGGGGCTGACCTGCGGCCGCCCGATCCATGGGAAGGTGGCGTTCTTAGGCGGTCCTTTGACGTATCAGCCGATGCTTCGCAAGCGCTTTCAGGAGACGCTTCACATCGCAGATGAGGATATGATCGTCCCTCGTCACGGGGAGCTCTATGTGGCGATCGGGGCGGCGCTGTCTGCGATGCATGACAAGCCGATGGATCTTGACAGCTGGCTCTCTCGCATGGAAGAGGAGAAGGATGTCCGCCTTGGCACATCGAAGACGCTTCCCCCGCTTTTTGAGGGAGAGGCGGACTACGAGGCATTCAAGGAGCGGCACAGTTATTTCCGTGTGCCGCGGGGCGATATTTCTGCGGCGAAGGGCTCTGTCTGGCTCGGCATCGATGCGGGCTCGACGACGATCAAGGCGGTGCTGCTCGATCAAGAGGATCGCATCCTCTATGAGTACTATGGAGGAAATCAGGGGACGCCGCTTTCGGGTGCGCGCCGGATCCTGGAGGATCTGTATGCCAAGCTCCCGGAGGGCGTGACGATCGCCGGAGCGGGTGTGACAGGCTATGGCGAGGAGCTCATCAAGCGGGCGCTTGAGACGGATGTCGGGGAAGTGGAGACGATGGCGCACTATCGCGGTGCGAAGCATTTCCTCCCCGATGTCACGACGATCCTTGATATCGGAGGGCAGGATATGAAGTGCTGCCGCATCAAGGATGGCGCGGTGGATGATATCCTTCTCAATGAGGCTTGCTCGTCGGGCTGCGGGTCGTTCCTTGATACCTTTGCCCGGTCGTTGGGGATGGATATCGGGCATTTCGCCAAGATCGCTCTTTCAGCCAAGCATCCGGTGGATCTGGGCTCGCGCTGCACGGTCTTCATGAATTCCCGTGTGCGGGAGGCACAGAAGAATGGCGTCTCGGTCGCAGATATTTCTGCCGGTCTATCCTACTCGGTCATCAAGAATGCGCTCTACAAGGTCATCCGCCTGAAGAAGGCGTCTGACCTGGGCGAGCGGGTCGTGGTGCAGGGCGGGACCTTCTACAATGATGCGGTGCTTCGTGCGCTGGAGCTGCTCCTCGGAAGAGAGGTCATCCGTCCGGATGTGGCGGGGCTGATGGGGGCGTATGGCATGGCGCTCATCACGCGGGATACCTGTCCGGCGGGGCATGTGTCCACGCTCGTGACACCGGAGAAATTGAAGGCGCTGTCGTATACGAATGAAATGAAGCGCTGCCCGGGCTGCGGCAATCACTGCATGATCACGCTGACGCGATTCAATGATGGCCGTGACTTCGTCTCGGGGAATCGCTGTGAGCGCGGGGCCTCCCTGATGCTGACGGGCAAGAGCGCACCGCACTCATCGCTCCCGAATATGTATCGCTGGAAGGAGGATGTCATCTGGCATCGCCGTCCGCTTTCTCCGAAGGAAGCGAAGCGCGGCACGGTCGGCATCCCGCGCGTGCTCAATATGTATGAGGACTTCCCCTTCTGGCATGCCTTCTTCGGACGCCTCGGCTATCGTGTCCTCACATCCTCGGAGCAGATCCGCGAGATCTCTACCGAAGCGATGGAGACGATCCCGTCGTATTCCGAGTGCTTCCCGGCGAAGCTCGCGCACACGCATGTGGCAGATCTTGCAAAGCACCATCCGGATCTCATCTGGTATCCCTGCATCGACAAGGGGCCGGATGAGGGCAGTACGAACAGCTACCACTGCCCGATGGTCGCATCGTATCCGGAGAATATCGAAGCGAATATGGATGAGATCTTAAGGAAGTACAAGGTGAAGCTGCTGCATCCCTTCCTGCCGCTGCATGCGCCGAAGAGGCTCTTGAAACAGCTGAAGAAGGTCTTTGCGCCGATGGGCATCTCTTCGTCCGAGCTGCAGAGTGCGATCTATGCGGGTGAAGCGGCGGAGCGCGAGTACAAGGAAAGACTGCTCGCTGAGACGAAGCGGGTGCTGGCGGAGATCAGAAAGAAGCATGAGATCGGCATCGTACTCGCCGGACGTCCGTACCATGTGGATCCGGCGGTGAATCACTCGATCCCGGATCTCATCAACCAGCTCGGCATGGCGGTGCTTTCGGAAGACGGCATCGCGATGGTCGGCGGTGAATATCCAAATCTCCGCGTCATGAATCAGTGGACGTGGCACAGCCGCCTCTACCGTGCGGCAGACTATGTGACGCGCCATCCGCATCTGGAGCTTGTCGAGCTGAATTCCTTCGGCTGCGGGCTTGATGCGGTCGTGACGGATCAGGTGCAGGAGATCATGCACCAGCGCGGCCGGCTCTATACCTGTCTCAAGATCGATCAGAGTTTGAACCTTGGCGCTGTACGCATCCGTCTGCGTTCGCTCAAGGCAGCCATCGAGGAGCGCGGCGAAGAGACGGGAAGCGCAAAGCCGATCGAGTATCCGAAGGCGGTCTTCACGGAAGCGATGAAGCGCGACAAGGACTATACCATCCTGGCGCCGGAAATGTCGCCCATTCATTTCCCCATCATCGAAGCCGCAGTCCAGCGGGAAGGCTACCACATCGAGATCATCCCGCCGATCCATGAGGATATCGACAAGGGGCTTTCCAGCGTGAATAACGACGCCTGCTATCCGGCGATCATCACCATCGGCTCTCTCATGCGTGCGCTCACGTCAGGGAAATATGATCTTTCCAAAACGGCAGTCATGCTCTCCCAGACGGGCGGCATGTGCCGTGCGTCGAACTATGTCGGATTCCTGCACAAGGCACTGGACGAAGCGGGGCTTTCGGATATCCCCGTGATCTCCCTCAATACCCATGGCTTCGAGCCCCAGCCGGGCTTCCATTTCTCTCTTTCGATGGGACGGCGCATGATCCAGGCTGTCATCTACGGCGATGCGCTGCAGCAGTGCCTCTACCGCACACGCCCTTATGAGAAAGAGCCCGGCAGCGCAGAGACTCTCTGCCGCAGCTGGCAGAAGCGCTGCATCGAAGCCATCCTTTCCGGCGAGTCCTACACATCGTATAAAAAGAATATCGCAGGCATCATCCAGGACTTCGACCGCCTGCCGCTTTCCGATATGCCGCGCCGTCCGCGCATCGGCATCGTCGGGGAGATCTACGTCAAGTTCAGCCCCATCGCCAGCAATGACATCGTCCGTACCATCGAAGCGAATGGCGGCGAAGCCGAGGCGAGCGGTATGCTTGATTTCTTCCTCTATGGCTCGCTCGACAGCCGTTTCCAGCGGAAATATATGGATGGCACCATGAAGGAAGACCTGAAGGACACCTTCTCCCGCTACCTCTTCGAATGGTATCGAAAGCCGCTCGAAAGGGCGGTGAAAAGATCGCAGCGTTTCCATGAGATCACCAGCATCGAGAAGATGGCCAAGCGCGCCTCTCAGTACCTTTCACTCGGCAACCGTGCGGGCGAAGGCTGGTTCTTAACGGCTGACATGATCGATCTTCTCTATCATGAATGCCGCGGTATCGTCTGCCTGCAGCCCTTCGCCTGCCTGCCGAATCACATCACCGGGGAAGGCATGGTGCATAAGCTGCATGCAGCGTATCCGGAAGCGGTCTTCCTCGCTCTCGATTGCGATGCCAGCGCGAGCGAAGTGAATCAGGAAAACCGACTGAAGCTGATGATGAATGCTCTCACAGAAAAGACGAAAGCACCGAAGGAAATGTCTTTCATTCAGAAAACCATGAATCTTAGAAAGGGAACCACACTATGATGAGAAAATTGACCGGCAAGGGCGAGCGCGTCCGTGAAAAGATGATCGAGACCACGGTCCATATCCTGCAGCAGCAGGGCTTCAAGAAAGCCACAGTCCGCTCCATCGCCAAGGCAGCCGGCGTCAATATCGCCTCCGTGCGCTACTACTTCGGCTCCAAGGAAGAGCTCATCGGTGCGGCACTCGAGTACATGATGGGCAATCTGGAGAATATCGTCTCCTACCTCGATGACAACCGCCTGACGGCGAGCGAAAGGCTGAAGAAATACATCATCGCCTACTTCCACCTGGCCCGCGAGCATCCTGCCCTCTTCCGTTCCATCTCGAATCCTTCGAGTGAGGACGCCAAGGACACCTACTTCATTTACCTCTCTCTTCTCCACAGCCAGTGCTGGGAGAAGGTCATTCGCAATGTGGCGGAGGTCACCGGCTATACCGATGAAAAAGATCTCGAGCTCAAAGCCATGCAGATCTTCGCCGCCGTCGAATTTCCGATCATTCTGGAAAGCAATAAGGGAAATTCCTTCATCCAGGGATACACCGACGACGCGACGCTTTCCCGCTATGTCGACCTCCTTCTCGATAATGTGGATGAGAAAAAGGAAAAGAATGAGTACCTGAAGGAGATCCTGCAGAAGAGTAAATAGGGACTGGTGACTGGTGACTAGTGGCTAGTGACTGGTGACTAGGGATTAGGGATTAGGGATAACCCCAGCTGGTGTGCAAATGAAAGAGCCATGAACAGTTTTGTTCATGGCTCTTTTTGAATGAGAAATGAGAAAGTGAGACGCCATTTCGAGCGCAGTGAGATGGGGCATGCCAGCGGTATAGCGTGCTATGTTGAATAGTCTGATGCTATCGATATTCCAACACTTTCATGCAATACCGCTACGTAGCCCCCCTCATCTCACTTCGTTCGAAATGGCGTCTCACTGGATTTTCGCGTCGCTTCACTCCTAAAAATCCAGTTCGCTTGCACAACCCCTTCGGGGAGCTCCCCCGATGGGGAGCCAAGAAAGTTCTGCCGCTTAACTTAATAGCATTGCCCAATGGGGAAGGCTGCGATACGAGGATGCTGCTTTTCTCGCATTGTCAGAACAAATACACGCATATGTGGAAAAAGAATAACGACGGACAAAGCCTTCCCCGCGTGGGGAAGGTGGCGAGCGGAGCGAGCCGGATAGGGTTCTAGCGGTATGAAAAAGAGTGGGGAAAGCGTCTCAAGCAGGCCATTTACGAGAGCACCCTATCCACCGCTAACGCGGTCCCCCTTCCCCAATGGGGAAGGCTGCGATACGAGAATACCATCTTCTAAAAAAAGGCGGCGAAGCCGCCACCTGAACCCTGAACCTTGAACCCTGAACCAAATGAAAGCAAGTAAAAAGAGGCTGTGAAGAAATGAGGATTCATTTCTTCACAGCCCCCTTTTTTGAATGAGAAATGGTGCTGGCGGCTTCGCCGCGAATAGAGAGGCGGAATGAAAGAGAGTGGAGCAGAACGGGAAAAGTGTCGGGGTCACTCGTGACCAGTCTCCAGCCCAAACAGCTCTCTCAGCTCACCTACGGTATCTGCGATCGCGTCTGCGCCGTGGGCGGCGAGCTCTTCGCGGCTGCCGTAGCCGAAGGAGACGGCGATGCAGGGGAGATGGTTGTCATGCGCGCCATCTACGTCATAGCCGGTATCACCGATCATGACGGTCTCCTTCGCAAGACGCGCTGCGTCATGGCCCTTTTCGCAAAGAAGGGAGAGTGTCTTGGCGATGATGCGCGCCTTCTGGCTCATGGTCGCATTCTGGTTCAGCTCATCATCGGGATCGCTGCCGCAGATGACATCGAAGTAGGATGTGAAGCCGAAATTTTCAATGATCCGCTTCACAAAAGGCTCCGGCTTGCTCGATGAGACGGCAAGCACATAGCCGGCGGCTTTTGCGAGAGCGAGAAGTTCGCCGATGCCGGCATAGGGCGAGCAGTCGAAGAGCGCGCCCTTTTTTTCATACAGCTCTCTGAATTTCGTGATGGCGGTCACGATGTCATCGTCTTTCATGCCGTAGAGCTTTTTCATCTGTGTATTGAGCGGCGGCCCGATGAAGGTGCGGAGCTTTTTCTCATCTGTCTCATGGATGCCGACTGCGTCAAGGCCGTACCTGACGGAGCGAAGAATGCCGGGAGCAGACTCAGAGATCGTGCCGTCCAGATCGAAAAGAAGGGTGGTGTAGTGGGTCATAGGGACCTCGGTTCGAATAAAAGTGACTAGGGATTAGGGCTCAGGGTTAGCCCGTGGGCGGGGCGCCCATGAATTGTGGATGAAAGCCTCGTATGAATGAGAAATGCGAAATGCGAAATGCGAAATGCGAAATGGTGGTGCGGCGCATAAAAATATGGAAGCGCCGCGGAGTATTGAAATAAGCTTAAAACGCGTCCCCTCTTGGAGAAGGGGGGGCCCGAAGGGCAGGGGATAGACTGCCTCGAAGAGGCAGAATTCTGCAGAATGAGAAACAAGAACTGTTGAATAGACTAGAGTGGATAGCATGAGCCGCTATGTAGAAGGGTGCCGTTACGCGGCACATCCATCCTGCGACTTTGGTGCTCCTAATCCCTAGCCACTAATTTCTAGTCACCAGTCACTAGTCCCCATCACTTAAAGATCAATTTCTTCTTCATCCGATCAATGGAGAAGGTGCGCAGCGGCTGTCCCGTTTCCTTCAGAAGCTCTTTCGGAGAAGAGAGGGATCTCTCGGCCAGTGCCGCGCGCACGATGTATGCACAGGCGCGGGCATCGTCCAAGGCCTGGTGGTGATGGAAGTCGAAGCCCAGTGCTTCGGCGACGGTATTCAGCTTGTGATTTTCCATATCCGGCCAGAGCTTGACGGAGAGCGGGACGGTATCGCCATAGCAAAAGTGCAGGTCGGGAAGACCGTAGGTGGCGATCGACGAGGCGAGGACGCCCATGTCGAAGCGGGCATTGTGCGCAAAGACCACCTGCCCTTCCAGACGCTTTCGGATCTCTTCGAAAAGAAGCGGGAAGGCGGGCTCCTCTGCTACGTCGGCGGGGGAGATGCCATTCACCTTCTGGCATTGGGCATCAAAATTCATGGAGAGGGGATGGATGAGATGGTACCACTCGTCGATGACTTTTTCGCCATCGCTGGTCACGATGCCAAGGGAGCAGGCATTCGCCGGGCCCCAGTAGGCAGTTTCAAAATCGATTGCAATGTAGTTCATGATGATTTGGGGTTCAAGGTTCAGGGTTCAGGGTTCAGGGTTAGCCCTTGGGGCGGGGAGCCCTTTGATTGCGTGCGAAAGAGGTTCGGCGGGTTCAACAGGTTCAGAGGGTTCAACGGGGGTAGTGCGGCGCATAAAAAAGAAGCGCCGCGGAGTATAGATGGTGGCGATGCCCGAAGGTGGCATTTCAAGTCACTAGTCACTCGAGGCTCATAATCCCTCGCCGCTTATTCCTGTTTTCAAACTATAAGGTTCGAGATAAGCCGTATTCCCGTATTGCCAAACTGAACCCTGAACCCTTACTGTAAGTTTTGAAAACTAATGAGCAAGAACAGTATTTTCTCAAATATCCGTCTCTAAGGTATGCGGTGCGTCTTCGATCCAGCCGACCTCTACCGCACGGTCGAAGGCGGACTTGACGCGGCGGGCGAGTTCATTTCTGGCGGCGGCGACTTTCTTTCGGTTCGGCGCAAATCCGGTAATGAGGATGAGAACGTCTTCGGTCGCCGGGGTGATCTCTCCTGCCTTTTGATCTTCGGCCAGCCAGCCGGTGGTGCAGAGGTCGTCTCCGAGAGAAACGGTGACATCATCCTCTGTTTTCCGGATGGAGAGTGTCCGGCTGCGGTCGCCCATGTCGTAGGCGTGGATATCGACGTGGAATTTCAGCATGCCGGCACGCACCATGTCGAGGATCGGATTCTGGCGCGGCAGCACATCAGAGCCGGCGAGTTCATCCAGTGTCGCCGTCTTGGGGGCGGGAAGGATCTCCATGGGAGTCTCTGCCGCCTCTTCCTTTTCGAAGAGCCCCAGGTCCTTCTTGTATTCCGCAAAGGTCTTTGCCAGACCGGACTCACCGGTGATGGAGAGCTTTTTAAGGACGTTCTGATAGCGCTCGATCTCTTGGTCGGCGATATGGGGATTCATCTTGAGGAGCAGGTTCGCCTCGGTGCAGCAGCGGCGGCGGAAGGCTTCTGCTTCCAGATTCACATCGCGGTTGTCAGCGGCGCGCAGGGCGACGACGCCGATGCACAGGCCGGGGATGGTATCGAATAACTGATCGTCTACAGTGATTTTCATGATTGCCTCCAAATGGGAAAATAGTTCGTCACTATTATAGCATAAGTAATGGGCTTGGGTTGATGGGTTCGGGGTTAGCCCGCAGAGCGGGTCGCCTTTTGATTCCGTTTGAAAGCAAGGGTGAGTAGCTAGGGATTAGGGATTGGTGACTAGTGACTGGTGACTAGTGACTGGGATTCTCTGGCATCGTCATCCCGAGCGCAGCCCTCGATCTTTACTGCACTGCGGGAATCAGCGTGTATGCGCCGAGGGAAAACGATGTCCTGGTGCTGTCTCACATCAGGTGATGAGCGTTCTGCAATAAAGATTGAGGGCTACGCTCGAAATGACGACGACGCGAAGCGCTATCAAAATTCTGCGGCGCTTCTATAGTTTTATGCGCCGCACCACCATTTCTCATTTCTAATTTCTCATTTCTAATTCAAACGAAGCTTTCACACGCAATCCATGGACGGCACGCCCCGCGGGCTAACCCTGAACCTTGAACCCTGAACCCCGAACCCTTTATAATAATGACAACCAATGAAAGTCAATCGAAAGGGGAATGAATTTTGCAACTGGAACTCATAGTGTCGGAGGCCCAGGCGGGGCGGATGGTGAAGGACGCGGTGAAGGTGCTGCATTTGTCCGGCGGATTGTGGAAGCGGATCAAATGGAATGGGCGCGTGACGGTGAATGGCGAGGAGGTACACAATGCACGCAGGAGAGTCGCCAAGGGCGATCGCATCGTGCTCACATGGAGCGAGGAGAATGATATCGTGCCATCGGACATCCCGCTCTCCATCACGTATGAGGATGAGGCGCTCCTCATCGTGAATAAGGGGCCGGGCATGATCATCCATCCGACGGCGCGCGGCGCGCATGATACGCTGGTGAATGCGGTGGCAGGCTACTATGCGCGCCAGCGCATCGAGGCGGGCATCCATCCCATTTATCGTCTTGACCGCAATACGACGGGGCTCGTCGTGGTGGCTAAGTCAGCGAAGGGGCAGTATGACCTCTCTAAGAGCCATGACCAGATCTACCGCGAGTATCTGGCTCTCGTTTCCGGACATATGGATGAGAAGGCAGGGCGCATCGATCGCCCCATCGGACGAAGGGACGGTTCGATCGTGGAGTGGATGGTCAGGGAAGACGGCAAGCGTGCCATCACGGACTATGAGGTGCTGGGCGAGTATGAAGGGTATTCGCTTTTGAAGATCCATCTTCTGACGGGACGCACGCACCAGATCCGCGTGCATTTTGCGAGCCTCGGGCATCCGCTCTTAGGGGATGACCTCTACGGCGGGCCCCTCGGCCTCATGACGCGGCAGGCACTTCACGCCTATACCGTCCGCTTCGCTCATCCGGTGACGGGAAGGAAAATGAGATTCACCGCTCCCGTGCCGGAGGATATGAGGAAATGGATGGAGAAATAAAGGGTGCAGCAGGTTCTGTATGCTATAATAAGAAGACATATTTTCCTTTTTATTCGCATCGAAAGGTGGCTTTGGGCTTATGAAATTTATTTCCGCAGACGGGATCCTTTACATGACATTCGACTGTTATCAGGGACAGGGGGTCGTAGCGGCTGTGTCATGCCGCACTGGCGGGGTGAGTGAGCCGCCATTTTCCTCTCTGAATATGGGCTTCCATACGGGCGACGATGCGGATGCGGTGCGTGAGAACCGCCGCCGCTATTTCGAGGCACTGGGGCTTTCCGCCTCGCGCCTTGTCTCGGGAAATCAGGTGCATGGCACCTACATCTACAAGGTGACGGAGAAGGATGCCGGACGCGGCGCACTCACGATGGAGACGGCGATCCCTGCCTGTGATGGCTTCATGACGGATGAGAAGGATATCCCGATCACGATGAATTATGCCGACTGCACGCCGCTCTTTTTCTACGATCCGGTGAAGCAGGCGATCGCGCTGTCTCATGGAGGCTGGAGGGGGACAGCCGGCAATATCGCTGCGCTCACGGTGGCGAAGATGGAGAAGAACTACGGCTCGAAGCGGAAGGATATCCTGTGTGCGATCGGTCCGGCGATCGGACTGGAGTGCTTCGAGGTGGGCGAGGAAGTGGTAGAGGAATTCTATAAGCTCTTCAATGAGAAGGAGATCTCGCGCCTTTCGGTCAAAAAAGCCAATGGGAAGTACCTCTTCGATCTGCACAATGCGAACCGCCGCCTCCTCGAAAAGGCGGGCATCCCTGCTGACCACATCGAAGACTGCGGCCTCTGCACCTACTGTCATGATGATCTCTTCTACTCGTATCGGAAATCCGGCGGAAAAACAGGCCGTCACATGGCAGTGATGGCGCTCGTTTGATCGGTAGAAGATAAAAAGCTCACGGCTTCTGTCGTGAGCTTTTTGATTTTTGGGTGACTAGGGACTGGTGATTGGTGACTGGTGATTGGTGACTGGTGACTGGTGACTAGGGACTGGTGACTAGAGGGACTAGGGATTAGGGATTAGGGATTAGGGATTAGGAGACTGGGGGACTGGGGGACTGGGGGACAGCAGGCTCTCTCGTATCGTCATTGAAAGCGTTGCCGAGAAATCTCTATCGCAGAATGCCCATTGCCGTATGTGAGGCAATGGGCATCGTCTTTCCTCGGTGCATACGTGCTGATTACCGTAGTGCAGTAGAGATTCCTCGGCTGCGCTCGGAATGACGATACAGGAAAGGCGGTGTTCTCGTATCGCCCCTGACCCCTTCAACCTTCATCCCATCGTATTCTTCCCGAAGACGGGGTGACTGCAGGGCTTGAGGCTTCGTTTCTCGACGAGGGAGAGGGCTTCCTGCATATCGACATCATGGCGTTCTTTTCCTGTCCCGTAGACGAGCATGGGAGAGGCGGCATCCAGCTCGCTGCCGGGAAGGTAGATGTATTCCTGCATGTGCGGGTCGCCGTAGATGAAGCCGGCGAGAAGTTTGCTTTCGGCAAGTCTATGCATGAGGCGCCTCCAGATCACAGATGAAGTATGGCTTGAAGTCCAGATAGTCCGAGCTCGTCAGGCAAAGCGGGACGCCCAGAAGGGAATCCGGCAGATTTTTGAAATTCGGCGCGCCGTGGATATGGCCATAGAGGCAGAGGTCTGCGCCGCTTTCGGCGATGATCTCCATCATGTGCGAAGGCCGCCGCATTTCATCGAAGGGCGGGTAGTGCAGGATCGCGATGATCCGGTCTGCCTTCATCTGCTTTGCCAGGGCGAGCGAGCGCTCCATTCGCCCTTCTTCGCGCAGGATGATGGACTTGTCGGTGTCTTCTTTATATGTTTTTGCCGTCTCGGAGATCCATCCGCGCGTACCGGCGAGCGCTACATTTCCGACCTGAATGGCGGAGTTGTGAATAAATTCGAAGGCGCCATGCGTCATGGCGGTCATCTTCGTGACGGTGGACCACCAGAAGTCGTGGTTGCCGCGGACGATGATCTTACGTCCTGGGAGCGTGCCAAGCATGGTGAGGTCGGAGATGGCGCTCTCCATGCTCATTGCCCAGGAGAGGTCGCCTGCCATGATGACGGCATCGTCTTCGCGGATCGTCTCCTTCCATGCATTCACGATCTTTTCCCGGTGGTTCTTCCAGTTCTCTCCGAATATATCCATGGGCTTCGTTGGCGGATCTCCGGAGAGATGGAAATCACTGAAGGCATATAGTTTCATAGGGTAACCTCGTTTAGGGATGGGGGATTAGTGATTAGTGATTAGTGACTAGTGACTAGTGACTAGTGACTGGGGGATATCAGACTCTCGTATCGTCATTTCGAGCGCAGCGAGAAATCTTCCTTGCAGACCGACAAATGAAGGATGTGTGAAAGCAAGGATAAGTGACTGGGAATTAAGAGACGCGAGTGAGTGGTGACTTGAATACTACTTTCGGGCATCGCCTCATATATATTCGCGGCGAAGCCGCCACCACAACCTTGAACCCTGAACCTTGAACCCACAACCTTTTTTATCCAAAATACTTTTCTGATTGCAATGTCTCGATGATCCGCTTCTTGCTCGTTTCGTCCATCACATTTGTGATGCGGTAGCCCATGTAGAGAGGGCTTGCTGTGAAGCGGGGGAAGATCTTGGCGTGGATCTGATTTTTCAGATGATAAAAGAAAATGTTGTAGCTCGAGCAACGGATAGGGAAGTCGGAGAGGACGTAGCGCGCGAGGGTCTGTATGGTGTCAGCAAAGCCGTCACTTCCTCCCTCTTTCTTCAGTGTTACGTTCAGCTCGCCGACGCCGCTCAAGGGGTACTCTGCGAGCGAGGCGTAGCAGTCGTCATTTTCATAGATGACCTCGCCCAGGAAATTTTCGCCCTGCAGATTGTCGCGGTAGTCGTACTCTTCAAGCCCGATGATCTGCGAGTGCGGGTGGCGCTGGGAGCCGCCGGAGGTGGGGCCGAAGTTGCGGAAGTAGATGACGGAGCGGAAACGCTTGTCACTTTCCATTTCCTTCCACTTGGCAAGGCCGAAGGCGATCACCTCGTGGAGCTTCTCGGGCGCATAGGTGCTGAGCTCGCTGTCGTGGTCGGCTGTCTCGACGATGACGGTGGGGACAGTCTTCTCAAAGACGGGATACTTGTTCATGAGCCAGATGATATCGTCTTTCCGGTCAAGAATGTGTGTGAGATCTTCAGGATGGCAGAAAGGGCAGACTTTTTGTGTGCCGGAATGAGGCTTCTCGCTGCCGATGGATATATTGAATGTGATAGGATTGGTCATGGTGTACACCTCATCTTTCCGATTCTTATTATAGCATAGAAGGGTTAGCCCGTTGGGCGTGCTGCCTCTTGATTGCGGATGAAAGCTTCGCTTGAATGAGAAATTAGAAATGAGAAATGCGAAATGGTGGTGCGGCGCAGAAAAAAGAAGCGCCGCAGAATTTTGATAGCGCTTCGCGCTGTCGGCACCAGAAGCGTTGGCGAGAGATCTTTCTTGCAGAACGGTCAGCGCATCAATTGCACTATTTCAAACATCGCATGCTCCTAATCCCTAGCTACTAATCCCTAGTCCCTGTTCACCAGTCACTAGTCACGAATCCCTTTTCATAATATTTCACTTCTTTACTTGACAAAAGGATTTTTATAGGATAAGATATGTGCATACCGATACTTTACCGAGATAAAGAAATGAAGATTTCAAGATGGGAACAGGAGAGATGACCATGAAAATGAAAAAACTGATGATCGCCGGAATGCTGGCTCTGGGTGCTTGTGGAATGCTCGCAGGATGCGGGGGAGACAAGGCGGCTTCGAGTGCGGCCAAGGCCGCATCCGGCAAGCCGGCGAAGATCGTAGCCGGTATGGATGATACCTTTGCTCCGATGGGCTTCCGTGATGACAGCGGCAAGATCGTCGGCTTTGATATCGATATGGCAGAAGCGGTATCCAAGGAAATCGGCGTGCCGATCGAATTCAAGCCGATCGACTGGGCTTCCAAGGAAACAGAACTGAATTCCGGCCGTATCGACTGCATCTGGAATGGCTTCACCATGACGCCGGAGCGTACCAAGAAGCTCGCCTTCACGAAGCCGTACATGGATAATATTCAGGTCTATGCGGTATTGAATGACAGCGCGATCAAGACGCCGGAAGATCTGAAGGGCAAGAAGATCTCCATTCAGGAAGCCTCCACAGCAGAAACGGCGCTGAACCGTGATGAAAACCTCAAGAAGTCTTTCTCTGAGATCAAAGCATACCCGGATCTCACGGCCTGCTTCATGGATCTCGAGTCCGGCCGCTGTGATGCCGTCCTCGCTGACTCTGTCCTCATCGAATACTATATGACGAAGAAACCGGGCCAGTTCAAAGAACTCGAGGGTGTCGTTTCTAAGGATACCTTCTCCATCGGGATCAAGAAGGACAATCAGGCTCTCGTCGATCTCTTGAATGACGGCATCGCCAAGGTCGTAGCCAGCGGCGAAGCCAAGAAGATCTCTGAAAAATGGTTCGGCAAGGATGTCGTGCTGAAATAAGTTGAGATGATTTTTGAAAAGGGGCTGTGATGAAATGAATCCCCATTTCTTCACAGCCCCTTTTTACTTTGCTTTCATTTGGTTCAGGGTTTAAGGTTCAGGGTTCAGGATTCAAGGTTCAGGGCTCTCGTGGCGGCTTTGCCGCCTTTTTTTAGAAGATGGTATTCTCGTATCACAGCCTCACTTGAGCAAAGCTTTCATTCAGGGGTAAGGGGCAGCACGCCATAGAGGCTGACCCTGATCCCATGAAATGACTCTGCCATTTCATTTCTCTATCTTGCTAAAAGGATGAAATCAGTGTATGATAATTCTATATGACACTGGTTTTATAAGGAGTATTTTATGGATTACATTCTTCGCATCCTGCCGAATATGTTTGCCGGGCTTGGCGTATCGGCGCAGATCTTTCTGATCACCATCGTGCTCTCGCTGCCGATCGGCATCCTGCTGGCACTGGTCCGCATTTCCAAAGTCGCTGTTTTCCGCAAGCTCGCGGAGATCTATATTTACGTCATGCGCGGCACGCCGCTCATGCTGCAGATCATGTTCATCTACTACGGGCTGCCGCTCATGCTGAATGTGCAGATCAGTGATTTCCCGGCGGCGATCCTTGCCTTTGTGGCAAACTATGCGGCTTATTTTGCAGAAATTTTCAGAGGCGGCATCCAGTCTATCCCGAAGGGGCAGTATGAAGGCGCAAAGGTCTTGGGCTTCACCTACAGGCAGACCATGTGGCATATCGTGCTGCCGCAGGTCGTGAAGCGTGTCATTCCGCCGCTCGGCAATGAGACCATCACCCTTCTGAAGGATACCTCGCTCGTCTACATTCTGGCGATGAATGACCTCATGCGTGTCACCCGCGCCTTCGTGCAGCGTGACTTCGATACCATGCCGTTCCTTGTGGCAGCCGTTTTCTACCTCGTATGCACCGCGATCCTGACGAAGATCCTGGCGTATGTGGAAAAACGCTATGCGGTCTATGAAGAATAAGGAGGACGGACATGAGTTTTATTGAAATGAAAAATATCCGGAAGGATTTCGGCAAGCTCACCATCCTTCACGGCGTCGATATGACACTGGAAAAGGGCGAAGTCATCTCCATCATCGGGCCTTCAGGGGCCGGCAAGAGTACGCTTTTGCGCTGCCTGAACCATCTGGAAACCATCCAGGGCGGCTCGATCGCAGTCGATGGAGAATTTCTTGCCGAGGACAAAGACGGCAAGGTCACCTACGCGAGCGAAGCCAAGACGAAGGAGATCCTTGCCAAGATGGGCATGGTCTTTCAGTCCTTCAACCTTTTCCCGCACATGACCGTGCTGGATAACATCATGGCCGCTCCCATCTACGTGAAGGGCATGAAGAGGGAAGAGATCCATCCGATCGCGGAAGATCTTTTAAGCAAGGTCGGCCTGCTCAATAAAAAAGACATGTATCCCGGCAGTCTTTCTGGCGGGCAGAAGCAACGTGTCGCTATCGCGCGGGCGCTCGCGATGAGCCCGGAGATCATGCTCTTCGATGAACCGACCTCCGCACTCGATCCGGAGCTGACGGGCGAGGTCTTGAAGACCATCCAGCAGCTGGCGGATGAGAATATGACCATGGCGATCGTGACGCATGAAATGGCTTTCGCCAAGTCTGTCTCAGATAAGATCCTCTTCATGGTCGATGGCCGCGTCGAGGAAGAAGGGACGAGCGAAGAAGTCTTCGATCACCCGAAGAGCGAACGAACCAAGGCCTTCCTGAAGTCGATATTGAGAGCCTGATAAAAAAGGATGCGCTGCGAAATGCAAAAGCATTTCGCAGCGCATCCTTTTTCTTTTACAGTCCGAATGCGATCCCGCAGACCGCGCTGATCGCGATATAGAGCACAGGGTGCTTTTTGTATTTCTTAAGACCGAAGTAGATCGCAATGGCAAGGAGAATGGCCGGCCACTGGAAGAGGGTAAGGAGCGAGCCGCTCTTTTCATAAAGCGCGGTATCTAAGAGAGACACCTTCGCGACGCCAAGACCGGCGGCTGCGATGAGCGCGGTGGAGGCAGGGCGCAGGCCGTAGAAGATCCGCTTCACAGCGTCCGATTCGCGGAAGCGTGTCAGCATCGCATAGATGATCGTGATGACGATGAGCGCGGGCGCTGTGAGGGAGAGCGTCGTGAAGATGCCGCCCGGGATGCCAAGCGCCTGAAATCCGGCGTAGGTTGCCATATTGACGCCCAAAGGCCCCGGGGTGGACTCTGATATCGCGATCATATTCGCGATGTCTTCTGCGCTGAACCATCCGGTACGTTCAGAAATATGATAGAGAAAGGGAAGTGTCGCGAGCCCTCCGCCGACGGCGAAGAGACCGGTCTTGAAGAATTCCCAAAACATGGAAAGCCAGATCATGATGGATGCTCCTTTTGAAAAAAGTGAGGAGTGAAGAGTGAAAGTGCGGCGCCTCTCGTCATTCTGAGCGGAGAAAAACGTCGTATGTTAGAAAATATGGATCATCTGAAACTATGAGAACTGAGTCGAAGGATCTAAGGAAACGCTGATTCAATCTGACTGCGATTGAATCAGTGCTTCCCTAAGCGCCGCAGAGTTTTGTACAAATGCCAAATAAGCTGCATGATATCGTGAGGGGATTGGGGGGCACTTTATGAATGGTGTGCCACATCCACCCCTTCTCACTTCGTTGTCCTCGGCATCAGATAGTATCCTGCGATGCCGGCAAGGACGACGGAGAAGATGGGAGAAAAGGGAGAAAAGAGAGCGATGAGAAGGATGCCGACGAAGATCGCAAGTGTGCGTTTATCCTTGATCGACTTCTTGCCGAGCTTCACGACGGCGTCCAGAATAAGGACGCAGACACAGGCACGGATGCCGGCGAAGGCGTGAATGACATAGGGATTCTCTTCGAACTGGGTGAGAAAGAGCGCGATCACCGTGATGATGATCATGGACGGGGTGATGACGCCGAGCGTCGCGAAGACGCCGCCCCAGAAGCCTTTCAGCTTGCAGCCGATGAAGGTCGCGACATTCACTGCGATCATGCCGGGCGTGACCTGCCCCAAGGCATAGTAATCCATCAGCTCTTCCTCGCTGCTCCAGTGCTTGTTCTCTACGATCTCGCGCTGGAGAATAGGCAGCATCGCGTACCCGCCGCCAAAGGTGACGGCGCCCATTTTGGCAAAGATAAGAAATAATTCGAGTAGTAGTTTCATAGATGGGATACTCCTTTGATTGGGGGAATGGGGAGTGACTGGTGACTGGTAGCTAGGGATTAGGGGCGAAAAGTGACTGGTGACTGGTGACTAGTGGCTAGGGATTAGGGACTAGGGACTAGACGAAAAGACTAGGAGCCTTAGACATTAGATATCAGAGGTCTAAGGTCTAACATCCCAAGCAGGCATCGCCTCTTATATATTCGCGGCGAAGCCGCCACTTTCATTTCGCATTTCTCATTTCTAATTTCTAATTCAATCGAGGCTTTCAAACGTAATCAAGGGACGGCACGCCCCACGGGCTAACCCCGCACCTTGATTTAATTTCCTCTATCATACTGTCAGAGATAGAGAAAAGCAATCAAGAGAACGTAAAATTTGTATTTTCGAAACAAGTGTGGTAGAATATATCTTGCGATTTAGCGTATTTTGTAAAAATAAAAGATGGTTCAATATTGTCGGAAAAACCGACTTAAGGAGGAATAATTTTTATGAACGTAAAAGTAGAGGCACTGGATCAGCACAAGGTATCTCTCGCCATTGAACTGTCGGCAGAAGCTGTACAGAAAGGATTCAAGCAGGCTGTAGCTCGCATTGCAAACCAGGTCAGAATCCCGGGTTTCCGCAAAGGCAAGGCAAGCCGCAAGGTACTGGAAATGCATTTCGGCAAGGAAGCTGTCGTCGCTGAAGCGAAAGATATCGTCATCAATGGCGCTCTCACCGAAGCTATGAAGCAGGAAAAGATCATCCCGATCACCCAGGCGGATGTGAAGGAAGATCTCTTCTCTGAAACCGAAGGTGCAAAGTTCACCGCTACTTTTGTAAAACGTCCGGAAGTAGAACTGGGCGAATACAAAGGCCTCGAAGCAGCCCATGAAGAACCGGAAGTTTCCGATGCACAGGTCGAAGCTGAACTGAAAAAAGCAGCTGAACAGAGCGCACGCCTCGAAAAGGCAGAAGAAGGCGCTGTCCTTGCCAAAGGCGACTACGCTGTCATCGACTTCAAAGGCTTCGTAGACGGCAAACCGTTCGAAGGCGGCGAAGGCAAGACCTATCCGCTGGAAATCGGCTCCCAGAGCTTCATCCCGGGCTTTGAAGAACAGCTCGAAGGCCATAAAGCAGGCGATGACGTAGAAGTCAAGGTCACCTTCCCGGAAACCTACTTCGTCGATGCTCTCAAAGGCAAAGAAGCAGAATTCAAAGTTCACATCAATGATGTAAAACGCAAACAGCTGCCGGCTCTTGATGATGCTTTCGCAAAATCCATCAGCCAGTTTGATAAAATGGATGACCTGAAGGCTTCTGTGAAACAGCAGATGCAGCTGCAGGCTATCCAGCAGGCAGAAGAAGCCTACCATGAAGCTCTCGTAGCGCAGGCTGTAGCCAATGCCAAGGTCGATATCCCGCACGAAATGGTCGACCAGCGCATTGACGAGATCGTCGAAGAGATCTCCATGAACCTCGAATCCAGAGACATGAAGCTCGCTGACTACCTGAAGAACATCGGCCAGACCGAAGAACAGCTCCGTAAGAACTACGAAAAGACCGCTGAAGAACAGGTTCGTCAGGGCCTTGTCCTTGAAACCATCGCAGAAAAAGAAGAACTCGATGTAACGAACCAGGACCTCTCCATGGAAGTCTACAGCATGGCTCATCAGTTCAACGCTGACCCGAAAGATGTCATGAAGATCATCAAAGAAGAAGGCCGCGTGAACATGCTGATCAACTCCGTCCTTCGCAAGAAAGCAGCTGCTTTCATCTACGGCGCTGCTAAAAAAGCAGAAGCAGATAAGAAAGAAGCAGAAGAAGCTCCGGCTGCAGAAGCAGCAGCTCCGAAGACCGAAGAAGACTTCAATGCTATGACCGTCAAGGATCTCAAGGCTTACGCACAGGAAAAAGGCATCGCCATCGAATCCAAAGCCAAAAAAGCTGAGATCATCGACACCATCATGGCTGCTGAAAAGGAATAATCCTTTAGAAAATTGAATGAGTGCTGCTGCGGCAGTGTGTATTGGAAGAGACGCGGGGTGACCGGCGTCTCTTTCGAACATATGGGGAAATTGGGGAAAGGCTTGACCCCTAGGGAAGCCGGATTCACTGCGATTGGTGGTGATGCCCGCTTGAGACGTCAGACATCAGAAGTCAGATGGCAGACGTCTCCTTGTCTCCCGATCTCTAAGTCTCCCGATCTCTAAGTCTCCTGGTCCCTTAGTCTTTGGGCCCAATTCCTAATCCCTAATCCCTAGCTGCCAGTTACTACCTATTATTTAGTCAAAAGAAAGGGTGTTATCACATGGCATATGTACCGATTGTTGTCGAACAGACCGCTCGCGGAGAGCGCTCCTATGATATTTATTCCCGCCTTTTGAAGGACCGCATCATATTCCTTGACGGCCAGATTGAAGACCATATGGCCAATGTCATCATTGCGCAGCTTCTCTTTCTGGAAGCCGAAGACCCTTCGAAAGATATCCATCTTTACATCAACAGCCCCGGCGGCGTCGTGACCGCCGGCCTTGCGATCTATGATACGATGCAGTATATCCATCCGGATGTTTCCACCATCTGTATCGGATCCTGTGCCAGCATGGCGGCTGTCCTCCTGACCGCCGGTGCGAAGGGCAAACGCTATGCCCTCCCGCATGCGAATGTCATGATCCACCAGCCGCTTGGCGGCGTACAGGGACAGGCGACCGAGATCGAGATCCATGCAAGAGAGATCCTCCGCCTGCGCGAAGAACTGAACGGCATCCTTGCCAAGCACAGCGGACAGTCCCTTGAAACCATCAAAAACGACACCGAACGCGATAATTTCATGACAGCCCAGATGGCGAAGGACTATGGCCTCATCGACCACATCCTCACCCGCAATGAGCTGGCGAAAATGACACAGAAATAAAGGAGAAAGACCATGAACGGAGAAGATAAAGAACCGAAGATCTGCAGCTTCTGCGGCCGATCCAGCGACGAAGTCGAAAACATGGTCACCGGCCCCGGCGTCTACATCTGCAGCGAATGCATCGACATCTGTCATAACATTCTTCTGGAAGAGCGGAAAAACAAAGCAAAGCAGGGCAAAGAACCCGCTGACACCAAGGTGCCGACACCGGAAGAGATCAAAGAATACATCGACCAGTACGTCATCGAGCAGGACAATGCCAAGATCGCTCTGGCCGTCGCCGTGTACAATCACTACAAACGCCTCTTTTTCAAAGGCGAAGATGACGGCGTAGAGCTGCAGAAATCCAATATCATCCTGCTCGGGCCGACCGGCAGCGGCAAGACCCTCCTTGCCCAGACCCTCGCCCGCTACCTCGATGTGCCCTTTGCGATTTCCGATGCTACTACCCTCACACAGGCCGGCTATGTCGGAGATGACGTCGAGAACATCCTCCTCCGCCTCATTCAGGCCGCGGACTATGACATCGAGAAAGCCCAGCGCGGCATCATCTACATCGACGAAATCGACAAGATCGCCAAGAAGACCGAGAACGTCTCCATCACCCGCGATGTCTCCGGCGAAGGCGTCCAGCAGGCCCTCCTGAAGATTCTGGAAGGCACCGTGGCGAACGTGCCGCCGCAGGGCGGACGCAAGCATCCGAATCAGGAAATGATCCAGATCGACACCAGCAACATCCTCTTTATCTGCGGCGGTGCTTTCGCCGGCCTCGATAAGGTCATCGACAGCCGTCTCACCAAAAGCGTCATGGGCTTCGGCGCCGATATCGAGAAAGCAGAAGACAAAGACATGGACGAGCTCCTCCAGCAGGTCCAGCCGGAAGACCTCCTGAAATTCGGTCTCATCCCCGAATTCATCGGCCGTCTCCCCGTCATCGTCGCCCTTCACCCGCTGAAGGAAGAAGCCCTCGTCAAAATCCTGACCGAACCGAAGAATGCCCTCGTCAAGCAGTACAAGAAGCTGCTGGCCATGGACGGCGTAGAGCTCGTCATCGAAGACGCTGCCATCCATGCGATCGCCCGCCAGGCTATCGAGCGCAATACCGGCGCCCGCGGCCTCCGCGCGATCATCGAGAAGATCATGCAGAAAGTCATGTACGAGATTCCCGGCATGAAGGACGTCGTGAAATGCACCATCACGGAAGACAACGTGGTGAACCACACCGATCCGCTGCTGGAACGGAAAGCGGTAGAAAAATAAAAAACACCTCCCTGTGGACTGATATGATCCCCCTAAAGCAGACAAGGTAAATAACCAAACTGCTTTAGGGGGATTTTTAATGGCTAAAATTGCCCAATGGAAGGGTTCTGGAGAATTGTGAAGGCAGAGATGTATTCCCTGAATAAGTTCAATTGCGGCGGCGAGCTGCATTCGGCCATCGACCAATACGTCCATTTTTACAATTACGAACGTTTTCAGGAATGATTTGGAGTAAGGACGCCAATGGAATTCGCATAGCAGCTCTGAACGCGAAGATCCCGGAACAGTTCCCGATTGCCGAAAACAAACGGATTCAGAAATACAAAGCGAAATTCGCGGCATAACAAAATGCCGCAAATCCCATGCTGATACGAAAACACCAACATGAAACTTACAGCTATAATTTTTTAGATATTTGCTATGTCTACCTTGACAGGGGCTGATCAGGTCAGAATGACTTTGGTTTTGAATTCAGCGGTATACTTTTTCTTTGGCATGATGGTGATCTCCTATTTGATCTAATTATGCCATAGATCCGCGCTTAAAATCCAAGGGACTGGCCTGAATCTCTGGGTCCATTATATTGTCAAGACTAGCCATCATATAATGCGGCTATTTTCGATGGAACCATCCCCTATCTGGGGCATGCTTTTTCTACTGGAAATCCAATAGCAAAAGCATGCTCATAGATTAATTCAATATATCTAAAAGAAATACATCAATAAAAAAAGTACCGGTAATAATATTATTGCTTCTAGCTGTAATAAGTTTCTTTGTTTAAATGACTCATTTTTAGGGCCATGTTTATAACATACGTAGTTACCATAAACCCCTACTAAATATAGCATTACTAACAATGTGAATACACACTCATTATAATATCTTCCATCTAACACCAAAAAGTCAGATAAAGTTATATAACTAACCCCTAGAAAAAGAATTATCCATAGCCCAAATCTAACCCACAATTTCGAATGCTTCATTAACAATCTAGCATCTTCATTTGCTGTTTCATCACCTACCACAAGCTCTCGAAAAAGCAGTAAGCACATAACAAATACAATCGTATCCAAAACAGGAGAATGTAAAAACATAGTTTACACCTCACTATTTTTAGATTTAGCATCCGAATTTGACGGATCCCCTGACTCGGCTTTTTTTAGCTCCTCTTTTTTTTGATTGCTATATATATTGCTTCCAATGCCGCCCAAAACGCCGCCAATAAATCCTATTTCTGGGTTAAATCTAGACAATACTCCAATCGTGACTATTCCAGTAGAAAATGGTATGGTATCATATCCGTCCGCTTTCAATGCATCTTGTAAAGTATCAAATCTTTGGTGATTTCTAATAACCTCTTTCAAATAAGCGATCTGCCCCCAAACCTTGAGCGTTGTATTAGCGATATTAACGCCTACCATTTCCGCTTCTTGACGGCTTAAATAACCATAACGGGCTTCAAACCAGTTTGCTGTACTCCAGGCCAATCCTTTCGATGCTAAAAATTCCTGGCTTTTATCCCACGCTATTCCATTAATGTCTGAATTATATAAAGGGTGTCCATTTAGCACATACCCATCTTGTTCCCCAAGGTTATAGTATGACTTTTCAGCATTAGGGTACCCTGTAGGATAGTACCCCTTATTTTCCTGATAAGCATGCAATTCGCCATTATCATATAGATACCCGAATGCCTCACCTGCGCCAGTGATACTATTCAAGTCTATGATTCTTCCACTGCTAGCGCTATCCTTTACAATAATGACACCATGTTGTTGGGTTTCGTCAGTATAAATAACTTTTGCAGTACCTACTGGTAAGCCTTTATAATCCTCTGTCTCCAGTTCTTTTGCTATCTGTTCTTTCATATGAGGATAGTTTTCATACTGGTTCCACTTTGTTCCCATATGGGTAGTATAAGCACTATTAGCAATATCACCAGTCAGTGTTCCTAAAGTAGCTCCCAATCCAACAGAAACCGCTTGTACCAAATCTGGATGTTCTAACATCCATTCCTTCCCTTCTGTCTTTTCCAGATATCCCAGGACAAACTCGTTCATTCCACCAGATACTGATCCACTGAAAGCATTTCCGCCACTCATTTGGCTCATTAATCCACTCCAAAGAGCATGAAGTGCCGTCTTCTCACTAGAACCATCTATCCAGCCTTTCTTCTCTGAATATTGATGAATAAACTCATTACCGTATTGTTCAAGAATACCTCGCAGTTCTTGTCGCTCCTCCACTTTGGCTTTATCAAAGATTTCCTGTAGCTGGTTCAAGCTATTCTTGGTATCTCGATTGAGACTTGCAATGTCCTGTTTCTGCTTTTCTTTATTCGTGATATGAATAGTTCCTTCTGCCACTGCCGATTTCGTTGTACTATCAGCGTTATCTTTTACCGTAGGTGTCAGATTGGGAGTCAGTCCTCTCTGGTTCAGTTTGCTGCTCTTATCATTTGGCGAATAAGATACACCCATACCGCCTGCTTTATAATCCGCTTTATTTTCCTTATCTTCCCAGCTCAAAGTACCCGTAGTCAGAGTATTTTTATCCTTGCTTGCAGCACTATCAATCACTCCACCTTTCAGATCGGTATTTTCTTTGACAGAGATATCAAAGCCTTCTTCTTTGGCACGAATACCTGCCTGGTCAGTAGCACTTTCGTAATTGCTATGAATGTTATCTTTGCTGATGCCACCACTGATACTAGTCTTTCCATTCTTCATGCTATAGTTGACAGACAACCCGGTAGAGCTATTCTTCTCTTCATAGTTTTTTTCATCTTGCTTGGTTTCGATGGAGAGATTCCCGCCTACATAGCCCGTGACTTTACCACCGGCCATTTCACTTCCTGTGATAGTGGTATTTTTTACACTGAAGAAAATCAGATCTTTATTGGCTGTGACCTGGCTCTTTTCATAGGTCGTTTCGTTTTCTTTGACATGACCATTAGCCTTGCCATAGGACGCACTGATGCCTTGCAATCCACCTACGCCAATGGAAGCACCGATGCTAGCGCCACTGGATTTGGTGCTCTCGTTAGTGCTATTGCTATTTTCAGCAGCAGAAATATTTATGTTCTTCTTGGCATTCAGTGTAACCTTCTCGCCATTTACCTGACTGCCTTTGATACGAATATCCTCTTTGGTAGCTTTGATAGTCACATCACCGGTAGCACTGACATGGCTTCCTACGGCTTCTTTAGTTTCGCTATGACTTTCCGACTGGCTATGGCTACTTCCTAGACCTACATTGAGAGTTAATGTATTCTTTCCACCCAGCTGGTTATCTTTCATTTGATCTGCTTTTTCCCAATCTTTCCCTTTAGCCCAAAGCTCAGTCTCTTTTCCTGCTTTATCGTAGAGACTGTCAATCACATCTTGCTGACTTTTATAAGTTTTAGCGATTTGGCCAGCTTCCTGTCCTGCTCTGACGGCATATAGTCCGGCCAAGCGTTTATCTTTTACTTCACTTGCTCTTGTAATAGGTTGTACAACGCTATTGATGGCGTCAATAGTAGCACCGCCTACAGAGACAGTGAGCCCGCTCTTTTTATACTCGTGTTTTTCCTCGCTATGATACACATTGTCTTTGCTTGAAATATTTACGTTTTCGCTGGTCATTGAAATATCTTTCCCCGCGATAATATCCGATGCATTCACATGGATGTCTTTATCAGAAGTAATAGTAACGTTACCAGAGATACTGCCAACAGTAGAGCCTTTCTGCAGAACGTCCGCATCGCTATACTGATCTTTCCGTTTCTCCGTCCCAATGGTAAAGCCGAGTCCGCCACCCGAGAGCAGGCCGCTCTTCTTGACCTGCTTGG
>ERZ773165.498-NODE-498-length-29453-cov-8.700728_pt1 | contig 29453 bp, 19 predicted proteins | sample MGYA00581003_ERZ773165 | MGnify/ENA primary metagenome ERZ773165 (study PRJEB29015, sample SAMEA2737817) | human gut metagenome | biome: human gut; feature: human-associated habitat; material: faeces | place: China | collected 2012 ... | reverse complement strand
GGCTTTCTTGCCGTAGCCATTAGCTACTGAAGTCTGCAGCAGTGTGGCTACGGCAAGAAAGCCGTAGCCTCCTATTATATCCAACCAAAACATGACAATCCTCCTCACCGTAGCCGCCTACTTCGCGGCTCTCATGCTCTTCAGCCGCCTCACCGCACGACGCGGCGACAACAACGAGACCTTCTTCCGCGCCAACCGACGCTCGCCGTGGTACATGGTGGCATTCGGAATGGTGGGCGCTTCCATCTCGGGCATCACGTTCGTGAGCGTGCCGGGCATGGTGATGCGCACCGATATGACATACGTGCAGACCTGCATTGGCTTCATCCTCGGCTACTTCGCCATCGCCTTCCTGCTACTGCCGGTCTACTATCGGCTGAACCTGACGACCATCTACTCGTATCTGAAGGAGAGGCTCGGCAAGCGGTCGTACAAGACGGGCGCGTGGTTCTTCCTCACGTCGAAGATGACGGGCGCAGCGGTGCGCTTCTACGTGGTCTGCATCATTCTGCAACGCTTCGTGTTCGATGCCGTGGGCGTGCCGTTCCCCATAACCGTCGTTGGCATGACGCTGCTCATCTGGCTCTACACGCGCCGCGGCGGCATCAAGACGCTGGTGTGGACCGACACGTTCCAGACCACCTGCATGTTCGCCGCGCTGCTCCTTATTATATATAATGTGACGCAGCAGCTGGGCATGAGCGTAGGCGAAGCCGTGCGGGCGGTGGCTGCCGACGGACACAGCCGCATGTTCGTGTGGGACGACTGGGTGTCGACGCAGAACTTCTGGAAGCAGCTGCTCAGCGGAGCTTTCATCGCCATCGTGATGACGGGCTTGGATCAAGACATGATGCAAAAAAACCTCACGTGCAAATCGCTACGTGAGGCTCAAAAGGATGTGTGTACGTATGGTTTCGCCTTCGTGCCAGCCAACCTGCTGTTCATGGCGCTCGGCGTACTGCTGATGATGCTGGCACAGAAGGAGGGCACACCGCTGCCTGCGGCTGGCGACGAACTGCTGCCGATGTTCGCTGCGACGGGCGCATTGGGCACTGTGGTGACGGTGTTCTTCACCATCGGTATCGTGGCGGCATCGTTCTCCAGTGCCGACTCGGCGCTCACGGCGCTCACCACGAGCTACTGCGTCGACATCTGCGAGCGTCCCGAAGACGAGTGCCTGCGCCGCCGTGCGCATGTGGGTATCGCCGTGGTGTTCGTGGCGTTCATACTGCTGTTCCGTATGCTCAACTCTACGAGTGTCATCGACGCCATCTACGTGCTCTGCTCATACACCTACGGTCCGCTGTTAGGTTTGTTCGCCTTCGGACTGCTCACGCGCCGCGCCGTCAACGACCGCCTCGTGCCCTATGTATGCCTCGCCTCACCCCTACTCTGCTACGCTCTCGACATCACCACGCAGCATCTCTGGGGCTACCGTTTCGGCTACGAGCTGCTCATGATCAACGGGGCGTTCACCTTCGCAGGGCTGTGGGCTACGAACAGCGCAAAGAAATAACTCCTAAGGGGGTGCAGCTTTCTCCGCTCGGCTTTGCCGCTTGCCAGAGCAAGAACTGCACCAACCAACAAAAACCTCCCACAGATTTCACAGATTTACACAGATACTGCTTGCGTTATTCTCCCACAGATTTCACAGAACACACAGAACCTTCTTACTAAAAGTATCTGTGTAAATCTGTGAAATCTGCGGGAGTTTTTCTCAGCAGAAGGTTCTGTGGGTTCTGTGAAATCTGTGGGAGATTATAGATTTTGCTCTAAGTTAGTACATAAAAACTCCCACAGATTTCACAGATCTACACAGATGCTGATTGCGTTATTCTCCCACAGAATTCACAGAACACACAGAACCTTTTGCTATAAAAATCTGTGTAAATCTGTGAATTCTGTGGGAGATTTTCTCAACTGAAGACTCTGTGTGTTCTGTGAATTCTGTGGAAGATTATCTCAGCAGAAGGTTCTGTGGGTTCTGCGAATTCTGTGGGAAATTATCTCAACAGAAGGTTCTGTGTATTCCGCGAATTCTGTGGGAAATTATCTCAGCAGAAGGTTCTGTGTAAATCTGTGAAATCTGTGGGAGTTTTTCTCAGCAGAAAGTTCTGTGTATTCTGTGAAATCTGTGGGAGATTTTCTCAGCTGAAAGTTCTGTGTATTCCGCGAATTCTGTGGGAGATTATTATCAGCAGAAGGTTCCGTGGGTTCCGCAAATTCTGTGGGAGATTTTCTCTGTGGGTGCGTGGGTATGGCAAGGATGCCATACCCTCCTACAATACATCTGTGGGACAGAGGACTCTCTATAAGCCTGACCAGACACTCGGGTTGAACGTTTTCTCAACCTGCGCCTCCACATCGTCGGGGAGGTTGCAGAAGAAGTCGATGCCGGTGCGCTTCTCAAGCTCTGCGATAGAGATAGCGTGTGAGCCCAACGTCTCGTTCATGCGCCACGCATTTGTCTGTTCGCTCCAGAACGCCATGCCTGCATAACCGAATGAGCTCTTACGCAGGATAGCCATGTAGAAGTACTTCGGCACGATGAGCTTGCCCCCGATGCGCGTTATGATGTTAGTCTCGCTGTCGATTGTGCCACCCTTGCAGACGAAGATAGTATCCGTTGCAGAGAGCTTGTCTGCCCACTTGCGCAGCTGGTTCTCCATACGCAGCCACAAGCCATTGTTGCCGCTGTCGTCGAAACCATTAAACTTATGATACTGCGGTTGCATGTTCGTCATTACGAACGTCTGAGAGTTCATCTCCTTTGAAGCGGTGCGGTCGCCGCTCGGACAGATGTGGCCACGATCGTAGCCCGGGAAGCGAGTGTACTCGCCCCAATACTCGTTGCTATTGAGGTTCGTAGCATCGAAGAAGAAGTTCGATTCACGCGAATACTTGCCCGAGTAGCCTTTGTGCATCTGATAGCACGTCCAGCGCTGCGAACGCTTGTCGCAGTCCCACTCCACCGAGAAGTTAACACCGTCTTTATCGTAAGATGTAGATGTCATGCGATAGACGATAACCTTCTGCTTGCCCGTCTTCTTCAGAGCCGGGAACTCCGTGCGTCGAATAGCTTTGTTGTAGCCGTTGGCTGCCGACGGTATGTTGGCGTTCTTGTTCTTCTTATCAACCTGACTGCTCTGACTGCCGCTGCCCTCATCATCGTCGCCTCCACAAGCGGTGAAGGTGAGCGCAGAGAGCATCATCACAACAACAGTTGCATAGCGCAGCGCGTATTTAAAACATTGTTTCATCCGTTATTTTCCTTTAAAGTCCCTTTTACTCTTTTACTTTTTTACTTTTAAAAAATATGTTTTGTGGGGGCGTGGTATGGGCAAGATGCCCATACCTCCTACTTTTTACTTTTTTACTCTTTTACTTTTAAAAGTCCCTCTTTTACTCTTAAATAAAAAAGAGAGTATGTTCCATACGTATATGCAACTACGGATGGAACACACTCTCAATATTCTATTTCAAAAATAGAGCGTGTCTATTTGAAGTATATATCTCGTTCTTTTCCTTACTTGCGAACCTTTGCGTAGCGGTTCATGAACTTATCTACGCGACCTGCAGTATCGACAAGCTTGCTCTTACCTGTATAGAACGGGTGAGATGTGCTTGAGATTTCGACTTTTACCACTGGGTAAGTTTCGCCTTCAAACTCTACTGTCTCTGTAGCCTTGCATGTAGACTTTGTAAGGAACATATCGCCGTTGGACATATCCTTGAATACGACGGGGCGATAGTTTTCTGGATGAATTCCCTTCTTCATTTTGTTTAAAATTGTTATAGTGTTAAATAAATATTTCGCTTTCAAATGCTTAGCGGATGCAAAGTTACGACTTTTTTATGAGACCGACAAATTTTTGAAAACAAAAATTCCAAGCCACCTCATCGTTTGAAATGGCTTGGAACCATATATTAAAGAATCGTATTTACTTACGATAGTTAATAAAGCCTATTACTTAGCGTATGTGATTACGATCTTGGTTATACGCAACTGAACGCCACCGCCAGAAGCTTCTGTGAAGACGTTTGTATAAACCATCTTCTTGCCTTCGACATTTACAGTAGCTGTTGCGTTGCCAACACAATTTACATTCTTACTTTTGTCGATATCGCAACTAATCTCTATCTTAGCGATTGCCTTGTGACCCTCGAATGTAATCTTGTTGTTCTTGTAAACACGGATGTTAGAGAAGTTAGTACCTGAGTAATACTTCGGGCCGTTCTTTTCGCCGTTTGCTTCGAAAACAATCTTTGTGCCGTCAGAAAGAGTGATGGTTGTTGCATCTGCAGGACTCTCTTTAAAGAAGTCACTGGGCAACACCTCTATAGTTTCTGTGCCAGCCTGAGCCTCTGGGTTAGAGAGTGTGAGTGTTGTGCCGTCGATAGCGACATTGCCATTGCCTGCAGGCTTATCCTCGCCCGGCTTGTCCTCGCCACCAGTAGAACCACCCTCTGTCTTACCGTTTACAGACACAAGGTATGTAGTATTCTGAGCTGTCTCAGGAGTGTTGCCCATGTAGTTGGTGAGCTTGCCGTAAACCACAACCTCGTCGCCAGCCTGAATGTTAGGCTGACCCTCTGTCCACTTCTGGTTGCCGAGGTAGAGTGAGCGGAACACGAGGAACTGACCACCTGCCTGACCATCGTCAGAGATATAGAAAGAAGCATTGCCATACTGTGCAGAGAAAGCCTCCTTTACAGAAACCACCTTACCCTTGATGTAGTAGCCCTGCTCAGACACTGCGTTTGCAGCCAGCTTGTTTGCCTCTGCATTAGCAGCCACGCTGTTGAACGGATCGTCCTTTGTACCTGTGCCCTTCGGTGTGCCGGTAGTTTCGGTACCGCCACCGGTCTCTGTACCAGGCTTCGCGCCGAACTCCTTATCGCCGAGCTTAGCCCAGACAACCGATTTCAGACCTGTCTTGCCGAAGTAAGTCTCAATGTTACCGCAGAGAACGACTTCCTGCTTGATGTTTGCAGGATTGTCCTTGAGGTTGATAGCATTACGCACATCACCGCTAGGCAGCTGCACCGGCATTACGTTATCAACGGATGTCTCGTCAGCAGAAGCTGCGATGAGCACGTTGCTTACAGCCTCACAACCCTCGGCTGTGAACTTTGCGTCGTCAATAGCTTTATCGGGAACGAAACCTACGATGTAAGCCTTTACGAAGACGTTGCTACCTTTAGCACCCGACTTCTTGATGTCCTCTACAGTGTAAGGATTCTCTGCAGTACCGTTGCCAACCGTTTCGGTTGAACCACCGTTACCGCCGTTACCACCGCCAGGAATTTCATAAGCAGCAGGAACATCCTCGCAGCTTGTGAATGAGAATGCTGTCATTGTTGCGACGAGCATTGAGAAAAATATCTTTTTCATATTCTTTTGTTTGTTTGCTTGTTATATAATATATAATAATGTAGGATAGCCTTACTTCTCTTCTGCCGGCTGATTTTTCTCTGGCTCGAGCACTTCGATGTCGGAGAGTGTGCGCAGCACGAGCTGCACTGTTGTGCCGTAAGACGATGTTGCGCTGGTCTTGTAAACGGTAAGGATACCGGTTACGTTGAGCTTGCCCTTCGGCAGCTTCTCGGCAGCGAACTTAGCGTAGCAGCTTGTACGGATGCCGATTTGTTTCTTCTGACCAGTGTAACCCTTAAAGTAGCGTGTCACGCCGTAGCCTGTAGTGGCACCTTCTGCCTCAGGAGCGAATGTGACGGTGCCGTCGGCTGTGTCGAACTCCACACCCTTCAGTGTCACAATCTGTCCAGAGTACTTCTGTGCAACGGTCTCGTCGTTGAGTGTGCTGATTTCAGAAGTCTCGAACACGTGAGGTACCACGAGCGAAGCGTCGGGCTTGCCGAGAATCTTGAAGCGTGTCTGCCATTCTGCACGGCTGATGCGACTCGGGTAAGTCTGGTTCTTCTTGAAGTCGGTGTATGGGATACCCAGCTGTGGCTGTGTGCGATATACGCCATAGTAGAGTCCGCCGAGGTCGACGAGAATCTCCTGACCGATCTGCATCTGACCGTTGATGCCGCCCTGAGCAACGCTGATGATGATACCACCGGTAGCATCCTCAAGCATAACCTGGCTATAGATATTGCCAGAGATGTCGTTGCCTGTGACGCGACCCTTGATCTGCACACCGTCGGCGATGCGCACTGTGTCGTTCACTACATCCTTCAGTTGTGCACCGTACTTTGCCTTAAGATCAGCAATAGAAACGACATTGGTCTCCTGAAGCTGGTTGTTGCCGAACGGTGCCACCTCGCCAGTAGGGTCGGTCCAGTCCTCATCCATGCATGATGTAGCAGAAAGACCTATAACAAGCGCGAAGAACGCGAGTTTCAGATATTTTATACTTTTCATCTTCTTTCTGTGATTTAGAATTTATAAGTAATGTTCAGCATACCGTTTGTACCCAATGCGTAGAACTTGAACGGGTTCTTCTCGAACGAGTAGCCACGTACGTTCAGGCTCTGTGTGTAGCCGCTTCGGCTCTGCTCGTAACCACCTGTAACGATGTTGCGGTTGTTGAGGATGTTCTGAACCATGAGGTTGATTGAGAGCGATCCGTGCTTGAGGTAGATGCTGCGACCGATTGAGCCGTCGAGCATGAAACCGCCGTGACCCTTAGCCTGATCGAGTGCTCCGGAAACGATTTCGCCGGTCACGTCGTTGATAATCGGCTGACCGAGTGCCTTCATCACATCGTTACGGTTCTTCACGTTCTTGTGGAAACGGTAGTTAGGCGAGTACGACAGGTAGATGCGGTCGTAGTAGTTGCAGTTGAGGTCGATGAACCAACCCTTCTGATGATAGCTTACGCCGAGGCTGAGAGCGGTGAGCGGTGTGCCGCTGTCGCGCATACCCTTGTTGTGGATATAGTCGTAGTTGTCACCTGTCTGGGCGGTGCCGTACAGTGTGGCATCTGTAGACTTCATGTAGCAGAGCTTAGAGTTGTTCGTAATCTTAGCCTCGCTGATTGTACCGATGAGCTTAATGTCGAGGAAGCTTGCGAGCTTGAATTTAGCACCGAGCTCTGCACCGTAGTACGACTTGTTCATATCGGTCATAGACACATAGATGAACGAGTTGCTATCATCGTTATAGAAGTTCTGCCAGTCGGATACGTTAGTCATGCGGCTGTAGTAGCCCTTCACATTGAGGTGGAGCCAAGAGTTCTCGTACATGTAGCCGAGTTCCGTGCTGAAGATGCGCTCGTTCTTGAGTCCCTGAACGAAGTCGTTGTTAATCTCTGGCGACATGAACGCTGCGCGTGCTTCCGGTGCGCGGTGCTCATAGCCTACGCCGAGCGAGAGTACGTTGCCACGACCGAGTGTGAGGTTAGAACCGAACTTGAAGCCACCATCAACGAATTCTGCTCGCTTGCTCTTGCCGAACGAGTTGTTGGCAGCCAGACCATTACGCATCTTGCCGTCGCGCTGGAAAGAGGTGTAGCCGAGCTTAGCAGCTATAGTATAGTTAGCCCAACCGAAGTTCTCTGTGTACGAGCTCCATACCTTGCCCTTGTTGATGAGCAGGTTATAGTCGTAGCAGAAGCGGTCGCCTTCCTTAACGACTGCGTTAGGATGGTTGAGGTCGTACTGTGCTTCGGGCGAAGTAGCTGTGTACTTATCTGATATAAGATATGTATTGATGTTATGGAACTGGGTAGCACCGAGCAAGTCCTCCATTGTCTGGTAGTGCATTGCCTTATTGGTAGCTGCAAGTACGCCTACGTTTACCTTCTTGTCCTTGTCAATCTGGTGATTGAATGTAGAGGCAAACGAGAGCATCAGGTTGTCGTTGTGCTTAGCCTGGATGTAGTACATAGCGTCGCCGCCCTGTGCTGCTGCGTTCTTGTTTGAGTAGTAGAGGCGATCCCAGTTGATCTGACGATTAGCCTTTGATGCACGCCAATAGTTGTATGATGTCAACCAATCCTCGTAAGCCTGCTCTGTGCGATATGTAGAGTTTTCGCTATTCCACACGTCGTAGTAGCTTGACGGCATATTCTTCCAATAGTTAGGATGTGGGTTGTCAGAGTTGTTGTAGTTGAGCTTTGTGCTCTTGTACATAGAGTACTTGCCGAAGAACGATGTAGTGAGCTTCGAGTTCTCATTGAAGTTCCAGTCCCATGTGAGGATTGCACTTGGAGCATAGTCGTTCACCACGCGTGAGTTGCGCTTCTTACCGTTCTGATAGCCCCAATAAGGGTTGTAGTAGCGGTTATTGGCGAGCCAATACATCTCGTCTGTACCTGCGCCCTGTGTAGAACGCTCGGTCGGGTTGCCCCATGTAGAGAGCGAGAGGCTGTGCTTACCCATCACCTTCTGCACGGCGAGGAAGTAAGAGAGCGAGTTGTAGAATGTGCCCTCTACGTAGCCGTTGCGTGCCCAACGATAGCTCACGCCGCCTGTGAACGCCCAACCTTTTTCTGAGAGACCAGTGCTATAGGTGTACATGCCACGCAGAGTGTAGTTGCGGTTAGCACCACTGAGGGTCATACGATGACCTACAGGCATTGCCGACGGACGGAAGTTGTAGTTGTTGGAGCCGCCCATGCCCGACATGGTGAAGTTGTTGCCTTCAAACGGAAGGGCAAACTCCTGGTTGCGGGTCATGTTGTTCAGACCGCCGACCTGAGAGTAACGGAACTGTCCGCTCTCCATGTCGTTCAGCTGCAAGCCATTGAGATAAACCTCATTGTACTTCTGATCGAAAGCACGATAGCGGAAACGTGCCGGTGAGAACAAAAAGCCCACCTGGCTGGCATAGATGTCGGTGTTGGAGTTGACGATTGTCACGTTCTGTGTCATGTCATCGTCCTCACCGAGCTGTGCCTCAGTGAAAGTGAAGGCAGCCTCGCTTGCGGCTTCGCTATGATAACCGATTGAGTCGGTCTGTGTCTGAGCGAAAGCAGACGGAGCGCAGCACATTGCCAACACTGCTAATTTAAGCTTCTTTTGCATGTAATGTTTATAATTAAGTTTTAAATTTTCGTTTCTAAATCAACTACTACTTTTTTTGATTTCATTCGATTAGGGTAGTTTAAGAAATAGATTGCAAAGTAACACATTTTTATTCAATTAATGAAACATTTCCATATTTAATTTTTATTAAGTATATGTTTCAATGCAGAACATGCCAACGGATTGGAAAACAATCGCGATTTCATGCAAAAAAAGCACGAAATAGGGCACAATGATAACAAATTACTGTAACTTTGTAGGCGTGTATCACGTACACGCTGTGTGTAACGAATAAAAACAAAAAACAAATAACTCAAATGAAAAAAAATCTCTTTATCCTCGCCTTACTCCTATGCATGACATTGGGAGCATCGGCTCAGAAGAAATTCAATCTCTATGCCGTAGGTTTCTACAACCAGGAAAACCTCTTCGACACTTGCCACGATGAGGGTAAGCGCGACTACGACTTCCTGCCTAACGGCGCATACAAATGGAACGGACTGAAATATAGCCACAAACTACGCAATATGTCGCAGGCATTAGCCGACCTTGGCACGGACAAGCTGCCGGGCATCGGATGCGCCCTCATAGGACTCTCGGAGGTGGAGAACTCGAAGGCACTCGACGACCTCACAGCACAGCCTGCTCTGAAGCAGCGCGGATATAAGTATGTACATGTAGAGGGTCCAGACCGCCGCGGCATCGACTGCGCGCTGCTCTACAACCCTCGCTTCTTCACCGTGAAGGATGTGCGCCTCGTGCCATACGTACCCGAGGAGAAGAAGGACTCTAACTATGTGACACGTGGCTACCTCACCGTTAGCGGCACGCTCGCCGGCGAACACGTGGCTGTAATCGTGTGCCACTGGCCGAGCCGTTTCGCCACATCCTACTACCGCGAGGTGGCTGGCAGACAGGTGCGCGTAGTGAAGGACTCACTGCTGAACGCCGACCCCAACTGCAAGGTGTTCGTGATGGGCGATATGAACGACGACCCTACAAACAAGTCGATGACCGAAGGACTCTCTTGCAAACCGTCTATCGAGAAGACGGGCAAGGACGACATGTATAACCCGTGGTATAACATTCTCACAAAGCAGGGCAAGGGCACACTGTTCTACAACGGATCGTGGAACCTCTTCGACCAGATCGTGATGACTCCGAACCTGCTCAACCCGAAGGGCTCGAAAGACTACTCTACTCTGAAGTACTTCCAGCATCAAATCCATATCCGCCCGTACCTCATACAGAGCGAGGGCAAGTACAAGGGCTCGCCGAAGCGTACCACCGCAGGCGGTGTATGGCTCGACGGCTATTCTGACCACTTGCCGGTAGTAGTGTATCTGGTGAAGGAGCAGAAGTAATGAATACCGAACGCCATCCCTTCACCCCGTTTCTCCCCGACGGCTGCCGGCTGCTCATGCTCGGCAGCTTTCCGCCGGGCGAACAGCGCTGGTCGATGCGGTTCTACTACCCCAACTTCACCAACGATATGTGGCGCATTTTCGGATTATGCTTCTTCAACGACAAGCTGCACTTTGTCGACACCGAAGCAAAGACGTTCCGACTTGACCGCATTATCCCGTTCCTCAACGAGCGTCGCATCGGCATGTACGACACGGCAACGGAGGTGCGCCGACTGAAGAACACAGCATCGGACAAGGACTTAGAGGTGGTGGAGCCTACTGACCTGAAGGCAATGGTGCGCTCCCTACCCTCGCTCACCGACATCGTGACCACTGGACAGAAAGCCACCGATGTGCTCTGCGCGTGCTTCGACATAAAGGTGCAGCCGAAGGTTGGCGAGAACGTGCAGTTCGGCTTCGACGACAGAACACTGCGTCTATGGCGTATGCCGAGCAGCTCGCGCGCCTACCCCATGAAGCCCGAACGCAAGGCAGAGTTCTACAGCCGCATGTTCAGCACATTATACGACCAAGCTTAAGAATATGACAAACAACAAGATAACAATAATTGGTATTGCCGGCGGCACAGGCTCCGGCAAGACCACTGTAGTGAAGAAGATTGTTGAGGCACTGCCGCCGCACCACGTGGCTGTCGTACCACTCGACTCGTACTATAACGACACGTCGCACATGACCGAAGAGGAGCGCCGGGCTATCAACTTCGACCATCCCGATGCGTTCGACTGGAAGCTACTGATAAAGCAGATTAACGAGCTGCGCGAGGGCAAAGCTATCGAACAGCCTACGTACTCGTACCTGAAGTGCAACCGCGAGAAGGAGACGATACACGTGGAGCCGAAGCCGGTGATTATCGTGGAGGGCATTATGACACTACTCAACAAGCGCCTGCGCGACATGATGGATCTGCGCATCTTCGTCGACTGCGACCCCGACGAGCGACTCATACGCAACATACAACGCGACACTATCGACCGCGGACGCACCGTGTCTATGGTTGTCGACCGCTACCTGAAGGTGCTCAAACCTATGCACGAGCAGTTCATTGAGCCGACAAAGCGCTTCGCGCACATAATCATACCAGAGGGTGGAGACAACCTGAAGGGCATCAACATGGTGTGCAAGTACATCGAAAGCATCGTAGAGAAATAGTCCGCGTCGGTCGATGCAGATTATCAATATGCATTGCTTGAGAGCTAACACACTTAGTATGCGATTTGAATAGTAACGCTTTTAAATATTTTACCTTTTAAACACTTTTGGGGCAGCGTGGTATGGGCAAGATGCCCATACCTCCTATCTTTTTACTTTTTTACTTTTTTACTTTTAAACAAGTTCGAGCCCTAACGATTCGACGAACGCTCGCACTTCCTTTTGCTGCATCAGTTCGTCGTACACCTCTTTCTTTGTCTTTCGGCGGCTTATCTCTTCTGCCTCGGCGAGGCGGAGCGATATTGACACATTGCCGTTGTGCAGTGCCTTGGCGAGCGTGACGCGTATGCGACCTTTTATCTCGTTTACCTGGTCGAGCAATATCTGGTTGTCTACCAACACCTCGATATCGGGGAAGGTAGTGATACGCGGTTGCATGTTCTTCATTCGGGAAGCAAGCCCCACCATCTTCTGCGGCATACGGTTGCACATCGAGAGCCATTGCAGATCGAGGAATTCCTGCGTGAACTGCTCGTTCTCATCCTTGTTTGTCTCTTCCGCCTCTTTCTTTGCCGCCACCGCATCCTTGCGCTGCAAGCTTTGGAAGGTCATGCCGAGCGATGAGAGCTTCAAGCGTGGTACGCCGGCAGACAACTTGTCGGAGACGGCTGCCGAACCCGATGCGGCGGTCTGCGAAGTAGGAGCCTCAGCTGAAACATGGCTCACCGAGGCATGGCTTACCGGAGCAGCCACCTGCTGAGCCACTTTCGTCCGGGTGAAATCAAGAAGTTTGAACAGGGTTTTCAGCTGCTTGGGGCTACGCCCCGCACTGTCGGCATCCTCCGGCTGCGTGATCTGTGCCACCTGGATGAGCGTGAGCTCTACGAGCAGACGTTTGTTGCTGCTCTGGCGGTAGCTTAGGTCGCACTGGTTCATCAGCTTCAGCGCCTTGTAGAGGAACTGCGTGGGACACGCCTTTGCCTGTACGCTGTACTTCTCACGCTGTTTCTCGCTCACCTCAAGGAGCTTCAGCGTCTGCGCATCCTTAGCCATGAGCACGTTGCGCACGTGCGAAGCGAGTCCGTTGATAAGATTACCACCGTCGAAGCCTTTCTCTATTATCGAGTTGAGGAGCACCATGCACTCGCTCACCTTGTTCGCCAACGCATAGTCGACGAATTTGAAGTAGTTGTCGGTGTCGAGCTCGTTCAGGTCCTCAATCACCTTTGCGTATGTGATGTTGCCCTGGCAGAAGCTTGCCGTCTGGTCGAAGATAGAAAGGGCATCGCGCATACCGCCGTCAGCTTTCTCGGCGATGAGTGCCAATGCCTCTTCCTCGTAGGTGATGCCCTCCTTCTCTGCCACATACTTCAGGTGGTTGATGGTGTTCTCCACGCTCATGCGCTCGAAGTCGTAAATCTGACAACGCGAGAGGATGGTTGGCAAAATCTTATGCTTCTCGGTTGTGGCAAGAATGAACACCACGTGTGCAGGCGGTTCCTCCAGTGTTTTCAGGAAAGCGTTGAACGCTGCCTGCGAGAGCATGTGCACCTCGTCGATGATGAACACCTTGTACTTGCCCACCTGTGGCGGTATGCGTGTCTGCTCCATGAGCGACTTGATGTGCTCCACGGAGTTGTTGCTGGCTGCGTCAAGCTCGAAGATATTGTACGAGCGTCCTTCTGCAAACGCCTTGCAGCTCTCGCACTCGCCACATGCCTCGCCCTCCGTAGTAGGGTTCATGCAGTTGATTGCCTTCGCGAAGATGCGCGCACACGTCGTCTTGCCTACTCCGCGCGGTCCGCAGAACAGGTAGGCGTGTGCCAATTTGCCACTCTTCACGGCATTCTTCAACGTAGCGGTGAGAGCAGCCTGCCCCACCACCGAGTCGAACGTCATCGGGCGGTACTTACGCGCCGATACTATATATTCTCCCATATCGTGATTTTACTTTATACTTTCTACTTCTTCTACAGTCAGACCACTATATTTTGCAGCCTGCTCTACCGACAGACCATTGCTCAACATAGATTTAACAATATCCTTCTTTGCTTCTGCACGACCCTCAGCACGACCCTCGGCACGACCCTCAGCAAGTCCTTCTTCGCGTGCATTGCCAAGCACATCATTCTGTATCATCACAGCGTTGATGTGCTCATCATAAGCATAGCGCTCGGCATCGGTCATCGAGTAATACTGAAGTTTTTTGCGTGCCTCCTGCAATCCTGGAGCAGTGGTGTTCTCCTTTATAACTCCACTCTTCAAGTAAGCGACCCACTCCTCCAACGGAGTCACTGCTACCTTGTCGAACTCGTTGACACGCACAAGAATGTACTCGGGGAATATCTCTGCCGGACTCTTCTGCACTAAAGCACCTTTCTCCTTAGCCGTTATAACGAGTTGGTCGTTTGTATGCACACCGATGAACTTGTTCTGTCCTACATACAGGTAGTCGGCACCCTTACCGATATCGAAATAGAGGATGCTTATAGAATACACCTTCTTCACCTCCTTGTATGTATCACCGAGATGGATGTGCTCGGTGATGGCTTTCGCTACGCCATACAGGATGCGCTCCAGATAATAAAGCTCGCTTGTGTTCTGCACCTCTACAAGTATTATCTCACCCTTCGAGTTTCGTGCTTTGATGTCCACACGGTTGAACTTATCGTCTTGCGTTTGCTGATTGCCCTCACTCTCGAGTATCTCCACAATCTTCACCTCCTCACCGATAAACACGGTAAGGAAACCTTCCAACACGTCGAAGTTGGCTTTCTGACGGAGCAAGCGCTTGATAGCCCAGTCGAAACGTATGTATCTATCTTTCAGTCCTCCCATAATACAATAGGTTTAATGCTACTTTACAAAGTTACAATTATTATTCTGAAAACACGGCATGAAGCAATTAATTTTTATTGTTGTCCGGTAAATAATACATCTCCCTTATATTGCTTCATGCCTTTCTCATATTGCCGCAGCAGAACAACAATATTGCCGCAGCAGAACAACAATGTTGCCGCAGCAGGACAACAATATTGCCGCAGCAGGACAACAATGTTGCCGCAGCAGGAGAACAATATTGACGCAGAAGACTAATGAGAACGACGTAGCAGATTAGACAACGGATAGAATGATAGATGAATGGTAGATGTCTGGTAGATAGGCTGGCAGATATAGCTCTCGGAAGTACATCTGCCAGCCTTTAACATGCTCGTAATCTGTAAGTCGCAGCGACACTGGGAGATATGGTAGATTTTTTCGCGTACTGATACTTTACTATGATATATTGCTTCTATATAAAAAAGGGTTTTCCGAATGAACAAAAAAGGCTATGACATTACTGCCATAGCCTGATATCTGATGTGAAGTTATATCTTCATCTTGTAACGTCTACGCAGGATACCTGCAAACGACTCCTCGTACTGCGTACCCTTAACCAACTGGTAGTACTTGTATACATACTGCTTGGCTGCCGGATAGTCTTTCTTCTTATTATAATAATAATCCAACAGGCAGTAGCATACGGAGTTCATGATGGTAGCATCAGTGCCTTCATAACTATCTCTATTCTTCAAGATGTCGTATGCCTTCTTTGCAGGTCCGATAGCAAGGTCGTGGGTCTTATCTGGATCCAATACATCGTTCTTGCAAATCTCCATTGCAAAGTAGTAGAATCGTGGAGCATACTCTGGGAATTTTTCAGCACCACGTTCATACACCTTAGCGGCTTTCAGATATGTGTCAATCATCTGCTGACCGAAGCTTTCTTCAGCCTGCGACTCCAACATCAATGCGTAGTTCTGATAATGACCAGCCTGCAAAGAGCCCTTTGCATCAAGCGTTTTTATCAACTCCTCGTATGCGTTCTCAGCCTTCTCGTATTCGCCCAAATCTCTATATGCCTCACAGATAGCGTTCATTGCCTTAGAAACAGTATTGTCGTCGATATTAGGACGTGCCATGAGTTCTTGCAAAACGTCAATACCCTGTTGCTGCTTATAGCGGTTCATCAAGGCAATACCATAACGATAAATATCATCGTTGTTTATCAATGTATCCTTGGTTGCCATCAAACGTTCGCCATATTCGAGTGCCTTCGTTGAGAACTTATTCTTATACTCGGCAAGTGCTTCACCATTCTGTCGTTTCACAAGTGTATAAGCACCATTCAGATAGTTGAGCCCATTCGCCAAGATATAGTAATCGGTTGGGAACTTCACAAGGGCGCTATCGCAGACATTCACGATACGATTATAGACATTCAGCTTCACGTTACCATCCTTTGCATCAATAATAAACTGGTACATCATAGCGCATCGCTGCGCATAATCGTTGGCATCCAAAGAGTCCTGAATAGCAGCATCAAAGAACTGAATACCCTTCTGTGTCTCGTTGGTCGTAAGTGAGAGATATGTATAAAGACGAGCACACTCCAACTCGTAGGGAAATGTCGGATTAAAATCCTTTGCAGTCTTATATATAGCTTCCATTTCTGTTCTGCGCTTACGCACTTCAGTTATGGCCTCTTCGTCAGATCCCTTACTTTCAAGAGCTCGCGCTGCTATCTTGTCCAATCCCGAACCAATAAACTCAACATACTTACGATACGTCCTGAAGTCGTTGGGAGCCATCTCTATCGCCTTCTTATAGTAGTTTACAGCTACTGTAGTATCGTCAGCCCACTTGTAGATGTCGCCCTTGAGCATATAGGCTGGACTATAATGAGGGTCGAGTTCTATTGCTTTGTCGATGTATTTCAAAGCGTATGTGGTATCGCTGACACCCGATTTGAGCCAAAAGGCATTGGCTGCGCCTACGTAGATACGTGGGCACACGCTTTTCTTGGTCTGTTGCGACTCGCAAATCTGCTGCACAATAGGTTCTACCTCAACGAGTGTGTGCGACACAATCTTCTCTATACCCAAAATTGCGGCTTCTACATCGTTGATGGTCTGCACCTTGCGTGGCGAATTAGAACTTGACGCTTTGTTAGCCTTTGTCTTATTGTCGACCTTTGCCTTCTTTTCGGTCTTCGGCTTCTTCTCCTTCTTGTCTTTCAGCGAGACAGAAGCAATCGAAGGCGCAACAAGTGCGAAAGCGAGCAAGCCTATAGCGATTTTTCTCATGTTCATATCTTGTATAGCTTTAAGAGTGGCAGAGGTGTTTGTTCCTCCGCCCTATTATTTACTTATAATACGTACTGCACACCGATTATAGTGTGTACTGCACACCGAGGTTGAGTGTCTGGAACGTGCGCAGCTTCATCATATTAACGCCAAGCAGATTCGGGTCATAACGCACTACGTAGAGCTGCGGTGTGAGCGTCACAGCGATGTGCTTAGCCACGTTCATCTTTATCTTGATACCTCCATTGGCACCCATAAGCGGGCGGGTGTTGTACTTTCTTTGTGAGTACGACATGGTGTGCGAACTATTCACCTTTATCGAACCATCAGGTTCTGTGCTATTGCCTAACGACAGTAGCAACGCCGGACCTGCGAACAACTCCGCTTCAAACATACGATTGCTCTGATAGCCTGAGCAGAGGTTGGTGACATTCAGCAAATAGTTGAGCGCCACGAAACCTCGCTTGTAGTTGTTCTTGAAGAGTCCGGTAGTGGTGTATTCTGTACCATACTCGGTTGTGCCAGTATAGTTGTCCGGCGCAACGCTATTGATAGACAAGTATTCGAACGAAGCACGTACGCCATGCACCTTACCGAAATGTCCTTCAACAAAAGCCTGTGCATTATAGTTGAACGCTGCTCCCTCGTATGTCTTCTTGGTGTTGAACAGCATCGTACCCGCGCCCAAACCGAAGCTAAGCGGAATGCGTGGTGCCTCATAGTCATCTTGCTTCCTCATACGATAGTTTGTAGCACGTGTATAGGCTGTGAAACCAAGACGAACCACTACTCTTTGGGCGTTGAAACGCTTCACTGCGTCTATGTTGCGATACGGTATTCGGTAGTTATAGTTGGTGAAGCTCGGTTCGAGGAACACCTGCAAGTCGTTGCTGAGGTTATACGAGAGATGTAAACCTGCCGTGTAGAACGTACTGATGGTGCGCAGATGGGTCTTCTGCTCTCGCATAATCCAACTAAGACCGCCACCGAATGCTAAAGCCACGTTGAATGGTTGGTCGAAAGAGTAGTTCTTCATAAATCCTAACGGATTGATGAGAGCCTCTGCCGTTGCATCGGCGGTCATATCATGCAGGTCGACCACAGCATCGTCTTGCACTGGTATGCTTAGCATAGCGCGTCTATCCTCGTCCTGTTCGCCCATTGCCTCATGAGTTTTGTCCCATGTGGCGGAGGTGAGTCCTAAGCTAAGGCGCACACCTACCGACGGCGAGAACCATCTACCTACAGACATCTTCGTAGAGTGTCCCATCTTTGGGCTCACACCTTTACCTCCCACGCACCATGCCATGCCTCCTGAGAGCTCGGCAAACCATGGTGTACGCCATTTCTGCGGATGCCACTGCATTGTGCTGTCCACATATTCAGGGCGGTTCTTCATGTAGCGCATACGATCCTCGATAGAGAGGTTGTTGTGCAGATAGTACACCATACCGATGTTTACGCCATAGAAGCCTCCGAACTTATTATATAGGTGTCTTGACTTGATACCTACATACGGCTCTATTGTGAGGTATCCTTGCGGACCGGTGAATATCTTTCCCTGCACACCTCCACGTATTTCGTATCGTGTGCGATGGTTGTCAACTATGTTTGTTGTGTTGTGACGCACGCCAAAGCCAAACACCGTTGACACATCGAGCAGTCGAGACGGACGATAGCCGTCCATCAACGTCGACAGACTATATATCCAGTCGACAGAACCTTGCCACTGTTTATAGTTCTTCTTGTTACCCTCATAGTAGCCAAATCCCAATCCGGCTGTGAGGCGCACAGTATGGTAAGGGTTGAACTGCTTGCCCACACTCACGTGCGCCATCGTGATTGGCGAGAGATTATAGCCTGGATATTCTAAGTCTTTATGCAATCCTCCGCCGAAGCCTAAGAAGAGGTGGTCGTACCACTTCTTTCTGAAGGTGTCGTCATAGCCACGATAGCGATCCTCAAGCACGTACTTGAGGGCATTGAACTCCGTAGCGTAGTTGTGGCGAGTTTTGCCGATGGTGTCTTCCTCGCCCGACTCGTCCCATAGTGAGTCGGGCACCTGTGTGATAGCACGTGGAGCGACACTGAACGTTGTCGTTCTTGCTACACTACAGCTCAAGCCACCTATCAGACAAATCGCTGTTGCGTAAAGGCGTATGATGTTAATGCTCATTGTTCTTGGTCTTATTTGTTATCGTCAGCGGTGTTATCCTTGTTATCTGCCGACTGCACTTCTTCCTTTGTCTCACTTACAGCTCCGCTTTCCTCAGCCTTCTTACGGTCGGTGTAGGCTTTGAGTATCTCGAACTTCTTTCGATAAGCCGGAATATCTTTTCGCATATACTTCGACTTCTTACGGATGTCATCGTTCACATTGCCCTCGTTGCGATACAGGCGTATGAACTTAGGCTCCAGATCGAAGCTATGCTGGAAGTAGGCGAGGTAGAACGGCACTTTGCTTACGTCAAGCTGCGGTCCGGTGTTCTTCTTTTTATACTCGTCAAGCTGCTTGTAGTACTCTTCCGCCTTCTCGGGGTCGGTGCGCAGCAGTTCGTTCTCCTCTTCTTCTGTGAGTTCTTTAAAACCGCTGTTCGCTGCCGAGTAGTCATCTATCTGCGGTTCACGTCCCCACTCGTCAGCCCATATAATGCCTTTCAGATACCACTTCTTCGGGTTGTCGTCGGGCATACGGTCGATAAGAGCCTCACATTCTTTGCGCGATTTGTTAAGATATCCGTGCAGTTCGGTGTAGATGATAGCACGGTTGTCGTCGCCCGTACTGAACACGTAGCGCTCTGCTTCCTTTATCTTTGCCACCTGCTCCGGGTCGGTTATCAAGCCCTGTATATAGAACGGGTAGCCTTGCTGGAATGTGATGAGCATACGTAGGCGCTTTGTAGCCTGCAGCTGCACATTCTTTTTCTCCAACATCTCAATGAAGAACATCGCGGTGTCGAGCTTTGCCTCCTGGAAGTACATCACGGCTTGGTTGAGCACCAACTGCTCGCGGTTTATCTTCACGGGGTTATAGCGGTCGCTCATATCCATTTGGTTCACACCCTTACGGAAGTCGATGAACGGCTTCAGGATGTTCACATCGGGCATACCTCTGCGACTTGCCATCAGTGCCATCTGGTTAGCCACGTATGGCGCAAGCTTCAGACGTGTATAGTCCGACTGCGCAATGACGTGCTTGTAAGCAAGTGTTGTGATGGTGTCGAGCTCTAAGCTATCGGTTACTGTAGCCAAGAGGTTGAAGTAGTCACCGTTCGACATCTTCTTCTCGCCAGAGATGTATTCGCGCTTGTGTGCGAAGTAGTTCTCCACAGCCTCTTCTGCGTTCATAATATGCTTTATCTCGTAACGATACTTCACAACCATGATACGCAGGTTCTCAAGAATAGGTGCGATGTCGCTCTCGAAGAACGGCTGTGTCTTCAACATGCCGAACACTTCGTTCGGTTTGTATGTCTCGATGGTGTTCTTCACTGCGTCGTACACCTCCTGATTGCCATTCTTGCCCACCTGCTCAAGCACGTCTTCCCATGTGAACACGCGTGGTTCGAGTGTCGACACACGTATGTCCGAGCTCAAGTGGCGCTTCAAGATGTTGCGAGCCACAGCCGCACGTTGTGTAGCAAGTCGGGTGTTGAGCTCCACACTACCCTCTGGCGAAGCACCACCCTGCACCTGTACGTCCCAAAGCAGATCGCCATACGACTTCAGCTCCTTCACGATGGCTTGTTGCTCTACTATGTTCATCGAGTCGTTGAGCAACACGTCCTTACCAACGGCGAACTTCAGTCGCAAGTCGCGGGTCACGTTAGCCATATTCTCCTCCGCTGCCTCCTGGAACTCGCTTGTGAGTGGCATCTCGGCAGCCGTCACTGAGAAGTCGAGAAACTTCAATGGCTTGAACGCAAGGCACGAGCCTGTTGTCATCTCTCCGCTATCCCATGTGCGATGGTGATAGTCCTCGAGCACAACGCGATAGCTTCCTCGGTATGTCTTCTCCTTATCGGGCTTCTTAAAGGTGACATTGGTACTGTAAGCCACCTCCTTATCGCGCTCCAAAACGTACGATGGGTCATAGCCACGAGCCACCGAATCGTTCTTCATATAGTTGAAGCCCATACGCTTATCCTGCTTCTTATGATACTCTGCGCCCTCAAGTATTATGGGCTGCAGATAGGCTATAGTGTCTTCGGTCTGACAGTCGACAGCCATCGGCTGGCAGATGATGCGCGACTTCTCTGTGGTGTAACCCTCTGGGATGGTGAAGTTGACATTGAACGTCACTCTATCGCCGGTGTCCATACCAGGCACGGGCTTCATCGTAGGATTGGTGTTGCGATACTTACCATCGACAACGGTCTCATCAAGAATTTGGTCGCTACTCTCAAGCGTCACCGTAAACTTGTCTTGTCCCGACTTTATCTCTACTGCCTTTGCACCGTACTCCTCGTCGAAGACAACAACGCCCTGACCGCTCATGAGGAACTCCTCAATCTCACCATTCGACTTAGAGAGCTTGAATGCTATTCCGAGCGAACGCAGCTCTTTCTCCAATGCTTTCGGATCGCCACTGAACACCTTCGTGTTAGCCACGTTGATACGATTGGCTGCATCAAGAGCCTTGTTGATAGAGCGGAATGATGTACAATACTGCACTGTCTTTGCAGGCTTTGGCTCGCCCTTCTTACCCATCTTCAAGTACACCTTGATCTTCACCTTACGCGAACCTCCGTCGTCCTGCTGCAGAACGGCAGCCGTAGCGGTGAAGGTGACAAGCAGTATAGCTATCAGCGCGAAGCATATATGTCGTAAAAAGTTTCGTTTCATTGTTATTGTGTGTTATTATATTATTTGAGGATGTAAGCCACTGAGATGCCTATGCGTTGTGGCATGAGGTAATATCCTGATGCGTTCGGTTTGTTGAGTCCGCCTATCACATAGTCGCCGTAGTTATCTCCTGCGAAGTATTCCTTACGGTTGTAGCCTACAGCAGCCACTCCGGCGTGGAAGTCGATAAAGAGTCGCTTCGTGACATTCATTACATAACCAAAGGTGATGCCACCACCGTAAGCTATTCCTTTATACACTTTTCCTTTTATAGAAGCATTGTAAATTGCGCCTACGCCTCCAACGCCAACGAATAAGCTGTGCATCGGGCGTCCTGAGAAGTAGTACCTGTATTCGGGCTGTGCTGCCAACAACTTTATGTTCTTGCCATACGGCTTATTACATCCGAGCACATTGAGTCCGAGGGTCGACCAGTTGCCGACCGTCATCTCCAAACCGACGCTTGGTATCATGCACGCATCCATAAGCACATCGGTGTTGACGGCGAGCTTCTGCGCCCGAGCGGAGAACACTGCCGAGAGCATCAAGAATGTCAAGAGTAATTTCTTCATTTTTACTATGTTATGTTTAAAGGTGCGGCGTCGCGCTGCACCAGCGTGTTGCTTTATATATTGTGGGGCTTTGAAATTTCTACTTTAGTGGGTGCTGCCCTGCCGTGGGCTACACCGGTTGTATGTTTTAGGGTGTTTGTTGGGTGTTGGAGTGTTTTTGTCTGAGAAATCATTAAGAGTGGGTATGGCTTAACGCCACACCCGCTCTATAATTATAATGCTTATTCGAGTTCGATTACGCGCTTCTCCCACGGAGTGAGATAGCCATATGTCTGAATCTGCTCTGGGTCAGAAACTGAGATTACGATGTCATACTCGTAACCAGCTTGCCAAGGCTCACCATCGACCGCAACACCAGCAGTAGTCTTGAATACTGGCTTAATCTCGTACTGTGCTGCCTTGTACACCTTTTCGGGTGCATCGGAGAGGTAGTACTCTACACGCAAGCGGAAGATACCCTTGTTAGCTAATTCTGCAGCGTCTGTACCAAGGTAGCCATTGTCTTCATACTTGTAAGAGCCGTCATCGTTAGTACCAATCTTTGTCGGTACAGGGAGGAGGAAGCCGTCACCAACAGTAACCTTTGTGTTATCGCCGAGGTACGGACCGTTAGCTGGGTCGCCGATAACATTGCCTTCCTTGTCCTTCAACTTGAAGGCAGTAGCCTCAGTCTTATGGTTATTAGCAGTAGTCCAATCGACAACAAACTCGCCTTCCTTACCCTTAACATCGTCAGTCAAAGCATCGAGACGATTGTCGAGGTCAGCAATAGTAAGTGTACCTGCGTCAGCCACATTGAGGAGCTTAGCCGACTTGATACCCAGCTTTGCAACACGAGTATTTTCGCCGCTACCCTTTTGGAGGATGATGTTGAACTTCATGAGCTTGTGCACGAAAGTGAGATTCGGACGGCTCTCTTTGTGTTTCTGTGCCGTCCATTCTTCACCGGCAGCCTCTACGCGCTTCTTCTTGTCGCGCAGATACTTTGCGCTGTAAGCGTCCGCCTTGTCAGGATCATCTGGTTTTACGAACGACTTACCCCAGATAAGATCGGTTGTACCGTCCAGACCTGTTATCTTCACGCTGTACTTATTGCCGTTGTGCACCACATTCGCTGAGTAAGGATAATAGCCATAGAATGTATAGCTGTACTGGCTACCCATCGGGTAATAGTGATTAGTTTGTGTTGTGCCACCATTCTCGTCGAAGAGTGTAAGGTCTGTAACACGCTTGCCTAAGTCGAGATCGTTAGAAGTCACAGCCTTAGCCTGAATATTCTCCAACCAAAGGAAGTTAGGGTTGTCGAAGCCTGTCTTCCAAGTGATGTCTTGCTTAGCTGCAATCTTGCCTGTAGCAAGACAGAAGAAGCCGAGGTTCTTGTCAGCAGGCGTATCGAATGTGCCGTCATATTTGCCTGTAGCAGCGTCAACATTGCCGAGCGATGCGCGGGTTTTGTTTGCCTGCTGACCAGCAGAAAGCACGATAGGCACATCAGAGTTCAGTCGCTGATTGTTGTTACCGCCAGCGAGGTCGTCCTCGTTTGTGCAGCTGGTCATAAACATGGCAGCAGCCATTCCCATTAAGAATATATGCTTATTCATTTGTTTGTTGAATTTATTGTTTTTCTAAAAAAACGTTTATTCATTAGGACTGTTGAAACACTCGTCTCTTCCTCGCCTTTTGCAGCGAGGAAGAGAGTTTATATGTCTCCAATCCCTTTCTGCAGGGGCAAGCCCCTACGCTTTATATATGCCCCCTTACGCGGTTGCATACTCAAATAGAGATTCTTATCAGATGCTCTGATTAAGGAGCAGGAGTTACAGTAGGCTCTGTATATGTGCCTTCGTTCGGATTGCGGTCGTCGTCGATATCGATTGAACCACCATCAGCCCAAGGTACGAGAGTAGCTGTAACCTCGATTCCCTCAAGACCGTAAACAGTGATAGTAACCTTGTAAGACTTACCCGGCTCAAATTTCTTTACACCGTCCATCTTGATAGTAGCCTTCTGCTCGAGAGGCATAGTAACCTTAGGATCACCAACCTTCTGAAGAACATCCTGAGAAAGAGCGATAGTAAGAGGATACTCTGTCTCACCAGGAGCAACGAGGAGAGCCTCGCCTATCTTAAGAACATCACCCATTGTTGCAGCATCATCTGTCCATGTCAAAGAAACAGGATCAAGAGCAACGAGTGCGTCGTTGTGGTCTACTGCTGTAACAGAACGCTGCTTCAAAGTGAGAGGAGAAGCATCGCCAGTGAAAGTAAGGAGATCTGCAGCTTGCTTTGTCTCGCCTGTGTAAGCAACAGTAAGAGTACCAGTTGTCTTTGAGTCTACAGAAACACCAGTTACCTTAACAGCGTCTGTATTGCCACCTGCAGGGAGACCCGCTGTTGCCTTAGATCCTGCACGTACCTCGAATGTGAAACGTGTGAGGAGGTGGTTGAATGTGATGTTCGGCTGAACGCCCTTACGTGCTGCATAAGCAGAGTAGAAGTTTTCATCATAGTTGCCAAGCTTAGCAACCTCATCAGCAGAAGGAGCTGCCTTGCCTGCCATGATGTCCTGCGAACCATCGATTTCGATATCAACAACACGCTTTGTAGCCTGATCCGCAGCAACCTCATCACCATTGTCATCAACAATCTTTACAGTAGGTGTACCTCCTACTGCAGCATCGTCAACGCGATAACCCCAGAAGTCGTAGCTGCCGCTAACTGGGTAGTAAGCGATAGTGCCGTCAGCTGTAGTAGCCAAACCAGATTTTGTGTTGTCAGCTGTATTAGGAGCCTTAAACTCCTTGTTGTCGAACACCTCTTTTGTAGTTACTGTAGCACCAACAGCCGGAGACTTGTAGTAAGCAAGATCCATGCTACCCTTCTGGAGCATGTACACCCAGAGAGTCTGGCCTGCCCATACGTTCTCAGCGTCAGTCATGCCACCTACGGTACCAGTACCACGGGTCTGAACCTTAGACGAAGCAACACCGAGACGGATCTGCTGTTCAGATACGTTCTGTTCGCCATTTCCACCGAGAGTGTCCTCATTTGAGCATGCTGTCAGCATACCAGCTGCAGCCAATGCAAAGAAAAACATTTTCTTCATAGTCGTGAAAAATTTAAATTAATAAAAAGTTATTTATAAAAGATTGTCTTATTCCTATTTTAATATCCATTGATGTTAGGGTCGTTAGGGTCTTTGTCCTGGTCGATATCAATATCTTCACCCTTGCCCCATCCGTCAACGCTTCCGCTGATCTGGATCTTCTCCAAGCCGTAGACACCAATCTTCACATTATATAATAGACCTTTCTCGAAGCTTGCTTGCTCGCCCTCTTTCTTAGCTGGCGTGATTCTGTATACGGTCTTGTGTTCTTTCATCGTATAATTATTATTCGCATCAAGAGGTCCGTCGGGGAAGAGGTATGTGAGCGTCACTACGTACGACTCCTGCGGAGCTACGAGCAAGCCAGCACCGAGCTCGACGGATGCCTCGTCCATCTTCTCCTTTGTAGTAGGCACGTGTGTGACGCCTGGCACCACCTGGCTCTCGTTGTCCACCCACTCGTCCTTCCATTTTACCTGATAGCCTTCATCTCTCAACCCTGGTTTAATCTTTCCATAGACATTGTGCGTCTCTCCAGATTCATCGGTTTCCTTTTGGTACTCGCCAAGTTTCACCGCCTTTTGCAGCACATCAACCTCATTCTCGGGCTTGAACACGAGCTTACAGTCGTCAATGTTACGGCTTGCTACGGTGAGTGTACCCTTTGTCAGCGTCATCACCGAAATATCCTTTATCACTACGTCCTTAGCCGACGAAGCGCCTGGGTAAGCAAAGAACTTCAGCATCGTGAGCTGATGCTTCATGTTTACGACTGGGTGCACGTTTCGGTGTGCCGCAAACGTACTATAGTTACCAGGTGTGTTTAGTATCTTTTGCTTCTCCTCTTCGGTCAGTCTGGCTGCCTTTTCGTAGATACCACCTTCGGCGAAGTCGGCTTCCGTAAGCGGAGTCTTGGCTGCGCCCACGAGTACATCCTGATAGCCGTCGATTTCTATGTCGTAAGATATCTTATCCTTTTCGCGCTTATAGTTACTCAAATCAAGATCGTCTACGAAATAACCGAAGAAGTTGTAGCCCACATCCTGATAACGAGAGCTGTAATAGATGTCTTCAGGATAGTCTTTGGTGAGCACATTCATTGTGCCGATAAACTGGTCGGGCTCGAACTTGAACGGCATACCCAATTTGTACTCTGGTCCGTCGAGCAGACACGATGTGTTGTACTCGTCCTTGTTGCCCTCGCTCGCATCTTCAGCATAGCGGTATCTCGACATAGAGGGTTCCTCGGTGAGCACTCCCTGTCCGCCGTTTGGATCGGCATCGTTGTAAGCACGGAATGCGAAGATGTGGAATTTAGCATTCAAGTACTTGTCGCGGTTGTATGCCACGGTCTCCATTGGCTCGAACGCACCCGTACCACGTGTGCCCACAGAGCCACGTGTGTCGGACACTACCGAGAAGTATGCCGGATTACTGGTATATAGCAAAATCGATGTCTTGTCGATGTTGACATCCTCATCGTTTGTTGGCGGTTCTCCCTGCGGTAGGTCCAAGTCTGGATAAGAGACATTGCACGACGCCGTGAGCAGCAGTGTTACTGCAGCTGTCAAGATGTTAACAATATGTTTCGTTCGTTTCATCTTATAGGTTATTTTTTAAATGTCGATATTTATATCGGAATCCGTTTGTATCCAACGATCGAGAGCGTCGCCGCCCTTGTCTATGTTACCGACCGTTTTTCCATCAAGAAGTATTTCGGCACTGATGTTTATTGTTCCGTGTTCGCCATTGCGGTACACGTACTTGTTATCAGATGTCGTAGTCATCAGTTTTGCCTTGTTCAGAGTGTTGTAGAGGTTTATGATGCCTTGCCACTTCTGAGGGAAGGTCTGTCCTGTTTTCGGGTTGTACACTTCTGTGTATATAACCACCTGCATTATACCAGGACCGTATATCTTCTTGCGCACATCCTCTAAAGTCTCTCCGTAAGCGCGCTGCACATTCACCACGCCCGTCACATTGATATTGCCGTGGCAAGCTATGCGCTTGTTCTCGTTGGTGTCGTTGCCATTGTCGTCCGGGTTGTTCGGCTTGATGTCGGTCTTAAACAACATCTTGCTTGTCTTCTTTATGTCGAGATAGCCTGTGTTCATCTTTATATAAGTAGGCACGCCGCTTATCTCTGCCCATACCTCCGTCACCTTAAACTCCACCTCGTCCGTATTCTTTACGATGTTGAAGTTGATGTCTATATTCTGCGAGAGTATCTTCGGTTTGAACTCGAAGGTTGTCTGACGGTCAGCGCGTACTCGTTGCACTACTGTTGAGTCGTAATAGAGTGGCTCCACATCGGGCTGTATGTACTTCGCGTACGGGTTGAAGTCTTGCCAAGCTAATGGTTTGTTGAGCTTTGGGTCTTTTATGTCGTACACCTTATAGCTCAAGCCTACGTTCTGCAACGGGTAGTCTTTAGCATCATTTTTCATGAACTGCTCAAGCTCCGAGTAGTCGATGGATGGATTGTCGAGCGGGAATGTCGCAAACTTATAATAACCGCGCGGAATCTTTACAGTCGGTGTAAACGGAGGGGGATTCGTTCCAGTACCAGGTTCGGTTGGCTCAGTCGGTTCGGTTGGCTCAGTCGGTTCGGTTGGCTCAGTCGGTTCGGTTGGCTCAGTCGGCTCGGTCGGTTCGCTTGGCTCGCTTGGCTCGGCAACACCTGTGTTGTCACCGCCACCTGTGTTGTCACCGCCTGTGTTGTCACCCTCGTCTGGGTTTTCGTTCGGACGGTTTTCGGGTGTGATGGTCGTCTCACCGATGAGGCGCAGTGTGAGGTCGTCGGTGTTCACCTCTGCCACCTGCTTCCACTGTCCCACGACACGATAGCAGAGCACACCCATTCGATTCGGCTTGTCCTCTGGCTTATTCCATGTATATGTGAAGTTGACATCGCCCTGATGTGGGTGATCTCTTTCACAAATCTCCACCTCAGCACATGAGGTGAGCGTTGCTCCAAGAAGGAGTGTGTATAATAGTTTCTTATTATTCATTGCTTGCCTCCTTTCCTGGTTCAGCAGAAGGCTGATTCGTTTCCTGTTGGGATGCTTCCTGTTGAGATGTTGTGGGTTGAGATGTTGAGATTTCCTCTGCAGGGGTCTGCTCTTCTGCAGGAGCTTCACTCTCTGCAGGGGCCTGCTGCTCCTCCGTAGGAGTTCCTCCCTCTGCAGGAGCCTCGCCCTCTACTGGGGTCTGTTCCCCAGTAGGCTCTGTGGTTGCGTTCGGCTCGGTAGCCTCGGCACCATCGGTTGGCTCTGGTTTCTCTTCCGCCTTTTTGCCTTTATTTTTCTTTTCGGCTTTCAGGCGTTCCTTCTCCTTTTTCTCATCGATAGCCTTTTGGCGATCAATCTCTGCCTGCTTGCGGTCAGCCTCTGCCTTTAGCTTAGCGTTCACTATGCGCATCGAGTCAGCCTTAGCACTGTTGACAACAGCCACAGAGTCGTAAACCTGCCAGAACTCCTTGTAGATAACAGACTCAACAGAGTCTCTGTTGTGCTGATTGATAGCATCGACAACGCGCTGGTTAGCGATACTGTCAATTCTGTACTGATATTGTGCATCGGCATCGTAACGCCAACGATATTTCTTCGTGATTGGATAGCTGCCAAATCGATATACGAAGCCTACGCGTGCCGCAGTGGGCATCGGGAACGGAACAACCTTCCACGAACCTTGCTTGGTGCGTGTGTAGCAGTTGTCGGCACGATTGTATGTGAACTTCTCCGAGTTGACTGCTACGAAGCCTGCATCGAAGCCGAGGTCGAGGTCGAGGGTGTTACCTGTGCGGAAAGCGTAGAGAGGTTTTATTATACCATATGTAATACCAGCCGACAATGCTTTGCCTTGATGTCCTTCTCTGCCAAACTTTATCGAGAAATCGCTGAACGACATGTACGCACCTCTATAATATGTAGTCTTCGGATGCTTCACCACACGGCGACGGCATGAGAAGAGACGGTCGATGAAGCCGGTGTGCGCGGGTACCTTATTATTTATCTGACGGGTACGCCAATAGTTGCGGAAGTCGGCACGCACCTCCGTGATGTTATAGAAAACTCGGTTTTTGAATGTTGCTGGTGTATTCCACTTTGTCTTTAACGTAAGTCCAACAGCCCAGCGGTTCCAGTTGGTCGATTTCACATCGAATTCTACACCCAGATTAGGGCTCACCCGATATATCTAGGGGAAAGCTTTTTGATTCTATAGAAAATTTATAC